>WNFU01004453.1_pt1 | contig 17925 bp, 13 predicted proteins | sample 5400121 | NCBI WGS metagenome assembly WNFU01 (sample SAMN13153360, study PRJNA577476) | soil metagenome | isolation source: 100 cm soil or saprolite under grassland replicate 1 | place: USA:California | collected 2016-06-15
GCCGCCACGCCGCACAACAGATAGAACACGACGAACCGCCCGTGCCCCATCGAGTCTTCGATGTTGTTCCCGAATACCCACAGGAACCACATGTTGCCGATGATGTGCAGCCACCCGCCGTGCAGGAACATCGAGGTCACCACCGTCCACCAGTGCGGGTCGCCCGTCAGGACGCACTGCAAGCCCGGCCCGAGCGGCACGGCCGTGCCCGGCGGCACGGTGTGTAGCACCTCGCCGGGCACGAGCCCCAGCTCGCACACCGACTTGGCCAGCGACTCCACCGCGCCCGCCCCCTGAACGAACACCCAGGCGAGGACGTTCACCAGGATGATCCCGACGGTGGCGACGGGGGTCAGCTCGGTGGGATTCTCGTCTCTATAGGGGATCACGGGGGAAAGATAGGCGGATAGCCGGATAGGCGGTTAGGCGGTTAGAATTGCCGACGACGCCACTAACCGGCTATCCGACTATCCGCCCAACCTCTGCCTTTTTGGCATTTTTCTCAGGCACGGGCCTTGCTCCTGCGACGGGCGACTTCGCATGAGCATCACCCTCACGATAAGGAGCAGTCGTCATGGCTGAGAAAATCATCGGGATCGACCTCGGCACTACCAACTCGGTGGTGGCGGTGATGGAGGGCGGCGATCCCGTCGTCATCCCCAACGCCGAAGGCGGGCGCGTCACGCCGTCCGTGGTCGCATTCACGAAAGATGGCGAGCGGCTCGTCGGCACGGTGGCGAAGCGCCAGGCCGTGACCAACCCCCAGAACACCGTATTCTCGATCAAGCGCTTCATGGGCCGGCGGATGAACGAAGTGGTGGAGGAAACGAAGCGCGTCCCGTACAAGGTCGTTGAGGGACCGAACGGGCTCGCCTCGGTCGAGATCCAGGGCAAGCGGTACACGCCGCCCGAGATCTCGGCGATGATCCTCCAGAAGATGAAGCAGACGGCGGAGGACTACCTCGGCCACAAGGTGGAGAAGGCGGTCATTACCGTGCCCGCCTACTTCAACGACTCGCAGCGCCAGGCGACCAAGGACGCCGGCAAGATCGCCGGCCTCGACGTGGTCCGCATCATCAACGAGCCGACCGCGTCGGCGCTGGCGTACGGGCTCGACAAGAAGAAAGAAGAGAAGATCGCCGTCTACGACCTGGGCGGCGGCACGTACGACATCTCGGTGCTCGAGCTGGCCGAGGGCGTCTTCGAGGTGAAGTCGACGAACGGCGACACGCACCTCGGCGGCGACGACTTCGACGCGCGCATCATCGAGTGGCTGGTCGCGGAGTTCAAGCGCGACCAGGGCATCGACCTCTCGAAGGACCCGATGGCGCTGCAGCGCCTCAAGGAAGCGGCCGAGAAGGCCAAGATGGAGCTGTCGACCGTGATGCAGACGGAGATCAACCTCCCCTTCATTACCGCCGACCAGTCCGGGCCCAAGCACTTGAACATCACGCTCACCCGGTCGAAGCTCGAGCAGTTGGTGGACGACCTGGTGAAGCGGACCATCCCGCCGATGGAGCAGGCGCTGAAGGACGCGGGGCTCAAGCCCACGGAGATCGACGAAGTGATCCTGGTGGGCGGCCAGACCCGCATGCCCAAGGTGCAGGAGATCGTCAAGAGCTTCTTCGGGAAGGAGCCCCACAAGGGTGTGAACCCGGACGAGGTGGTGGCGATCGGGGCCGCGATCCAGGGCGGCGTGCTGGCGGGCGAGGTGAAGGACGTCCTGCTGCTCGACGTGACGCCGTTGTCGCTCGGCATCGAGACGCTGGGCGGGGTGACCACGGTGCTCATCCCCCGCAACACCACGATCCCGACCAAGAAGTCGGAGATCTTCTCGACCGCGGAAGACAATCAGACCACCGTCGAGATCCACGTGCTCCAGGGCGAGCGCCAGATGGCGATCGACAACCGCACGATCGGCAAGTTCCAGCTGACGGGCATCCCGCCGGCTCCGCGGGGCGTGCCGCAGATCGAGGTGACGTTCGACATCGACGCGAACGGCATCCTGCACGTGTCCGCGAAGGACAAGGCCACCGGCAAGGAGCAGAAGATCCGCATCGAGGCCTCGTCGGGGCTCGGCGACAAGGACATCGACAAGATGGTCAAGGACGCCGAGGCCCACGCCGCCGAGGACAAGCGGCGCCGGGAGGAGATCGAGCGGCGCAACCGCCTCGACACGCTGGTGTACGAGGTGGAGAAGAGCTCGAAGGAGTGGGTGGACAAGCTCGACGCCGAGCTCAAGTCCCGGCTCGACAAGGCCGTCGAGGGCGCCAAGCAGGCGCTCCGCTCGGGCAGCGCGGACGAGATTGCCCGCGCCCTGGACGAGCTGCAGCAGGCGTACTCCGCGGCGGGCGCGTCGCTGTACGCGGCGCAGCGCGGCGCGGGCGGTCCGGGTGCGGAGCAACCGGCGGGCGGCGCCGAGAGTGCCCCGGCTGACAAGAACAAGAAAGAGAACGTCGTGGACGCGGACTACGAGATCGTGGACGACGACAAGAAGAAATAAACCCTTCTCAACGGAACGGAACGGCGATGTCGGTACGTACGCGGGACTGGCTCAAGTTCGGGGCCCTGGTGGCGATTGCGTTCATTTTCGGATTGGCGTTCGCGTCCACGCTCGATCTCCCGAAGCCGGGCGGCGCCGCGGAGCCCCTGCTGGCCGAGCGGGCCGCCGCCCCGCCCGTTCAGATCCCGCAGGCCAAGGCGGCCGCCGACTTCAGCGACGCGTTCGTCGCCGTCGCCGAGCACGTGAAGCCGGCCGTGGTGTTCATCAAGGCGCAGCACGTGGAGCGCGGCGACAACCGGCGGTTGCCGCCGGGGTTCGAGGATTTCTTCCCGCAGTTCCGCCGCCGGCCGCAGGTGGAGCAGGGCTCGGGCTCGGGCTTCCTCGTGTCGCCCGACGGCTACATCCTCACCAACAATCACGTCGTCGCGGGCGCCGACCGGGTCACGGTGCGCCTGTACGACAAGCGGGAGTTCACGGCGAAAGTCGTGGGCACCGATCCGAACACCGACGTCGCGGTGATCAAGATCGACGCCCGCGGCCTGCCGACCGTCCAGTTCGGCAACTCCGACTCGACGCGGGTCGGCGAGTGGGTGCTCGCCATCGGCAACCCGCTCGGCGAGGCCTTCGCGTTCACCGTCACCGCGGGGATCGTGAGCGCCAAGGGCCGGCTGCTCGCCGGGCTGCAGCAGACCCGCTATGCGATCCAAGACTTCATCCAGACCGACGCCGCCATCAACCCGGGCAATTCGGGCGGGCCGCTCGTGAACATCCGGGGCCAAGTGATCGGCATCAACTCGGCGATCGCGAGTGAGACCGGGTTCTACGCGGGCTACGGATTCGCCATCCCGATCAACTTGGCCCGCACCGTCATGGATCAGCTGGTGAAGACCGGCCACGTGGAGCGGGCGGTCATGGGCATCTCCATCCGCGACGCGACCCCGGAGGACGCCGATGCGGTGGGGCTGAAGCAGATCACGGGCGTCGTGGTGAACGGCTACACCGGCGACGACTCGCCCGCCAAGAAGGCCGGCATCCAGCCGGGCGACGTCATCATCGCTCTCGACGGCGAGCCGATCGACAACACGCCCCAGCTGCAGCAGAAGGTCGCCTTCAAGCGGCCGGGAGAGACCGTGCAGGTCACGCTGCTCCGCCAGGGCGGCGCGAAGAAGACCGTCACGGTGCGGCTCGTGCGGGCGCCGAGCGAGGCGGACACCGAGGTGGCCTCGGCCGGGGCCGGGAAAGTGAAGGGCGACGCCTCGAGCAAAGAGGAGATGCTGGGCATCTCGGTCGAGCCGCTCACCCCGGAGGACGCGCGCGATCCCCGGCTCCGGCCGGTGATCGAGCGGGGCGGCGGCCTCGTGGTGACGGACGTCTCACCCGAGGGCCCCGCGTACCAGCGGCTGCTGTCGGCCGATGACCAGGGCGGCCCGGACATCATCGTGGCGGTCAACGGCGTCCCGACCCGCACGCGCGCCGCGTTCCGAGAGGCGTTGCGCCAAGTGAAGCCGGGTGACGTCGTGACGCTGCAGGTCCTCTACCGGACCTCCGACACCCCGGACGGTTGGACCGGCCGGATCGTGCGGCTGCGGGCGCGGTGAACGAACAGGGCTCTCTCGCGACAATACCCGGACTGAGAGTCCGGGCTCGGCCGAGGGTGCGCCCTATAAGGGCGCACTAAGGGCCGAGCGCGCCCTCTCAGGGCGCGAACGACGCGGGGCCGCGCCACGCCCCCCGCAGCATCACGCCGCCGGTCACCACCTGCCACAGCACGGGGAGCACGAAGGCCGCCTGGTCGGCCTTCGTGTCTTCGCGGAACACCAGGGCGAACACCATCGCGACCGCGCCGGCCGCGAGCCCCCCCGTGCCGAGCCAGCGGGGCAACGTCTTCCCGTCCACGACACCCCAGCCGAACAGACCGGTCGAGAGGCCGAGCGCAAAGCCGGCCACCCGCTGGGTCGCGAGCGCGAACGGATGGATCATGTCGAACAGAAACACCGCGCGGGTGGCGGTCATCCCAGAGTCGGCCAGGGTGAAAGCCTGCGCGAGCGACCAACCCGCGCCCGCCATGAACGCCACGATTACCGTCCACGCGGTGTAGGCGAAGGTGCCAACGATCAGTCCGGCCCGGACCGCGCTTTCCCCGGCGATGCCGGCGTGCACCCGCGCCAACCCCACCAATCCCGTGAGCGCCAGCGGGAAGCTGAACAGGAAGGTCCAATGGATGGCGCGCCACGCCGGGCACTGCGCGATGGTCGTCAATTGCGCCGCGCCGTCGCCCACGAGATCGGGATGCAGCGTTCCCGCGACGATCACGAGCAGGGGGCCGACGAGCAGGCAGAGCGGAAAGACGAGGCGACGGGCGAGCATCGGCCCAATCTACCTGTCGCCCGACGCGGCGCTATATTGCCGGAGACCGATCGCCGGAGGACGGATCATGCAGCTGACGCGGATCCTGCGCGAGGGGTTCATCGCCGGGCTGATCGGGGCCGCGGCGGTCGCGCTGTGGTTCCTGATCGTGGACATCATTGCCGGGCGCCCGTTTTTCACGCCCGCCATGCTCGGCTCGGCAGTCTTCTTCCAGGCCCACGACCCCACTCAGGTCGTGATCGCGTTCTCGCGCGTCGTCCCCTACACGATGATCCACGTGAGCGCATTCATCATCGTCGGCACCGTGGCGGCGGCGCTTGCCGCCGAGGTCGAGGTAGCCCCGCCGACCTTGTACCTCATCGTCGTGACATTCGCGGTGTTCGAATTCGGGTTCTACATCATGCTCGCTGTGCTGGCCCAGCCGCTGCTCGGCGCGCTGACCTGGTGGAACGTGGCGATCGGCAACGCCATCGCGGCGTATGCCATGGGCTACTACCTGTGGCGGGAGCACCCCAAGATCGCGGCGACGCTCAAGCTGCATCCCCTGGGAGAGACCGACGAGGGGGAGTAGCAAATGCGGAATGTGGAATTCGGAATGCGGAATTGACTGCCGGGCGTCGGGTCTCGTGACTTACGTATCCGACGCTCGCCTCTTCGATTCCGCATTCCACATTCCGAATTCCGCATTGCCGTATGCCTCCAGCGGCACCGCTCGCTCTGCATCACCGGATTCTTCCCGTGCGGACCACCGGAACCACACCACGCTGGCCGCGACCCACAGATAAATCGTCGCCACCACCCACATCAACAGCCCGCCCAGCTGCTGGTCCACCAGGGGCGCGAGGCCCCACACCCGCGGCGCGGTCGCGTAGAACGGATAGAGCACGCTGTCGGAGAGCGTGATAAGCGCTCCCGCGAGCGACATCGGCAGGCCCAGGGCGAAGAGATACAGCAGCTGGGTGATGTAGGGCGCGCGGGGCAGCTCGGGAACGGGCGACAGGACCGGCCACCACATGATCACGGCGGTCGCGATGAACACCAGGTGCTGCACGATGTGCAGACCGTGGTGCTCGAGCGCCGCCTCGTAGAATTGCGGGAAGTGCCACAGCGTCATCGGCGCCGAGAAGATCGCGCCCGCGATGAGCGGGCGCGTCGCCCACCGCGCGAGGCTCGACACGGCGTGGGACCGGAGCAGCGGCCGGACCACCCACGCGGGCGTCCCGTAGAGCAGGAGCGGCGGGAACACGAGCGTGAGCACGAGGTGCTGCACCATGTGGGCGCTGAAGAGATAGCGGTCCGAGAGGTCGTGCAGCGGCCCGTTGAGCGCGAGGCCCATGACGACCAGGGCGGCGGCAAACGACGCCACCCGCCGGCGCGGCGCCCCGAGCCCTCCCCAATACACATAGAGCCCGCCCAGGAGGACGAGCCCTATCACCACGCTCGGATGGAGGTCCCCCCCCCAGTGCTGCCAGGGCTCCGGTCCCGGGGGAGGGGCGCTCATCCCGCTCCCGACGCCCCCCGCAGGGTCAGCGTTCCGAAGAAGAGGAGCAGCAACGCCACGAGGACCACAGTCGCGAGCAGCAGCGGGGCGCCGAACAGGAAGGTGAAGAACTTGCTGTCGGCCTTCAAGTGCATGTAGAACATCACCACCAGCGCGAACTTGGCGGCCGAGAGCACGAGGAGCGTCGGCACGAGCACCGGATGGAACGCCGGCACGTAGAACACGCCCACTTCGAGCACCGTGAGGATCACGAGCACCGCCGCGACCCGCAGGTAGACTCCGGCCGTGGGATGCGATTGTTCGTTCATTGGATGAGGTAGACCACCGTGAAGATCACGATCCAGACCACGTCCACGAAGTGCCAGTAGAGGCCCGTGATCTCGACCGTCATCGCGTTCGCGGGCCCGAGCTTGCCCTGGAGCGCGCGCACCCAGAGGGTGAGGAGCCAGAGCACGCCCACGGTGACGTGCGCGCCGTGCGTTCCGGTCAAAACGAAGAACGTGCAGCCGAACAGGTTCGTCGAGATCGTCAGCCCCTTGTGGACGAACTCGGTGAACTCGAGCACCTGCCCGCCGAGGAATACGAGCCCGAGGAGCGCCGTGCAGAACAGCCAGATCTTGCCCCACCTCATGTCCCCGCGCTGCACCGCCGCGAGCGCCAGCACCATCATCAGGCTCGACATCAGCAGGTCGAAGGTGCTGACCGACGTGAACGGGATGTTGAGGATCTCGGGCGGATACGGCCCGACGACGCTCCTCCCCTTGTAGACCAGATAGGTCGAGATGAGCGAGCCGAACAGCAGGCATTCCGAGCCGATGAACGCCCAGAACGCCATCTTGCGGCTGTCGAGCCCCATGCTCGTGTGATGTGTCGCCACGGCGCCGTGCGTCATCGCTCAGACCTCAAAGGGCTCGAAGGCCCAGCGGTAGATGCCGAAGAGCAGGATGGCGGCGCCCGCGAACGCGAGCCACACGGTGTGCGTGAGCGGGGCGAGCGCCATGACCGGCAGGCCGAGCGCGGCGACCATGGGCCACCAGGAGCCGGCGGGGACGTGGATCGGCGCGGGGGGCGTGGCCGGCGGATCCTGCATCGGCCCGTGGTGCTCGGTGCTCCAACGCGGCAGCCGGCTCGCGACCGTGGGAATCACCGAGAAGTTGTAGACCGGCGGTGGCGACGGGATGCTCCACTCGAGCGTGGCGCCGCCCCACGGATCGTTGGGGGCGGGCCGTCCGTGCGTCCGGGAGCGCCAGACGTTGACCAGGAAGAACACGATCGACACGGCGATCAGGAACGCGCCGGCGGTCGAGACGAGGTTCAGGTCGCTCACGCCGAGGTCGGGCGAGTACGTGTAGATGCGGCGCGGCATGCCGAGCAACCCGATCAAGTGCATCGGGAAGAAGGCGAGGTTCATCCCGACGAACTGCAGCCAGAAGTGCCACTTGCCCAGCGTCTCGGACAGCAGCCGCCCGGTCATCTTGGGCCACCAATAATAAATCCCGGCGAACAGCCCCATGATCGTGCCGCCGAACAGCACGTAGTGGATGTGCGCCACGACGTAATAGGTGTCGGTCTGCTGGAGGTCGGCGGGGGGCGAGGCGTGCGTCACGCCCGACAGCCCGCCGATGATGAACATCGCGATGAACCCGACGGCGAAGTGCAGCGCGGTGGTGCCGCGGATGGCGCCGCCCCAGAGCGTCGCGATCCAGTTGAAGATCTTCACGCCGGTGGGCACCGCGATCAGCATCGTGGTCGCCGAGAACACCGAATCGGCGATGGGCCCGAGGCCGACCGAGAACATGTGGTGGCTCCACACGCCCCACCCCATGAACCCGATGAGGATCCCCGAGTACACCACGACGGTGTAGCCGAACAGGGGCTTCCGCGCGAACGTCGGCAGCACCTCGGAGACGATCCCCATCGCGGGGAGGATGAGGATGTACACCTCGGGATGGCCGAACAGCCAGAAGAGGTGCTGCCACAGGATCGGGGTCGCGCCCGCCTGATGCACGTAGAAGTTGGTGCCGAAGAAGCGGTCGAACATCAGGAACACGAGTCCCACGGTGATCACGGGGAATGCCGTGATGATCAGAAACTGCGTCACCAGCGTCATCCACGTGAACACGGGGAGCCGCATCATCTTGAGGCCGGGCGCCCGCAGGTTCAGGATGGTGACGATGAAGTTGAAGCCGGCCGCAAGCGACGAGATACCGAGGATCTGCAGGCCGAGCAGCCAGAAGTCGATGTTCGGACCGGGAGAGAACTGACGCTCGGTCAGGTTCGCGTAGCCGAACCACCCGGCGTCGGGGGCGACGTTGAGCATCCCGGCGTGGAACAGCGGCCCGGTCAGCCAGCTCGCGTTCAAGAACAAGCCGCCGAGCAGGAACACCCAGTAGCTGAACGCGTTGAGCCGCGGGAAGGCGACGTCCCGCGCCCCGATCTGCAGCGGCACGATGTAATTGAAGAAGCTCGCCGAGAGCGGCATCAGCGCGAGGAACACCATCGTCGTCCCGTGCATCGTGAACAGCTGGTTGTACGTTTCGGCGCTCACGACGTGGCCGTCCGGCTGGGCGAGCTGGGCGCGGATGAGCAGCGCTTCGATCCCCCCCACCAGGAAGAACGCGAACGCGGTCCAGAAATACAGCAGCCCGATCCGCTTGTGGTCGGTGGTCGTCAGCCAGCTCCGCACGCCCTTGGCTTCGCTCATTGCAGGCTCTGCATGTAGGCGACCAGGGCCGCGATGTCCGCGTCGGTGAGCGGCGGCTTCATCCGTGTCATGAGCGAGCCGGGCTTCAGGGACGGCGCGTCGGCAATCCAGCTCGCGAGGTGCGCCGAGTCATTGGGGAAGATCCCGCCGGCGATCGTCGTGCGGCTGCCGACGTGGGTCAGGTTCGGACCGATGATCCCGGGCGAAACGCCCTGGATCGTGTGGCATCCGAGGCACGCCGAGCGGCCGAAGATCTGCTTGCCGCGCTCGGCGAGGCTCCCCGGCGCGGGCGCGACCGGGCCCGCCTGCTCCCCCTTCACCCAGGCGTGGAACGCCGACTCCGGCTCGACCAGCACCCGCAGCCGCATGTTCGCGTGGGAGGCGCCGCAGAACTCGGCGCACTGCCCGGAGTAGTCGCCCGGGGCGTCGGCCTGGAACGCGATGTGGTTCACGTGGCCGGGGATCGCGTCACGCTTGCCGCCCAGCGCCGGGGCCCAGAACGAGTGGATCACGTCGGCCGAGGTGATCGACACCTGCACCGGTTTCCCCACGGGCAGGCGCATCTCGTTCGCGGTCACGATCCCCAGATCGGGGTATTTGTACTCCCACCACCACTGGTGCCCGATCACCTCGACCTTGAGCGCGTCCGCGGGGGCCGCGCCGGCGGTCGCGAAGATCGTCCGCACGGTCGGCACGGCGACGAACACGAGGATCACCGCCGGCGCGAGCGTCCAGGCGATCTCCATCATGGTGTGGCCGTGCGTCGGCGTCGGGGCCGCCCGGCCCTCGCGGTGGCGGAAGCGGACGAGTGCGATGACGAGCAGCGCCTCCACGACCACGAACACGCCGGCCGCCCACCAGAAGATGTCGGTGAAGAGGTGGTCGATCGCCCGGCCGAAGTCGGAGCGCGGAGAGAGCGTCGATTGGGGAAACGGGCCCGCGCACCCGGACACGGTGAGCGCGGTGGTGATGAGCCAGAGTCGTAGTCTTCGCGGCACGGCGTCGAGAATCCTCGGTGTCGGTCACGAGCGGACTCGGACAGTAGCACCGTGGATGGTCTCAGTCAACGAAGCGAAACGCCCTAGCGGGCCCTACCTTGCACCCTTGTACCACTCCCGCACGTCCCGCTCGAGCAGGTCGAGCGGCAGCGCGCCGTTCTTGAGCACTTCGTCGTGGAACGCGCGCACGTCGAACCGCGGCCCGAGCGCGGCGGCCGCGGAGTCGCGCAGCTCGCGGATCTTGAGCTGGCCGATCTTGTACGCGAGCGCCTGGCCCGGCCAGGCGATGTATCGGTCCACCTCGACGACGATGTCCTGCTCCGCCTTGGGGGCGTTGTCCCGGAAGAACTGGATCGCCTGGTCGCGGCTCCAGCCCATCGCGTGGATCCCGGTGTCGATCACGAGTCGCACCGCGCGCCACATCTCGTACGTGAGCTGGCCGAACTTGGAGTACGGATCCGTGTACAGCCCGAGGTCGGATCCCAGGCTCTCGGCGTACAGCCCCCACCCTTCGACGAACGCAGTGTAGCCTCCGTAGCGGCGGAACTCGGGCACGCCCGCCATCTCCTGCGACAGGGCGATCTGGAGGTGATGCCCCGGGACCGATTCGTGCAGCGAGAGCGCTTCCATCTCCCACTTGGGGCGCGACTTCAGGTCAAACGTATTGACGTAGAACCACCCCGGGCGCCCCGCGTCGGGCGAGCCCGGCTGATAGTACGCCGTTGTCTGCGAGCGGGCCGTGTAGGACGGGATCGTGGTCACGCCGTACGGCAGGCGCGGCAGCCTCCCGAACAGGCGGATCAGTCCCGGATCGATGCGCTTCGCGATCTCGCGATAGCCGCGCACCAGGCTGGCCGAATCGCCGTAGAAGAACTGCGGGTCGGTGCGCAGGAACTGGGCGAACTCCGCGAACGTCCCCTTGAACCCGGTGGACGCGATGACGCTGTCCATCGCGGCACGGATGCGCTTCACCTCCGAGAGGCCCAGATCGTGAATCTGCCGGGGAGTGAGCGCGGTGGTGGTGTACTGCCGCACCCGCAGCGCGTACCACGCGGCGCCGTCGGGCAGGGCGCTCATGCCGATGGACTCGCGCGTGCGCGGCAGGTAGGTGCTCACGAGGGAGTCGTACAGCTCGCGGTACGCGGGCGCGACGCGCCGCACGTAGGCCTCCACCGCCGCGGCCCGGAGCCGGGCCTGGTCCGCCGCGGGAATCGACGCTGCGAACTCGGTGAACGGCCGCAGCAGCGGGCTCGCAAGCGCGCTGTCCGGGGTCAGTTCCGCAATTTGCCGCGGCACGTCCCGCAGCGTGATCCGGGGCGGGGTCACGCCGGCCGCGAGCCCCTGGTCGAGGAGCGCGAGGGTCTGACCGACCAGCGTGGGTACGGCGTTCAGGCGGGCGAGGATGTCCTCGTAGTCGCTCACCCGCCGCGCGGGGCTCCGGCCGAGCAGCTGCCCCACGTCCTGCTGGACGCCGCCGAGCTGGCTGATCGCCAGATACTCGTCGGGAAAGCGGCTCGCCGCGATCTGCTCCTCCAGGCCGCGCCGGAACAGATCGTAGTTCAGGCGGTCCGCCGCCGAGAGGCGCGCCCGCCGGATCGACTGGACGACCGCCAGCGGCTCCGCGAGCTCGCGTTTGCGGCGCGCGATCGCGGCGAGCGAATTGTCGGTCCAGCGGGCGTTCTGTCCCGGATACCCGACGTCGGTCGCGAACTCCGGGAACTCGGTCATCTGGTATGCCCAGTTGACCCGGAACAGCTCGCGGAGCCGGGCGCTGTCGGCGACGTGCCGCGGGTTGGCGATCAGCGCGGCGTAGCGCTCGTGGAAGGAGGCGGGACCAGTCCCCGGCTTCTGGGCGAGCCCAGGCACGGCGGCGACGAGCGCAAGGAACGCCGAGGCAGTCGCCGTCCAGAGGGATAGTTCCGTGCGCGTTGTGTCCGTGCGTTGAAACGCCGGCTCGGCCTCAGAACGCGTCTTTAAAGACGCACACACCGGCCGAGCCGGCCCTTCAGGGCACGGTACCAAAGGGCCGGCTAGCCTGCTCGGCATGTTGTTACGGCCGCTCCGGCGCCGGAGGCCTGATCTCCGCGGCCCGCGGCACCACGCGCGCGAGCTTCGCTCCCTGGAGCGCTGCGTTTACGCCCGCCAGATCGCGCGCGAGCGCCTGACGCAGCGCCGTGAGCCGCTGCTGCAGCTCGGGCGCGAACATCCGGAACACGGCGTACGCCTGCGCGGTCGGGCGCGCATCCACGCCGCCGACGGTGCCGCTCAGGCCGCTGATCCGCTCGAGCACTTTCGGGGAGAAGTTGAGCGGGTCCTGGAACGAGCGGTTGCGGACCTGATAGAGATCCTCTTCGATCGCGCCGAGCCGCGCCGTGAGCGCCCGCGCGAGCGGGCCCACCCGCGCCGTGTCAAACGGCGGAGCGGCCGCTAGCCGGTCCGCTAGCTGGTCACGCACGTTGCGAATGGTCGCGATCGCCCTGGTCGCCGCGTTGACCGTGTCGCGGAGCCGCCTCAGGAACGCGAACTGCTCCCGCAGCTCGGCAGCCGTGACCTTGGCCCGGGGATCGATCTTGAGCGCGACGCTCGAGGTGTAGGCGCGACCCCCGGCCCGCAGCCGCACGCGATAGGTCCCCGGCAACGCCATCGGACCGTCGGTCCCGACGCCGACCATGCCCCAGAACGCCGCGGCGTCGGGATAGCGCAGGTTCCAGGCGAACATGTTGAGGCCCGCCTTATCCGGGACACGGGGCTCGGGGGGCGGGCGGCGGGGCCACGGCTTGTCCCGGTCCTTGAGCGTGTCGGCGAGGATGCTGTCGACCTTCACGCTGTCGGTCACGCCCGCCTGCTTGAGGCTGTCGGTCCGCACGCGCTTCACGCCGTCTGCGCGCGCGCTGTCCGCCGCCGTGAGCGAGTCCTGACGGCTCGTGAAGTGCCGGACCACGCGGCCGGCGGCGTCGAGGATGTCGAGGCTCACCACCTGGTTCTTATCCTTCAACCAGTAGTAGATCATCGCGCCGTTGGGCGGGTTCTTGCCCACCGGGTGCGCCTCGTTCGGCGGGAACTCGAAGTCGGCCGACCAGCTGACACGGTAGGCGTCGCGGGGCTTGAACAGGTGCACCGCTTCGCGCGGGGTGGCCCGCACGAGCTCGCGCAGCGGCGAGATGTCGTCCAGGATCCAGAACGAGCGTCCGTGGGTCGCCACGACGATGTCGCCCTCCTTGATCACGAGGTCGTGCACCGGCACGATCGGCAGGTTGCGGCGCAACGACTGCCAGTTGGCGCCGTCGTCGAACGACACCCACACGCCACGCTCGGTACCGGCGAACAGCAGGCCCCGCCGTACCGGGTCCTCGCGCACCACGCGCACGAACTCGGTCGCGGGGATGCCGTTCACGATCTTCGTCCACGTCTTGCCGTAGTCGGTCGTCCGGTAGATGTAGGGCGCGCGGTCGTCGAGCTGGTAGCGGTTCGCCGCCAGGTAGGACGTGCCCGGAGCGAACCGGGACGCCTCGATGATCGAGATGCGCGTGAAGGGGGCGACGTCGGGCGGCGTCACGTCCGTCCACGTCCGGCCGCCGTCGCGCGTCAGGTGCACCAGGCCGTCGTCCGACCCGGCCCAGATGAGCCCCTTCACGAGCGGCGACTCGGCCAGCGCAAAAATGGTGGCGTAGAACTCGGCCGTCGTCTGGTCCAGCGTGATCGGGCCGCCCGACGGGCCCAGCGTCTGGGGGTCGTGGCGCGTGAGATCGGGCGAGATCGGCGTCCAGCTCTGCCCTTCGTTGACCGACCGGAACAGCCGGTTGCCGCCGATGTAGAGCACGCGCGGATCGTGCGGCGAGATGAGGAGCGGCGCGGTCCACTGGAACCGGAACGTCAGCGCCTCGGCCGGCTGGCCCTCGGGGCTCGCCGGCCAGGGGGTGATGAGCCGGAACTGGTCGGTCTTGTGATCGACGCGCGCCAGGAAGCCCCCGTAGCTCCCGCCGTACGTGACGTCGGGGTTGTCGGGCCGCGCCTGGATGTAGCCCGACTCTCCCGAGACGTCGTACCACTGGCCCCGATCGATCCCACCCGGCCAGCGGCTCGGCCCGCACACGCCCGAGTTGTCCTGCTGGGCGCCGCACACGCGGTACGGGAAATGATTCGTCGTCGTCACGTGGTAGAACTGCGCCGTGGCGTAGTCCTGGTCGCTCCACGTCTTCCCGCCGTTCGCCGACACGTTCGCGCCGCCGTCGTTCCCCTCGATCATACGCTGCGGATCGTTGGACGCGATCCACATGTCGTGGTTGTCGCCGTGCGGATCGGGCAGCACCTTGAAGGTCACGCCGCCGTCGGTCGACTTGTAGGCCAGCACATTCAGTGCGTACACGGTGTTCGTGTCCTTGGGATCGGCGAAGACGCGCGAGTAGTACCAGGGCCGCTGGCGCAGCTTGCGCTCGGCGTTGACGTAGCGCCACGTCGCCCCGCCGTCATCCGAGCGGTACACGCCGCCCTGGTCGGCCTCGATCAGCGCCCAGATCCGCGACGGCTTGGCCGGCGACACCGCCAGGCCGATGTTCCCGAGGAGTCCCGTGGGCAAGCCGGGGTTGCGCGTGATCTCGGTCCAGTGCTCGCCGCCGTCGGTGGACGTGAACAGCCCGCCGCCCGCTCCGCCGGAGACGAGCTTCCACGGGTAGCGCTGCGCCTGCCAGAACGCCGCGTACAGCACGTCGGGATTGGACGGGTCGAGGACCAGATCCGAGACCCCGGTCGAGTCGTTGCGGAACAGCACCTGGCGCCAGGTCTTGCCGCCGTCGGTGGTCTTGTAGACGCCGCGCTCGTTGTTCGGCCCGAACGCGTGACCCTGCGCGCCCACCCACACGACGTCGGGATTGGTCGGATGGACCCGCACCCGCGAGATCTGCTGCGTCTCGGCGAGCCCGACCGGGGTCCACGTCCTGCCGCCGTCCGTCGTCTTGAACACGCCGTCGCCGTGCGAGACGTTGCTGCGGATCGGGAACTCCCCCGTGCCCACGTACAGGATATCCGGGTTCGACTCGGAGACGCCGATGGCGCCGATCGTGCCCCCGAAGTATTTGTCCGTCACGGGCAGCCAGGTGTCCCCGCCGTCCGTCGTCTTGAAGACGCCGCCGCCCGTCGTGCCCATCCAGTACTCGTTGGGCCGGGACGCGGAGCCGGCGACCGCGACGCTGCGCCCGCCGCGGAAGATCCCGATCTCCCGCCACTTCAGCGCGGCGAAGACCGTGGAATCGTAGGTTTGGGCGCGCGCGGCGGGCGCGGGAAAGAAGAAGACGAGCGCCACGGCGAAGGGTGCCAGCGAGCGAGCGGACACGGGGTGCGGCCTCCTGACGGCAGCGGTTGAGTGAAAGGGTCACTCATGTAGCACGCCGAGGCCGCGCCCCGCAAGGGCGCTCCGGTTGCGTTCCGAAACTACGGCTTGGTCATCAACCCCGGCAGGGACATTTCCTGCGGCGCTTCGGTGATCGACGATTTCGCGTCCGCGCCGTGACCGGTCAGGACGAGATCGTTCCTTTTATCGTGCACCTTCACCAAGCCGAACGGGATGTCGCGTGAGGCCCACACCTCGCCCGCGTCCTCGGTGGTGACGTGCAATGCGCGGAACGTGCCCGCGGGCACGGTGACCGATTCCCAGCCGACGACGTGCGCGCGCATGCAGCGGGCGGCCCAGTCGAACGCCGAGTTATCCTGCCCGGCCTGCTTCCCCAGCATGCCCGCCATCTGCCCCGAGATCTTCGTAGCCGGTTGGGCGCCGGCCTTGATGATCACGGCGTGCGTCCCCCCGGGCCCGGCACCCACGCCCGGCGTGAGGATCTGCACGATGCCGCTGTGGCTCGGGTCCGGGCCCGTGAAGTTCACCTCGAACCAGTACAACGTGGAGTCTCCGACCCGTTCCGAGCCCACGATCGCGAGCCGCAGCTTGCCGCCCCCGCCCCCGCCCCCGCCCCCGGAGCGGCCACCGGTGGCGTCGAACGCCGCCCACTGACCGACGTTCGCGTTGCCGACGGCCTTGCAGAGGTCGGCGAGGTCCTGCGCCGCAAGGGCGGCAGGGACGGCAAGGGCGGCAAGGACGGCAAGGACGGTCGGCCTGTTGCGCCGGTGCGGCATGACTACCTCCAGAATACGGGAAACGAGCGGTCGAATCATACCCTCGGGTCGCTGAATTGTACCCGGGCTGAGAGCCCGGGCTCGGCGCCACGTGCGCCCTGTAAGGGCGCACCCCCGGCCGAGCGCGCCCTCTCAGGGCGCGGAATAACCGAGGCTGGAAGAGTGACGCTCAAGCGACGGGCCGAATGAGCCTCCTGATATCCCCGGGCTGAGAGCCCGGGCTCGGCGTCAGTGTGCGCCCTGTAGAGGGCGCACCCCCGGCCGAGCGCGCCCTCTCAGGGCGCGGAATAACGGCGGCTGGAAGAGTGGCGCTTAAGCGACGGGCCGAACGAGCCTTGTGATATCCCCGGGCTGAGAGCCCGGGCTCGGCGCTGTGTGCGCCCTGTACAGGGCGCACTCCCGGCCGAGCGCGCCCTCTCAGGGCGCGTGATTCCGGTACGCCCCGCGTGCGAATGGTTGGGCACCCTCCCGCTCGTTATCTACATCTGCTAGCATGCCCGTCCGGATCTACGCCTTGCTCACGTGGACGACGCTGCGACGCCTGCCGCTGATCCACGGCGCCGCGGCCGCATTTCTGCGACGGGCATTGCCCGAGATCGCGCGGCGTCACGACACGAGAGTGATCGAGCTTGGCGTGGTGCGCAATCACGTTCACGTTGTTATCGAGCTCCCGTCGCGCATCGATATCCCACGGCTCGTTCAGGGATTGAAAGGCGCGAGCGCCCGGATCGCGAACCGCGACGGCCTCATGCCGCGCGCCCGGCTCCGCTGGGCCGACGGATACGATCTGCGATCGTTGGGAACTCGGGACCTGAAACGAGCCATCCGATACGTGCGGACGCAAGAGGAGCGACACCCGGAGCTGGCCATTGAGGATTCCCCGGGCTGAGAGCCCGGGCTCGGCGTCAGTGTGCGCCCTGTAGAGGGCGCACCCCCGGCCGAGCGCGCCCTCTCAGGGCGCGTACCCACCGATGCCGTCGACGTCGCGTTCGAGCCACGCCGCCCGTGAGCCCCGAATCGCCGCCTCAGCGGCGGGCCGTCACCTCGAACGTCCCCTCGAGCCCCTCCACTGAGCTCCCCCCCACGAACACCCGGAACCGTCCCGGCTCCACGACGAACCGCATCGCCCGGTCGTAGAAGCCCAGCTCCTGCTGCGTCAAGGCGAACTCGACCCGCTGCGAGTCGCCGGGCGCGAGCGCGAGCCGCCGGAACCCCGCAAGCGCCCGCACGGGCCGGGTGATGCTCGCCACCTCGTCCCGCACGTACAGCTGCGCCACTTCCGCCCCCAGGCGCGAGCCCGCGTTGGTGACCGTCACGCTGACCCGCACGGTCTCGGCCGGCGTGATCCGCGGCGCACTCAGCCGCAAGTCCGAGTACCGGAACGTGGTGTAGCTCAACCCGTAGCCGAAGGGGAAGAGGGGACTCGAGGGAAGGTCGATGTACTTGGACGTGAACTTGTCCTGGGACGGCGGCCGCCCGGTGTTCTTGTGGTTGTAGTAGATCGGCACCTGGCCCACCGTCCGCGGGACGGAGACCGGGAGCTTGCCGCTCGGGCTCACGTCGCCGAACAGCACATCCGCGACCGCATGCCCCGTCTCGACGCCCAGGGCCCACGCCTCGACGATCGCCGGCACGTGCTCGGCCGCCCACGGGAGCGCGAGCGGCCGGCCGCTCATGAGCACGAGCGCCACCGGCGTGCCGGTCCCCTGCACCGCCTCGAGCAATTGCT
>WNFU01005733.1_pt1 | contig 17910 bp, 15 predicted proteins | sample 5400121 | NCBI WGS metagenome assembly WNFU01 (sample SAMN13153360, study PRJNA577476) | soil metagenome | isolation source: 100 cm soil or saprolite under grassland replicate 1 | place: USA:California | collected 2016-06-15
GGACGAAAAGGCCGCGATCATGCAGCAAGCCAACGCCGACGAGGTCATCGTCAGCCCCGATCTCAAGTTCAGCCGCGAGGTGTAACGCCTGACCGCGAAGCAGAGCGCCGACACGGTGCTAAAGAACGTCGTCACCGGCACGTTCGCCGAAAGCCTGCGCTCGACCGCGCAAAGCGCGACGGTGGTCGTGCTCGGCAATATCGGCGCGCGGCCGATCGAGATCGATCCGGGGCTCGTCATCGCGCGGCGCATCCGGATCGCCGGCTCCGGCAACGCGACCTTCGACGACGTGCATACGGCGCTCGATCTCCTGGCCAGCAAGGCGGTCAAGCCGTTCATCGGCCGCGTGCTGCCGTTTCCGCAAGCGTCGGAGGGTCACGCCCTGATGGAGCGCCGCGCGGTCACCGGGCGCGTGGTACTCCATGGCTGGTGAGCTGCATATCGGCGTCATATGGCGCGAGCTGGCGCAGCGCCATCGCGATCGCATCGCCATCGTCGACGATGTGAGCGCTTGGTCCTACCGGCGTTTTCAATCCCGCATCGCGCGGGTCGCAAACGCCCTGCGCGGGCTCGGGCTCAACGCCGGTGACCGGGTCGCGCTGCTCATCCCCGATATCCGCGAATATCTCGAGGCCGACTACGGCATCATGTCGGCGGGCCTGGTGCGGGTGCCGCTCGATCCGCGCCTGACCCGAAGCGAGCTGATCGCCTTGCTGCGGCATGCGGGCGCGCAAGCGCTGATCACGCATGGGTCGTTCGCCGAGCAGGTCGATGGGCTGGTCGGCGAGGTCGAAAGCCTCGAACAGGTCATCGGCATCGGCGGACGCCTGGGCCTCGATTACGAGACGCTGTTGGAACGGGCGTCCGAGCAGCCCGCTCCGGAAGGTCGTGGCGAGGACCTCGCAACGCTCAATTTCAGCGGCGGCACCACCGGTGCGCCGAAGGCGACCATGTTGCGGCACCGCAACCTCGCGACGGTCGCACGCAACACCATTCGCGGCTTCGATATCGGCAGCGCTGGCGTCTTCCTCAACGTCCGCCCGCTCTGGCCGATCGCGCAGGTGATCCTGATGTCGCACCTGTTCGCCGGCGCGACCGTGGTGTTGCGTCGGTTCGATCCGGAGCGGTTCGCGACCCTCGTGGAAGCGACCGGCGCGACCCGCGCCTCGCTGGTGCCGACCCAATTGGTGCGCTGCCTCGAGCACTTGCAGGCTCGCGACCGGCGGCTCGATCGCCTGCAAGCCATTTACGTGGGCGGCTCGCGCATCCCGCCGAGCACGTTCGAACGCGCATTGGAGCTCGTCGGACCGAAGATCGGCGTGCTCTACGGCCTAACCGAAGCGCCGGTGACCTGCTATTTGCCGCCGCAGAGCCTCGCCGCCGATGCCGAGCATCGGAGCCGGCTGATGCATTCCGTCGGGCGCGTGCTGCCCGACTACGAGCTGCGCATCGCCGGCTCCGACGAAAGCCCGGCCGCCGGCCAGTCCGGCGAGGTGCTGATCCGCGGCGGCAATGTCATGGCCGGCTATTGGCAGGATGCGAACGCGACGCGTGCCACGTTGCGCGAGGGCTGGCTGCATACCGGCGACGTCGGCGAGCTCGACGCGGCCGGCAATCTCCATATCGTGAGCCGGCTCAAGGACGTCATCCGGTCCGGCAGCAGCACCATCATCCCGAAGGAGGTCGAGGACGCAATCGTGTCGCATCCGGCGGTCGCCGAGGTGGCGGTGATCGGCCTGCCGGATGCCGAATGGGGCGAGGCGGTGACCGCTTTCGTGGTGGCGCGCGCCGGCATGCCGGTGTCCGAGCGCGAGCTGGTCGAGCATTGTCGCACCCGGCTCGCCGGCTACAAGAAGCCGCGCTCGATCCGGTTCGTGGCGAGCCTGCCCCGCTCGCACTACGGCAAGGTGCTGCGCGCGCAGTTGATCGCCGAGGCGACGAGCTGACCGGCAGGGATGTTGCGGCTCGCGCTCACTCCATCTTGATCTTGGCGTCGGTGATGATCTTCGAATATTTCGCCATCTCGTCGGTGATGTATTTGGCGAACTGCGCGGAGGTCGAGCCGATCGGATCGAACCCCATGCCGAGCAACCGCTCCTTTACCTCGGGCCGCGCCAGCACCTTGGCGACGTCCGCCTGCAGCTTGCTGGAGACGTCGGCCGGCAGGTTCTTCGGCGCCCACAATCCGTACCAGGACACGAACTCGAATCCCTTCATGCCGCCGGATTCTTCGACCGTCGGAATGTTGGGCGCCGCGGCCGCGCGCTTGAGGCTGGTGAGGCCGAGGGCCTTGATCTTTCCCCCTTGGGCCAGCGGCAGCGAGGAGAGCATCGGATCGGCGAGCAAATGGATCTGGCCGCTCACCAGGTCGGTCAGCGCCGGCGCCGTGCCCTTGTAGGGCACGACCAGCGTGTCGAGGCCGGCGTCCCGCTTCAACAGCTCGATCGCGAGATGGCTGGCGGAACCCACGCTGGTGGTGCCGAAGGTGTATTTCTTCGGCTCCTTGCGGACCAGATCGAAGAAGTCCTTGAGATTGTTCGCCGGCACGCTCGGCGTGGTGCTCACCAGCAGCGGTCCGTCCGCCAACAGCGTCACCGGGGTGAAATCGTTCACCACGTCGTAGGGGACGCTCTTGTAGAGGAACGGGTTGATGACGTGGACCGAGGCCGACAGCAGCAAGGTGTAGCCGTCGGGCGCCGCCTTGGCGACGGCGTTGGCGCCGACCGTGCCCGACGCGCCGCCGGCGCGGTTCTCGACGATGAAATGCTGGCCGACCGTCTCGTTGAGCTTCTGCACCAGGATACGCGCGACGCCGTCGACCGATCCGCCGGCCGGGAACGGCACGATCACGCTGACCGTGCGCGAGGGATAGGTCTGTGCCGGCGCGGACGCCGGCAGCAGTCCGGCGAGCGCCAGTGCCAGCGCGAAAGCGGTTGCAAGTCGCATGGGATCGATCCTTTCGAGCGCCTAGTTGCAGTACTTTGGGTTCAGTACGTCCTCGGGTAGCTTCCTTTGTCGATCAGCAGATTTTGGTTGGTGATGAAACCGGCGTGCTCGGAGCACAGGAAGGCGCAATAGGCGCCGAGCTCGGCCGGCCTGCCGTAGCGCCTGGCCGGATTGGCCTCGCCGCGCGCGCGCCAAAGCTCCTCGAAGCTCTTGCCGCTCGGCTCGACCAGCGCGCGCACGTGCTGGCGCTGCGCGTCGCTGTCGAAGATTCCCGGCAGCAGATTGTTGATGGTGACGTTGCGGGCGACGGTCTGGCGGGCGAGTCCGGCCACGAAGCCGACCAGGCCGGAGCGTGCGCCGTTCGACAGGCCGAGCTCGCCCTGCGGAATTTTCACGCTGCGCGAGACAATGTTGAGGACGCGGCCGAAGCCGCGCGCCATCATGCCGTCCACCGTCAGCCGCATCATTTCGATCGGGCTCAGCATCATCGCGTCGAGCGCCGCGATCCAATCATCGCGCGACCAGTTGCGGAAATCGCCCGGCAGCGGGCCGTCCGCGTTGTTGAGCAGGATATCGGGCTGCGGACAAGCTGCAAGTGCGGCAGAGCGTCCCTGCTGGGTGGTGATATCGCCGACGACCGTCGTCACCTTGACGCCGGTTGCCTGTGCGATCTCCGCGCCGGTCTTCTCGAGCACGTCGCGAGTGCGCGCCACGATGGTGACGTCGACGCCCTCATGCGCCAGCGCGAGCGCGCAGGCTTTGCCGAGACCCCTGCTGGCGCCGCTGACCAGCGCCTTCTTGCCGCGGATGCCGAGGTCCACTGTCGCGTGATCGTCCTGTGCGCTGCGTTCAGGCGGCGACGGCCGAGAGCGGACCGACCTTGTAGCCGTATTGCTTGTCGAGCCCGAGTTCCTGGATGATGCGAACGCCCTTGGCCAGCGCCTCGCCGTCGAGTCCGGTCAAAGGCTTGCGCAGGTCGCCCGCCGGCAGGCCGAGCGCCTTCATCAGCGATTTCACCGCTACCGGATTGATCGCCGAATAGGTGAAATGCAGGAGCGGCAGGAGCTTCAGGTAGGCGGTCTTGAAATTCTCCGCTTCCGCGTAGCTCGTCCACGGCGTCGAGATCGTCGCCAGCTCGGCCGGCGCGACGTTGCCGGTCATATTGGCGGTGCCGTGGCCGCCGAGACTCATGGTCGGCACCACCAGGCCCAGATTGGGGCTGTCGCAGCACATCACCGCCACACTGGGCCTGCCGGCCAGCACCTGCGCGACCTGGCCGACGCGGGCGGTGGATTCCTTGTGCACCACGTAATTCGGGTGCTTGAAGATCCGCAGCAGATGCTCCCAATGGAGGTCGCTCTTCACCCGCGGCGGGTTGTTGTAGATGCCGAGCGGCAGATCGGTGGCGTCGGCGACGTCGAGGAAGAAGCATTCGATGTCGTTTTCCGGCGCGCAGATATAGGCCGGCGCCGCCAGGATGGCGCCGTCGGCGCCGTTGTCCTTGGCGAAACGGACGTTGGCGATCGTCGCCTCGGTGTTGTTGCCGGTGCAGCCGAAGAAGATCGGCATGCGCGGCGTCTTCATCTTGGCGGTCTCGACGATGATCTTTTTCTTTTCTTCCGGCGACAGCATCGAGGTCTCGCCGGTCGAGCCCATGATCAGCACCGCCGACGTGCCATGGTCTTGCTGGAACTTCAACAAGGTCCGAAACGCGGCAAAATCCACCGAGCCGTCCTGGTTGAACGGCGTGATCAGCGCCACGAACGAGCCCGTCAGCATCTTCTGCGACATTGCTGTCTCCGTTTCAAGTCGACGCGATGATACCACGCCGTTGTCGCCTAGCCAGCGGCGGCCAGCACTGGTGGCGTGAAAGCCCGGACGGCCGGCACCGCCTTGTTCCAGCGCTCGATCTCGACCAAGGCGGTGAGCGCGCTGGTGCCCTGCGCCAGCGGCGACGTGCCGATATCGAGCGTGAGCACGTTGGGATTGCCGTGCCGCTCCGGCTCGCCCGGTGCGCCCGACGGATCGAACCATGCGCCGGTCGCCATCACCGCGACGCCCGCCATCACGTCGGGGTCGAGCACCGCGCCCGCCAGACAGGCGCCGCGGGCGTTGAACACCCGCACTACGTCGCCGTCGCCGATGCCGCGCCGCGTCGCGTCCTCCAGATTGATGCGGATCGGCTCGCGCCCCGCGATCTTGTTGGCGCGCGACACCGGTCCGGGGTCCACCTGGCTGTGCAAGCGGTTGCCGGGCTGATGCGTCACCAGGTGGAGCGGCCATCGCGCGGCACTCGCGCTGCCCAGCCACTCCGCCGGCGGGATCCAGGCCGGGTGCGGCGGACAGTCCGCATATTCGAAGCCGGCGACCGCCTCGGAGACGATCTCGATCCGCCCGGATGGCGTCTTCAGCGGATGGCGCTCCGGATCGCGGCGGAAATCCTCGAACAGCACGTAGTCGCGCTCCGGCGGCGGCAGCTCGGCGAACCCTTCGGCCCAGAATTGCTGGAAGCCGGGCAGCGGCACGCCCTTGGCGGCGGCGCCCGATCGTGCCTGATCGTAGATCCATCGGCACCAGTCCATCTCGTCGCGCCCCTCGGTGAAGGCGGCCTCGTAGCCGAGGCGCGCTGCGAGCGCGCGGAAGATGTCGAAGTCGTTCTTCGCGTCGTTGACCGGGTCGATGGCGCGGTGCATCGCCAGAATGAACGAGTCGCGTGACGAGCCGCCGACGTCGTTGCGCTCGAGCGTGGTGGTCGCCGGCAGCACGATGTCGGCGTGGCGCGCGGTCGGCGTCCACCAGCTGTCGTGGACGATGATCGTCTGCGGCTTCTGCCAGGCGCGCTGCAGGCGATTGAGGTCCTGATGGTGGTGGAACGGATTGCCGCCCGCCCAATAAACCAGCCTGATGTCGGGATAGGTGTATTGCCGGCCGTTGAACGCGTAGCTCTCGCCCGGATGGAGCAGCATGTCGGCCATCCGGGCGACCGGAATGACGGTGCGCGCCGGGTTGAGCGGCAACGGAACCTCGGGTCCGGGAACGTCGACGCGCGGCACGCCGATCCCGTTGGTCGAGCCGTGGCCGAACGCGAAGCCGCCGCCGGGCAGGCCGATGCCGCCCAGCATCGCCGCCAGCACGATCGCCGCCCAGTAGGGCTGCTCGCCATGATGCGCGCGCTGCAGCGACCACGCGCAGGTGATCATGCTGCGGGTCGAGGCGGCGCGGCGCGCCAGATCGCGAATGGTGTCGGCCTGGACGCCGGTGATCGCGGCCGCCCATTCGGCGTCTTTCGGCGCGCCGTCGTCGAGGCCCAGGAGATAGCGCCGGAAGGATTCGAAGCCGACGCAGTGGCGCGCCACGAATTGCGCATCGTGGCGGTCTTCGCTCAGCAGCGTATGCGCCATCGCCAGCATCAGCGCCGTATCGGTGTTCGGCCGGATCGGCACCCATTGGGCGCCGAGGAAGTCGGGCGCATCGGATTTGAGCGGGCTCACCGACACGAACTCGATGCCCGCCTCCTTGGCGCGGCGCAGCCATGTCTCCATCGCATGGACGCCGGCGCCTCCCGACGTCACCTGGCCGTTCTTCACCGCCAGGCCGCCGAACGCGATGATCAGCCGCGTGTGCTTGACGATCGACGACCAGTCGGTGACCCGGCCCGTGACCGGCTGGAAGGTGCCGATCACGCGCGGCAGCAGGTACATCGCCGTGCCGAAGCTGTAATTGGCGACTTGGTCGACGCAGCCGCCGCCGAGGAACAGGAAACGCCGCAGCAGGCTGCGCGCATGATGCAGCCGCCCGGCCGACGACCAGCCGTAGGAGCCGCCGAAGATCGCCGTGTTGCCGAATTTGTCGCGCACGCGCGAAAGCTCTCCCGCGACCGCGTCGAGCGCTTCATCCCAGGACACTTCGTGGAAGCTGTCGGCGCCGGTGCGCGCTTTTCCCTCCCGCCAGCCGTCGCGGATCGCCGGCCGCGCGACGCGCAGCGGCGAGTGCACCATCGCCGGAATGGCGTCCAGCATAGGCGAGGGCGCGGGATCGCGCGCAAACGGCTCGCATTCGACCACCCGGCCGTCTTCGACCAGGGCCGTGTAGGCGCCCCAATGGGCGAGCGTTGGGAACCGGGCGACCGTCATGGTGTGAGCCAACGTAGGGTGGGCAACGGCGACTTCGCCGTTGCCCACGTGACCTCAGCGGTGTCTGACGCGATGGCGCGGTGCGCAGACTGCCGTAGTCTAGCCGATTTGACGGATGCTTTATCGGCTTTCCGCTCAAAATTCCACGTCAAGCTCTTCCAATTCATCCGGCTCGGTTTTGGCGCCTTCGAGCCATTCCTGCATATGCGGCAGCGCCATGATGGCCTCGCAATAGGCCGCACACAGGGAATCCAGCTTGACGTCGTAGGTGAGAAAGCGCGTCACCACCGGCGCGTACATGGCGTCGGCCATGCACGGCTCGTGGCCGAACAGATACGGGCCGTCGGAGGCCGCCAGGCTCTCGCGCCAGATCGCGGTCACCCGAGCGATGTCGGCCTGCGCGCCGGCCCACACCTTGAAGCCGGGATAATGGGCTTTGAGGTTCATCGGCAGCGCCGAGCGCAAATTGCTGAATCCGGAATGCATCTCGCCGGAGATCGCGCGGCAGCGGGCGCGCGCCGCCCGGTTGGCCGGCATCAGCTTGGAGTCGGGCTTGAGCTCATTGAGGTATTCGGCGATCGCGAGCGTATCCCAGACCTTGATGCCGTCGTGGGTCAGGCAGGGAACCAGAAACGATGGCGACAGCAACAGCAGCTCGGCCCGCGTGGACGGGTCCTCGCTCGCCGTTTGCTGCTCGGCGAAGTCGAGCCCGGCCATTTTGCATAGCAACCAACCGCGCAGCGACCAGGAGCCGTAATTCTTGCTGGCGATCGTGAGCGTGGCCTCGGCCATGGACTTATCCCCCGTTGGGCGGCCGTAGCGGCCTCGCCACAAATTATCTCGCAGTGCAGCAAAAAATGCACTACCCTTTATGCGAGGTTGAGGGAGCGGCGTCCGCCGGGCCGGAGCGGCGGGACGGTCGCTGGGGATATTGGGGCATGCTGTATCAGGCCTACCAAGCTCACTCCGACATCATGGTGCCGGTTCGCAGCTGGGCGGCGACCGCGCTCAATGCCCTCGGGCAGCCGCTCGCGGGCCTGACCGACAATGTCGTTCTCCGCAATCTGACCGCCGCGTACGAGCTGTTCGCGCGCGCCGGGCTCACCCACCGGCGTCCGGCCTACGGCATCGACCGCGTGACCGTCGGCAACCGCGACGTCGAGGTGCACGAGCGGGCCGCGCTCACGACGCCGTTCGGGACGCTGTTGCACTTCAAGAAGGACATCGACACCGCGCAGCCGCGCGTGCTCTTGGTCGCGCCGCTGTCGGGCCATTTCGCCACGCTGCTGCGCGGGACCGTGCGCACCATGCTGCCCGAGCACGACGTCTACATCACGGATTGGCACAATGCGCGCGACGTGGCGCTGACCCACGGCCGGTTCGGCTTCGACGACTATATCGAGCACCTGATCCGGTTCTTGGAGGCGATCGGCCCCGGCGCCCACGTGGTGGCGGTGTGCCAGCCCTGCGTGGCGGTGCTGGTTGCGGCCGCGGTGATGGCGCAGACCGACAATTTCGCCCAGCCGCGCAGCATGACCCTGATGGCGGGTCCGATCGATACCCGGGTCAATCCGACCAAGGTCAACGAGCTTGCCAACTCGAAACCGATCGAGTGGTTCGAGCAGAATCTCATCGCCAGCGTGCCGTTGCGGTATCCGGGCGGGTTCCGCCGCGTCTATCCGGGCTTCGTCCAGCTCGCCGCCTTCATGAGCATGAACATCGAGCGGCACGTGAAGGCCCACCGCGAGCTCTACGACAACATTGCCAAGGGCGAGCATGAGAAGGCGCAGGTCACCAAAGCGTTCTACGACGAATATTTTGCGGTGCTCGACCTCACCGCCGAGTTCTATCTCGAGACCGTCCGGCTGGTGTTTCAGGAGCACGCCTTGCCGCTCGGCACGCTCGAATGGCAGGGCGAGCGGGTCGATCCGCGCGCGGTCAAGCGCACCATGCTGCTCACCGTCGAAGGCGAGCGCGACGACATCTGCGCGGTCGGCCAGACCGCCGCCGCGCATGATCTGTGCGGCGGCCTGCGCCCCTATCTCAAGCGCCACCATATGCAGGCCGGCGTCGGGCACTACGGCGTGTTCAGCGGCAACCGCTGGACCAACCAGATCTATCCGCTGGTGAAGAACGTCATCCTCGCCAGCGAGTGAAGGCCGCGGCGCGGCGCGATGGCGAAATGGAGCCTTATCGTTGCTTGGCAGGGTTTGCCGGCTGCTTCGCCGCGGCCGGCTGCAACGTTTGTTTCGCGGCTGCGCCCGGCTTGCGCGCCACTTGCTCCGGATTTCGCGGCCGGCGTGCCGCGCAAAAACCCTCCACCGCATCCGTCACCGCCGCGCTGATGAGCGACTGGTGCTCGGGCGAGCCCATCAGCAATTCCTCGTCACGATTGATGATCGAGCCGGCTTCGAGCAGGACGGCGGGCATGTGGGTGGCTCTGAGCACGATCAGTTGGTCGTATCGGTAGACGCCCGCGTCGGCATCCACCAGCACTCGTTGCCGGTGGCCCATGAACTTTTCGGTGTAATGGGGGGTGTATTGCAGGCCGCGCGCTTTCAGCTGCTTGCCGAGCAGCTTGGCGAACAGCAGGCTCCCTTTGCGATCGTCGTTGTCGTTCGAGACGAAGATCGAATGGCCTTTGAACCGGTCGCTGAACCCGCGCTCCTGGCCCTCGTATTCCCATTTTTCCAAGAAGGCGTCCGGCACCGAATCGTGATGGATCGACAGGAACAGATCGGCCGGCGCGCTGTTGGCCTGCGTCACGCGGTGGACCAGCCCCTTCATGGCCGGACCCTCGGTGACCAGTAAGACGGTCTTGCCGAAGCCGGCGTCGATCAGGCTCTGCTCGACCAGCTTGGCCAGCCGAAGGTTGAACTCGTATTCGGTGACGCCGCGCGCGCTCCTGGCGCCCGGCGCCTCGGCGGTGTGGCCGACATCCACGATGACGCGAAACGCCGCCCGGTTGCAGGTCGAAGCGATTGATTTCTTGGGCGGACTGGCGGCGGGTTCCCCCCACGCGGCATGGAACGCGCCGTGCCAAAGCAGCGTCGCGACGACAGCCAGCGGAACCGTCCCGGCGCGCGGGGGGTAGGTCATCTCATGCGCCCTCTGATGCGCTCTTTTGGTCCACGACACCCATGGCATGGCCGATCCGATACCGGCAAAAGTAGCCGATCTGATGGCTACAGGTGCAACTTCATCATGGTATGCTCGCGCGGCAAATTCGCGACGCCGCGGCCGGCCAGATGCCGCTTCCCAACTGTGCCCGCGGTCGTGCGGCATTTTGGTCTTTGCCAAGCTCATGCAATTGGCGGATCGTGCCCCGGGACTCTCTGAGACAGTCGCCTTCGTCATCGAGGCGATCCGCGCCGCAACGACAAGTATCGACCGCGGGCCCGGACGGATGTCCGCTTCGCCCGTCAACGAGCGAACCATTCGGAGGAAGGAACGCCATGCTCAAGCGTGCACTCACGGCATTCGCCGTCATCTCTGCCCTCGGTGTTGCCAGCTCATCTGCCTGGTCGCAGGCCAAGGACATCCGCTGGGGAACGCCCCCCGTCGGCACCTCCGGCCACAAGGCAATGGTCATCTTGTCCAGTGTTCTGAACAAGGAGATGCCGCAATACCGCATCTCGGTGCTGCCCACGGCCGGCGCCATCACCACGGTCAAGGGCTACGCCACCGGCGAGTACGACGGCATGTACGGCTCGGACATCGCCTTCCACGAGCTTGCCACCGATACCAACCGCTTCAAGGGCTTCAAGGCGCGGGTCAAGCGCCAGCCGATGCAATCGTTCTGGTCGAACACGATCGAGGTCAGCCTCGCGGTGCACGCCCGCAATAAAGACAAGATCAGCAAGTGGGCCGATCTCAACGGCAAGCGCGTGTTCACGGGGCCGCTGCCGTTCGACGTCCGGGCCCATCTCGAGCGCGCCATGGCCGCGCTCGACATCAAGTTCACCTATGTGCAGATCGATCTCGCGGCAGCGGGGTCGCAACTGGAGTCTGGCGCCATCGACGCGATGAACATCTATACCGGCGCCGAAAAGGCGCCGCCCCCGTGGCTGGCCGAAGCCTCGCTCGCCGCCGACTGGGCCGCGCTCAATCCGAGCGCGGCGGAGATCGCCGAGCTCAAGAAGAAGAACTTCTCCGTCGTCGAAGTGAGCCCGGACGTCTTCAAGCGCAACGTGCACGTCGCCAAGGTGATCGAGTTGCCGTTCTATTACGGCTTCCACGTCGGTCTCGACGTGCCGGCGGACGACGTCGTCAAGATGTTGAAGATCATCGAGGCGAACGCCGCCGAACTGGCCAAGACCGATCCGACATTCTCGCAGATCGCCCAGGACATCGTGGGCTTCCAGAAGCGCGGCGTGGAATCGTCGGCCGATCTCGTGCCGATCCACCCGGGGCTCGCGAAATACATGCGCGAGAAGGGCGTGTGGGACAAGAAGTGGGATTCCAAGATCGCCACGATGTAGGCTTGCCCTGACGTTCCGGTTATGGGACGGGCGCCATGGCGCGCCCGTCTCGCGATCTTCATGCGGACGATGGGGCGGTCATGACCGACACTTCTTTGCCTTGGTCGCGTATCATCCTCGACTGCATCTATTATGCGGTCGCGATTTTCTTCTTCCTCTATCTGTTCGCCTATTTCTGGACCAGCGAGGGCGGGCCGACGCTGCTGGCGATGACGCTGGTTCCGGTCACCTACGTGTTGTTCGTCCTGAATTCCCTGCGCGCGAACGATCTCTACTCCCGCCTGCCGCCCGCCGCCAATTACGCCATCGCGGCGATCTACATCGGCTGTGCGCTCGCCGTCGCCGTCTACATGAACGCGGAGTACTACGAGCTCGGCACGTCGCGCGCCGGGGCATGGGACCCGCCCGATCTCTTCATGGGCGGGCTCATGACGGTGCTGGTCATGGAATATGCCCGCAAGCGCCATATGCCGCTGTTCGTCATCAACATCGGGCTGATGGTCTACGCGGTCTACGGCTATGTCGTGCCCGGGATGTTCTATCACGCGGGGCTGAGCTGGTCCCGCGTCGTGACGGCGATGAGCGTCGAGACCTCGACCGGCGTCTTCTCCAATCTGTCGCAGATTGCGCTCACGATCATCGGTGCGTTCCTGCTCGTGCTGAGCGTGCTCAGCGGCTACGGCTGCATCGAGTCGCTGCTGCGTGCGACCAAGCGGGTCGCCGCCCGTTCCGCGCACGCGTTGCCGCAGTCGGCCGTGGTCGGCTCGATGTGCGTCGGCACCGTCAGCGGCAGCGGGGCGGCCAACGCGATCACCATCGGGTCCGCCACGATCCCCGCCATGATCGGTGCCGGCATGCCGCGGGCGACCGCAGCCGCGATCGAGTCGGCGTCGTCGCTCGGCGGACAATTGATGCCGCCGGTGATGGGCGTTTCCGCCTTCCTGATGGCGGAATTCCTGGGGCGTAGCTACTTCGACGTGGTCGCGCGCGGCTACGTGCCGGCGCTCATCTACTACGCCACCGTTGCGGTATCGGTGTATCTGCTGGCGGTGCAGCATCGGATGCGGCTGGTGGCGATCTCGTTCGAGGCGCTGACTTGGCGGGACTGGGTCAATCTCGGCGCCTTTTTCGCCGTGATCGGCGGGCTCGTCGGCCTGATGGCGGCCTGGCATTTCGCGCCGATGTTCGCAGCGCTCTACGTCTTCGTCGCCGTCGGCAGCGTGCTGTTCGTCGTCCATCTCGCGCCGTTGCTCCGGCCCGGTCGCTGGTCGTTCGCCGAGTTCATCAAGCCGATCCGGAAATTTCTCGAATCCTACACCGAGATGACGGCCGATCTGACCCTGCTGCTGGCGACGCTGTCGATCATGACCGGCGCGCTGGTCATCACCGGCGTCCCGACCAAGCTCGGCTCGCTGCTCATCGACGCCGCAGGCTTCAATCTCGCGGCCATGGTCATCCTCGCCTTCGTGTTCGGCGCATTGCTCGGAACCGGGCTGCCTCCGGCACCGACCTATATCCTGGTCGCCATCGTGATCGCGCCGCCGATGATCCGCATCGGCGTCGATCCGTGGGTGGTGCATTTCTTTGCGTTCTTTCTCGGAGTCTGGGGCGAGCTGACGCCGCCGACGTCGATCGTGGCCGCCGTGACCGCGAAGATCGCCGATGCGTCGTTCTACGAGACGCTCTGGCGGGCGCTGCAGATTTGCGTGTCGCTGTTCACGCTGATGGCAGGCGTGTTCATCCGGCCGGAGCTCGTCGTCGAGCCCGGATTGAGCCAGCTGACGGCGGCGCTGCTGATCCTGGTCGCGACCATCGGGATCACCTTCAGCTTGCAGGCCCGCTTCGCCGACCGCGCGGCGATCGATCGGCCGGTGCGGCTCCTGCTCGCGGCCTTTTCGCTGCTCGCGCTGCTGCATCCGAACGAGCAGGTGGCGGCGCTCGCCTGCATACCGGTCGGGCTGATCATCGCCTACTGGTTGCTGCGGCGCCGAGCACCGGAGCTTGAAGGCGGTGCGCCGGCCGCGCACGCCGCATCCGCCGGCAAGGCGGGCCGGCCATGACCGGCGCCGGCCTTCGCGCCGATTGAGGACGAGCCGTAGCCGGCACGGAGCCACGGGGCGGCGCTTCGCGCCGACTCGTTGGCTCCATCCGGGCTACAGGTACCGCTTCGCCATGCTAAGCTCGCGCGGCAAATTCGCGACGCCCGCCCCACGAGCATTCCGGACATGATCAAATCAGTCTGCATCGTCGCAGTGTCGCTGGCGCTCAGCTCCGCGGCGGCTGCGCAAAGCTTTCCGGGCAAGCCCATCCGCATCGTGGTTCCGTTCCCGCCCGGCGGCAGCGTCGACCTGATTGCGCGCACCATCGGGCCTCATCTCTCCAATCGCTTCGGCCAACCGGTCGTGGTCGAGAACAAGCCGGGCGCGGCCGGTCAGATCGGCGTCGCCGAGGTCGCGAAAGGCGCAGCGGACGGCCACGCCGTGGTGCTGAGCACGCCTGGGGCCGCCGCCATCAACATGCATTTGCGTAAGCTTAATTACGACCCGCAGACCGATCTCGGCGAGATCAAGAAATGGGGCGACGCCATCAGGAGCGCGAATATCAAGGTCGAGTGAGTGCGAGCGGTTCTGGAACAGATGGGGGACGCCTGAGCCGACACATGGCAAGCGACAAGACCACCGCCGCAAGACCCACCCGGATCGTTGAAATCACCGTGCACGACGGCGTGAAAATCTCGGCGGCCCTCTACTTGCCGCCGGGAGCGGGACAATGTCCTGCGCTGCTGGCTGCGTCTCCCTATCGTTTCGACAACAATCTCGCGCCCGCGCTGCCGATCTTTCTCTGGCGAGAGACCGGTCCGATCGACTACTACCTCGCGCACGGTTATGCCTTCGTGCATATGGACGTGCGCGGAACCGGCCGCTCCGGCGGCGACTACCGCTACATGGACGAAGCCGAGCAGCGCGATCTCTACGACGTCATCGTCTGGATCACGCGGCAGCCGTGGTCGAACGGAAAGGTCGGCGGCATCGGCCAATCCTATTACGCCCGCATGCAATGGTTCATGGGCATCCAGAATCCGCCCGGGCTTGCCTGCATCGCGCCCTATGACGGCAACATCGACACCTATCGTGCGTCCGCATACACGGGCGGCATACCGGGTGCGTTTCCGTCGATCTGGTACAACTCCACGACCCGAGTGGTGAACCAGTATCCGTGCGGCGGGCCGTCGCGGCAATTGACCTGGGACTATCCCGGCGAGGTTCAGCGCCACGCCAGTTATGACGAATTCTGGAAAGCCCGCGCCGCCGCGGAGCACATCGACAAGATCAAGGTCCCGGTGTTCTCGATCGGGGTCTGGTCCAAGGTCGATCTGCACCTCAACGGCAACATTGTCGGCTTTCAGCGCGCCACCTCGCCGAAGAAGCTGTTGGTGTTCGGCTCGTCGAATCTATTCGCGGCGGTGGCTGATTTTTCGAGCGAGCAATTTCACGAAAAATACCTGCGGCCGTTCTACGATCAATACCTCAAAGGCGAAAAGACGTTGTATTTGGACGAACCCGCGGTTCGCTATTTCCTGAGCGGAGGCGACGAGTTTCGCAGCGCCGAGAGTTGGCCGCCGCCCGGCGTGTCCTACCGGCCGTTCTTTCTCAATGCCGGACCGACCGGCTCGGTCGCATCGCTCAATGATGGCGGCCTGGATCATGCCGAGGCAGGGAAGGGAGAGACCATCTTCGACTATCCGAACGCGGGCTGCGCCGGTCCGGTCCAGCTCGACCTGTTTGCATCGTCCAGCAATCCTGACACCGACTTCATCGTCAAGCTGTCGGAGCAATTCCCGCAATCGGAAGCGGAGCGGGGGCGCGGCGGCCAGCCGCGCTCGCGCGTGATCACGAAAGGCTGGCTGCGAGCGTCGCACCGGGAGATCGACCGGACGAGATCGCTCGAGAACGCACCGTTGTACACGCACGTCGATCCGCGGCCGATCGAGCCGGGCAAGATCTACAAGTTCGAGATCGCGGTCATGCCGACGGCCTACCTATTCAAGCGGGGCAGCCGGATTCGTTTGGAGCTGGCCAATGGCGACTCGCAATTGACCGAGTTCGTCTTCCATCACGACTACGCCCCCAACAAGGTCGGTCGCGATATCATCCATCACAGCGTCGACTATCCGTCTCGGCTGATCTTGCCGGTTGTCGAGAAGCGTTGAGGCTTACCTGCTGGAAACGGCTTGGTCCGCCTGAACGGATCGCTCGGCGGCCGCTTGAATTTGGTCGTTTCGGTCGACGGATGGAGCGGGATTCTCCGGTGAAAATGCCGGGGCACTGCTTGCGCGTGCCGCCTTCTTCGCCTGCTTGGCCCGCTTTTTCGCCGCGTGCGCCGCCGCCGTCTCTTCGACGGTTCTGATCTTGTCCGGCCGCTCCTTCTTGAATCGCTTGAAATAGATCGTCTCGATGAAAATCGGCAGCGGCGCCTTCCAAGGCTCCTGGCGATGATTGTCGAGCTTGCCGAGCTTCCTCGGGTTCATTCCGAGCTCGCGCGCCATCTGGATGTGCATATGCGAGAGGCGGTGTCGCTTGCGCGCCTCGATCCAGCGTTTCAGGTCCTCCGGAATGGCCGCTTGCTTTTTTCCCATCGCCGACATCCTTCGTTGCGGTAGGATCACGATACATCGAGATTCGCCGGGAGCAATACGGGAACCCTCGGGTATCCCCGCTATTGCGGCGCCGGCTGTGAATAAGCCAGGTGGGCTTCGCGCGCAAAGGGCGACCGGAACGTTTTCATCGCGAAGGCAAAACAAGTGAAGATCGACCTCCACGGTTATCACCCGTCCGAGTTCGTGTGGAACGGGCTGCTCGCAAAAATCGTGCAGCAGAGCTGGGAAATGGCTGAGACCGATCTGCGGCTGATCCATGGTCACGGCCGTGCTCGCGGTAAATCCCCCGGTTTCTTCAACACCAAGACCGGTTTCTTCGGGCTGGAGATCCGGCGTGCCCTTCGCCATAACAAGCAACTCAGGCAATGGATCAAACACTCGACGCTGGACTGCCGGAAATGGGGCGTTACCAGCGTCAAGTTGAAATCGAACCCTGCTCCGACTCGAACCGCGTTGGATGCGGACCTGCTCGCTGACCGAACCCGTCTCCCGCAAGGGAGGGATTGTTAGCGGCGACAGCGGGCGTAGGGATCGCCTGCCGTGTCGTCTCCGCGCGGGCACGGCGCACGCACGATTTTGCCCACGCGGAAGCAGCAGACACCACGCCTTTGCCCACCCTACAGCTGATGCAACATGACGCGAATCCCACATTGGCTTAGTGGTTCGTAGAAAGGGCAGCTTTGTGATACAATGACGACTATGACACCGAACACTAAGAAATTGCTCCAGCAGGTGGCTTCCTTATCGCAAGAGGATCAGGAGGAGCTTGCGGAAATATGTGCGCGAGATCGAGGCGCGTCGCACTGGCGTGTATCATGCCACGCCAGAGGAGTTGGCGGCGATCGACGAAGCACTTGAGCAGATAGCGCGGTGAAATCGCCAGCAAGGAAGAGGTCGACGCGGCGTTCGCAAAATTCCGCTCGCGATGAAAGTCGAATATGCACCACGTGCAATCGCCGATCTTAGTAGTATTGGTGCGGAGAGCCGAAGAGTTTTTGGTGACGTTGTAGCTGTGGCACTTGAAGCGTACATCCGAGCCACGGCTTTAGGAAATGACAGAAGTAGCGTGCGGACCTACCCCGCCGAGCGCGCCGCCGCCGCGTCCTGCGCCTCGATCTGCGCCCGTGCCTTGCGGATCAGCGCTTGGCGGATGCGGGCGACGCCGATGTCGTGCTGGTAGAGCATCTCGCGCTTGCGCGCGTCCGCCGGCATGTTGGTGAGCATCTCGCGGTCCTGCTCCAACACGTGCCAGTGGCGCGCTTCGAGCGTCGCCCGGTAGAGGAAGCGCCAGACCTCGCGCGCCAGCCCCGAGGCCTTGCGCAGGCGCCAGAAGAACACCAGGCAGTTGCCCTCGTCGACCGGCGTGGTGAAGCCGATGATGCGGAACACGCCGCCGGGCCCGGCCGCGGGCGGGTAGGGGATGTCGAGCCGGCAATAGGGCGCCGCGGTCTCGGTCACCATCTCGGTCCAGTCGAAGTTCTCGTCCTGCTGCTCGACCCGCGCGACGATGAAGCCGCGATCGGTCTTCTCGATGCGCATCAAGTCCTGCTTGGCCCCGAACGCCAGCGTGAAGGAGTTCGCGTGCAGGTAGGAGCCGTGCATCGGATCGGCGAGATTGTCGAGCGCATAGCGATAATTGCAGGACCACGGCGACACGCACAGGATCGACGACCACTCGGCGCTGGTGAATTCC
>WNFU01009171.1_pt1 | contig 17910 bp, 20 predicted proteins | sample 5400121 | NCBI WGS metagenome assembly WNFU01 (sample SAMN13153360, study PRJNA577476) | soil metagenome | isolation source: 100 cm soil or saprolite under grassland replicate 1 | place: USA:California | collected 2016-06-15
GACATCGTGCACCGGGTGGTCCGTCGCTTTGCCCACGTCGACATTTTAATCAACAACCTCGGCGTGTACGAGCCCAAGCCCTTCGAAGCTATCTCAGACCAGGAATGGCGGGAGATCATAGAAACGAACTTCATGAGCGGCGTGCGTTTGAGCCGCCATTATTTGCCTGAAATGAAGGCGATGAATTGGGGCAGGATCATTTTCATTTCGAGCGAATCGGCGATCAATATTCCGGTGGAAATGATCCACTACGGAGTGACGAAGACTATGCAGCTCGCCCTGGCGCGCGGGCTCGCCGAAACCACGGCAGGCACGGCGGTGACCGTGAACTCTGTCCTGGCGGGTCCAACGCGCTCTGACGGTGTGGAAAAATTCGTGGATCAAATCGCTCACTCCCGAGGCATTGAACCGTCGAGCGTCGAGAAAGAGTTCTTTGCAACCGTTCGCCCCAGCTCGTTGCTCAAGCGCTTCGCCTCGATCGAAGAAGTGGCGTCACTGGTAATCTTCATGGCCAGTCCGCTTTCCTCCGCAACCAACGGAGCGGCGTTGCGTGTAGACGGCGGCGTTATCCGCTCGATCATTTGAAAAAAAACGGCTTCGGATTCCTCGCTGCCAGAACATCATATGGAACCACAGCTCATCGCGGGCGGTAAAGTCGTGCTGCTCGTAATTGCTGGGTTGTTGGGTTCATTAGCCAATGACGCTCACAAGCAAATCGCGCGTTGACGGCAACCTGTCGTTGCGGCGACCTGGATTTCACAGCAACACGTCTTTGGTTGAGGCAGCGGTGGCGTCGTCATGCCGACACCCGTCATCCCGTCGACCTTCCATCCAGTCTCCGGGCTTCTCTTGGCGGACATCCCCGATTCACATTGCGATCATAAGCATCGATATTTCCTGCGCATTGATTAGTGCCTGACCTTTTCTAGCCTTCCAAGCCGCCGTCAACGGGGGCTTTTTGCCGTGGCATGAATTTGGCGAATTACTAAATCAGAACGTCCCGAAGCGGTTGTGCCGCCAGTCTCGTCGACATGTTTCGAGGTGGAAAAAATGCTGTCTCAGCTGATCGAACGACTAAAAAAACATTGGCGCCACCGAATTTCGCTATCGATGGCTTTGGCCGGCAGCGCCGTATTGGGCGGCTGTGCGACCCTGGGATTTGGCCAAAACAAGCCACCGGTCACGGTCAGCGAAGTGGTCCGGATGAGTGAAGAGGGCTTACCTCCCGAAACCATCGTAAATAAAATGCGCGACGCCGAAACCGTTTACCGCCTCAGCGCGGCGCAGTTGGCGCAATTGCACGATCAAGGCGTCCAGGATCAGGTCATCAACTACATGCAAGAGACTTATCTCAACGCCGTCCGCCGGGAACAAGACCTGGCGAATTGGAGCACTCGGGAGATGTGGGGAGATCACTTTTGGTAAGCAAAGGGGTACGAAACAAGCAGCTGGCGCGGAGCTTCAATGAGCATCCGCTGGCCAGCAGGAGAGTAGGTTATCATGTTAATCAAACGGTTTATGGTATCGGTTCTTTCGTGTGCGCTTCTATTGGTAACCAGCAATTGCGGGGCAGTGGCCAATCAAGAGGCCGCGGCCGCTACGCCGTCTGCGGTCCAGCCGGCGCAAGTGACTGCAGAAAAGTTGCAGCAACTGGTAGCGCCCATCGCGTTGTATCCCGACGAGCTGGTCGCGCAGGTTTTGGCGGCTGCCACCTACCCGACCGAGATTGTCGAAGCGAACCGTTGGCTGCAAGAAAATTCCAGTCTCAAGGGCGCCCAATTGGCCGATGCGGTGGATAAACAATCCTGGGATCCCAGCGTGAAAGCGCTCACGCAATTTCCGTCGGTGCTAGCCAATATGGACAAAAATCTTTCCTGGACCTCGGCTTTGGGAGACGCCTATTTCAACCAATCACAAGATGTCCTCAATGCCGTCCAGGTTATGCGCAAGCGGGCGCAGAGCGCCGGTACTCTTAAAACTACGGCGCAGGAGACTGTGACAACAAAAGACCAAACGGTAATTATCGAACCGGCGAATCCAGAGATCGTCTATCTTCCCGAGTATGATCCCTGGATCGTATACGGGGCTCCCCTGCTGGCCTATCCGGGATATTATTTCGACGCAGGTTTCTTTGCCGGTCCGTTTATTTTCTTCGATGCGGGTTTTCCCCTCGGACACTTTCACCGTCACTTTCTCTGGGGTTGGCATTCCTGGGGTTTCGATTGGCACAACAGGTTCATAGTTTTCAATCACAACCGGTTCATCTCCAGGAGTCCCACCTTTATCAACCGCAGGTTTGGAGTACATGGCCCTGATTTTCGGGGTGCTCCGGGACATGGTTTTGCGGATCGCGGCGCGGGCTTTCGCGGCGGACCGATTGACCACCGCGTCGATCGCGGGTTCGTCGCGCCCCACATGGAACCTAGCCAACGCCCCGGCGCATTCAGTGGATTCGACCATGGCGGCGTGGCAACCCAGCACTCCTTCCGCGGCCAGTCCAGCTTCGGTGGCGGTATGCATGGCGGAGGCTTCGCCGGCGGAGGGCGCGGTGGTTTCAGTGGCGGTCATGGCGGAGGTGGAGGCGGTTTCGGTGGCGGTCATGGCGGCGGCGGAGGTGGAGGCGGAGGAGGAGGCGGTCACAGGTAAGCGGATTGTGGTGCGATGCGATTTCTATGCAGAAAGACGGAATGGAGGCGAGCAGCATGGGCATAAAAGATAGCTTACAAAAAATTCGTAGGGGCAATTTAGTTATGTTTGCGTCCATGGCGCTCTTTGGAGTGTGGTCGCTGGGATTTGTATGGATCCTATTGGCCGAACCGCCGGGACAAAAAACGTTTTCATCTCCCGACGAAGCGAGCAGAGCATTGATCCGCGCGGTTCAAGCCGGCAACGAGAAGGACCTCCTTGAAATTTTCGGACCCGATGGGAAGGAAATCATCTCCAGCGGCGACAAAGTAGAAGACAAAAAAAGCCGGGACGCGTTTGCCGAGAAATACCAGAGGATGAATCGTCTCGTCGAAGAGCCGGATGGAACCGTCAGGCTGTACGTCGGCGCCGAAAATTGGCCGATGCCGATCCCGCTCGTGAACAGGAAGGACACCTGGTACTTCGATACCAGCGCCGGCAAGGACGAGATATTGTTTCGTCGGATCGGACGAAATGAGATTGCGACTATCGGTGTTCTGCGAGAATTAGTCGCCGCACAAAAGGAGTATTATTCCAAAACTCAGGACGACAGCGTTAAACAGTATGCGCAGAAGTTCATCAGCGATCAGGGAAAGCACAACGGCTTATATTGGAATGCCATCAACCGTGAACCCGAGAGTCCCATCGGACCGCTCGTGGCCTATGCTAGCTCCGAAGGCTACGCCAAGAAACTAAGCTCGCTCCCGAGCCCGTTTCAAGGCTACTACTTCCGCGTCCTGATGAGGCAAGGAAAACATGCGTCCGGCGGTGCGAAGAATTATATCGTGAACGGTAAGATGACTCGCGGCTTTGCCTTTTTAGCCTATCCCGCGGAATACGCCAACTCGGGGATGATGTCGTTTATTATCAATCAAGATGGAATTCTCTATCAGAAAGATCTCGGACCGAAGACAGCCGACTTGGCCAACGCTCTCGATGAGTACGATCCGGACAAGACGTGGGTCAGAGTCGAATAAGCGTTTGCAATACCACGCCACTAGATACGAATAAGCAACGCGTACGAAGCGACACTAGAAGCAGAACTGCATCGTATTTGAATATCAGAAATAAATGAAAGGGTTCTCGTCGAGAGAATCGGCCATTTATGTTCGGCGTCGCTTTGGCAATCAATTATCAACGCTTGCAGGTCCGGACGAATCCTTGAGAATTCCCAATCGCGGCCCTGCGCAGATAGATTCAAGAGGAATGTCGCTATGCGGAAGTTCCTTCCGATTGCATACCTTCTCACGTTGCTTACGGGCTGCGCGACGTCAAACCAAGTTAGCAATACGGCGCGTTCGAGCATAGAACAACGGCTCTTAATCAGCTCCTTCGAACAGGCCTAGCGACGCTGGATACTCACGAATTCAAAGGGAAAACGGTCACCGTCGATTTCTACGGTCTGACCTCCGATAAGGATTTCGCAAAGGAGTTCTTCACGGCTTGGCTACAAGGACAACAGGTACAAATCGCCACAGACCCGAAGCAAGCGCAGCTCCACTTGAAGGTCTTCGCTCCCGTTCTTGCGGTTGACCAAGGGCAGTCCTTTGTAGGCTCTCCAGCCTTTACGGTTCCGATCCTGGGTTTTGTTATGCCGGAGATCGCGCTATTTAAAAACGCGCGTCACAGCGGCCATGCCGAGGTCGAGGTTTTTACCATCGACGGCAGCACCGGAAAATTCGTCGACAAGAGCCCTCCGGCGATCGGCGAAACCGACTATAATGACTATACCGTCCTGATCGTTGTTCACTTCACCCGCAGCGACATCGAAACACGGAAGTGGGACTGGCAACCGGGAAGTTAACGCTCGTTATCAAAGAGACGGGATCTTCAATTCACGCAGCTCGCTGTTTGCAATGAGCATCTAGATGAGCGCGGCGCGGGTTTTCTACTCGCTAAATGCTCGCGCTGTGTCGAAAGCTGCCGCGTCAAGGTTTCGGCCCAATCTTTGCACATACCCTCCAACGTGATCGCGAGCGATCAGCGCGCCGAAGAACATGCTCGGGCGGGCCAAATCGGCAATGCGTCTAATTTTGCGTGACATTCGGATCGCCGAGGTGCAGCTTAAATGACAAGATCTTGGAGACTCGTCCATGCAAAAATGCCGTGAAGCCCATCGTCAAGACCATGCGCCGCGAGCGCGCGATAACGCCCTCCCGCATCATTGGTTGATTTCGCCGGCGTGGCGTTACGCATTGAGCACCTTCGATCGCCTGGAAAAGGAACGGCGCCGCTTGTTGGAGCGGACGATGGAGAGCATCGTTCCTGACAGGTAAACGACTCGCGGCTTGAAGATGCGGGAAATTTTCAACCACCTGTAGTGACGGCATTTAGGCACCCTTCGATATTTCGACACCACGTCCTCGTCACTGATAGCTGACACGCAATCAGCTTTCGGATCCTAAACTTAAATTTTCTTTTATCTCAGTTAGTTGAATGTCCGCTGGAGGCCGTCAGCTCGCTGGCATATTCCTTGCCCTTGTCTTTTTCCAACAACGGAAGGTGAGAAAAAATGAAATCTATCTACCTACTACTCTCAGCTGTGCTTGTAGCGACGACGACAGTGTGGGCTCGGGCGGCGACTCAAGGTGTCGAGCAGGCGCTTATATCTGTCGCGGTCGAATATTGCTCGAAGGTTCTAAGAGCAAGGACAAGAGCCTTCTCGAATATCAACTTTCTTTGGCCGCCTAGAATCTCAACCAAGGCTCTTGAAAACAAATTCTAGGGAAGTGACGGAGGGAGCTATGACTTTCAGGAATAAAATCTACGTTACTATTTTCGGCATCTTAGAGTTTATCGCTGTGTTGTTCTTTCTTGGACTCGTAGCAGCTAGGGCTGCGGAAGCCAGCGACAATGCCGGGGAACAGGAAATCGTTGCGGGCCCGGAACAGCATGAGATCAGGCTTGTCTCCTTTGATCCGTGGGTGGTCGAAGGAGAGGTTATGGGTGCTGTGGCTACGTACGTCTACGACGACGTGACCACCGAACGGCCGGCCGACTATTGGGAGATTTACAATCAGGATGGTGAGCTTCTCGCGGTGATCTGGTTTGACAGTCTCGGTGTCCGAAAGACCGCCGTCGATCGCGGCATCGTCGAAGAGAAAGACAAACTCGAGGGAGTTTTTGTTGTTGTCTTAGACGGCGACTTAACGTGACGAAATCTTGCTATAAATAATTCATTGGGGGCCCGCGCATCATGGAATACGTAACACTGAAGGGATTGAACCGCGACGTTTCCCGCATCGGACTAGGCACATGGTCGATCGGCGGCTTCATGTGGGGCGGAACGGATGAACAAGCGGCGCTCGAGACCATTCTCGAAGCATTGGAGAACGGGATAACTTTGCTCGACACGGCGCCGGTGTATGGGCTCGGACGCGCCGAAGAACTCGTCGGTCGAGCATTGGCGCAATATGGCAAGCGCCAAGAAGTGATTATCGCGACCAAAGTCGGGTTGGAGTGGCGTGGAAACCAGGTTTTTCGGAACTCGAGTGAAGCGCGGATCATAAAAGAAATCAATGACTCCCTGCGCCGCCTAAAGACCGATTACATAGATATTTACCAGATTCATTGGCCCGATCCGCTAGTGCCGATCGAGGAAACGGCAGCGACGATGTATCAGCTCTACAAGCAAGGGAAGATTCGCGCCATCGGGGTGAGCAACTATTCGCTAGAGCAGTTAAATCTGTTTCGCCAAGCCGCACCGCTGCACACGGCACAACCGCCATACAATTTGTTTGAGCGCGGCGTCGAAAGAGACGTGCTGCCCTACTGTCGCATCCACGGCATCAGCACGCTGACGTACGGTTCCCTGTGTCGCGGACTGCTGAGCGGCAAAATGAAATTGAACAGCGAATTTCGAGGCGACGACGTTCGAAAGATAGACCCGAAATTTCGGCTACCCCGCTACGTGCAATATTTGCAAGCCGTCGAGCGGCTCGACCGCTTTGCGCAAGAGGATTTCGGCAAGCGTGTCCTGGAACTGGCGATGCGGTGGACGTTGGATCAGCCCTTCGTCACCGTGGCACTTTGGGGCGCCCGCCATCCCAAGCAACTGACGCCGATTGTAGATGTCAACGGCTGGAAGCTGGATCTGGCTGCGCTGAAAGCCATCGACGAGATCGTTCGCGACTCGGTCACCGACCCGGTGGGTCCGGAATTCATGGCTCCGCCAGCTCGATCGTTAGCTGTGGCTCAGTCGTTGAGTGCGTAGCTCGGAAGCTGCGGATTGTCCGCTTGCCATCGAGCCAAATGCCGTAGGCATCCACAGTCGCGCTGGCGAAAGATCACAATGCCATCGGGCTGTTGGTGGTTCGGTTGGTAAAACAGTCCAGAAAGGAAGAAGTCATGTCGACGCGTCCTCCGCTGCCGCCATTGCTGGAAGGATTCTGATCCGCTACCGAAGTTAGAGATCTCTCCGTTTCCGGTTCGTAACGATTGCAGTCCATCAGTCGTCCAAGCAAGGTCGACATTTCGACACCTGCCGATAAGTTGTCAATGGATCTTCTTCACAATCGGTCCGAAACCAAGCTGCACCATATGCAGACGCTCCTGATCCGTTTATTTTTAGACCTTCCGGACATCAATCTGTTCTGGCACATTCGTTGCTGTTTCCCTCGTGTATTCGAAACGCACAATGAACCCGGAGGGAGCCGCCATCGAGTTACCAAGCCGAGAACCCGGGCCAGGCAAAGTTCCGATGAGCCGTCACGGGGTACCGGCGAGGAATGTCTGTTTTGAAACTGGAAAGCAAGAACATGTCGCATTCAACGCCCATCAAATCCGCTCCGGTCATCGAATGCGCAGAATATGCGCCCGAAGAAGCTGACCGCCGCCCTACGGACTGGGCGGCTCAAGCCATAGCAGTCGAAACCAAAAATCTCTCCCGCGCTGTCGTGGACAAGATTCTGGTGCGCGACATCAGCGTGCAAGTGCAGAAAGGCGAAGTGCTCGCAGTCGCCGGTCCGAGCGGCGCAGGCAAATCATCCTTTCTGCGGCTGCTGAACCGGCTCGATGAGGCAACCGGCGGTACGGTGCTGCTCAACGGTGAGGACTATCGTGCCATAGCGCCACGAGAATTGCGGCGACGCGTCGGGATGGTCATGCAGATGGCCTACTTGTTTCCGGGAACCGTGGCCGCAAACATCGCCTTCGGTCCGCTACAACGCCATGAGACCATGTCTCAGCAGGCGATTGAAGCGCTGCTCGATCGCGTCGCCTTGCCCGGCTATCATGATCGCGACGTGAGTACCCTATCGGGAGGTGAGGCGCAACGCGTGTCGCTAGCACGGACTCTGGCGAATTCTCCGGAGGTGTTGTTGTTGGACGAGCCCACCTCGGCCCTCGATGAAGCATCAGCGCGCGGAATCGAGGAGCTTGTGCTGGGTATCATCCGCGAGCGGCAGATGACTTGCGTGATCGTCACGCACAACATGCAGCAGGCCGCCCGTATCGCCGACCGCACGATGTATCTGGAGGCCGGCAAGCTGGTCGCGATTGTTCCAACGAATGGAGTGTCACATGCTGCCTAATTTGATGCAGAGCCTGAGCAGCGACGTCAGTATGGGAATGGCTCAGGCAGCGGGTGCCGTCATACTGTGCCTTGCTGTTGTGCTCATCTGCCGGTGGTTTGCTGTGCACGTGGAGCGCGAAACGGCGTTATCACTGCTGAGAGGCCTTGTGCAGATGGTCTTCGTGGGGATTGTCTTGGCTCTACTGCTGCACCGAAATGCGTTGGTCGGCATGCTCATCCTGCTCGCTATGTCGTTCGCGGCGGCTGTGACTGCCTCGCGGCGCGCTCAGGGATTGAAGGACGCGCTGCTGCTCTGTTTCTATGCGATTGCGGCGGGAGCGGGCGTCGTAATTGCTGGGATGCTCGCGACCGGGGCGCTCAAGCCTGACATCGCGATCCTGGTGCCTGTGGGCAGCATGATCATCGCCAACGCTATGAACGCGTGTGCGCAGTCGATCGAGCGATTCAACGCCGATGTCACGGCACACGTGGGCCAGATAGAGGCGGGCCTGGCGCTTGGGGCCGAGCCGGCGGTGACAGTTGCGCCCTACGTACAAAGCGCGGTTTACGCCAGTCTCCTCCCGCGTCTTGATATGCTCAAGTCGCTGGGCTTGGTTTGGATACCGGGTGTGATGGCCGGCATGATGGTCTCGGGTGCCAGCCCCATCTATGCAGGCATCTACCAGTTTATCCTCGTCGCCATGATCTTAGCGGCATCGGGGATAGCGGGCCTGCTCGTCACGGTCTTCATCCGAAAGCGCGCCTTCTCGCCGGCAGCGCAATTGACGCTCCGCCCCGGCGAGCGGCACAACCCGATGGTCGCATCTGGCAACACGCAATAAGCTCATTGCTGGCTGATTATATTACTTAGATCACCACCATGACGCGTTCTTCCATCTCATCGGGCATGACCGGGATCGGGTCTTCGCCGATGAGCTTTGGATATTCTTTCTGAAACTCCGGATCTTGACTCCCCTTTCCAAGCATACGAACTGGATCATCGGCGGCCTCACAGGTGTCGCCGCTCGACTCGGGTACAACTCTTCACTCCCTGGGAAAAGACTGGGCATCCCTCGTCCCAGCTAAAGTCGACATTTCGACACCTGTCGTTTAGTCGTCGAGGGATCGTCGTCCTCACAACTCGTACGAAACCAAGCTGCAACATATGAGACGCTGCTGAATCCGCACATTTTCCAGACGTCCCGGAAATGGATCTGTTCTGGCACATTCGTTGCTCAGGTCCCCTGCATCATACGAAATGCGCAGCGAACGAGATGAAAATGACCCAGCCAATGCGGTCCAGCATGCTGGCAGTTCATCGGCGTTCGGGTTCCCCAGAGGATGGTGGGCGAACAATGAAGAGGAGGAGAGCATGAACCGCGGATTGATCCTAATCGTCACGCTCATTGTGGTGGCTGCAGCACAGGCGCAAAAACACGCGGCGCAGTCAGCGATGTCCATTGAACACCGGATCACTGCGCCAACTGCTGAATTCACCGCTACGACCGATAAAACATTCGATCAGCTGATGGCCAACGCGATGAGTGTGATGCATAAGGGCATGCACACCGCGCCACAGACAGGTGATCCTGACCATGACTTCGTCACCATGATGATTCCGCATCATCAGGGCGCGATTGACATGGCCAAGGCGCTCTTGCTGTACGGCAAAGACCCGCAGATGCGCCGTCTGGCCCAGGAGATCATCACCGACCAGCAATCGGAAATTCAGCTGATGCAACTCTGGCTGAAGCAGCATGGTGCGAACTCGGAAAATCCAACTCAGAGGCCGGGCTTAGACGCAAGGAAGCACTAAGCGTGAACACCAGAGGCTAGGCTAGAAGGAACATGAATATGAAACTAGTCTGTGCATTAGCGTTTTTCTCTTTGGTGCCTGCCGCGTTTGCGCAGCAAGCGCCCTGGGGGCGAGCAGACATTCCAATCTCCAGCCGCGATCGGGTTTACGCGGCGGACCAGACGTCAAACACGGTTTCGGTGATCGATCCCTCCGCCAACAAGCTGCTCGGCGTGATTCGGCTCGGCGATCCGGTGCCCGGTGCTTTGAGCGCGCTCTACAAAGGTCAGCTCCTCGTTCACGGCCTAGGCTACTCGCCGGACTCAAAGACACTCGCCGTCGTATCGATCGCCTCGAATTCGGTGACGCTGATCGACACGGCAACGAATAAGGTAAAGGGCATTGTTTACGTAGGGCGATCGCCGCACGAGGCGTTCTTCACCCGCGATGGGCGCGAATTGTGGGTCACTGTCCGGGGCGAGGACTACGTGTCGGTCATCGATCCGATGAGGATGAGAGAAATGGGACGTATCCGCTTGGCGAACGGTCCGGGAATGACCATGTTCGGTCCTGACGGGCGATACGGCTTCGTCTGCTCGAGCTTCACTCCCGAACTAACGGTGATCGACAGAGCATCCCATCAGGTTATCAAGCGGGTGCCGCAGAGCAGTCCCTTCTGCCCCAACATTGCCGTAAGTCCGGAAAACGACGAAGTGTGGATAACGCTAAAAGACGTCGGCAAAGTGCAGGTGTTCAGGGCCAAACCGCCATTTGAACAGATTGCGCTGCTCGACACAGGACCGATTACGAACCACGTGAACTTTGCGAACAACCGCAACGGCAAATTCGCCTACATCACCATCGGCGGAGCAAATGAAGTGAAGGCGTACCGCCGGGGTGCCAAACCCGAGTTGGTGGCCACCATTGCCGTGGGAGATCTACCGCACGGCATTTGGCCCTCCGGGGACGGCACCCGAGTGTATGTCGCTTTGGAAAACGGCGAACATGCCGTCGCGATCGACACCTTGAGCAATAAGGTGATCGCTAACATTTCAATTGGACAGACGACACAAGCTCTCGTGTATGTGCCACGCGCGGTTCCGAACGGCGATGGCACCGCCAATCTTACGCCGCTCGGCGTCACCGGTCAGGCGCTGCATATCGAGATGCTGCCGCCGGCCGGAGCAGGCTCCAACGGACGCGCGACTGTCGCGGTCAATTCGCTCGGCGTGATCGACTTGCTGCTGGCGGATTCGCTGACGAAGTCCGATGCAAACCGAATTGCACTCACCAAATTTACGGCCAATCCGAGCGGAGCAGCTGTTGCACAGACCATCGGTCCTCTACGAACTGTCGTAGGCGCAACTGACGGCGCTGCCGGTAAACAGCCTGAGCAGCGTTACTTGGTTGTAACGGCGAGTGGTAGCGATCAACCAGTGTTGCAACAGCAGACGCCATGACGTGAATCATGACCGAATACTCAGGCATCGACGAAGACGGCGACGGACGAAGTCGTGAAGGCTATGGGATAGCGGCTGCCTACAAGTAACAGCTCAACGAAAATCACTTAACAGCTAAAAGGAACCCAAAAATACGGAAAAAGTTATGCAGTTCGACCGAAAGCAATATATCGAGTGGGTGGCGCGCACGAACGCCAACCCTCTCAACTCAAGAAAGGAGATGTCACCATGATGACCAGACGAATGTTCTCCACTTCGATTCTTGTTGGAGCGGCGGCGGCGCTGCTGCCTGCCGCCGCCCGCAGTCAGAACGTCGTCAAAGCACGTAACGTTGTGTTGGTGCACGGCGCCTATGCCGACGGCTCAAGCTGGTTGGAAGTGATACCCTACCTACAGGCCTCTGGGATGAAGGCGACCGCCGTACAAAATCCGTTGAGCTCGTTGGCGGACGATGTGGCCGCCACGAAGCGCATTCTGGCTCTGCAGGATGGTCCTACCGTTCTCGTGGGGCATTCTTGGGCTGGCACCGTGATTAGTGAGGCCGGCGTCGATCCAAAGGTTTCGGCATTGGTCTATGTTGCTGCGCGCGCTCCAGATGCAGGTGAGGATTATGGCGCCCTCGCAGCGAAATTTCCGAAGCCGCCAGCCAGTGCTGGTTTGGTCGAGTCGGACGGCTACTCAGTTAAATGAAGAAGCGTTTGTCAAATACTTCGCGGGTGATATCAACCCGGTGAAAGCACGCGCCCTGTACGCGGTACAGGGCCGCATCTCGTCGACGCTCTTCGCCTCCAGAACCACAGTTGCTGCGTGGAAATCCAAACCGACATTCTATGCGATCTCAAAACAAGACAAGACGACCTCGCCGGAATTGGAGCGTTTCCTTGCGGATCGAATGAAAGCCAAGACGATCGAAGTCGACGCTAGTCACGTCTCCCTTCTTTCTAAACCAAAGGAAATCGCCGATCTCATCCTATTGGCCGCAGGAAATGGTGCATAGCAGCACGAAAAGAAATGGCCTAGAACGATAACCGATCTCAGTCGCGACGCTACTGTAGAATGATTTCTCGGGTGGGATCTATGTCAGAAAATTCTCTCGCGGCGGGAAGCTCCATTACGCATATTGTGAAGGCCCTAGGAGAACCGCTATTCAAGGCGGGCGACAACGTCAGGATTTCAGCCGCCATTGCGCTGGCGTTATTGGCGCTCAGCGCGGCATTCTTTGCATTCGGCCAACCTATACCGGAAGGCAAGTTGCCACAGCCTAAATTGGTAATCTTTTTTACGCGTTTTGGAACACTGGAGATCCGCAGTTCGCAAGGCTCGCCCTCGCCACTAATTTCACCGACGGCACCTTGCCGAAAGGCCGTCCGCAAGGAGTCGATGGACCGCTTTTCGCGTCGAGCAACTTCCGCCACGCGGTGCCTGATCTTCGGTGCGACATTGAACAACTGATTGTGGCCGGCGACCGCGTGGTTGCACATCTGCATTTTTCGGGACATTTCAACGGTGCTTTTGGGCAGAAGCAAGGAGCGGGTCAAACCATTGATTTCATCGCGACTGACATTTTGCGTGTGCAAGATGGCCGGATTACCGACAACTGGCACTTAGAGGACAATCTTACGTTAATGCAGCAATTGGGAATCGTTCAACCCTGATATGGCGGCAATATGAGACGCCGGAACATTTCGTAACTATGAATCGCAGAACATTTATTACCGTGACAAGCGCGGCTGCCGTAGGCTTCGGAGCCAGCTTGCTTGTAACCATCCGAAGTCAAGGAAAGGAAACTATGGCGACGTCAAAATCGCACCAGGTATTCTGGCCGGACAAAGCCCGGCTCGTCATCTCAATCTCCATGCAATTTGAAGCAGGCGCCCAGTCCGAGAGAGGAGTCGAGAGTCCGTTTCCGCAGCTCGACCCGAAATATCCCGATTTGCCCGCGCAGAAATGGTATGATTATGGTTTCAAAGAAGGCATTCCTCGCCTGCTCGATCTATGGGATCGGGTCGGGGTTAAAGTCACCTCCCACATGGTCGGAGCGGCGGTCGATCTCCATCCCACTCTTGCAAAGGAAATCGTAGAACGAGGCCACGAAGCAACTGGCCACGGACAGACTTGGACACCGCAATTCTCAATGAGCCCTGAAGAAGAGAAAGCTTCTTACGAAGCGAGCATTCAAAGTATTGAACGTGCGACTGGCACTCGTCCTCTTGGATTCAACGCATTCTGGCTACGTGGAACTCCTCACACGCTTGAGATTCTTCAATCGCTGGGATTCATCTACTACATCGACGATGTGAGTAGAGATGAGCCTTTTCTCATTCAAGTCAAAGGAAAGCCCTTCGCCGTTGTTCCATACACTCTTCACGCCAACGACATCGTCAATTACGAGGGCCGTTACTTCAGTACCGACGAATTTGAGAAAGACCTTAAAAATGACTTTGACATGCTCTACACCGAATCAGATCATCGTCGACGGATGATGTCCGTTAGTGCGCATGATCGAATTACCGGGAGACCAGGTAGAGCAAAGGTTCTCGAAAACTTCATTCGATACGCACAAAAACATCCGGGAGTGAGATTTATGCGCAAGGACGATATCGCCCGGTACGCACTCGAAAATCCAACGATACTTCGCGAAGAGACTTAAAGCGCAAGCAACATGACAAACCAACTTACCACATCTTATGCCCTCGTTACTGGAGCCTCAAAAGGACTTGGGGTGGCTTTCGCCGAGTCGCTTGCTGCTCGGGGAAACAATGTCGTTCTAGTTGCACGGTCTTACGACGCACTGAAAGCCCTGGCAGAGCGAATTGAAAGCAAATATAGAGTTCGAGCCATTGCAATTAGCGCTGACCTCACCAACCCTGGTGCGCCCAAAAAGCTTAAGGAGGAGCTAGATAGCAAACATATCGAAGTCGATCTGCTTGTCAACAATGCGGGCTTAGGTTTAAGCGGTCCGTTTCTTACCCACGATCTTGGGAAAGAGGAGGCTGAAATCCAAGTCAACGTACAGGCCCTCGTCGCTCTCTCTCACATATTTGGCAACGCGATGGCTGAACGACAAAAAGGGGGTATCATCAACATTGCTTCGAATGCGAGCTTTCAACCCCTTCCCCACATGGCCACTTATGCCGCGACAAAAGCCTCTGTTCTTCACTTCAGTGAAGCTCTCCAGTACGAGCTTGCTGACAGAGGTGTGCATGTAATGGCGGCATGTCCAGGACCGACGGCGACAAATTTTTTCGAAGGAATACCGACCAATTTATCGGCGAAAGACATGGATAGCTCGGAATCCGTTGTCCAAAGTACACTAAAAGCCTTCGAAAAAAGGAAGTCTGTGGTGTACCCAGGGAGGGTCAGTGTGCGCATGGCAACCTGGCTGCCTCGACTACTTCCTCGCGCGTTGGTTGTGCGCCTTGGTGCGATGGCCACCATCAAGATGCACGTAAATTAACTTTTGCAAAAAGGAGAAAGGCCATGAAGACTTTAACCGAATACCCTGTCAAAAATACAAATGACATTGAAGATTTACAAAGATCCGCCGCAGGCTCTAGTTTACATCTGGGCGCAGTGGCAACCGGCGATGGCACCGCCAATCTTACGCCGCTCGGCGTCACCGGTCAGGCGCTGCATATCGAGATGCTGCCGCCGGCCGGAGCAGGCTCCAACGGACGCGCGACTGTCGCGGTCAATTCGCTCGGCGTGATCGACTTGCTGCAGACGCCGTGACGTGAATCATGACCGAATACTCAGGCATCGACGAAGACCGCGCCGTAAGTGCTAAATCGGAAGGAACAATAAATCACTGTGTAAGTCGCTGTCATGTCAAAGAGCACGCGCGCTACCCTTGCACTGAAGAAGGTGGGTGTGAATTTCACACTCCATAGTTACGACTACGATCCCGCTGCAGAACACATCGGCCTTCAGGCGGCTGAAGCCATTGGCATAGAGCCGCGGCGCGTCCTGAAAACCCTTATGGCCGAGGTCGACGGCAAGCCAGTCTGTGTCATCGTTCCGGCGGATCGCAGCCGACGCCGAACGGTTGACCGGCTACCGTATTGGCGGAATCAGTCCCTTCGCACAGAAAAAGCGTGTTCCGATTGCTATCGACGAAGCAGCCATGACCGAGCCAAGCGTATTCCTGAATGGCGGACAACGTGGCTTGCAGATACAGCTCGAGCCAAACGATGCCCGTAAGGCTCTTGATGCCATCGTTCGACCTCTGACTGCTTGAAGATTTGAGAAACAGCGTTGGCATGACGCGGCTGGGCATCTGACCGATGATTTAGTAACCTTAACCGGAGGCGTATCTGATGGTAACGACGTATGACGCGATCGTCATTGGTACTGGGCAGGCCGGACCATCGCTTGCGGTCCGGCTAGCAGGCACAGCAATGAAAGTGGCGATCATCGAGCGCAAGCGGTTCGGCGGCACCTGTGTCAACAACGGCTGCATTCCGACGAAAACGCTCGTCGCAAGCGCGCGCGCAGCTCATATCGCGCGACTCGCCGCTGAGTATGGCGTGATGATCGACAGCTCGATCACCGTTGATATGAAGAAAGTCAAAGAACGCAAAGACGCTGTGGTACGTCGCTCCAACGAAGGCGTAGAGAAGTGGCTGAAAAGCACCGAGAAGCTGACTGTCTATGAAGGCCATGCTCGGTTTGAAGACGCGCATCAGGTTCGTGTCGGCGATCAACTGCTCGAAGCAGGTAAATTCTTCATCAATGTCGGCGGGCGCGCCTCCACTCCCCCGCTGCCCGGCCTCGATCAGGTGAGCTATTTCAACAACTCAACGATGATGGACGTGGACTTTCTGCCCGAGCATCTGATCGTCATTGGCGGGAGCTATGTTGGTTTGGAGTTTGCTCAGATGTACCACCGCTTTGGCAGCGCGATCACGATCGTGGAGATGGGGCCGCGCCTGATTCAGCGTGAAGACGAAGACATTTCCGACGCTATCCGAGAAATCCTCGAAACCGAAGGCATTAACATCCGGCTGAGCGCTGAATGCATCTCCCTGGAAAAACGCGGCGACAAGGTGGCCGTCAATGTCGATTGCAGCAGCGGCGATAAGACGGTCGTTGGCTCGCATGCGCTTCTCGCGGTGGGCCGCGTGCCGAACACCGATGACCTCGGTCTGGAAGGCGCAGGCGTCGCCGTGGATCAGCGCGGTTACGTCCAGGTGGATGATCAGCTCCAGACCAATGTGCCTGGCATCTATGCGCTGGGCGATTGCAATGGGCGAGGAGCTTTCACACACACTTCATACAACGATTATGAGATCGTCGCCGCCAATCTTCTAGATAATGACCCGCGGCGCGTCAGCGACCGCATCACGGCCTACGCCCTCTACATTGATCCGCCGTTGGGACGGGCCGGAATGACTGAAGCGGAAGTGCGAAAGTCAGGGCGGAAAGCTTTGCTTGCGAAACGCCCGATGACGCGGGTTGGCCGAGCCGTGGAGAAAAGCGAGACCCAAGGATTTATGAAAATCCTGGTGGACGCCGAGACGAAGGAGATCCTCGGAGCATCACTCCTCGGCATCGAATGCGATGAGGTTATTCATACAATCCTCGACGTGATGTACGCCAAAGCGCCTTATACAGTGATCCAGCGCGCGATGCACATCCACCCTACTGTCTCAGAATTAATACCGACCATGCTCGGCGAGCTCAAGCCGTTGGAGTGAACGAACGTGAAAATAAAATTGGACAATTTCGGAGGACTGAATTATGCGGGAAGCGATCGAGATAGGATATCAGGCGTTTGTTTCAGACGGTGGTGAGGAGTTCGGCGCGGTTCGGGCGGTTTCTCCGAACGGCCGGCCCGAACTTGTGATCTATGTGGACGATGCCGAAGAGCCCAACGCCTGACGTTAGCGATTTACCTGGTAGAGGTTGAGGCGCCAACAGCTTTGCCGGCTTTAAGAAGAAACGGCGCCGTTGGCCTTTCGGTGTGGCACTCGGACGTGCCGTAGCTTTACCGCTCGCGATGACTTGGCCGTCGTCGTTCTATGCCGGCAACATTGCCAGGACGCGCTTATTCATGCTCATCCAGGCGGCCGTATTGAGTGAGTACACATCGAATCATTGTATGTTAAGAGAAGCCGGGAGGCACGACTGACCCGCCAGTAAGCGCCGAAATTTCGTCTTTGTCGATGGCTCGACACCCTGCTTCGGCGCGATCCTTCTTGACAGAGTGCGCCAGTCCCTAAGTTTCTGATCGCAAACCGTTTAAGTGATTCGGGCTGTCCGTGTTACACGGCACAGTCCTTGCGCACTAGAGCTTCTGAAGGAGTAACCCTAAGATGACGACTTATAACACACCCAGAAAAAAGCGCTTTCGGTGCCTGTTTGCTTTGGTAACCGTCACTACTTTGGCTGTACCCTACGTTGCTTTAGGTGCTGGTCCTGCCTTCAGGAACTCAGGGACCCCCAGCGTCTCAAGTTCG
>WNFU01010579.1_pt1 | contig 17909 bp, 12 predicted proteins | sample 5400121 | NCBI WGS metagenome assembly WNFU01 (sample SAMN13153360, study PRJNA577476) | soil metagenome | isolation source: 100 cm soil or saprolite under grassland replicate 1 | place: USA:California | collected 2016-06-15
GCCGTCAGGGTTGGTGATGCTCCACCAGTACTGCTCGTTGTCCTGAGTCCAGGTTGGGTCGGCCATGTTCCACACGAACATCACGCCGATCCAGGGTGCCCACCGCTCGCGAGCAAACTTGAATGCCCGCACGATGTAGTCCGCCTGGACGTCGGGCGTCACGGCGTAGAAGGTCCGGTCAGGGTGAATCGGATCGGTCGTCCAGCCGAACTCGTTGAGCCAGACCTGCTTGCCGGCGTCGCCGTTGGCCTCCATGATCGCCCGCAGTCCCTCGATGCGGCGGAAGTAGAACGACGGGTGGGGATAGGCCGGGTCGGAGCCGGGGTCGGCTTCGGGGGCGTGGTTGTAGCCAGCCCCATGCATGCCGATCACGTCCGAGTACAGGGCCAGGTCGGCCTTGTACAGCCAGTCCAGGTACACGTCGTCCGGCTGGGCGGTGCCGTCATTGGTCCCGGTCGGCGATAGCCCGGCACTGATAATGATCTTGGATGGATCGACCTCCTTGACCATCTGGAAGGTCTGCTTGAGCATGTACATGTACTGTTTGGCCTGATCGCGGTTGATCAGCGCCCCGCCCCACTCGCGATTGAGGTTCGGCTCGTTCCAAACCTGGATCGCCTGAATGGTCCCCTTGGGTGAGTCGGCCCGGTAGCGCCGCGCAACGGATTGGACGAAGTCGGCGTAGTCGAACATATCGTCAGGCGGGCCGTTTTCGGCCGGGACCACTCGCGACCAGGGTGGGGCGTGATCGATGCGGGCCATGATCTTGATGCCGGCCACGCTAAGGGCACCCACGACCCGGTCCAGGTCATCCCAGTCATAGCAGTTCTTGCAGCTCGGCTCGATGCTCCGCCAGGGCATGTCGAGCCTGGCCCAGCCTAAGCCGGCCGCCTGCATCAGCTGGATGTCTCGCGGCGTGGTTTCGGGATGTCCGAGCAGAAACACCGCGGCCCCATACTCGGGGCTCGCGGCCGGGCCCTCGTCGGGGCCGGCGGCTGCAGCACCGGGCGGCAGCACGCCGGCTGCCAGTACCAGCGCCAGGATGGGCCAGAGCTTCTTCAACCTCGTCCTCCAGTAGCGAACATAATGTGTTCGTCAGTACAACGCGCCCGGCGTGAGCCGGTTTCATGCTGCCAGGCTCAACGTGCGCCCGACCAGGCGTCGACGGGCGCGGGATTATACGGGCGAGCACGACCTGGCACAAGTAGCTGTTGCTCGTTCGCCACCCCCGTTACACCTCCTGTTGGCGGGTAGCTGCTTCCTGGCATTGAGATTTGATCCCCTCTCCCAGAGGGCCCAGAGGGAGAGGGGGGCATTTTCTTCGGCATCGACCACTGTCGCGGATGTATCTGAACGAGATCAGGCTGCCAGGAAAGGCCGGTATACTCGTGGCGTGGTCCCCGAGCAAATGACCGCCCATGCGGCGCGTGCCCGTGCGCTGATGGCGGTGGCGCTGGGTGAGAGCCCGGCCGACCTGGTCGTCAGAGGCGGGACGGTCCTTAACGTCTTTACTGCGGAGCTGATCCAGGGCTGCGACGTGGCAGTCAAGGCCGGCCGAATCGCCTACGTGGGCCCCGACGCCGGCCACGTTGTCGGGCCTGACACCGAGATCGTCGAGGCCAATGGCCAGTTCGTCGTCCCCGGCCTGATCGACGGCCATACCCATGTCCTCGAGACCCGCTACAGTCTGGCGGAGCTCCTCCGCTACGCGGTGCCGGGTGGAACGACGACCATCATCACCGAGACCGGTGAGCTGGCCACGGTGCTCGGACGCCGTGCCGTCGACGCACTCCTGGACGCCCTGGTCGACCAGCCAGTCAAGGTGTTCATGACCTTGCCGCCGCTGATCGGCCTGGCGCCGTTTATCGAAGCCCACGCGCCGGACCTGGAGGCCTACGAGCGGTGGCTGCGCCACCCTCGGGTGCTCGGCCTCGGCGAGGTCTACTGGGGTCCGCTAGTGCGGAGCGACAGGCGGCCCCTCGAGCTGGTCGCGGCGACGGTCGCTGCAGAAAGACGTGCCGAAGGGCACAGCGCCGGGGCTAGAGGCAGCCGTCTGATCGCCTACGCCGCGGCCGGAATCTCCTCTTGCCACGAGCCGGTCACGGCCGACGAGGCGCGCGAACGGCTGCGGCTGGGACTCTACACCATGGTCCGCGAGGGCGAGATCCGGCAAGACCTGGCGGCGATGGCTCCCCTCTGGCGAGACGGCACCGACCTTCGGCGGCTAGTCCTGGTCACCGATGGCCAGGGGCCGGACCGCCTGCTGCGACTGGGCTATCTGGACCACTGCGTGCGTCGCGCGATCGAGCTTGGGCTGGAGCCAGCTCGAGCCATCCAGATGGTCACCTTGAACGTGGCCGAGCATTTCGGACGGGACCGCGACCTGGGCGCGGTGGCGCCCGGCCGCTGCGCCGATCTGCTGCTGGTGCCAGATCTTCGCGACTTCCGCCCAACCCTGGTGCTCAGCGACGGTCGGGTCGTCGCCCGCGACGGCACGCTGACCGTGGAGCCGCGCCAGCCAAGCTTCCCACGCCACTTCTACTCGACCCTCAAGCGCCCTCGGATCGTGCGCCCGGCCGACTTCGCCGTTCCGGCGCCCGATGGTGGCCCGATCCGAGCCCGTGCCATCGAGCTGGTCACGAACCTCGTGACCAGAGAGGAGATCATCGAGCTGAGGCCGGTCGATGGCTACCTGTGTGCCGACCCGAAGGCCGACCTGGTCAAGATCGCCTCGCTCGATCGGGGGCGCCGGACCGACGAGTTGTTCGTTGGCTTCCTGCGCGGCTATGGCTTGCGGAGAGGCGCAGTGGCCACCTCGATGACCTGGGATTCCCAGTCGGTGATCGTGATCGGCGCCGACGACCGAGACATGGCGCTGGCGGCCTGCCGTCTGCTGGATACCCAGGGCGGCGTCTCGGTCTGCGCTGGTGGCGCGCTGGTCGCCGAATTCGAGGCTCGACTCGGCGGCCTGGTCAGTGAGGCGCCGTTGGAGGAGATCGCGAGCGACCTGTGCACCGTGGAGGTGGCCCTCCGCGAGCTGGGCTGCAGTTCGGCGACCCCCGTCCTGACCGCCGACACCATGACGACCGGCGCCATACCCCACCTGCGCATCACCGACCGTGGCTACGTCCGTCTGCGCGACGCCGCCATGCTAGGCCTAACGGCGGACTCGCCCTCTTCAGTACCGCGACCGTGAGGGAGCGGCCGCTGCCCTCGCACGGCTGCGGTTTTAGCGCAACCACGCTCAAAACCGCCCATTTTGAGCGTATGTGCACCTCCTGACGCTGGCTGGAGCCGGCGACCGCGGCGACTGTCCCGAATGCACCCTGGGCCCGGCTGATCGGTGGGAGCCCGCTGTTGTTGATCGAGGGTGGGCCCAGCTCAGCGCGTCGACGCGTCCCGTCTTCGGACGCGATCGACGAGCCACCCCCGGCAATTCGTGACGCGCCGCCCCCGGATCCACAACGCCCACGCGCGGCTCCGGCGCCATCGAGCAAGTTGGCCACGCCAACTCGTACGCCAACCCCGCGACCCAAGACGACGAGCATGCCCACAAAACTCCCGCCGACTGCGACCCTGCCTCCCACCTTCACGGCTACACCCCGGCCAGTCGCGACGGCCACGCCGATTCCGAGCGCCACACAGAAGCCGCACTGACCGGAACGGTTGTTCGACGCCCCTCCCCCACGCTTGGGGGAGGGGTTGGGGTGGGGGCTCCGACCCGAAGCGGTATTGTTACGGCATGCGCGGCGAGATGGGGGCCACCCTTCACACCGGCGACATGGGCTTCGCCGACTTGATTCGTTATGCGCAAGAGGCCGAGTCCCTCGGGTACGAGGGGTTCTGGCTGACCGAGGAGTCCGGCAAAGAGGCGTTCGCGCTCCTAGCATTGCTCGCCCAGGCGACCAGCCGCATCCGGTTGGCGACCGGCATCCTCAACTTCTACTCGCGAACCCCGACCCTGCTGGCGATGGGCGCCAGCACGATCTATCGCCTGAGCGGCGGGCGCTTCGCGCTCGGGCTTGGGACGGGCGGGGTGGGCTTTACCGAGCGCGGACATGGTCTCAAGATCGAGCGGCCGCTGAGGCGCGCGCGCGAGACGCTTGACGTGATTCGGGGCCTCCTCAGCGGCCACCGCTTCTCCTACGACGGCGAGTGGTTCAAGGTGCGCGACTATCGCCTGCGCGAGGGGCCGATCGAGGGCTCGCTCCCGCTTTATTTGTCGGCGCTCAACCCGAAGATGGTCGCCCTGGCGGCTCGTGTGGCGGACGGGTTCATCAGTAACTGGCCGTCGGACGAGTCACTCGAGGAGCTGCGGTCGATCGTCAGCACAGAGGCCGAGGCGGCCGGGCGCGACCCCAGCGAAGTGAAGATCTTCACCCTAATGATGACGTGCGCTGAGCCGAGCGCCGAGAGCTCGGTCGACGCGATGCGACGCGGGGTGGCCTTCTATTGTGCTTCCGCCCACTATCACCACATCGCCGAGGTCAGCGGCCTGGGCGCCGAAGCAGGACGAGTCAGAGAGATCTGGGAGAGCGGCGATCTGGCAGCTGCAAGCCGACTGGTGCCCGACGCGATGCTTGAGAAGTTCACCCTGACTGGCAGGCCGGACGTCTGCGCCCAGAAGCTGCGAGGGATGCTCGACGCGGGCGTGTATCCGATCATCTACCCGATCCCACGCCGCGACCGTCTGGTCGAGGACCATCTGGCGGCGATTCGTCTGGCCGCCACCTACGCCAAGTGAAGAGTGAAAGAGGAAAAAGTGCAGCGTGAAAGGCACGCCCTTCGCCGCTCACTTTTCACGGCCGTCTCGGAGGAACGATCTCCACGCTGCTCGCCAGCATGACGTCGTCGCTGAGTGGCCAACCCCGCACTCGAACGGTGTCGCCCATGTTGAACGTTTTGACCACCTGCGTCTTGGGCATGCGGACCGACATCTCGCCGCGGTCCGTCTTGACCACCAGCGTCGGGTCCTCCGGATCGGTGCTGATTCCAACCACCACCCCGACTAGGTCGAGGGCTGGGGTTGGCGAGCCGATCGGCCGTGACAGAATCGGCGGCACCGGCGTCGGGCGGCGCGCGGCCGGCGCGGAGCTGTTGGCCCGTCCAGAAGAGTTGAGTGCCAGGCAGCCAGCCGCTTGGCCAGCCCGGCCATTGGCATACTCTAATTCCTGGGCAACATACGCCCAGTGGTCCCACAGCGCCCTCCCCTCCGGAGCGCTGCTGATGCCGCGCCGGCGGTCCAGGTCGCTGCCGGGATCGGTTTCGGGATCGGGATTCGGCGAGCCCCAGGACGCGATCCCTACCAACCGAAGCGCACGCAGCGTCTCGCCGAGGCTCCACTGGGCCTCGTGCCACTCGCCCCACACGTCTTGCCAGGGCCGCCTGAGGCCCGAGCGCAGGGCGGCCGCGCGATCACGCCCAAAGCGGGCCTCGTCCTCGTATGGTGTGCCGAGGGTGAAACCGTACTCGGTAGCGACGCTCCCAACATGGCCTCTCGCCAACGCCATCGCGTCGTCGGCCGGGTATGGGTTGAAGTCGTAGTAGGTTAGATTCCACACGTTCCAACACCCGTAACCGCAGGCGCGAGCCGCCTTGTCGACGGCCTGGAGGTATTTGTCTCTCAGGTAGTAGTCGATACCGCCGCTGCCCGGTCGATAGGGGATGTCGGTCAGCTCGGCAAAGTATTGTGCGCCCATGAATATCAGGTGGTTAGGGTCGACGGCACGGATCGCGTCGACTGTGTCGACTACGAAGTCCAGGTACCAGTCATACGCGTACTCGATCCCGTTGCGGGCGCTGTTTCGGGCCTTGAGCTCGTTGCCCAGCTGCCAGCCCATGATTGACGGGCTGTCGGCCGCGGCCGCCGCCAGACGTCGGACCCAGGGAAGGAAGTTGACCTCGTAATTGGGTGCGTCATAAATGGCGCTGTCGCCGCACTCCGCCTGGAAATTGAACCGCTGCGCTCCGCGCCGATACCAGGGAGCCGGCAGGACCACAAACTCACACCCGTCCGGGTTGTCCTTGACGTACGGGTCGCCGGGCACGCCCTGGCCGTAGTAATCAGTCAGGACGACCATCAGGTAGATCGACTCGGCTCTACCGACCGCCGCGTTATACGAGTCGACCAGCCGCGTCAGCTCCCGCAGCCGCTGCTCGACCAGGTCAGGCGTCAGATCGAAGTTCTGGAGGTGCCCGGTCACGAACACGCGGATCCAGCGGACCTTGTTCTTGCGCATCCATTCCAGGTTTTGGACGATCGACTCGCGATGCATCATGTTGGGCACATTCGCCCCGACGGATTGGAGCGGCCAGCAGTCCGGGTCGTAGATCTGGCCATCGACGACGGCGACGAAGCCCGGCGAGCGCCAATCGTGCGACGGCCAATCGGCTGGATTGAACGGCTCGGTATCGCCGCCGCCAGCTGCCGTGAGGGGCCGGAGCACGAGCCAGGCCAGTGCTGTGATGCCCACACCGAGTCGGACTGCGAGAGGTAGCACACCCCAGGATAGCAGCCGTGTCAAGTGAAGGATGAGCGCCCTGCTCGCTAGCGCTCCTCGAGGATCGAGCGCACGACGTCCGGGCGGTTAGTGATTATGCCGTCGACCCGCGCCTCGATCATCTGCTTGGTGGCCGCGGGCGCGTCGACGGTCCAGACCACTACCTGACGGCCGGCCGCGTGGGCGTCGCGCACCAGACCGCGGTCGCTGGCGACCAGCTCCCAGGCCGGCCCGATGACGTCGGCTCGCGCCGGCGGATCGCCCTTGAGCGGGTTCGTGGCCGTATACAGCGCTGCCAAGCGAAGGCGTGGGTTGACCTGGCGAAGCCGTTCGAGCGAGCCGGCGTCGAACGATTGAACGATCGTATTGTCCTCGAACTCATAGGCGTGCAGAGTAGCGGCCATGCGCTCTTCGATGCCCGGGTAGAAGCGCGGGTCCTTGACCTCGGGAAAGATCCGGATGCCTGCCTGGCGAGCCAGCGCCACCGCCTCCTCGAAGGTCGGGACCGGCTCGCCCTTGAATTCGGCGCCGAACCAGGCCCCCGCGTCCAGTTGTCGGACCTCGTCGAGGCTAAGGTCACGCAGCGCCCCATGGCCGTTGGTGGTCCGCTCGAGCCGCAGGTCATGGAACACGACCAGGCGGCCATCGCTCGTCTGCTGAACGTCCATCTCGAGCCAATCGGCCCGCAGCTCGATCGCCTTCTTGAATGCCGCGAGGGTGTTTTCGGGGGCGTAGGCTGAGGCGCCACGGTGGGCGAAGACCTGAATTCGGCCGCGCGCGACCTGGGGCTGGATGTACAGGGAGAGTAGCACGCCGGCCGCGACCACAAGCAGCCCGCCTGCCACGACCGCGAGGCGCTCGCGATGGCGACCCAGGATCATACTGACTGGCGCGACTGACGGGCCGCTCAATCTGTCTCCTCGGCGGCCTGGAACAGGCCCGCGTAGAAGCGCCGCACGTAAGGCGGCAGAAGACTCATGTCACCCATGGTTCCGCTCGCCAGGCCGGCGAACATCTCCCAGTCATTCTCGTCCACCAGCATCCCGCGCCAGTAGCCCGTCGGGCTCGAGGGATCGGGCTGGGATGGGATACCGTGCACGTAGTCGTACGCCAGCCGTTGGGCCTGGCCGTAACGCGGATCGGACTCCTCTGAAAGGCGGACAACAGCCTCGATCAGATCGCGAGCGTTCGATCCCCGCTCGCGCGCGTCGTGCCAGAACGCGTGCGCCAGCTCGTGCACGGCCGCCTCATCCTGCGCGCCGCGCACCTGCACCAAACGCTGCTCGGCCCACCAGAAGCCACCCCCCCATTCGGCCGACAGGTCGCCGGCCTCGAGCCGCAGCGTGCCGAAGAAGCGCCTGGCCTCCGCCGTGAATGGGCGCCGCGCAAAGAGTCCCTCGAACCACGCCCTGACCTCGTGCGGCGGCTCCATGCTGTCCAGGCCGAATCCCTGGCGCATCTGCTCACTTGCGCGCACGAGCTGCCCCATCGGTTTCCCGCCACTTACGTGTGGGGCGTATGGTACACGAAGCGGAGATGGGAGCTGGAGAGGGTTGCCTGTCCGCGGGCTCTACGGTCCTCTCCGCCTCTGCCGCGACAATCTCCTATGCGGCAAATCGCGTCTCGAACGACGGGGTGGCGAAGCATCCTCGACCGTCGGGATCGGCCAGTCGGCCGCCGCCGCGTCGGCCGGCGGCGGACCGCTCAGCGCCCAGCGGTATGAGGTCTCGATCACTCCACGTCGAACGAGTCTGTCGGCCTCGGCGAACCGCGGAACCAGCCCGCCCACGTCGAGCCGGTCGGCACGACGTGGCGGCACGTCGGCGCGCTCCAACCCGGCCCGTAACTGACTCAAGATGTCGATCGTCTTCTGGAGCAGGCCAACCAGGTCGCCCTCGGCAAGCCGGCTGAGACGAGCGATCTCGCCCAGTGTCCGGCCTTGCGCCCACGCTAGCGCCACGCCGCGCAGGTCCTCTGAGAGCGGCCGCGAGACCGTGACGCCGGCCCGCCGCTCCTCCTCCAAGACTCTGAAATGGAGGCCGAGAACCTCCTCGTGCAGGCGGTACAGGCGCGTCGTCAGCGAAAGGCCGCGGATCGGGGTGTCGCGGTCGAATGCGAACCAGGAGCAGACCTCGGCGATCTCTGCCGCGTCGAGAGCCTCGAGACGGCGGCTGGTGAGCAGCTCGGCCAGGGTCAGCGCGTTGGTGTCGAAGATCCTGCGCAGCACACTCGCCTTGTGCGTTGGTTGCTCGACGGAGAGATAGCCGAATCGCTCGAGGACCCGGCCCAGGCCCTCTACCATTGCATACGCTTCGAGGGTCGCCTGGCGATCCGCCCCGGCCAGCGTTCGCTCGCTGTCGGCCAGTTCCCGAGCCAGCTGCCACGTGTTCGGGTCGGCCGCGCCTTCGTCCGTGATCTCCTCAAAACGCTCTTTCAGCTCCGCGTGCTCGTCCGCCAGGTTGGCCAGTCGGGCCTGCTGCTGGAAGCGGCGAAAGCTGCGCGCGTAAAGGTCGGCGAGCCGCTTCTGGTCGCCAGGCTGCCGCCACAGGTTGAGGGCGGTGCTGTAATTGGGACTGAACGCGCTCTCGAGTGGGAGCAGATCGCCGGTCGCCACCGCGATGCTCTGCTCGAAGCTGACCCATGGCGAGTAGAGGATCACCGACACCCCACGCTCGTCGATCCCACGCCGCCCAGCCCGTCCCGTGAGCTGCCGGTACTCGTTCGGCGTCAGTAGGCGGTGCTGCTGGCCGTCCCACTTGGACATCTCGCCCACCACCACCGTGCGGGCTGGCATGTTGATCCCCAGAGCGAGGGTGTCGGTGGCGAACACGGCGCGCAGCCGGCCCGACCCGAAAAGCTCCTCCACCAGCATCTTCACCACCGGCAGTAGACCGGCATGATGTACGGCCACGCCTCGCGGCAGCAGACGAAACAGCCAGGCCACCTGCCTGAGCGCGCGGTCCTCGGGTGGCAGGTCCGATAGGCGGAGCCTGGCCTCGTTCACGAGCTGCTCCGCAGCGCGAACCGGCTTGAGTGCCAGACATGACTCGGCCGCCTTCCGCGCGGTGCTGTCTGGCGCCTCGCGGGTGGGCCCGTCGCGGCCCCAGCTACCAGGCCGCTGGATCGCACGGCTCAGCTCGCCGCCGACGCCCTTGAAGTCGGCGCGTCGCCGGCCGTTGGCGTCGAGCACCAGATGTGCACGGCCGTCCAGGAAATAACGGTGCTCCAGAGGTACCGCGCGGTGTCCGTACAGCACGCAGTCCAGCTCACCATGCGTCGATCGGATCCAGGCCGCCACCTCGTCGGCATTCGGGACCGTCGCGGACAGGCAGACCAGCGGCAGGCCGGACGGGCTGAGCAGGATCGCCTCCTCCCAGGCTGTGCCGCGCTCCGGATCGCCCATGTAATGGACCTCGTCGAAAACGAGCACCGCCGCTTGCTCCGGTAGCGGTCGACCCTGGACGAGCATGTTCCGCACGACCTCTGTTGTCATGACCAGGAGCCGACCATCCGGGTTCACGACGATGTCCCCGGTCAGCAAGCCAACGTCCTGGCTTGGGCCGATCAGTCCGCGCGTTGCTGATCGCTCGAGCAGGACCTGAAAATCGCGAAATTTCTGGTTGGAGAGCGCTTTGATCGGGGTGGTGTAGAGGGCCCGCCCGCCGCGTCGAGCGTAATCCCGAGCAGCGCCTCCAGCGCCTCTGGATCGAGACGCCTAAGGGCGTCGACCATGATTCCCTGCCTTGATCGCCGCGACGTGGCGGTGGTCTTGTGGATGCGCTGGCACCCTCATAGTCATAGCCTACCCAACCTCGGATACGCCGTCCTGCAGCATCCGCAGCGCGACCAGCTCTTCCGGCGAACGGGCGAATCCCATCAGGCACGTGAAGATCGCGGCGCCCACGTTGGAGCGGATGAGCATTCGCTTGCGCCCAAAGCGGTCTCCCAAGGTGCCCCAGATCGGGCCCATAACCCCCATCGAGATCGCGCCGAGCGCGTTGAACAGGCCGGCCCAGACCGTCGCGTCGCGCAGGTCCGCCACACCGAGCTCCTGGATGTAGAGCGGCATGAAGGGAAAGACGAAGCTAAAGCCCATCGTCGTGAGCCCCTGCCCGGCTACCAGCACCCACAGGGTGCGCTTCCAAGACGAGTGCGCCATAGTGCACCAGGATACACGGCTGCCGCTCGTTCCCCCTCCCTCACGCTTGGGGGAGCGGATTGGGGTGGGGCCAGGGTCGAGACGCCGCCGCCTCCGGGTCAGCTTCGCTATACTCGTGGAGCGGGATGACCGATGTCTGAGTTGACCCATCTCGACGAGCGCGGTCGCGCTCGGATGGTCGACGTAAGCGCCAAGGACGAGACGGTCCGGGTGGCGACGGCGCGCGGGCGGGTCTCGATGCGGCCGGCCACGCTCGCGCTCATCGGCCGTGGCGAGATGAGCAAGGGCGACGTCCTCGGTGTCGCGCGGGTGGCCGGCATCATGGCGGCCAAGAAGACAGCCGAGCTGATCCCGCTCTGCCATCCGCTCCCGATCACGTCCGTAGACGTGCAGCTCGAATCGGACGAGGCCGCCTCCGCGGTCGAGATCACGGCCACTGCCCGGGTCGTCGGCAAGACAGGTGTCGAGATGGAGGCCCTCGCCGCCGTCAGCGTCGCCGCGCTGACGGTCTACGATATGTGCAAGGCGGTCGACAAGGATATGGTCATCGAGCGGATCAGATTGGTCCATAAAGTCGGCGGCAGGAGCGGCGAGTACCGCCGGGCCGAGGAAATCGTCGGCGGCGAGCCCGGTGGCGGCCGCTAGCGCTGGCCGTCACTCCGGCTCCGAGGGCCGAGAGCCCATCAGCGTCGGCATCATCACGGTCAGCGATAAGTCCTCGGGAGGCGAACGACCGGATGAGAGTGGTGAGGTTATTCGCCAGGTCGTCGTGGCAGCCGGGGCGTCCGTGGCCGCGTACGCGCTTGTGCCCGACCAACGTGATCAGATCGCTGCACAGATCCGCGGTATGGCCGACGAGCGGGGGCTAGACGTGGTGTTCACGACCGGTGGGACCGGCCTCTCACCCCGCGACGTGACACCCCAGGCAACCTTGTCTGCCATCGACTACCAGGTGCCCGGCCTGGCCGAGGCCATGCGCGCCGAAAGCCGCAAGGTGACGCCAGCGGCGATGACCTCGCGGGCAGTGGCGGGCGTCCGTGGTCGCTCCCTGGTCGTAAACCTTCCCGGCAGCCCGAGGGGCGTGCGTGAATGCCTTGACGTCATCATGCCGGCCATACCCCACGCGGTCGGCGTCATGCGCGGCGAGGTCGGCGAGCACAGCCGTCCGGGCCCGCGAGTCTCTGAACCACCAAGGCACCAAGGCCATCCGTAGCGTCGTGTCATCCTGAGCCCTTATTGTCGTCCTGAGCGAAGCGAAGGATCCGCCGCCCGGGCAAGGATTCCTCGCTGCGCTTTCGATGACAAACCAGAGGAACTGCCCCTCCGCCTACGATCTCTTCACAAGGTCTGAGAGAAGCGGAGGATCTCGGTGCCCAGGCCGGAAGCCGAGATCCCTCGCTTCGCGCGGGATGACAAGACGCCTTGGTGCCTTGGGGCCTTGGGCCTTGGTGGTGAATTATCGGACCTCAGGGTCCGGGTCGGGAGAGTCGCCGCTGAAACAGGCCCTTCAAAACAGTCCGTTCATCCGCATCGAGCGCTCGGAGCGCGAGCAGCGCGGCGCCGTAGACGCTCGCCCCAACGGGGACCGCGACTAAGGCGCTCCAATCCCTGACTACCCAGACCGGGACGCCCATCACCAGGGCAGCCAGGGCGGGGCGCCAGGCCAGGCCGAGCAGCCCGATCGTTGGCACCTCCTGGCGGACCGCGTACCAGAAAGGTCCGAGCAGGACCAGCTCCGACGCCACCGTCACCGCGCTCGCCGCCAGATACCCGTACGTCGGGATCAGCGCCAGGTTGGCGACCAGGTTGAATGTCCCCCCGACAAGGAAGCTGGCCGTAATCCAGCGCTGGCGATTCGCGGCGATCAGCAGGTACTGCGTGAGCCCGTTGACGAAGCTGATCGGCAGGAACCAGATCAAGATCTGGAGCGCCACGGCCGAGTGCGGTAGGTAGCCGGGACCAGCGAACAGGAGGATGATCGGCTCCGCTAGCAGGGTGGTGCCGACGCTGATCGGGAAGGCCACGATCAGCAGCGCTTTGAGCGAGATGGCGCTGGCGCGGGCCAGCGCGGCCCGATCGCCCTCGGCGTGGCGCGACAGGAGCGGGAAGACGGCCAGCACGAAGCTGGCCGGGATGATCTGGAGGCCGTCGACGAACCGATATGCCGTGCTGTACCAGCCCAGGACGACGTCGCCCGCCATCGGCTTGAGCAGCAGCGCGTCGATCCTGAAAAAGAGGGTATTGAGTAGGTTGTTGACCATCAGCGGCAGCGACACGCTCGCCATCCAGCGCCCCAGGGCCACGTCGAACCGGAGTCCGGGCCAGCCGATGGTCCGCATGCACAGGCCCAGCAAGACGCACGCGGTCACCACGTTGGTCGCCACCGCCACGCCCGCCAGCCCGACGTAGCCCCAGCCGGCGAGTAGCGCGAACAGGCCCAGGCTTACCTTGAGCAGTGTCGTCAGGACGGTTACAGCGGCCGGATACTCCATGAGCTCGTGGGCCTGGAAGAGGGCGCTCAGAGCGTTGCTCAAGATGCTCGGCAGTCCCGCGATCAGGAGCAGCCAGATGGCCAATGCGATCGGCGGGCTGATTCGCATGACGTCGGCGGCGGGGCCGACGACCAACGCCACCAGCCCGACTGAGCCGAGCCAGAACAGGAGCCGCAGCGCCAGGGCGTTACCCAGATAGCGGCCAGCGATAGCCCGATCGCGGGCCACCTCGCGGGTGATCAGCGTCCCGAGCCCGAAGCCGATCAGGATGTCTAGGTAGCCGACCAGCACCCCGGCGAAGGTGTAGGCTCCGACCCCCTCAGCCTGGAGGATGCGAAACATCACGATCGCGAAGGCCACGTCGACGGCTTTGTTCAGGAAGCTGGTCGCCATCGGAAAGGCCGTGTTCTTGAGGACCCGCTGAATGGCGCTGCCGGTCTCCGCGCGTTTCCCCAGCCGTCCCCAGGCTGCGAGGCCGGCCAGGCCCACCAGGCCGATCGCCGCGACGAACGAGATGAATGCGCCAATCCGGAAGGAGACTGGGCGGTATTCGAAGACCACCTCGTGCGCCCCCGGCTCCAAGAGAACGGCGCGAACCAGCGCGTTCGCCCGCAGGACGGGCGTCGCCACCCCGTCGACCGTCGCGCTCCAGCCCTCGAAGAACACGTCGCCCAGGACCAGCATCACGGGCTCTGCCGCCTCCGCCCGAGCGACGACGCGGTTCCCCCCGTACTCGACGATCTCGGCCCCTACTGCCGAGCGGCCCGACGGGCGAGGCTCACCGCGCCAGCCCTCTACAACCGCCCACCGTCTCGGGTCGAAGGCCGGATCGCCTACCATCCGCAGCGCAGCCGCGTGGTCCGAAGCGGGCTGCACACCCGCGACGACGAAGGCGCGCGGCAGAGCTCCCTCGTTTCGATACACCCGCACCCCCTCGCCTTCGTACAGCAGGCTATGGCCGAGCAGGTCGACTCGCTTGCTGGTCAGGACATATTTGACGTTCAGCAGGTCCAGGAGGGGCGATCCGAGCGAGCGCTGGTCGAACAACTTGGCCACCTTGCTGAAAGCGACTCCGCGCTGTGGCTCGATAAGATCGAGGTAGTCGACGTAGTCGCGGAGGATGATCGTGTCGTAGCCGCGCACGTCTTGGAGCCCGAACAGCATGTTCGTGTTCGAGGGCAGCGTGTCATCCTCGCCGTAGGTCACCACTCGGTACAGGCCCGGATCGGTCTGAATCGCGCGGATCGAGTCAGGCACCAGCTCGAGCGAGCGGGTCCCGGCCGCCGAGTTGAACCCGATCCCAAACGAGAACAGGTCGCCCACCAGCAAGACGGCCGCCGCGGCGGTGGTGATCGTCGTACGCTGGCGGGCGGCAAACCAGAGCGCCAGTCCGCTCGCGGCCAGCAGCAGACCGAAGCCCAGCAGGTTCAGGTACTCGTAAGAAAAAAGCGACGATCGCCTCCCGAAACGGCAGCCCGACCAGCAGCGCCACGACCAGCGCCGCTCCAAGGACCGCGCCGCCGGCGCCTACCAGTACCCCCGGGCGCGCCCTGACGGCCGATGGCCCAAGAGTCCCGGCGCCCAGCCCGGCCAGGACCGCGGCGCACAGGCTGAATGGGTACACCCACCGGAACGGAGTGTGGAGCTGGTTGACGCCTGGCACGCCATAGAACAGGACGGCGTACAGGGGCGTGCCAAATGCAAGCAGGAGCGACACGCCCGCCACGATCGCCAGTGCCCGCGCACCCGCCGAGGGTCGTACCGAGAGCCCGACCAGCGCGAGAAGCAGGGGCAGGACCCCCACGTACGCGGTCCCCTCGACGTAGTTTTGGCCACCCCACTCCGTATCGCTGCGCTGCTCCCCGTTGGCCCGAACGTGCTCGACCGACCTGACCTGGCCGTCGAGCAGGTCGAGGTAGGTGTGGTGGGATGGGTTGCCGAAATAGTCCGGTACGAGGAAGCCGATCAGGCGATCGCGGGACAGCGCGTACCCGGCCGCCTCCGAGTAGCTCGTCCACCCGACCCGCACGTTGGACCCGATAACTTCGCCGAACGGGACGAGCTGGATGGCGGCCAGCGCCGCGCCCAGGCCGACCATGGTCAGCGCGGCCAGTCCGACCCCAACCGTGCGCGGCCAGCGGCCGGCCCAGATCTCGCCGAGCAGGCGCACGGCCGTGTACAGCCCGGCCGTCAGCAGCAAGTACAGGCTCATCTCCAGATGGCCCGCCAGGAATTGCAGCCCGACAATGGCGGCCCCCAGCGCGACCCATCCGGTAGGGGCGCACCCGCGTGTGCGCCCTTTAGGGCGGACACTCAGGTCCGCCCCTACGGATCGCGCCGCTGTCCCCTCCGCCCCTGGCCCCTGATCCCTGACCTCTGGCCCCGCGAAGCGCACTTGTTCCTGGCCCCTTCCTCCTCCCCCCTGGATCAACCGCTCGATGACGGCCAGCAAGGCCGGCAGCCAGATGGCGGTGCTGACGACCATGGGCCACAGGAAGCTGACGACCAGATAGCCACAGAAGCCGAACGTGATGCCGGCTAGCATGCCGCCCAGCCGTGTGGCGCCCAGCGTTCGCGTCAGCCAGCAGGCGAACAGCGCGCCGAGCCAGAGGTGAAGCGCCAGGAACCAGGCGTAGGCTTGGGGCAGGGGTAGGACGAAGAAGAGGACCCCAAACGGGTACAGCGAGCCGTTCTGCGCGGCCGCCAGAAAGGGCTGGCCGCCCAGGATGAACGGGTTCCAAAGCGGGAACTGGCCGGCGGCGTAGGCGCCAGCCGCGAATTGCTTCCAGGAATAGTTCTGGAGGATGGCGTCCGCGATCAGCGGATTGTGGGGCAGCTGGACCCCGTACTCGGCGGCGTGGGCGCGCCAGGGTGGATAGAGGAACAGATCGTCGATCGGCAGCAACGCCTGGCCAGGGAGCAGCCCGCGCCCCACGAACAGGAGCGCGAGCGCGGCGAAACAAAGCGGTATCGCCGTTCGCCGAGCCGTCTGTACGCAGCCCCCTACGCGGCGCCCCAGCGGCGCGCGAACTCGAGCAGCAGCCGCACCCCAACTCCGGTCGCGCCATCGGATGGCAGATAGGGCGGGACCGGCGGGCGGCCCTCCGTGTAGGCGGTCCCGGCGATGTCGAGGTGCACCCACGGTCGGCCGTCGACGAAGTTCTGGAGGAAGGCGGCAGCGGTGATCGCCCCGCCCGGGCGTCCGGCCGAATTCTTGATGTCGGCGATGGTGCTCTCGATATCCTTGCTGTACTCGCGCCAGAGCGGCAGCGGCCAGACCCGCTCGCCCGACACGTCGCCGGCCTCACGCATCAGGGCCAACAGCCCCTCGTCGTTGCCCATCGCGCCGGTGGCGTGGTGACCGAGCGCCACGACGCACGCTCCGGTCAACGTCGCCAGATCGACGATCGCGTCAGGCCCCTGCTCCGCCGCGTAGGCTAGCGAGTCGGACAGGATCACGCGGCCTTCTGCGTCTGTGTTGTTCACCTCGATGAAGCGGCCGCTGTACGTCTGGAGAACGTCGCCCGGTTTGTAAGCGGTGCCGCCTGGCAGGTTCTCCGTGGCGGCGAAGACGCCGAGCACGTTGAGCGGCAGCGCCAGGTCGGCGGCGAGCTGGACGAAGCCGACCACCGTCGCGGCACCGGACATATCGTGCTTCATGTTCTCCATGTGCTCGGACCCCTTGATCGAGATGCCACCGCTGTCGAAGGTGATCCCCTTGCCCACCACCGCCAACGTCTTGGCGTCTGGTCCGCCGCCGGTGTAGCGCAGGACGACGAAGCGTGGCTCTTCGGCGCTGCCCGAGTTGACCGCCAGGATGGCGTTCATGCCCTTCTCGCGCAGCTCTTCTTTGCCCCACACCTCGCACGCCACCCCGCGTGACTCGGCCATCAGCCGCGCCTTTTCGGCCAGGTACGTCGGGGTCACTACGTTGCCTGGACCCTGCGACAGATCGCGCGCCAGCCCAACCGCGTCGGCCGCGCACACCGCCTCGCGCGCGGTGGTCTCATACACTTCGGCGCGGTCCTCGTCCCGCTCGACCAGGGTGATCTCCTCTACTTTGCCCGCCGGGCGCTCGGGTGGGCTCTTGAATTCATCGTACGCGTAGAGGCTCAGCAGGCTGGCTTCGACGACGGCCCGCGCCGCCAGCCGAGCCTCCAGGCCGCCAGCCCCGGCCCCGTGGACGATGGTCGCGAATCGAGTGAGCCGAAGGTCGCGGGCGCGACGCGCGGCCGAAGCCGCGGCGACCCGAATCGCTTCCAGATCGAAGTCCTCCCGCTTGCCGAGTCCGACCACGGCCACTCGGTCTGCCGCCAGGCGCGAGCGGTCGCCCTGATTGTGGACGATCGTCATCTCCCCGAGTGCGCCGCTGATCTCGCCGTCGTCGATCAGCCGCCCGAGCAATCCGTCGAGCGCCTCGTCGACGCCCGCCGTCGCGCCCCCGGGCCGGCCCGTCCCCTCGAACAGGTTCACGACCAGCAGTGGCGTGCGGAGCTCGGTCAGCTGTGTTCGGATAACCTTGACGTCGACGTCCATTATCGACCTGCTCCGCCGCGTACAGGCAGCGCTCACTCGGGCCTACGCGCCCTGGGTCTGACAGGTCGGCCAGTATAGCACAGCCCTCCACGCTCTCTAGCGAAAGGCCGGTGCAGCGAAGCGGAACAGCACGACGAGGTCGAGCAGGCCGAGTCCGACGCCGAGGGCGGCCGCTATCGCGGCAGCTCGGAATCTTGAAGCGAGTCGGCACCAGCCCAGGGA
>WNFU01005368.1_pt1 | contig 17901 bp, 21 predicted proteins | sample 5400121 | NCBI WGS metagenome assembly WNFU01 (sample SAMN13153360, study PRJNA577476) | soil metagenome | isolation source: 100 cm soil or saprolite under grassland replicate 1 | place: USA:California | collected 2016-06-15
GATGGCCCTGGAGCCCGGTCGAGGGCGCACCGCCGTTCCTGTCCGAACGACACTGCTCGGAGTGACCATCGCGGTGTCGGTGATGGTGGGAGCGTTCGGGTTCGCGGCCAGCCTCGATCGGCTCCTGGCGAACCCCACGTTGTACGGATGGAACTGGGACCTCGACGTCAACGACTACGGGCAGGGCGAGGTTCCGAATCTGTTGCCCTTGCTCGACAAGGACCCTCGCATCGTGGCCTACGCCGCCGGGCCGGGCGCAGGCGCTCCCGCGATCGTCAACGGCAGACGGGTGGGCATCGGGGCGTTCGACCCGATCCGTGGCACGGTCCTCCCCCCCATCGTTGATGGTCACGCTCCTCATCGCGCCGGCGAGATCGCCCTGGGCGGACGAACGATGCGCGAGCTCGGCATCGGTATCGGGTCGATGGTTGGTGTCCAGGTCGACTTCGGCCTGGACGAGGGCAGAGCAAGCGCACCGACTCTCACCCTTCGGGTGGTCGGTCGGGTGGTGGTTCCTCCTACGTTCTCGATCACGCGCTTCGGGGATGGGGCACTGGTGAACGGCGCCACGATGAACGAGTTGACCTCGAACCAGATACGTGTCAGCGAGGCGCTGATCCGGCTCCGGCCCGGGATCGACAAGGGGGTGGTGTTCGGCGATCTCGTCAGGCGCCTGAACGCCATAGCCCTCACCATGGTCCCCCGTCCGGACCCGGCCGACTACGTCAACTTCGGGCGCGTCCCTGGTCTTCCTGTGGCGCTGGCCGCCGTCCTGGCCGTGCTGGCCGGCGGGACGCTGGCCCACACGGTCGCCAGCGCGGTGGTCAGGCGGCGCCGCGACCTTGCCGTGTTGAAAACGCTGGGGTTCGTCCGCGGCCAGGTATCTCGGGCGGTCGCCTGGCACGCCACGACGATCGCTCTGGTAGCGCTGCTGTTCGGCTTGCCAGCCGGCGTTGCCGTGGCTCGCTTGACGTGGAACCTTTTCGCCGACCAGATCGGCGTCGTCTCGGAGCCCTCTGTCGGCCTCAAATCGATCCTGCTCACTATCCCGGCTACGATCCTTCTGGCGAACCTCATCGCGGCATTGCCCGCGCGGCTCGCCGCACGAACCCAACCCGCCCTCGTCCTCCGATCGGAGTAGCTATGGCAACGACAATCGAGCGACCGCGCGTGAAGGAAGCACCATCGGCCGCCGCCGCCACGTGGGCCGGGCGGATGGCGAAAACAGTCGCCCTGGCAAGCCTGATCCTGGGCGCGTGGGCGCTCGTCTCGTCCATAAGCTCGGATGGGACGTCAGGAGAGATCGTTCGAGACGCTCTGATCCTGGCGTGGGCGCTGGCCGCCACCCGCCTTTCGTTCGCGGCCGAGTTTCGGGCGATCGGGGCCATCGTTGGCGCCGGGGCCATCGTCGTGGCCATCGGCAGTCTCGACGCCGGGACCCGGCCCATCCCCGTGGCCTTGGCCATCGCCGCGGGGCTGCACCTGCTGCTGGCCATGCCCGAGGGGGCCCTGCGATCCACGGGGCGCCGAGCGACGGCCGCGGCGGCCTACGCGACCGGACTGGCTCTCGGATCCATCGCGTGGGCGGATCGGCCCCACTATCCGGTATGGCCTATCGTCCTCGAGCTGGCCGTGTTCGCCATCGTCGGGGCCGGGGCCTTCGCCGCCCGGTACGGGAAAGCCGGGACTGGCGACCGGCGGCGGATGAAGTGGCTGGGCTGGTCCGTCATAGTCGCCGGAGGGCTGGCCGTCGCCTTCTACGGCCTCCACGTGCTGGTCGACTGGCCGCCGCATGTGGGCGAAGTGTCGGCCGCCATCACCGGGCTTCTCCCCCTCTCGCTCATCATGGCCTCGTCGAAGCGGTTCGCACCGGCCATCGATCCGCTGCTTGGAGGCTCGATCTCCCTGGCCGGCCTCACGGTGGTGGTGGTGGCCGTGTACCTGGGCATCGTTCTCGGCCTTGGCCGCGTTCCGCACGAGAACGAGCGGACCCTGCTGGTGCTCTCCATGATCGCGGCCGGTGTGGCGGCACTCCTCTATCTGCCGGCGCACACCAGGCTGGGGGGCCTGGCCAAGCGGCTGGTGTACGGCGGCCGGCAGGCCCCCGACGAGGTCCTTCGGACATTCGGAAGCCGGATGTCGCGTTCGATCCCGCTCGACGAGTTGCTGCTGCAGATGGTGGAGTCGCTCCGGAAGACCCTCGGCCTGACCTCAGCCGAAGTGTGGGCGGCCTCGGGCGGCAAGCTCGAGCGGGCTGTCTCGGACCCGGATCGCCCTCCCGTGCCGAACCGTTCACTGGTGAGGACGAACGCATCCTCATCGAGCTCGCCCGCCAGGTCGGCCTGACCCTACACAATGTCCGGCTGGACTCGGCACTGCAGGCGTCCCTGGACGAGGTCCGCCGGCAAGCCGAAGCACTTCAGGCCTCCCGGGGGCGGATCGTCGCGGCCTCGGACCTCGCTCGCCGGAAGATCGAGCGGAACCTTCACGACGGGGTCCAGCAGCACCTGGTCGCACTCGCGGTCAAGGTACGGCTGGCTCGACAGCTGGCCGAGAAAGACCCGGTGAGGGCGAACACCCTCCTCGAGGAGTTGGGCGGCGACCTGGAGGATGCCCTCCAAGAGCTTCGGGACCTCGCCCACGGTATCTACCCGCCGCTCCTGGCGGACAAGGGGCTCCCGGAAGCGCTGGTGTCGGCGGCCCGTCGTTCAACTCTCCCGGTCGAAGTGCGGGCAGCCGGCATAGGCAGGTACTCCCAGGAGCTCGAGGCCGCCATCTACTTCTGTTGCCTCGAGGCTCTTCAGAACGCGGGCAAGTATGCGGGCGAGGGGGCCAGCGTGAGCATCCACATCTGGGAGGAGGCCGGCGGGCTGCTGTTCGAAGTAACGGACGATGGGGCCGGGTTCGACGTCCGGAAGAGGAGCGTCGGCGCCGGCTTCACGAACATGAACGACCGTCTGGGCGCCATCGGAGGCACCCTCCGGGTCGAATCCGCTCCCGGCCGGGGCACCAAGGTGGCCGGGACCACCCCGCTGGCGGACCGAGCGGAGGCCCGAACGTGAACCGATCAGTCGGGGCCGGAGTGGCCACTCTCCTGGAGGAACGCCAGGACGGCCATGACCCGCCGGTGAACGTCGGCTTCATTGGAGAGATTGAGCTTGTGGAACAGCGAGTTGATGTGCTTCTCGACCGCCCGCTCGGTCAGGAACAAGGCTTTGGCGATGGCCGCGTTGTTCTTCCCCTGGGCCATCTGCTCGAGTACCTCGCGCTCCCGGTCGGTGAGCTGGCCGAGGGGCGAGTGGGCCAGCCGATCCTTGCGGGCCACCAGCCCTTCCACCACCTTGGGGTCGAGCACGGAGCCGCCCCTGGCGACCTCGTGCAGGGCCCGGACGAGCTCGTCGAGGTCGGCCACTCGTTCCTTCAGCAGGTAGCCCAGCCCGGCGGCTCCGTCCTTGAGCAGGTCGTAGGCGTAGTCTTCCTCCGCGTACTGGGAGAGCACGACCACACCCGTATCCGGATGGTCCGCCCGGATCTTCCTGGCCGCCTCGATACCCTCTGTGCTGTGCGAGGGGGGCATCCGGATGTCGGTGAGGACCACGTCCGGATGCTGCTCGTCCACGGCGGCCAGGAGGCTGTCGAGGTCCGAGACCGTCGCGACGAGCTCCACTTCGTCGACCGCATCGAGAAGGGCTGCGGTGCCCTCCCGGACCAGGAAGTTGTCCTCGGCGAACACAACTCGCAGCGCCATGCTGGGATGGTATACACCCCGACGGCCGGCGGGGCGGTCGAGATGCCAACCTGTGGAAGGGGACCGCGATGACGATCAGGGTCGTGCTCGGCGACGACAACGTCCTGGTGCGAGAGGGCGTCAGGGCGCTCCTCGGCGCCACCGACGGGATCGATGTCGTTGGTGTGGCCGAGGACGCACCCACGCTGCTCGCCGCCGTGGACGAATTCCGCCCGGACGTGGTGGTCACCGACATCAAGATGCCGCCCAATTTCCAGCTGGAGGGGATCGAGTGCGCCCACGAGATCCGGCAGAAGCTCCCCGGCACGGGAGTGGTGGTCCTCTCCGCTCACGACGACGAGGCCTATGCCTTGGCCTTGCTGGGGGGCGGGGACCACGGCCTCGCCTACCTGTTGAAGGACCGCCTGGGGCAGGGCGACGAGCTGGCCCGGGCCATCAGGGAGGTGGCGTCCGGCGGTTCCGTCATCGATCCCACCATCGCCGCCCGTCTGTCAGGAAGCCAGGAACGGTCCGACGTCGACCGGACGATCCTGGACCTCATGGCGAAGGGCTTGGGGTACGCCGAGCTGGCGCAGGAGCTCAGGACGAGCCAGGAGGCCATCGACCGCATGGTCACCGGGCTGTTCCAGCGGCTGGCGGCGGAGGGCAACGTGGACGTGTTCAAGCGGCTGCACTCGGCCGTGGTTGACGTTGAGGCCTCTGCTCGCACCCTCCGTTCGTTCGTCCCCGCGCAGCTTGCCGCCAGGCTCGCTTCGGGCGGAGAGGTGAACGCCCAGGAAGAGGTGGAGGTAACCGTTCTCTTCTCGGACATACGGGGCTTCTCCACGCTGGCCGAGCAGCTCTCGGCCCGAGAGGTTGCAGGCATCCTGGCGAGGCATCTCTCGGCCATGGCGGGAGTCGTGTTGGAGTACGGAGGGACCATCGACAAGTTCGCCGGTGACGGTGTCATGGCCATCTTCGGCGCCCCGGACCCCGTTCCCGACCATGCCGCGCTGGCCCTCCGATGCGCCCTGGCCATGCAGGCCAAGCAGCGCCAGCTCAACTGGGAGACATGGACCGAAGGGCTCCCGCAACTGGGGATCGGGATCGGCGTGAACACGGGAACCGTGATCGCGGGCACCGTCGGGGGGGCCGGGCGCCTCGAGTACACCGTCCTGGGCGACGCCGTCAACCTGGCCCAGCGTCTCCAGGCGGAGGCAGGAGCGAACGAGATCCTGGCGACCGCGGCGACTGTGCAAGCCGCCGCGGGCATCCCGGCCGAGTCGATCGGGTCGCGGCAGGTGAAGGGGCGCAAGGAGCCCGTCGAGACCTTCCGCATCACGATCTCCGAGGAGGCCGGCGAACCGCCGCCCCCCGGATAGAAGAAGGTTCAGATCTTCGGGAACTCCAACGAAGGAGCTGCCTTGCCGGCCTCCTGGGCTCGCTCGATCAGGTCCGCCTGGGATTGAGCCACCCGACCCAGGCGCCACACGTCGACGCCTCGATGCGGTGACTCGTATCGGAGGACGCGGCCGGCCCCGCGCCGCAGCAACGTGTACGCGCCGTGCATGTTCCCCCGCAGCAGATGGGTGTAGCCGGCTCCGAGCTGTGACAGGCCTTTGAAGAACTCGGCCTCCGGTGTCTCCTTCACCTGCTTCCAGCATGTCTCCCAGGCCTCGTGTGCGGGGAAGAAGCGCTCGGCGTTGAAATGGTCCACGGCCAAGCTGTGGTTCTCCTCCACTGAGAGCGAGTCGTAGTCCTCGAGCCGAAGCTTGTTCTCCGTCCTCCAGGGAAGAGGCCGGCCCAGTTCGTCCCGGGGCCGCTTCGGCTTGGGCGGCGCGTTCGGGTCTCGGCGGCGCCCGGGCTTGGCTGCAGGCGTTCTCGGCGGCATCCCGCCATGCTAGTCAACTCCGGGGCATTCCCCGAAGGACCAGGGGAATTCCGAGCAGCACCGCCACGGCCCCCATCCACGCCCAGAAGGCGCGACCGGTCATGAAGCTGCCCTTGAGCAGGTCGAGGCCCTGCAGGATCCACACCCCCCCAACCACGATCAAGACCACCCCCGCCGCGATCAAGGTCCGCCTTCCCATGCGAACGCTGCCTACTCAGGGCGAGGGACCAGCCGGGTGCCGGTCGCCTTCCAGCTGGCGACCACCACCACCCCGGGAGCGATCCCCAGTCGATGGAGGGATTCGTCGGTCAACTCCGCGACCACCGAAGGATGGCTCCCTACCGTGATTCGGACGCGATTCCCTACCCCAGCCACCCGGCGAACCGGGCCCGTCAGCCGGTTGAGCGCCGAACCCTCGGCCGGGTGTGTGGAAAGCGCAACCTCCCAGGGAAAGACGACGACCCCGACCGTGCCGGTGGCTGCCTCCGTGCTGAGGAAAACGGCTTCTCCTTCCGTGGAGTGGATCTCGGTGAGATCGCCGCGCCGTGCTGCCACACCCGGAAAGAAGTTGACGCCCGTGAGGGCGGCCACGAACGGCGTGCTGGGACCCTCCAGCAGGTCATGGCTCCTTCCCGCCTGCACGATGCGGCCATCCTCCATCACCGCCACCCGGTCGGCCAGACCGACCACGTCGGCGAAGTCGTGGGACACGATGATCGTGGGAAGCCCGAGCTCCTTCAGATGGCCCCACAGGTCGATGCTGACCCTCGCCTTCGTCTGCGGGTCCAGCGCCGAGAGGGGCTCGTCGAGCAGTAGGAGCTCGGGTTCGGCGGCCACAGCCCTGGCGACGGCGACGCGCTGCGCCTCCCCTCCGGAGAGCGAACGCGGGCGGGCCCTCGCCAGATACCCGATCCCGAACCAATCGAGCAATTCCGCAGCACGGCTTCGCGCTTCCGCCCGACGGGAACGACGCCCGCGGTCCGCGCCCGCCGGCCGCCGAGCCGCGATCCCGAAGGCCACGTTGTCCAGGACCGTGAGGTGAGGGAATAGGGCCAGATCTTGGAAGACCATCCCCGCCGCTCGCCGCTCGGGAGGAACATGGACGCCGGAGTCGCCGTCGAACCAGGACTCACCTCGAAATGAGATCCGGCCCTCATCCGGGCGGATCAGGCCCGCGATCACCTTGAGGAGCGACGACTTCCCCGCCCCCGACGGGCCCACCAGGGCCAGGGCCTCCCCGCCCAGCTCAAGCCGAGCCCGAAGGCTCAGCCGGCTCAGGCGGTGATGGATGTCGACGAGGAGGTTTCCAGCCAAGTAGGGGTCGCCTCCCGAAGGAGGAGCTTGACGCCGACGAACAGGCCGGCGCTGATGGCAACGAGGAGAGCGGCGATGGCCAGGGCCACGTCGAAGTCCTGGGCCAGCTCGGTGAAGACGGCGATCGGGAGCGTCTGGGTCACGCCCTCGAGGCTGCCCGCGAACATCAGCGTGGCCCCGAACTCTCCCAACGACCTGGCAAAGGCCAACGCGGCTCCCGCGGACAGCCCGGGCCTGGCCAGAGGGAGGGCTACCCGGAAGAACGTGCGAGCCTGGCCGGCACCCAGTGTCCGAGACGCGGCGATCAGTTGGGGGTCCACGGCCTGGAAGGACGCGATGGCCTGGCGAACGAAGAAGGGGAGCGAGACGAACACGAGGGCCATCACCACGGCGATCGGAGTGAACGTGAGCGTCACCCCGACTGCCCGCAATGGCCCCCCGAGCAACCCCTGCCTGCCGAACGCAACCAGGAGTCCGATCCCCGCGACCGGTGGCGGCAACACGAGAGGCAGCTCCAGGATCGTGGTGAGAACGGCCGAATGGCGTCGAGGCCCGACCGCTAGGGCGTAAGCCGCGGGCGTCCCGAACAGAAGGATCAAGGCGAGTGCGGTCAGGCTCGCCCGCAGGCTGACCCCCAGCGCGTCCAGGGCTACCCGCGAGTGGAGTTGCGCCAGAAGCGTCCCCGGGGGAACCCGGACGAAGATGGCCACGATGGGCAACAGGATGAAGGCGAGGAGCGCTGCCACCGCCAGGCCGAAGGAGAACGCCACCCACCGATCGATCCGTCCAGGCGGCCGTGGCATGTCAGGGTGCGGCCGGCGGTGGTCCGAAGCCCGCGTTCGAGAGCAGGCGCTGTCCCGCAGGGCTCAGGACGAAGGTCTCGAATCGTCTCGCCGCTCCGCGATGGCCGCTCGAGCCGATGACCGCGATCGGGTAGGTGGCCACCGCCTGCGCTTCGGCCGGCAGCTGGATCGACCGGATGGACCCCCCCACGGCCTTCGCGTCTGTCACGTAGGCGAACCCGGCGTCGGCCTCACCCAGCCGCACCTTCGTCAGCACTCCCTCCACGTTGTCCTCGTTGCTGACGACGTTCGCCAGGACCGACTGGAAATAGGACGGGCCGTACAGGTCATCGAGGTTGGCCAAGGCCTTTCTCGTGTAGGTCCCCACGGGAACGGCCTCTGCCCCCACAACCAGCTTGATCCCCGGCTTGGCCAGGTCGCGCGGCGAGGCGATCCCAGCCGGATTGGCCGGCGGCACGATCACCACGAGCCGGTTGGTGGCGAACGCCCGGGGCCGTTCGACGAGACGCTCCTGGAACAGTTGGCGGCCGTACCTCGAACTTGCCCCGGCGAAGACATCGCCCGGACTTCCCTGGTCGATCTGGGCCAACAGCGCGTCGGTCCCGGCGAACGAAAATCGGACAGAGACGTCGGGATGCGTCTTGCTGAACTCGGCTGCGATCTTCGGGAAGACCCGATTGAGCGACGCCGCCGCAAGGACGGTCAAAGTGGTCGAGCCACTCTGAGAACCGGACGCAGAGCTGCCACATGCGGCTGCGACGGCCGCCAGCGATACGGCGATCACCGCCGATCTCGGGCGGGAACGCATGGGCAGCATCCTCATTGGCCGGCCACGTCCTCTCTGCTGACCATCACCGACGTGGCCTTGATCGTGGCCACCACAGGGACGCCCGGAGCAAGGGCGAGCTCCTCCACGGCATCCCTGGTGATGGCCGCCGCCAGCAGGTAGGGTCCGGCCTCGATCTCCACCAGCGCCATCACCACGTCAGACTCCACGCTCCTGACCACCCCTGACAGCCGGTTTCGAGCAGACAGCCGGGACCCCGTGAGCACCCTGGGGGCGCGACCGGAGAGTCGCTCCACCTCGCGTGCGGGTACTCGGCGACGGTTGGCGTTGTCTCGCGTCGTGCGGATACGGCCCTCCCGGTCCCACCGACGCAGCGTGTCGACGCTGATGCCGAGCGCGCGGGCCGCTTCGCCGGCCGTCATCGTTCGCTCAGATGACCGACTGGCGCCAGCCCGCCCTGGTGAAGGACTCATATATTCTGCCTATGCTACACACAGGCAGTACCTCTGTGCCAGACACGTGCCTCGAGCGGCATTCCGGGCTGGAGAAAGGGGGCCTCCAGATGCAGTGGGTTCGACAGGATGGCGGGCAGGCCTGATCGGCCTTGCTTTTCATTTCACCACGGCAAGAGGGTCAGGTTCGGCCCACAACGACCCGGCTCACCTTCACCCCACCCTTGGTGCTGCGCACATCGCGGAACCCCCCGCGGCGAAGGATCGTCGCGACCTCGCGCGAGCGATCGGGGCTGACCTCCACCAAGAGCCACCCCCCGGAACGGAGCCACGTCGGGGCCTCAGCTGTGACCCGTCGGACGATCCGATCACCCAGAGGCGAAAAGTCCGTGAGGGATTCCTCCGGCTCGAACTGGAGGATCTCGAACGGCAGGGTTCGCATCTCCTTGCGACCCACGTAGGGCGGGTGGATCGTCACGACGTCGACGGACCCCAGGAGGCGCCGGGGAACCGGCCGGAACAGGTCCCCTCGCAGGAACGTCACATTCCCCAGCCGGAGCTGGGCCGCGTTGCGCCTGGCCAGCGTGACGGGCCGGGCGGCCACGTCGACCCCGAAGACCCGGGCAGAAGGGAGCGTGGCCGCAACGACCAGCGCCACCGGTCCGACCCCGGTGGCCAGGTCGACGTGGATGGGCTTCCTGCGCGAGCGCAGTCGCTTGATGGCCTGGTCGGCCATCCATTCACTGGACTGCCGAGGGATGAACGCCCCGCGACGCACTTCCAGCGTGAGGTCGTGAAAGGTCGTTCGACCGGTGATGTAGGCATTCGGCTCGCCACCAGCGCGCCTGCGGACCAGCCGCTGGAATCGACCCACGGCGGCTCCGGAGATCTCCTCGTCTTCTTCGGGGGCACGCCCGAGGACGAACTCCAGGAGCTCCTCCGCGTCGGCCAGCTCCTTCCCGGCATGGACATGGTCGAAGGATTCCGACCTCTTGAATATCTGCTCGGCCTGGCGAAGGACGCGTCGGGCGATAGACACGGCGCGCATGATATCGGCTACCCCCCGGGCGTCGAGCTCGACGGCCGTAGACTTCGCTCGTGGATTTCCGCGACTCCCCCGAAGAGTCCGAGTTTCGAGTGCGGCTGCGCCACTGGCTCGCGAACAATCTTCCGCAGGGGTGGGGCACCGAGGAGTGGACGGAACCAGAGGGCGCCGCTCGGGTCGCCTTCTACAAGGACTGGTCGCGGAAGCTGTACGAGGGCGGCTTCATCGGCCTGACCTGGCCGAAACAGTACGGAGGCCACGAGGCCCCCATCACCCTGCAGGCGATCGTCCTGGAGGAACTCGGCCGGGCAGAAGCTCCCGAGCACATCGGCCTGATCGGCATCGGTATGGCCGGACCGACCATCCTGGCGCACGGCACCGAGGAGCAGAAGGATCGTTTCCTCCGGAACATCCTCACCGGCCAGGAGGTGTGGTGCCAGGGGTTCTCGGAACCCAACGCCGGGAGCGACCTGGCGTCGCTCCAGACGCGGGCTGTGCGCCAGGGCGACGAGTACGTGGTCACCGGCCAGAAGGTGTGGTCGTCGTTCGCCCACGTCGCCGACTGGTGCATCCTCGTTGCTCGAACAGACGGCTCGGGTGACAAGCACTCCGGGCTGACGTACTTCCTCATGGACATGCACGCGCCCGGGGTCGAGGTCCGCCCGCTGCGCCAGATCACCGGCGAAGCCGAGTTCAACGAGATCTTCATCGACGACGTCCGCATCCCCGCAGACATGATGGTGGGTGCCGAGGGGGACGGCTGGACCGTCGCCATCACCACGCTCATGAACGAGCGAGCGAACGTCGGCTTCGCCCTTCTGGCCCGGCTGGACGTCGCCTATCGCCGGCTACTGGCTCTGGCGAAGTCCACGTCGCGCAATGGCTCCCGGGCCGCAGACGATCTTCTGATCCGGGACAAGCTGGCCGATCTGTGGATCGACCTACAGGCCTTTCGATTCACGATCTACCGGGCATTCTCGGCGTTACTCGAGACCGGGGTGCCCGGACCGGAGGGCTCCGTGGCCAAGCTGTTCTGGTCTGAGACCAACCAGCGACTGACGAAGGGCGCACTCGAGATCGAAGGAGCCTTCGCCCTGCTGGACGCGGGGTCCGACCGCGCGGTGGACCGCGGAAGGTGGCAGCAGCTCCAGCTCCGAAGCCGCGGCAACACGATCGAGGCCGGCACGTCCGAGATCCTGCGAAACATCATCGCCGAGCGTGTCCTCGGCCTCCCCAGGTCCAGCCGGTGAGGGCCTAATCATGGATTTCGCGTTTACCGAAGAGCAGGAGATGCTCCGAGCCTCAGCCCGCCAGTTCATGGAGGAGCGGTATCCCATCCAGCGCGTGGCGAAGATCGCCGACGGAGATGGCTTCGATCGCTCGGAGTGGGCCGCAGTGTCCGAACTCGGATGGACTGGAATCTCCGTGCCCGAGGAGGAGGGAGGGGCGGGCCTCTCCTTCCTCGAAGAGATCGTGGTGATCGAGGAGCTCGGTAGGGCCCTCTATCCGGGACCCTTCTTTTCCAGCGTGATCCTGGCGGTCCCTCTGCTTCGTGCGGATGGCGAACGGGTCGGGGAGATCGTGGCCGGCGATCGGATCGCTACCGTTGCCTGGGCCGGCCAGGACGGCCACTTCGAGGTCGACCCCGCGCCGAAGGTGGGGTGGGACGGCGCCCGGCTGACGGCCACCAAGCTCTTCGTCCCGGACGTCGGCGTCGCCGACCAGTTGGTGGTGGTGGGAGGGACACCGGAGGGCCCCGGGGTGTGGGCCATCGACCGCGACGACGAGGGCGTCAGCTGGCGCCTGCTCCCCACGGTGGACACGACCAGGCGGATGGGCGAGGTGGTTCTAGAGGATGCCCCGGCCAGCTTGGTCGCCTCATCCGAGACCAACCTACTGCAGCACCTCCGGGATCGCGCTCTGGCCGCACTCGCCGTGGAGGCGGTGGGGGTCGCCTCTCGGGCGCTCGAGCTCGCCCTGGACCACGCCCGCACCCGCCAGCAATTCGGCCGTCCCATCGGATCGTTCCAGGCGATCAGTCACTCTCTGGCCCAGGCATTCCTGGAGGTGGAGACGGCCCGGTCCCTGGCGTATTGGGCTGCGTGGGCAGTGGCGGAGCGAGAGCCGGAGGCCGGACGGGCCGCCGCCGCGGCCAAGGCCCGGGCGGCGGAAGCAGCCGTGACCATATGCGAGCGGGCCATCCAGACCCACGGCGGGATCGGGTTCACCTGGGAGCACCCGCTGCATCGCCTCTACAAACGGGCACTCGGGATCGCCGCGTTCATGGGATGGGGTGGCGAGCTCCGGGCCCGGGTCGCCGCCGATCTTCTCGACGAACGCTGATTGCCCCCTACAATTCCTAGGTATGGCAGGACGCAATCCCAAGCTTCGGCCGGTGTCGGCGATCGAGACGGCGGGCGAGCCGGACACGTCGGAACGGATCCGCCTCACCGCGGATCGCATCCTGATCCGTGTCCCCGACGAGACGGAGCGCCGATCCAAGGCCGGCCTGGTGATCCCGGCCACGGCCGCCTCCCACATGAAACGGTGCGAGTGGGCCGAGGTCGTCCTGATCGGCCCGGAGACCAGGAACGTGAAACCCGGCGACCGGATCTTGTTCCTCCCCCAGACCGGACTGGAGGTCGAGGTTCGCGGCGAGACGTTCCTGCTCCTCAGGGAACGCGACGTGCAGGCCATCGCCTCCGATCGCGACGATCCTCACGCCGGGCAGTACCTCTAGCGACTGACTGCCGGGAGGCCTGTTGCTGCTCAGCTCGGCTCGGGGCCGAGACCCATCCGGTAGACGGGGTCATCTCGATGCTCATCGATCAAGACCACTTCCTCGATTCCCTCGTCATGAAGGGCGGCCCAGGCTGTTCCCATCCAGGATTCCGCGTCTTCTCGACTCATGAATGGCTCGGACGCACCCACACCCTGGCCGGCGTCGTCCAGATAGCGCCAGCGGAACATCGGGCCTCGGCTACTTGATCAAGCGGGAAAGCCGGCGATCCGCCAGGACCCGACCACCCGTCTGGCACGTGGGGCAGTACGTGACCTCGTGTGACTCGTAAGAGACTCGCCGCAGATCGGAGCCGCAAACCGGACACGGCGATCCCCACCGACCGTGGACCACCCAGTGATCGCCGAGTTTTGGCGGGAGCCCGGCCGGCCTCCGCCGTTCGGCCTCGAGCCCATCGGTCAGCACGCCGTGAACCGCTTCCAGCAGGCTCTCTCGTTCTTCCGCCGCCAGCGACGAAAGCGATCGGTACGGAGACAGCTTCGCCCGGTGCAGGATGTCGTCCGCGTAGCCTCGGCCGATGCCGGCCACCTGGCGCTGATCGCGAAGCATCGCGTGCAGCCGGCGCGTGTCCGTCCCAGCCAGGACCAAGTCGTGGAACTCCTGCGAGAAGGGCTCGGGCCCTAGCTTGGCCAGAGGTCCGTCGTCTCCGGGAGCAAGCACCCACCATCCCGCCTTTCGTTCGGTGCCGAACTCCTTCACCAACAGGGCTGGATCGCGGTCGAAGCGGAGCCGGACCACCGCTCCTTTTGGTCGAGAGTTCACCGAGCCAGGCGCCAGATCCACTCGTCCGCCCTGGGAAAGATGCACCGCCAGGCGATAGCGTTCGACCTCGAAGACGAGGAACTTCCCTCGGCGGCCGACCGCGTCCAGCCGCTTCCCCCCGAGGTCCTCCGGAGAGGGGGTGACTGTCTTCAGCGCTGAGAAGGAGAGCGGCTCGGCCCGAGCGAACGCAGCACCTTCCAGACGGGCATGGATTCGCTCCGCCAGCGCCTGGACTTCGGGAAGCTCGGGCACGCATCCCAGTGTAAGCGCAGCGACCCGGCGCAAGGCCTCCCGGGCCTCGGCTTGCTCAAGAGCCCAAAGACCAGGGACGATAACCCTTCTATGCGCCGGCTAGCCCCACGTTTTCTCGTCGTGGTCACGATCATCGCAGCAACCCTCATCCCGGCACACGCTGCCTTCGCTTTCAGCGACGTCCCCAAGAGCTATTGGGATTACACCGCCATCCAGTATGTGGCTGTGACCAATGTATGGATGCAGGACTACGGTCCCGGCACGTTCCAGCCAACCACCAAGCAGACCCGCGGACTCCTGGCCCGAGCGCTGGTGCTGGCTTACGCGCCCGATGAACCTCCCGACCCGTCGATCAGCTTCCTCGACCTCCCGCCCGACAACTCGCTCTATCCGTATGCGAACGTCGCGGTGAAGCTCGGGTGGATCCCCAGGTACGCCAGCGGCAAGTTCGGCCCCGGCAATCCGGTGTTGGGAAGCCTTCTGGACTCCTCGTTGATCAAAGCCACCGGCCTCTTCGAAGCTCCCCTGGCCGGGCTCGCCGCGATCCACGAGGCCGACGGGACCCCCTATGTGGTTTCGGCCCGCTGGCCCCACATGATGCTCGCTCACCACCTCGGTCTTCACTACAACCACGCCAACGAGAAGCAGGACTTCGGCGCCAAGTCAAAGATCAACCGAGACGAGGTCGCCTTCTCGCTGTGGAAGGCCAAGACGCTTCCTCGATACAAGATCGATTCCACCGCGAAGTACAACGACATCACCTTGGTCGCGTTGAACGACTCCAAGCCGGCGAAACACGACCTGACGCAGGAGGCGTTGGACCAGGTCGGCTATCCCTACATCTGGTCAGGCGAGTGGAACGCGAAGAGCCCCTCCGGCTATTGCTGCGGGTATCAGCCCCAAGGCGGATTCGACTGCTCGGGCTTCGTCTGGTGGGTGATGAAGAGGTACGAGGACGGATACAACGCGGCCAGGCACCGCGTATACGCTGGCTGGTCGATCCACGATCGGTCCAGCTCGTACATGGCGAAGAACACTCCTTCGCCCATCGCCTTCGGCAAGCTGCAGGTCGGCGACCTCATGTTCTTCTCTTCCAACGGTGGGAAGAAGTGGTCGGACGTCAACCACGTCGGGTTGTACGTGGGCAACGGCTGGATGATCCATTCCTCCGGCAGCAACGACGGTCCGGTCGTGCAGTGGGTAGCCGACGGCCACTACCGCGACAACTTCGTCTATGGCCGGCGGATCATCGGCGTTTCCCCGAAGTTCAACACGGGCCCACTGAGCCAGCTGACCGCGGGCGATTCGGCCTAGTGCCAGGCCGGGCCGCCAGTCGCCCCGGCGCATGCTCCCCCATGCCGGCAAGGTCAGGATTTTCCGGCCACCCTCTCGACCGCCTGAAGCAACGCCCCGAGGCTGAACGGGCGCCGGAGCTCGGCGTCCACCGGCACCAGAACCAGCTTCTGGGTCTCGCCCTTGGCCGCCATGAAGACGATGACCTTCAGGCCTTTCAGCCTCTGGTCCTTGCGGACGCGCCGAAGGACGTCCCAGCCGTCCTCGTCGGGCAGCTCGGCGTCGAGGATCAACAGGTCATAGGGCTTCTGGCGCAGGGCCTTCAACCCCTCCGCCCCACTCGCGGCCTCGTCCACCTCGTACCCCGCGAGCTGGAGCCGAAGGACGGGCTGCCGGAGATGCTCGGGACGATTGTCGATGAACAGGATCCGTTTCTTCGCCATGAACGTCGCCGCAACGAGCGTACGGGTTCCCGTCCCACGACGAAAGCTGGGGGTCCGGGAGGTGAACCGCTGAATGCGTTTGACACGAGCGAGGGGCGTCCCTAGGCTCCCCGGTGGGCTGCTACGGCAGCCCATTGTCATGCGCGGGCTGAGGGGAGGATCTGCGAGGCGGCTCGGGCGGCTGACGGGAGCCGTGTTGATCGCGGTGTCCCTGGCCGTCAGCTCTTCGACCGTCTCTTCGGCTCGTCCCAGTCAGCAAGACCTCGCCGACGCGAAGGCCAAACTCCTGGCCCTCAACCAGCGTCTATCCCAGCTCGTCGAGCAGTATGACGCGGCAGAGCTCGCCCTCCACAACGTCGAGAACCAGCTCTCTGACGCCAGGGCCAGAGCCGAGCAGGCTCGCTCCGAAGCCGAGCGCGCGCGAGCGTACTTCGCCAACCGCGCGAGAGGCGCGTACGAGGGCGTCGGCGCAGGGATCGACGTGTTGCTCGACGCGACCACGCTCTCGGAATTCACCGACCGTGTGGAGTTCTTAAACAGTGTCGCCAGGGATGACGTCGACGCAGCCAACCGGGCCGAGGTGGCGGGACAGCTGGCGAAGGCCGCCGCCACCGACCTCACCCAGGCCCTCCACCGCAGGCAGGCGTTGGTTCAGACCCTCGGCAGCAGGCGAACTGATATCGAAGCCGGCATCGCCCAACAGGATGCCTTGATCCGACGGCTGCAGACGGAGCTGTCTAGGGCGGCCGTGCAAAGGATCGTTGCGCAGCCCGGCCCCGCCCCGGTCCATCATCCGGCGCCGCCACCGGTCGGAGGCGGGCACCCATCACCTCAGCCACCGCCGCCCGCTCCACCGCCGCCTCCTCCGAGCAGCGGCGCCGCCGTGGCGGTCCGGGCCGCGTACTCGGCGATCGGGGTGCCGTACAAGTGGGGCGGTGCCAATCCGAAGGAGGGATTCGACTGCTCCGGCCTCACCATGTGGTCGTGGTCTCAGGCGGGCGTCTCACTTCCCCACTCCTCGGCCGCGCAGTATGCCGTCCTCCCCCACGTGGGGCGTAACGAGCTCAAGCCCGGCGACCTGTTGTTCTTCTACTCGCCGATCTCCCATGTCGCCATGTACGTGGGCGGCAACCAGATGATCCACGCCAAGCACCCGGGGACCACGGTGGCCAGAGAGTCGATCTCGAGCTACTACTGGGCGGTGTACGCGGGCGCCGGCCGCCCAGGCTAGGCGTCTCCCCTCTCGAGCAAGCTAGACGGAACGTTCATCGGTGGAAAGCGCCGCATCCAGCAGGACCCGGTGCGTCTGGGGCGATCCGGCGATGACGTCCCCCGACAGGTAGTCGGAGCCACCTTCCCAGCCCGTGACCACCCCGCCGGCTTCCTCCACCAGCAGCGCTCCCGCGGCCACGTCCCACACGGACAGGTTCAGCTCGAGATAGCCGTCGAAGACGCCACAGGCGACCCAGGCCAGGTCGAGCGACGCCGCTCCCGCTCTTCGAATGTCCTCGGTCCGAGCCAAGACCTTCTCCAGCGCGGCCGTGTACCTGGGCATCAGGGACTTTGCTCGAAACGGGAACGCCATGGCGATGACCGCCCGATCGGGAGGCCGCCGGCTAACCCGGATCCGCTCACCCACCGACCACGCGCCCTGGCCTCGGGCGGCTGAGAACGAAAGGTCGAGCATCGGACCCTGGACGGCTCCTGCCACAGCCCGACCCTGCTCGATCAGGGCCACCGACACTGCCACCACGGGGAATCCGAGCAAGAAGTTGGTGGTGCCATCCAGAGGATCGACGGCCCAGAAGCGGTCGCCTCGTTCGCCGCCGCTCTCCTCGGCCAGGACGTGGATGTCGGGTGTCTCCCGCCCGAGGAATGACCGGATCGCCTCCTCGCTTTCGCGATCCACTGGCGTCACATAGTCGCCGACTCCCTTCACCTCGCCCGCAGTGGCGTGGCCGGCGAACCGACGCCGAACGATGTCAGAGCCCAGCGCGGCAGCCTCCTCGGCGACCTTGCGCAGTTGCCCGAGTTCGCCATCCTCGGCATGTCGAGAAGCGATCATGTGACGGAGATTCTCCTGCAGCCGTCTGCCCGCCGCTGACTTCCTCGGTGAAGCGAGCAGCCTGTAGAACTGGTTCAAGCGAAGGAGCCCCGCCGACCGGCGGGGCTCCTCGGTTACTTGCCGCTGACGCGCCTAGAAGTCGTCCATGCCGCCGCCCATTCCACCGCCGGGCATGGCAGGCATCTTCTCCTTCTCCGGCTTCTCCGCGATCAGCGCCTCGGTGGTGAGGAACAGCGCCGCGATGGAGGCCGCGTTCTGCAGCGCCGA
>WNFU01006553.1_pt1 | contig 17887 bp, 12 predicted proteins | sample 5400121 | NCBI WGS metagenome assembly WNFU01 (sample SAMN13153360, study PRJNA577476) | soil metagenome | isolation source: 100 cm soil or saprolite under grassland replicate 1 | place: USA:California | collected 2016-06-15
ATCCGCACCGGATCGCCTCCCGACGTCCGTTGTGTGCACGGGGTGCAAACGAAACCGGAATCTTGCACGACGTGCAACAAGCCGTGCGGTGGGTGGACGGTGGGCGTCCCGGTTCCGTCGGCACCGGGTCGCTGACGATCGGGGACGAGCTTTTGCTTGGACCAGATGCCAATGGCAATCCAGAACGGGCGCACTCACGATCCCTATCGACGAGGACGGGGTCGCGACGACCGACCAGGTGCCGGCTGGATGAGCCGCTGCAGGGCGTCGACGCGATAACCCGAGGCTGGGCACAGGTCCCGCAGCGCCTTCGCGACCGCAGTCGCCGATCGGAGTGCGGCCGGAGTCGCGGCGTTCTCCTCGGCGAGGCGCCCCGCCTCGACCGCCAGCGAGCGGTCCACAAGCTCCAACCAGGCGTCACCGTCGAGCCATAGCGTTCCGTCCCAGTCGTGGACGCGGAGGGCTTGGCGCGCGACCCTGTCGTCGAGCCAGGATCGGGCAATCGTCGCGGCGGCGGTAGCGGCTGGGCGGCGAACGGCCGGCCAGCGGGGCAGGGACAGCAACGCCCGGACCGCGTCGACCGCCCGACCGGCGGCCGCCTCGTCCATGCCAAGACCACGGAACATGGACATGGCCACGGAACATGGACATGGCGACCGCGCCGATGCGCCACGCGTCGAAGCGCTCGACGCTCCACCGGCCGCGATCGGCCACCTCCGCGCCACCCCCCAGGCCGCGGCTCGCCAGCCAGGCGAGCAGGACGCCGACCGTCGACGCCTCCGGCTTCACGATCTTGGGCTGCGTCGCGGCCAGCTCGACAACCGCCCGCAGCCCAACGAGCAGGTTGGCGGCGAGCTCGGCGATCGGCGTGACCGGTCCCGACGTCTCGCCGAATGCGTGGGCGGCCTCGGCCAGCCAGCGGGCGTTGCCCTCGAGCGCCGCCACGGCCTCGGCCGGAGAGCCGCCACGTCCCGCGGCATCGACCATCGCGCGAACGACACCCGGCTCGAGCAGCCGCCAGAACGGCTCGCGGACGGGCTCCAGCGCGAGCTCCGCGCGAGCGTCGTCGATCGACGCTACGCCACCGCCACGGAGGCGCTCGGCCAGCCGCCGCAGCGTCCCGTCCGCGTCGTCGGGGACCTCACGCCAGTCAAGGAACACCCGGCACTCGTACGCGTGGAGATCGACGCGCAGGCCATGATCGGCGAGATCGACCGCCGGCCAGATGTGCTCGAGGCCGGAGCGAGTGTCGCGGGCGACCCAGAATGTGCCGCCGTCGCGGCCCAGCCGCAGCCCTTCCCCGAGCGTGCGGCGGACGAGGGTCCGCTCGGCGGAATCCGGGACCTTGACCGAATACCCGACCGATTCGCGGATCCAGCCCGACGTGTCGGCAAACCGATTGTGGAAGACGACGAGCGAGCGCTCGCCGTTCGGTCCGATGTTCGAATAGGCGAAGACATCCTCCCGAACGTCGCCCTCGTCACCGGCGACGTCGTACAGCAGGAAGTCGCCGACCTGCGCGAACTGCGCCCGGCGATGGAGAAGCGGCACGATCACCCGCTGGTGGTGGGCGTACAGGCCCTCGTTGACCTCCTCGATCATCCGGGCCCGCCGGAACTCCATGCCGTACTTCTCGGTAAACCCCTCGAACTGGCCGTGGCCGAACATCGGCAGACCCGGCATGGTCGCCATGAGCGTGGCGACGCCAAAGTACTTGTCGCCGGTGCCGAACTGCTCGACCGCGGTCCGTTCGTCGGGGTTGTTCACGAAGTTCACGAACCGCTTGAGGATCTCGGGGTCGAACTCCAGCGTCTCGCGCATGACCCGTCGGTAATCGGCGTTGCGCTCGTCGCGGAGCAGGTTCATGAAGGCGCTGTTGTAGACGCGGTGCATGCCCAGCGTCCGGACGAAATAGCCCTCCATGAGCCAGAACGCCTCGGCCAGGAGCAGTGTCCCCGGCGCCTCGGCAGCCACCCGATCCACGACTTCCCGCCAGAACTCCGTCGGGATCGCCCGCTCGAAGGCCCGCCGCGACAGGGAATGCTCGGCGCGCGACGGGATCGCGCCGCCGTGACCCGGCAACGGGTGCCACAGCCGCTGGATGTGCTTCTTGGCCAGCACCATGGCCGCGTCGAAACGGATGACCGGGAACTGGCGCGCGACGTGCAGGATCGTCTGGATCACGGCCTCACGAACGTCCGCCCGCAGGTAGTCCAGCTGGGCGGTGTCGTTCCAGGGGAAGCTCGTGCCGTCGTTGCCGTGGTAGACGTAGCGCTCGTCGCCCGTCGAGCGGTCGGCGCGCTTGAAGACGACCGCGGCGTCCGTCCCGTCCCAGTAGTGGTCCTCGAGGACGATCGCGACCCGGCTGTCCGATGACAGGTCGGGGCCATTGAACGAGTAGGCCGGGTACGGGCTGTGCGGCAGGGACAGGAACCAGTCCGGATGCTCGATCACCCAGCGAGCATCGATTCCCATGTGGTTGGGGACCATGTCGCTGGCGAGGCGGATGCCGTGACGCCAGGCCCGATCCCGAAGGTTGGCGTGAGCCTCCGTCCCGCCGAGGTCGTCGGCGATCGCGTAGTCATGGAGCGAGTACGCGGACGCCTCGGCTTCCTGGTCGCCGCGCCGCCGTTTGATCTCGCGCGACGCCCGGCTTCGCTCCCACAAGCCGATGAGCCACAGCCCGGTGATGCCCAGCCGAGCCAACCGGTCGAGCTCCTCGTCCGGGATCGCGTCCAGCGTCCGAATGTCGCGGCTGTACGTCCGGGACAGCTGGTCGAGCCAGACGTAGGTGCTCTTGGCGATCAGGACGAGCCGCGGCATCCACTCGACGTCCTGGCTGAAACGCTCGAGCTCCGCTTCGCCGCCGACCTCCTCCGTGACGTCGACCCCGATCAGCGCACCGAAGCCGTCGCCGGTGCCGCCACCGCCGAACCGCAGATGGAGGGCGCGCTCTTCTTCCGCGATCACGTCGAGGCCCTTCTGGAGTCGTTCGAGCAGGTCGGCGGCCTCGTCGCCGAGCAATGCCGCCCAGCTGTTGCGGATGTATCGCAGCTGGCCGGCCAGCGAGGTCGGTGCCGCCAACACGGGCGCCCGGAGCACGCCAACGAGCGACTGGCCGTCTGGGCCGAACCGCGGCGCAGCCTCGAAATGGGCACGCAGCCCCTCGACCACCCTGGCATACGCCGGCGCCTGGCTGGCGATGGGGCGGTCGTCGACGAGGTCGCGAAGCTGCTCGATCGCCGGATTGACGTTGTCCAGCCAGGTGATGAGCAGGTCGCGCAGGGCGGCCTCGCGAGCCGCCGGATCGCCCAGCGACGAGGCCGCCGTCCGCTCGCCGCTCTGGACCTCGTCCGGCGGAAATGCCGTCAGGGACGCGGCCAGGACGGCGTCGAGGGCGTCGGAACCGAGCCGCTCCTCCAGGGCCTCGCGGGCTGTGGTAAACGCGGTCGGGTCCACCTGCCGCTCGTACGCTCGGATGAGCGCCGCCTGCAGGGCGTCGAGCAGGCCCAGGCCGGCGAGCTCGCCGGCGTGGACGGCCCGCGATGGCTCGCGCGTCTGGTTGAGGCGATAGGCGACCTCGCGGGCGACGGGAATGTCCGCCAGGTGGCTTCGACCGTCGGGCCGGACGAGGCCGGCGAGATCGAACCGGTTGCGCGCCTGCCCTGCGATCCGGGTGCCGGTGACGCCGGGCGGCGCCGACCTCATGGGGTCATCCCGATGTGGCGACCGCGGTCGGCGGCGCGGCGGATGTGGAGGGGCCGGCCGAGGCAGACGCGTCGCTCGCGCGGTCGGCGAGGGCTCGCTCGATCGCCCGGCGGAGTAGCTCCAGGCCCGATGGATCGAACTCGTAGGTCCATTCCCGGACCCGCTCGGGATGTGCGAAGCGCTCGTCGAGCTGGAGGGCGAGCGCCTCACGAGACAGGAGAATGAGATCCGCCGTGCCATCCACTCGTGCCAGATCCTCTTCGGACCCGTAGGACGCCGTGATCAGGCCGACGCCGGTCGTGCCCGACAGCGCCAGCGTCTCGGCGATGTTACGCGCGCCGCGATCGGAGGCGCAGACGAGGCCTACGGTCGAGCCCGGAGGCAGGGCGGCTACCTCGTGGACGAGCTCGATGTAGCCGGGACCGACGAGCATCGCGACCACGGGAATCTGGCCGGCGACCATCGCCAGCGCCTCGTCGGCATGGAAGGTCGTGGTGGCGACCAGGTCGTAGTGAAACCGTTCGATGCGCTCGGGTACCTCCTCGAGGAGGGCACCCTCGGCCTCGATGACGCCCGGGAATGCCGCCGCGACCCGTTCGGCGTCGTATGTCGCGTCGGCCTTGGTGCATTCGACGAAGAGCACATGGACGTGAGCGCCGGGCCGCTTGCGCTCGGTGGCGGCGGCAAACGTCGCGGCGGCTACCTCGTCCGCCGTGAAGCCTGCCTGGGCCGCTCGGCGAAGCATCTCGGCGACGAGCCCGGCCAGGGCTTCGGCACCGCGCCGCTGGGGGGGCCGGTCGGCCACGTGCGTGCCGGCCCCATGCCGGCTGTGGACGTAGCCGCTGTCCGCCAGTCGCTTGTAGACCGCCCGGATCGTGTTGGGGTTGACGCGCAGTGCGGCGCCCAGGTCCCGGACCGGCGGCAGGCGGGAGCCCGGCAACAGGCGGCCAGAGTCGATCTGGTAGGCGAGCTGCCAATAGATCTGCGTGGAGATCGGGACGTCCGAGCCGCGCTCAACGTCCAGCGCATTGGAGGTCGAGGCCGAGGCCGCCGGAGCTGTTGCGGCAGGACCAATGGCTGAAGGGTCCGTGGGAGGATCGGATCTTGACATAGCCTGCTGGTCCAAGTATCGTTCGACTTGGCCTAGTCAACTATAGCAAACTGGAGAATCGCGATGAATGAGCTCGTCCTCCTGGGTCTCATCGTCGCAGGTCTTGCGCTCTTTGGCGCGGTCGCCGTGCGCTTCGGCGCGGATTCACGGCAGACCGCCACTGACACACAGCCTGCGAAGTCGGTGGCCCTTCGCTGATCGGCGCCGGTCGTCGCCGAGCATCTCGCCGACGGCCTCAATCGAAGACCCATTCCCATCAGGTCCCAGCGGCTCCCGCCCGCCGGCCGGCCGCTCGTCAGCCCGTGGTGACGCAGGCCACGGGCTGACGGATTCCTGGCCATCGTCCTGTGGCACGGGGCCAGCACTCCTCACTCCGGGGGATGCTGACCCACTGCGGCAAGCGCGTCGCGATAGAGAGCGGCGCCGTCGAGCCCGGTGGACGGCGACGTGAGAGCCAACAGATCATCGACCAGCCGGCGCTCCAGGTGGGTGTCGGCCAGGCCATCGATGATTCGCACGGCGCGAGCGGCCGCCCGCAGGACCTGTGTCGTCTCGGTGCGGGCCGGGTCGTCCCAGAACCAGGCGTCGCTGGCGAACATCGCGAGCCGCCAGCGCTGCGCCTCCAGGACCGAAAGGAGCATCTGGCGGTCGTCCGCCCGCGCGTCGCGGAGCCATTCGACCGCAAACGCCTCCCGTGTCACGGTGCCGAAGACCACGTCGACGTACGCGTCGCGAGCTGGGCCGAGGATGTCCTCCGGTCCGAGCGATCCGGCGCCGATATGCCCGCGCAACAGATCCCCTGACACCGCGTCGATGCCGGCGGCCAGGCGATCGAGTGCCGACCTGAGTGGGCCCTTCCAGCGGCCGTCCGTCGCGTCCGCGCATTCGGCCGTCCAGCGAGCGACACCGTGATGGCAGCTCCATGACGTTCGGTCGACGATCGACGTCATCGGGAATGGCCGATCGTCCGGCTCCTCGAGCGCCGTCGCGAAGCCAACGACGTCGAACGGACGGGTGAGGGCGACGCTCGCCTGGGGTGCGACGAGCCGCTGGAGGAACAGGTCCCGGAAGGCCCGATGATGACCAAACAGCTCGCCGTCCGTGGCGATCACGGCCAGAGCCGCCGTGCCGTCGGCGAATTCGGCATCGGCCAGGCGCGGGGCGACATGCTCCGCGGCGAATCGATCGGCGTCTGCGGTCGCGCCGCCATCGAACGAGACCGCGCCGGACATTCCCGCGTCGTAGAAGACGACCACGATCGTCCGGCCGCCACCGAGCGCAACCCGATGCGGCCGCCGGTAGTCGAGCGTCGGATCCGCCGCCTGCCAGGGGGCCAGGATGGTGTAGGCGATGCCCTCCTCGGCGAGGATCCGGAGCGTGGCCATGTCGACCGCGGTCTCCGGCAGCCACAGGCCGCTCGCCGGCCGGCCGAAGCGCAGCTCGAAGTCCCGCAACCCCCAGCGGATCTCGGTCCGCCGGTCGGCCATCGAGGCGAGCGGCAGGATCGTGTGGTGGTAGGCCTGCGCCATCGCCCGGGCGCCGGGCTGGTCGGACGCCAGCATGCCCGCATAAGTCGTCGGATCCTCGCGCGCGAGCCAGGTCGCCAGCGTGGGCCCCAGGTCGAAGCTGATGCGCGAAAGGTTGCCGCGCTCGACGTTGGGCCGATAGCACTCGGCGTCGATCCGCGCGTTCCAATCGTGGTACGGGGCGGCGGCCGGCTCCTCCGGGATCGCGTCCGACCATGGGTCGGCGCGGCTCGGTTGGTAGAAATGGCCGTGCACGATGAGGCGCGGCCGGGGCATCACGCCGGGAAACCCTCGCTCGCGGCGGCGTCTCGCTCGGTGGAGACCCGGTGCTCGACCGAGGCGAACATCCGGCCACCGGCCGGGATCGTGATCGGCCACGACAGCAGCATGGCGCTGCCCTGGTGGACTCGCTCGAAGCCCGATTCGGAGTTGGAAACGGTGTCGATCGATGCCCACCAGGCGTCGGCCGGCGGTTCCACGCGCGTCTCGATTCGCAGGCCGACCTGTTCGTTGCCTGCGGCGATCGTCGTCAGCCGCTCGGCCGTGCCGGCTCCGTCATGGGGGAGGCGCTCGCCGTCGATCTCGTGGTAGGCCGCTGGATTGCCTCCACCGCCGAGCAGCACGAGGTCCCACGAGATGCCCAGGCGGGCGTCGATCGCCGACGCGGCCCGATTGTGCAGCTCAACAGCGAGACGGAGACTCGGCGCTCGGCGGCTGCCGCCGATCGTGAGGATCGTGGTGACCTGCGCATCGAGGCCGGTCGAGTCGACGACCTCGCGAACGAGCTCCAGCCGCTCGTCGGTCAGGGCGACCACCCGGCAGGGGCCGTCCGGCCCCACCAGCGTGCGGGCGCGGGCCGCCGCGACCGCGTCCGGGGTCACGTCCCGGGCATACAGGTGGACGAGCCCCGAGCGGCGCTCCCAGGCGTCGTAGTGGAGGCGCTCGCCCAGCCCCGCTTCCTTGGCCATCACGATGTCATGGATCGATGCGGCGGCGCCCTGGGCGCCGGCCTGGGTGGGTCCGCCGACCGGTGTCGGGCGCGGCGGCTGGACGGCAGCGGCCTGTCGCGCCTCCTCCTCGAGCAGCGTTCCGTGATAAGCCTCCGGCCGGCGGCGCATGACCGCGGTGAGCGCGTGCCGGACCGCGCGGATGTCCCAGGTGCCGATGCCGCCGCCCTCGGCCGGGTCGACGATGACGACCTGGCCCGGCCCCACCAGCCGGACCTCGTCGACCCCATCCAGATCCAGGTCGAGCTGGCCGGTCGTCAGTCGGGCTGGACCCGCCGAGCCCGGCGACCCGCCTTGCGCATCCCCGGCCGCGCTGTCGGCGAGGTCCTCGGCCGCGATGAGGTGATGAGCCACTGCGAGGCGCAGGTCCGGCAGGTAGACGCCGCCGAACAGGCCATGCCAGTACGCATCGTTCGCCTGGCCGCGGTACAGATGGTCGAGCGCCGCGGCATGCAGCCTGCCGTCGGCGGACGATCCGTCGGCGGACGATCCGTCGTCGGACGATCCGTCGTCGGACGATCCATCGGACGATCGCGCCGCGGGTACACCCTCGAGGGCCGCGACCGCCGCCGATGCGCGCAACATCTGCGCCCGCAGGTCGCCCAGCTCGCGGTATTTCGCCGCGAAGTTTCGCCACGTGCCGCCCCGCAGGAACCTGGCCTCCGGGCGGCCCTCGGCAACCGCCTCGCGAACCACGCGCTGGAACTGGCGCGCCTCGTCGGCCGGCAGGGACCATTCGCCCATCTCCGCGTACGAGCCGGAGGGCAGGTAGACCCGGCCGATCGGCGGATGGTCGGCCAGCCACGCCGAGGGCGTGACCGTGACGAGCCAGTCCGCGTTCGCTTCCAGCGCCGCGAAGAATCGATCGACCCAGCGGGTCCGGCCCCAGCAGTGCTCGAACGTCTCGGGCCAGCCACCGAACTTCTCGCCGTCGTCGCCCATGACCCCCAGGCGCGTCCCGTCCTCCGTCGCGTGGCCATGGAGATGGGCGATGACGTCGTCGACCTCGCCGAAGGGGATGCGGTAGCGCAGGCCCTGCTCCGTTCCGAAGACGGTCAGCAGGGCGCCCTGGTCCTCGGTGACGTAGGCGCCCCACAGGGCGTCCTCCGGGACCGAGGCGGCCCGGAAGTGGGCGTCGTCGAGAATGGTCCAGCGGTAGCCGGCGCCGGCGATCGCCACCGGCAGGTCGGGCTCCCAGACGCGTTCCGCGAGCCAAGCCCCGGCCGGTCGGACGCCGACGAGCCGCTCGACCTCGTCCGCCATCCGCCGCAGCTGGCCCAGGCGATCGCGATCCGGCAGCGCGATGAGGACGGGCTCAGCCCAGCCGCCACCCATCATCTCGACCTGGCCGCGCGCCACCAGGGCCCGCAAGCGGTCGAGGAACGCCGGCCGCTCGGTGCCGATCCAGTCGAGGAGCGGCCCGCTGACGTGGAGGGCCACATGGACGCCGGGATGTCGTTCCAGCGCCCGGAGCATCGGCTCATACGCGCGTTCGTAGTTGTCGGCCACGACCCAGCCGAAGTTGCCGACGGGCTGGTGGTCGTGCAGCGCCAGGGCGAGCGAGATGCGGGGCGCCATGCGCCGGTCAGCCGGCCTCGGCGACGATCCGTTCCGTCTCGCCTCCCGGCCGTTCGGTCGTCTCCTCGACGGGCGGCTCCACGCCGGCGGCCGGCAGGTACATTCGCTCGGTGTATTCGTGGAGCATCCGAGTGGTGGAGAAGCGCCAGATCGTGCTGGCGATCGATGCTCGCATGAGCTGAACCCACGCCCGGGGCAGGCCGTCCTTCTCGCGCTCGTAGTAGCGCGGGACCACCTCGTCCTCCAGGATTCGGTATAGATCCTGGGCGTCGGCCCAGTCCTGGGCTCCCTCGTCCGGATTGACGTCCCGGCCGCCGATTGCCCAGCCGTTGTCCCCCAGCCAGCCCTCGTCCCACCAGCCGTCGAGGACGCTGACGTTCACGACTCCGTTGATGGCGGCCTTCATGCCGCTCGTGCCCGAAGCCTCCAGCGGCCGTCGCGGGTTGTTGAGCCAGACATCCACGCCCTGCACGAGGAACCGCGCCACCCGCATGTCGTAGTCCTCGAGAATGAACACGCGGCCACGCAGCTTGGGCGAGCGCGAACGGGCGAAGATCTCCTGGATCACCTGCTGGCCAGGCCGGTCGGCCGGGTGGGCCTTGCCGGCGAACACCACCTGGACGGGCCGCTCCGCGTTCCAGACCAGCGCCTCCAGGCGATCCATGTCGCTGAAGACCATGCCGGCTCGCTTGTACGTCGCGAAGCGGCGGGCGAAGCCGATCGTCAGGGCGTCCGGATCCAGGACCTGCTCGAGATCCTGGAGCACGGAAGGGGCCTCGCCATGCCGTGCGAACTGCGCCCGCAGCCGGCCCCTGGCGAAGATCGCCAGCTCGAGCTTCTGGCGCAGGTGGGCCTCCCACAGGTCTTCGTCGGGAATCCGGTCCAGCCGCTCCCACCACCGACTCGCGTCGTCCGTGCCATCCAGGTCATCCAGGTCCGCGTCCAGGTAGCGCTCCAGGAGCTCGCGAACCGGCGAGCCCAGCCACGTCGGTACGTGTACGCCGTTGGTGATGCCCAGGATCGGCTTGTCCACGACCCCTTGCCAGGTCCCGTTGGCGGTCACGGCGTGCAGCTGGCTGACGGCGTTGGCGACGGTGGTCAGGCGAAGGCTGAAGGCGGTCATGTCGAACTGGCGCTCGTCGCCGTCGGGGCCGCGGCCGACTTCCAGGACGCGTTCGACCGGCACGCCGCCGGTGCCGGGCCGGCGGTCACCGTCGAGGAGTGGACCGGCGACCCGCCGAACGAGGTCCCCATCGAATCGCTCGTTGCCGGCCGCGACCGGGGTGTGGATCGTGAACACCGCGTCGCGCTTGACCTGGGCGAAGGCGTCGTCGAGCGTCACTCCCTTGGCGACCAGCTCGCGGGCCCGCTCGGCCAGCAGGAAGGCGCTGTGGCCCTCGTTGAGATGCCAGGCAGTCGGTTCGACGCCGAGGGCGCGGATCGCCCGGACCCCGCCGACGCCAAGGACCAGCTCCTGGTGGAGGCGCATCTCGCGGCCGCGAACGTACAGGATGTGGGTGATCGGCCGGTCGGCATCGTCGTTGTCGGGGACGTCCGTGTCGAGCAGCAGGACCGGCACCCTGCCCACCTGGGCGAGCCAGACGGCGACGGCCAGGGACCGGCCGGGCACCTCGACCGCCACCTGGAGCGGGTCGCCGTCCTGGCCCTGGACCCGGAGCAGGGGCAGCCGGGTGAGATCGAAGTCGGGATAGGCGTGCTCCTGGTGGCCGTCGGCATCGATCGTCTGACGGAAGTAGCCCTTGCGGTACATGAGCCCAACGCCAACGAACGGCAGGGCCATGTCGCTGGCCGACTTCATGTGGTCGCCGGCCAGCACGCCCAGGCCTCCGGAGTAGATGCCCAGGCTCTCGTAGAACCCGTACTCGGCGCAGAAGTAGGCGATCGGCCCGTCCAGAGAGTCGCCGTGGGTGCGGTGGAACCAGTGGTCCGCGCCGTTGGTCATGTACCGGTCGAAGGCGCGGATCACGGTCTGGTACTCGGCCATGAACGCCGGGTTCTCCAGCAGCTCGCTCCAGGCGACCGGCCCGGCCAGGACAGGGATCGGATTGCGGTACCTGGTCCAGGCGGTTCCGTCCACGCGGCTGAACAGGATCTTGGCACGCGGGTGCCAGGTCCACCACAGGTTGTAGGCGAGGCGGCGCAGCCCCTCGAGCTGGGGTGGCAGGCGGAAAATCGCGCCCGGCTCGGTCGGGATTCGGACTGGCTCCATTCGGGGAATGATACGCAGGCAAACGATCGTCGCGGCCGGTGTTCCCGCGTGGCCGTTGCCGGCAAGCCACGGCGAGTGAGGCCTGGGCGGACTGAATCCAGGCGTCCCGGCACGTACCATGGCCGCCGTGCGCGTCGCGATGATCGCCGCCGAGTGCGAGCCGTTGGCCAAGACGGGCGGCCTGGCCGACGTCGTGGACGCGCTGGCGCGAGCCCTGCCGCGAGTCAATCCCCCGGTTCAGGCGCGGCAGGGAGGCCCGACCGTCGAGGCGCCGGTGGACGTCTTCCTGCCGTACTACCGCGGCATCGCCCTGCCGGCAGGCCGCCGGCGGGCGATCACGGTTCGGGTGCCGGACGCCCGGGCGGGCGGGTCGGCCGCGGTTCGCGTCGTGCCGCTGGCCGCCGATGGCTACCGGGTGCGCCTCATCGACTATCCGCCCGCCTTCGATCGCGACGGCATCTACGGCCATCCCGACGACGCGTGGCGGTTCACGATCCTGGCCCGGGCGGCCCTCGAGGCCCTGCGCTCGGACGCTGCGGCCGGTGGCCGACCGGTGGACGTGCTCCATCTCCACGATTGGCATGCCGCGCCCGCCCTCCTGGACCGTGACGCCTGGCTGGCCGCGGATCCCGTCATCGGCCGCAGCGCGGCGCTCCTGACGGCTCACAACCTCGCCTATCACGGCTGGGTGCCGCGGGCCGACCTCGGTCTGCTCGGGCTGGCACCCGGCGACGGGCTGGTTGCCCCGGACGCGACGGGCATCGACCTGCTGTGGGATGGCATCGAGCGGGCCGAGCTCGTGAACACGGTCAGCCCGGGCTTCGCGGCGGAGGCACTCACGCCCGGCCTGGGCTTCGGTCTGGACCGCACGCTGCAGGCCAAGGGCCATCGCTTCTTCGGGATCCTCAACGGGCTGGACACGCGGATATGGGACCCTGCCACCGACGGCGAGGTCGCCGCGCGGTACTCCCTGGCCGAACCCGCCGGCAAGGAAGTCTGCCGGCGGGATCTGCTAACGCGACTGGGCCTGGACGCGACGGACCCGGGCCCGTGCTGGGCATGGTCGGACGGCTCGATCAGCAGAAGGGGTTCGACCTGGTCCTGGATGCGGCTCCCCGGCTCATCGACCGCGGCGCCCGGCTCGTCGTCCAGGCGAGCGGCGATCAGGCCCTGGCGATCCGCCTTCGAGCGCTGGCAGCCGCCCGTCCGTATCAGGTCTCCTTCGTGGAGCGATTCGACCGGACGATGGCCCGCCGGATCTACGCCGGCGCCGACGCCTTCCTCATGCCCTCACGCTTCGAGCCCTGCGGCCAGAGCCAGATGATCGCCTTGCGCTACGGAACCCCGCCGATCGTCCACGCGACGGGCGGCCTGCGCGACACGGTCATCGACGAGCACGACCGACCGGGCGAGGGAACCGGCTTCGCATTCCGCTGGCCGACGGCGGGCGGGCTTGAGTGGGCCTGCGAGCAGGCGATCGACCGTTTCGAGGCCCGGGAGACCGGACGGCTGGGCTGGGATGCGATCGTCGCGCGGGGGATGGCGGTCGATTTCGACTGGCTGACCGGACCTGCCCCGCGCTACGTGGAGGCCTACTCGCGGGCGATCGAGCTGCGGCGCGGCGAAGGCGGCTCGATCGGCACGAGGGCATCCGACACACGGCGAGCTCGACCCAGCCGTGGTGCGGTCCGGTGCGATTCGGGGTCCGGCTGATCGCTGGTCCCATCCGGCCAGACCTGGCCCGAGTCGGCTGGGCCCAACGTACCGTAGTTGCGGACCGGGGGCGACGGGTACCGTCGGGCCATGTCCCGCCGTCCCCTCCGAGCTCGCCTCCGAGTTCGCCGTCCATGGCTGGTCGCGGTCGTGGGTCTCGTCGCGCAGCTGCTCTTCGTAGCCCTGCCGGCGACCACCGCGGGCGCCTCCATCGCCGATACCGTCACCGCGGCGTCCGTCTCGCCACGCGTGTTCTTCCCCAACGGCGACGGCGTGACCGACACCACGAGGCTGCACTACGAGCTGAGCCGCCGCGCGACGGTCAGCGTGACCATCCGCGACTACGCTGGACGCGGGCTGCGGACACTCCGCGTAGCCACCGCCCAGGCCGCCGGTGCATACAACGTCTCCTGGAACGGCCGGAGCTCCACCGGCGGCCTCGTCCAGGACGCGGCCTATCGGTTCCGGCTGACCGTGACCAACGGGCTGGGGACCTTCTCGGTCGACCGCTACGTGACCAAGGCCCGCCACGCGATCTACCCGCAGAATCCCGGCTCGATCACCGTGGCGATCGACCCAGGCCATGGCGGACCTGACCCGGGCGCCGTCCGCGGCACCGCCTACGAGAAGACCGCCAACCTTGGCATCGCGATGCGGCTGCGAGCGATGCTGCTGGGCGCCGGCGTCAGGGTCGTGATGACCCGGACGAGCGATACGCGCGTCAATCGGGGTCTGGTGGACTGGACCCGCGACGGCAAGGTCGTCTACCGGGACGAGCTTGCGTCGCGGATCGAGATCGCCAACGCCGCCCGGGCCGACGTCTTTCTCGCCCTCCACAACAACGGCACGCCGCCCGGCGTGGGCGGCACCGAGACCTGGTATGACCGGACCCGTACCTTCGCCGCCACCAATCGCACGCTGGCGACGACGGTCCAGACGCAGCTGATGACGTTCCTGCGGACGCTGCGCACGTCGACCTGGTATCCCAAGGACCGAGGCGTCAAGGCGCTGGACTTCTACGTTCTCCGCTCGTACCTGCCCGGTTACTGCGACCGGCCGACCCTGATGCCAGGCGTCCTGCCCGAATCGCTGGCCATGGGCTCCGCCTACGAAGTCCGACTCCTCCAGTCCAGTCGAGGCATGCAGGTCATCGCGGAGGCCTACTACGAGGCGCTCTACCGGTTCTTTGCGACCCGAACCTGGGGAGCCCGCTACGACTTGATCTCGGCGCCACCCGCCACTGCGGACGAAGGCAGCGCGCAGTCCGCCCGGGTGCGAGTCACGAATACCTCTCCGCGAGCCTGGGTGGCCGGTGCGGTCAGCCTGACGCTCAGCTCGGTCCCGGCCGTGCCGTGGTACGACGGCTCGAATGCGCCCGGAACCAGGCTGGCCACGATTCCACTGCCCGCCCTCGCGGCCGGGGCGTCGACCGAGGTCGACGTGCCGTTCACGGTGCCCGCCTACGCGACCGCTACCGCCCGTGGCGGCATGACGATCCTCAAGGTCGATCTCCTGAGCGGCACGACTCGGCTTGCCACGGCCGGGGTGCCGCCACTGCAGCGCTGGATGACGATCAGGTCCGTCGCTCCGCCACCCACGCCGACGCCGTCAGAGACACCGACTCCAACCGAGGGTCCGACCGCGAGCCCGACGGATGCACCGACCGCGACCGACGCGCCGACCGCCACGCCCCGCGACCCCCAACGACGCACCCACCGACGCGCCGACGGCCGAGCCGGGCTCCGCCTCGCCGGTACCAAACCCCAGCTGATCCCGCTCGCTCACGCCCGCGCGGGCGTCGGCCTCACCGACCGTAGTGATCCGCGGTGAAGCTGGCCTTGGCCCCGTCGGCAACGCCACCATCGCTATACCCGGTCCTGCTCGGACCATTGAGCTGTGTCGATGCGGCGCCGGCGTTACCCGCATGAGTGAATGGAAGCGGTTCGGCCGCATGAGGCGGGTGGCAGGCGCCGATTCGGTGGCTTACCCTCGTTTCAACCCCGGAGCAAGCGCTGCCAGCGATATCGACGGGTGTTCGGCGGCCCAGCGAGGCCACGAGCCTACGGATGCAGGTCAAGCTGGTTGCGCGAGCCCCCGGCTGAGTGCATAGTCGTCTTGGTACGGGCGATCGCCGAACCGAAGCGCAGGGCCTGGGGCTGATCCCTGCCGCGCTGGTTGACGCTCAGCGTCGTGAGATGCGCGCCCCGTTTGCGTCGCCCGCACCATTTCCGGCCGCGGATCGCACTGCGACCAGGGGCCGATATCGCGCCTTCGGCCTGCTCGGCGCGCTCCCGTTGGCTCAGACGAGGAGCGTCATGCAACTACAATCGGCCACTCACGGCCAGGGGCAGGCGCTGCGAGATACGATCGAGCCGGTTGCCGATCGCGGACGGAGGAGGCCATGGGTAACCAGTTCGTCGTCCAGCTGGACAATCGACCGGGCGGCCTCGCGACGCTGTCCGAGGCGCTCGCCGCGCGGGGCGTCGACCTCCGCGCCATCGGCGGCGGCGGCATCGGCGACATCGGCCACATCATCCTGACCGCCTCCGACGACCCCACGACGCGCGAGGTGCTGGAGGCCGGCCAGTACACCTTCATCGAGGGCGAGTCGATCCTGGCGGAGGTGCCGGACAGGCCGGGCGGCATGGCCACCCTCGCCCGCGCGCTTGCCGACGCCGGGGTCAACATCCTGGGTCACCTCTTCCTCGGCCGCTGGGGGGATCGGGCGATGTTCGCGTTCGTCGTCGACGACCCGGTCATCGCCCGCCCCATCCTCGAACGCAAGGCCTGACAGCCACTCTCTGACGTACTGCGTGTGCGCCCACCACTCTGTCTCCCGAGTTGGTTGACACGGTGCGGAGGCCGCTCGTACCATCACGGGCAACTGAATAGCCTTATCAAGAGTGGCGGAGGGACCGGCCCGTTGAAGCCACGACAACCTACCGGCGGCGACGCCGGCAAGGTGCCAATTCCGGGCAGGTTCTCCTGCACGATAAGGGACTTCCCTTCGGGACCCTTCCGCAGCGGGTTCGGCGCGGCACGCACCGACGGTACGGCCGGCCTGGCCGACGACGGCTCCGCGGCCGCCCCGCGCATCCGCGGCCTCCGCTGTAAGAACTGTCAGCGAACGGAACCCCTCGGGCCCAGCTACGTCTGTCCGGCCTGCTTCGGGCCACTCGAGGTCGCCTACGACTACGACGTCATCCGCGGCCTTCTCGACCGCGACACGATAGCGGCCCGCCCGGCTGGCATCTGGCGCTATCTGGAGCTCCTGCCGGTCGACGCGCCACCCGCCCGTGGACTGGCCGTCGGGTCGACACCGCTGGTGCCGGCGGACCGCCTGGGCCGGGAGATCGGGATCGAGCGCCTGTGGATCAAGGACGACACCCGCAACCCGACGCTGTCGTTCAAGGACCGCGTCGTGGCCGTCGCGACGGCCCGCGCGGTCGAGTTCGGCGCGGACACCCTCGCCTGCGCATCCACCGGCAACCTCGCTGGCGCGACGGCCGCCGCGGCCGCGGCGGCCGGCCTGCGGGCGTTCGTCTTCATCCCCGCGGATCTCGAGCAGGCGAAAATCGACCACGCCCTCGCCTACGGCGCCACGGTCGTACCGATCCAGGGAACGTACGACGACGTGAACCGGCTGTCCATGGAGGTGGCCGACGAGCTGGGCTGGGCGTTCGTCAACGTCACCCTCCGGCCGTTCTACGCCGAAGGCAGCAAGAGCCTGGCGTTCGAGATCGCGGAGAGCCTCGGCTGGCGGCTGCCCGATGCGATCGTTGCGCCGGTCGCCTCCGGCTCGCTGTTCACCAAGGTCGCCAAGGGCATGGACGAGCTGGTCGCCGTCGGGCTGGTCGAGCCCAGGCCCGTCAAGTTCGTCGGCGGCCAGGCCGCCGGCTGCTCCCCGGTCGCCAGCGCCTTTGCCGATGGCTCGGACGTCATCCGTCCGGTACGCCAGCCGGACACGATCGTCCGCTCGCTGGCGATCGGCAGCCCGGCCGACGGCCGCTACGCGCTGGAGCTGGCGCGGCGGACGAGCGGCTCGATCGAGGCGATCCCGGACGAGGTCACGGCCGCGGCGATTCGGACGGTCGCCGCGACCGAGGGCGTCTTCTCGGAGACGGCCGGTGGGGTGACGGTCGCCGCCGCGCAGGCGGCCCGGGCGTCCGGCGTCATCGGAGCGGACGATGAGGTGGTCGTCCTGCTGACCGGCAATGGACTCAAGACGCCCGACGCGCGGACCTTCGGCCTGGCGGAAGACGCTGCCGGCGCCCGTCGAGCGCGAGCCGGGGAGCCTGGCCTTGCGCCGGTCCTTCCGCCAAGCCTCTCCGCGTTCGAAGGGTGGCTGCAGGCATGAGCGCCGTCCGGATCCCGCCCGTGCTGCGAACCGCGACCGGTGGCCAGAAGCAGGTCCAGGTGGCCGGTGATACCGTGGGCGAGGTGCTCAGCGGCCTGGCCTCGGCATATCCGTCGCTCGCGACCCAGGTCCTGACGCCCGATGGGGACATCAACCGGTACGTGAACGTGTACCTCAACGACACCGACGTTCGACACCTGCAGGCGCTATCCACCCCCGTGGGTGAACGCGACACGCTGCTGCTCCTGCCCGCCATGGCGGGAGGCGCCGGCGGCGCCGGCCCGATCGCCTGTGCGGGAGGCTGCGCGACCGCAGGTCCGTGTAGCCCGGCCTCGGACACCTGCGCGTGTCCGAAGCGAGCCTCGGCGGGCTGACGCTCGCGACCGGAATCGGTCGCTGCGGCCCGCGCAAAGGCTCGCTGCCCCACCTGACTCCAGAGCTTCACCTCGGCTTCCCTGCGCGACCGCCGTCGCGCCCCTCCGGAGACCCATCCCATGTCCCGTTCGAATCCCATTCCGGTCCGGCTCATCGATCCCCGCGGCCATCGCTTCGGCGCCGGCGTGTCGGTTGTGCTCCTATCGGCAGCGATCGTCCTGGACGTCCCGGCCCTGGTGGCGTTCGTCGCCGTCGCCCTGGGCGTGAGCGCTTTGTTCGGTA
>WNFU01005367.1_pt1 | contig 17883 bp, 9 predicted proteins | sample 5400121 | NCBI WGS metagenome assembly WNFU01 (sample SAMN13153360, study PRJNA577476) | soil metagenome | isolation source: 100 cm soil or saprolite under grassland replicate 1 | place: USA:California | collected 2016-06-15
AGTTGCCGGGCGTGGTGACGGTCCCGAATATGACCTCGCCGCCAGGCGCCTTGCCGCGGTTACCAGCCGAAACAACCGCTACTAACCCACTGCCTACCGCTCGCGCGATGGAAGAACACAGCGGATCGACGACGCATGGGCTCGTGACTGGATGACCGAGCGACATGTTGACGACGCGAATGCCGTATTGCGTTCGATTCGCGATCACCCAGTCGAGCCCGGCGATCACGCTGCTTGTGTACCCGCTACCGTAGGGACCGAGTACGCGCACGTTAACCAGGTGCGCGCCCGGCGCAATGCCACCCGTGTAGTCAGCGGTGACGTTCACGGCGGCTGCGGCCTGCCCTGCGATGATGCCTGCGATGTGCGTTCCGTGGCCGAATGCGTCGTCGACGGATGGATCGCCAGGTACGAAGCTGACCGCTGCCACAACTTTGTTTGCGAGCGCGCGATGCGGAGTGATCCCCGAGTCGATCACCGCGACCCCGACTCCTTGTCCCGTGACACCCGGATAGCCGATTCCGAACAGGCCGGCGTCGCCGGTTCTTGTCAGGTCGGCTCCTGTCGCTTTGTTCGACACGGCCATCATCGGCGCGAGCAGGACGTCACCAGCGATCACCTGGACTGCAGACTCCGCCTGCAAGGCGGCAACCTGCTCGGCGTTGGCGGAGACAACGATGAATTCGTCAAGGACGCGGACGACTTCCACTCCGTGTCGCGCAGCTACGTCACGCAGTTCCGCAGGCGCTCCACGCAGCAACACGCGGACCGCGCGCGTGGGATCGCGAAGCAACTGCGCAGCGAGCTCGCTTGTGATGGTGGCGCCGGCAGGTGGCGCCGCAGAAAAGCCAATCAACGCGGGCCCAACGAGGACCACGAGAATGGCGACTGAAGTCAGCAGATTCTTTTCGCGCTCGCGCATGGAAAGGGCTCCCGCCATATAGACATGACAAGACTTGACCATCCCTTGGCAACGCAAGATCGCAACCACGAGCTTCGCGCCTACGATGAATCGTGCAGCCGGCGGTAAGGAGTCGCCTAATAGTGAAGCTCTTCGATGAAGCTAAACCAGAGGAAACAAGCTCTGTTTTGAGACATGCTGTGTGACGGGACGGAACAACGCAGCAGCAATTCCGTCGTGTCCGTGGCGTAGGTTCGACCACGCTTTCGTGCTTTTGCGAGCAGACTGCCATGACGATTGACCCGTCTCATCACGAGGCGTACGATGTCATGTTCCCAGGCATGACGCCGCGGGGGTGGCGATACATGCCTTCCCGGTTTTCCAAATCACTTCAGTTTCTGATCCTGTTGATCGCCGTCAGTGGCGCGTCGCCGATCCGCAGCGATGGGAGAACTATGAGTCGACTTCTTGGTCTGATCGTCACATTTGCACTTCTGCTGGGATGTGCGGCCGGCGCCGCAGCCCAGGGCAACCCCACGGGCACTATTTCCGGACGTGTCCTCGACCAGGACGGTCTTCCGATGCCTGGTGTCCTCGTGACCGCCACGTCGCCCAATCTTCAAGGCGTTCGCACCAACGTCACTTCCGCCAATGGCGATTACACCATTCCGTTTCTACCCTCGGGTGAGTACGAGCTCACGTTCGAGCTGCAGGGATTTCAAACGATCAAGCGCACGAACATCGGCGTCACGATGGCGGAAACGCAAAAGGTCGACGTCTCGCTCAAAGTCGCCGCCCTCGTCGAGACGGTCACCGTGACGGGCACTGCCGCCGACATCGTCTCGAGTGCGACGGTTGGGACGAATTTCAAGAAGGATACGTTGGAGCGCCTGCCGGTCGGCCGCGCGCTCAACGACGCCGTGCTGCTTGCGCCAGGCGTCGCCGGCAACGGGCCGAGCGGCAACATCATGATGGCCGGAGCGCTGTCGTTCGAAAGCCAGTATCTCGTCAACGGCGTCGTGATCAACGAAAACCTGCGCGGCCAGGCGTTGAATCTCTTCATCGAAGACGCTATTCAGGAAACCAAAGTGTCCACCGGTGCGATATCGGCAGAATACGGGCGCTTTGGCGGCGGCGTCGTCAACATGATTACCAAGTCCGGCGGGAACGCGATGAGCGGCTCCTTCCGAACCACCCTGAACAACGACGGCTGGCGATCGCTGACGCCGTACCCAACCGATCAGACAGTGGACAAGATCACGCCCGTGTACGAGGCCACACTCGGTGGTCCCGTGAAGAAGGGCAAGATCTGGTACTTCGGCGACGACGAACAACAGGTTCGGCACGATCATGGACATGGCCAGCCTGTACGACAACCACACGGATCAGCATGTCTCTACGGCGAACTACACAAGTGTCCTGACGAACCGATTTTTCCTCGAGGGTCAGTACTCCCGGAAGATTTCGGCAACCTACGACACGGGGTCCCGCTTCACCGATCTGGTCAAGGGCACCCCGATCTCCGATCGATCGCGAGTTGTCGGAACCGACAACCCTCGCTTCAATTCGCCGACCTTCTGTGCCGTGTGCGGCGGCGGCTGGCTGGAGCATCGCGACAACTGGGACTGGTTCGTCAAGTCCACCTACTTCCTCTCGACGAGCAATCTCGGTGCGCACAACCTCGTCGCAGGCTTCGATAACTTCAAAGAGTGGCGCAAGAACGACAACTGGCAGTCGGGCAGCCAGTACAACATTGCCGCTTCATCCACCATCATCGAAGGCGCGACCATCTACCCGGTGTTCCGCAGCGACAACACGACGTTCATCAACTACCTGCCGATTCTGCAGCGCAGCGTGGGGAACGATATTCGCACTTACTCGGCGTACGCGAACGATCAGTGGCGCTTCAACAACCGCCTGACGTTCAACATCGGTGCACGCTTCGATTTGAATCGTTCGAAGGACCAGAGCGGTACGTCCGTCGTACGGGACTCGCAGTGGAGTCCTCGTCTCGGCCTCACGTGGGATCTCAAGGGTGACGGCAAGTGGACGACAAATGTCGGCTACGCGCGCTACGTCGCCGGCATCAGCACGGCGCTCGTCGATGCCGGATCCGCCGGCGGCCGTCAAGCATCGTTCAGTTGGTTCTATCAGGGTCCACCGGTCAACACCGGCACGGGACCGTATCTGACAGCGGACCAGGCGCTCCCCGTTCTGTGGAACTGGTTCTTCGCCAATGGCGGCAACGATCGCGCGACGCGAACGACTCCGAACATTCCCGGACTCAGCACGCGCGTGAGGAGTGACGTCATCTCGCCGAGCTCCGACGAATGGTCGGCAGGCTTCGCCAACATCGCGGGCAACCTGCAATGGCGCGTGGACTACCTGCATCGCTCGTCGCACGACATGTACGGCGATTTCCTCGACATGACGACCGGGAAGGTCGCTGATTCGGCAGGCCGTCTGTTCGACCTCACCCTCGTCAGCAATACGTCCAAGGGTAAGCGCACGTACGACGGCGCCACCCTGGACCTGCGGTATCGCTGGGAGCGCCTGCAGGTGGGCGGCAACTACACCTTGTCGAGAACGTGGGGCAACTTCAACGGCGAGAACGTGGGCAGCGGTCCCATTCGCGCCTCGTTCGACTCATTCCCCGAGTATCGCCAGGAAAGCTGGAACTATCCGATGGGGTACAACCCGGGGGATCAGCGACACAAATCGCGCATGTGGGCCAGCTTCGCGGCTCCGGTGCCGGAAGCGATCGGTCGCCTCGACATCGGGATCGTCCAGCGCGCTGATTCGGGTGTTGCGGTTGACGTGAACGGTTCGGTCGACACACGGCCGTATGTCACGAACCCGGGGTACATCACGCCTGTTCAGAGCGTCGGGTACTACTTCATCCCGCGCGGCGACTTCCGGTGGGATCCGATCTACAGCACCGACTTCGCCATCACCTGGGCCAAGAGGCTATCGCTCGCGCAGACCGAGCTCTTCGTCCGCAGTGTCGTGACGAACATTTTCAACAATGCCGCCGTCACACGCGGCGACATTGCCATCAACACGCGCAACAACAATACGACGTTTGCCGCGTTCAACCCGTTCACGACAATGCCGGCTCGAGGCGCGCATTGGGACTACAGTCCGACGTTTGGTCAGCCGCAGGCGTTTGACGACTACCAGCCCGCGCGGCAGTTCAGCGTTTCGGCGGGCATTCGGTTCTAGCGGTCATGTGCGAGGAGGTCGCCGGATAGCGACCTCCTCGACGAAGGGTAGGATTGAAACGGACGTCCTACTGCGCGGGGCAGGTTCCGGTCGCTGTCGTCACTGAGATCACCTCCAACTCACGCAGCTTCAGGTCCTTGCTCGCGGCATCGACGCCCTTCGGCGGTGGGCCGGCAGTGGCACCGCCCGTTGGCGTGCCCGCGGGAGTCATGGCAGCCGGCTTCAGCTTGCCGCTGATTTCGACACGCTTGCCAACGAATTCCTTGACCTTGTCTTCGTTCTTACCCGTCAATTCATACGCGGGGTCGGCGGCTGGTGCATCTGGCTTCAGTCCCTGTTTTGCCCATGCGGCGTTTGTCAGGACGAACTCATCGCCGACACCGATCCCGGTGCCTGCGGCCCCACCAGCACCTTTGTCGTGGGCGCGACGGTAATCAGCCTCACGCTGAATGCACCCCACCAATGTCACGTCTTGATCAGCTTGCATCGCCGCCATGCTGGTCTTCGGCTGTGCTGGCGTCGCGGGCGGCGTCTGCACCTCCGTCGTCTGCGTCGGCGGATTCTGCGTCGGCGGCGGATTCTGCGTCGGCGTCTGCGCTAGCACGACCGTGCTGAGAAGCGCTGCAGCGAAAACACCACTAGCGACGGATAACACTCGCATCATCGTTCTCCCTCCAAAAAGTGACTCGTGCGAGTGGGTTGCCTGCAATCATCGGACCTCTCGGCAACAATGCTCCGCGCAGGGTGTAGGAACAGCGGCGGCTGGTGCACCTCTGCGTTGGCCGGACAGAATTACCGCGCGTGTCAAGATGGCGTACTACTCGACCACGCTCCTCAGCAATACGAGCGATGCGGGCTGCCGTGATCTCACGCACGTCGGATAGACTGCCGCATGCGCCTCGATCTTCTTCACCTCTGGCGGAACCTTCGGCGTTCGCCGGCCAGCGCGACCGCCGCGGTGTTGACGCTGTCGCTGACGGTCGGCGCCGGCGCTTCAATCTTCGCCGTTGTCGATGCGGTACTGCTCACACCGCCGCCGTTCACCAATCCTGAGGCGCTTGTCACGTTCGGCGAGACGCCGATCGATCAGCCCGCGGCAGCCCCACGCGCGGTGGGTTATGCGATGGCTGCCGCGGTCCTCGTCACTGCTGGCGTCGGCGCCGTGCTGCCTGCGGCGCTGCGCGCGGCGCGCACCGACCCGCTGACGGCCCTTCGCAGCGAATAAACCTGGCCCTGCCTACTCGCCGCGGAGGGCAGGATTGATCGATGCATCCCGGCAGTCGAGATGATCAAAAGAACACCTTCAGGCGCGTATAGACGAAATCGCGATCCGTAAACCGCGCGAGCACGTGGGACCCCCGCCCGGCAAACCATCCGACAGCGGCCTCGAGCGACACGTTGTCGCGCACGTGCATCAGAACACTAGCGCGGGCAAAGGCGCTTTGCTCGCCGGGGTTGAAGACGCCAAAGCCGCGAATCGTACGGGTCGCGCCCGCGAACGAGCGATCGATGAACGTCACGAGCGTCAAATCGGTGCGGTCAATCTCACCGCCGTCGCTCTCGTTGTCCGGCAAGGTGACGCGGCCAGTGAAAGCACGCCTCGTGAGCAGCGCGTTTCCACTCACGCGGTACTCACCAGCCTTTCGATCCACGCCAACGCCTGCCTCCACGACTCGCCCTTTTACAATCGCCGCACCGGCTTGCAGGGATCGGTCGACGAATGTTGCCATCTCGCCGCGCAGACCCCAATGCCCTCTCACTGTTTCGACGTCGCCGGCCAGCATCGTAAACCTCGGAAATCGCTCCAGGAGCGTCAACACGGACGGCGATGCCGACACGGTCGCGGCACCTTCGTACAGTGGCAGCGACTCGAACCCTCGATACGCGCTCACCGCCCAGTCAACACGACCTGTCGTTCCTGTTGCCCTCATTCCGCCCTGCGCATTCGCGAGGTCATGCGCGGGTTCCAATCGTTCTGTGCGAACAGGAAGGCACATGCGCGCTGGTGTGCGGCTGCAGAGCGCACGCGGGCGAACATTAAAGGGCGCGCTCTCTTCATCCAGCTGGTCGTAGCGGCCGGAACGGAACACGGGAACGTAGATACCCTCCAAGGAGAAGGTCTCCGATCGCCTCCACCGTCCGCGCAACATCGCAACAGGCATCCGTCCTTCGGCGCGGCCTTCAAAGAAGAATCGCGTGAGGTCCTGCGGATTGACGACGTCGGTGGGTGGGAGTTCATCCAGTCGTCCCCAAGTCACCCGGCTCCACCCAATCCTGAGATCCGCCCGCTCCCACCGGGCCTCGAGACTCACCTCCTGCGGGCGGACGATAGACGCCGTCGCCGTCCGCTCGCCCGACCGGTCCGCGATCAGGGCTTCGGCAAAACCCGCAATCGTCAGATGCAGCCGGGAATTGAGTTCACGCCGATACTCGGCAAAGAGTCGCGGCCGCAACTCCGCAACTGCCGACCTGTCCCCGCCCTCACGGACGCTTGGGAACGCATCGGCGAGCAGTGAAACGTATCCGTCGAACGACTGCGTATTCGACCGGGCATCGGTGAGCTGCGCTTCAGCGGCCCGCGTGACGCACAGCAGAGTGACGAGGGCCGAGACCAGCGCTTTCACGCAACGGTTCTGCCGCTGCGGGCAATGGGCGCCGCGTAGAGACGGCCGCCTGCGCTCCGCACTGAGCGCCGCCAAGTTCAAGGCATGGCTTCTTCCAGTGCGCGTCTGGAGAAGTCAGACTCCTTGAGACCGATGTTGTACCTCACGCTTGTCACTGACAGCTCAGTGCGCGTCTTCTGCGTCTCGTTGGTCATGACGAGGTCCATCACGGTCCAAACGCCGTCGATGCCCTCCAGCCGTCGGACCTCATAGTGCTTCTCGCGTTCATTGCGACGATTGAACACGTCCGCTGCAACAACGATGAAACTATCTTTGCAAACGAGCGATACCAATCGCGGGTAAGCGACTTGAGCATCTTTTGCGATCGACTCGAGCTGCCACGCCGCGCATGTGTGGCCATTTGGTGCTTTCCAGCTCGCGTTCCGCTCGACGAACGCGTAGGTATAATCATCGAGCTCGCGACCGCCAATATCTTCGTAGCTCAGGTCGCTGCCGACAAAGCTCTCCTGCTTCTCTGCGCCGGCGATGCGCCGAACGCGTCCGAGGGCTGGCAGAAAAAGAAACCGTTCGTCCTCAGCGCCATCGTGCTCCCAGACGAGCAACGCCGTGCCCTTGATATCACCAGGGCTCAGAAATCGCACGAGCTCGCGGTCCCCGCTGCTGCCTCGGCCACGGAGCGCGGTGAGCACCAGCCTTCGCTCACGCACGCGGCCTCGACGGTCGAAGAGGCGCATCGTCATCTCCATGCGGCTGTCCCGACCGATGTCGCGTGCATCGATCTGCTCGGCAACCCAACGTGGCGTTTGAACGTCGCCGGGCAGTGACAGCGCAAACACACACGGCACGAACGAGCGCCAAATCAAAGCACAGAGCGTGAACGCGCGCATGGACTAAACTCGAAGCTCACTTCACTGAAGAGCACCGACGGCTAAGAAGGTCGGACACTGCCAGTTTAGGTCCAGACAAGCGGATCATTTCGATGCCACGATTCTCAGCACAAGTAAATCAGTAGTAAGTGCTTTCACCGAAGAAACGGCTTGCCGGTACCAAGATGGTGAGGCAGGTGCGCGTTGCCCCTGAACGCGCGCACCGTCGACGAAAGCGCGCCACAAGCCGTATGCGCCGGTTCGGGCGGAACGGCGCCGCGCAGCTCCGGAGCGACGCGGGGCTGAATGGCCTGTTCAAGATCGTACGCGAACGCCAGCAGACGCGGCTCACGCAGGAACCCGCTGTACATCCAAATCCCTGCTGGCTTGCCCTCTGGCGTCAATCCCACTGGAATCGAAATGTTCGGGTACCCCGCGACAGCGGCAGGCGAGGACGCGAAGGTATCACTCGGCGCGATGATCGCATCGAGATTGTCACGCTGAAGAGCGGCATCGATGCCTCCGGGGCCGGCCGACATGAACGAGTGCGCGCGCGCGGCGAGGTAAAGCGGGTCACTCAGATTCCCGCTCGTCGACTCCGCCAATTCGAACAGTTCCTGCCCGAAGTATTTCATCTCTGTCGGACAGTGCGCGAGGTTGAACGCAATGAGGTCCGCCAGCGTCCGCATCGAGGTGCGCTTGAGCGTCGCAAGGTACTCCGCAATCTGTACCTTGAATTCGGCGAGCAGGACGGCAGCCTCGCTCGCGAAATATGCGCGGAAATCGCCAGTGTCGGTCGGCACCAGCGTCGCGCCAAGTGCCGCCATCACCGCCATCGCCCGCTCGACGACCACGAGCAGGTCCGGCTCGGCGCCGTACTGCGGTGTGAAGTAACGCTGGTCAACGCCGATGCGCGCGCCGTTCAACGCACCGCGCTGCAGGAACCGCGTGTAGTCCGGCGGCACCGGACGGCCGAGTACGGGGCCGAAAGGCGTCTGCATCACGCCTAGAAGAATCGCCACGTCGGTGACGGTGCGCGCCATCGGTCCGGCCGTGTCCTGGCTGTGTGCGATGGGGATGATCCCGCCCTGCGACACGAGACCGATTGACGGCTTCAGGCCCACGATCAGGTTGTTCCCCGAAGGACAGACGATTGAGCCGTCTGTCTCGGTGCCGACGGCCGCCGCGCACAGGGTTGCGGCGACGGCCGCGCGCAATCTCGCGATGATTGGCGCATCTGCCGGTACGCGGCTGTCGACAAGCGCCAGCGAGCCTGCGGTCGTTTGAAGCGCGTCGGCGGTCGCGATGTTGTCCTTCACGAGGATTGGGATCCCATGCAGCGGTCCGCGCAACTGACCTGCACGCCGTTCGCTATCGAGCGACGTTGCGATCGCGACCGCGTTGGGATTCGTCTCGATGACCGCACTCAGCAACGGGTTGAGCGCACCGATGCGCCCCAGGCAAGCCTCGGTCACGTCGCGGCTCGTGAGCTGGCCTGTACTCATCAGCGTTTGCAGCTGCGGAATCGTGACCTCGACCGAGGGAGGCGAGACGGCGGCGGCAGCGGTCGGCTCGAAAAACGGGAACACTCGGCCCGTCATCAGCGCCGCACCTGCTGCCAATCCCCCGCCCACAAATGATCGCCGCGTCATGGTCATCGTGTCCGGCCGCGCGACGGAAATCCTACTCCGCTCGTGCTGAAACATTCATCAGCAAATTGCGGCTAGAATCGCTCCCTCATGTGCGGCATCGCCGGACTTGTCGATCGTTCAGGCAGAAGACCACTGCCTTCCGGTGTGCTTCAACGAATGGCAGATGCCCTCGCTCACAGGGGCCCCGATGACGAAGGCTACATGGAGCGCGACGGTCTCGGAATGGTGAACCGACGACTAAGCATCGTGGGGCTGTCCGATGGCCGACAGCCGATTGCGAACGAGGACGGCAGCGTCATTGCGGTGTTCAATGGCGAGCTCTTCGATTATCCCGAAGTGAAGCACTCATTGGAGACTAAGGGGCACAGGTTCCGGACGCATTGCGACGCGGAGTTGATTCCTCACCTTTGGGAGGAGTACCAGGACGGCATGTTCGAGCGTCTTCGGGGGCAATTCGCGCTCGCTCTGTACGATGCACCACGCCGCCGTTTGATTCTGGCGAGAGATCGATTCGGGATCATCCCGTTGTATTGGAGCCGTCAGCGCGATTGCGACGGTGAGTGGCTGTTGTTCGCGTCCGAGATCAGAGGGCTGCTCGCGTCACAAATGGTGCGCCCCCGGCCCGATCTTCGCGGCATCGATCAGGTTTTTCACTTCTTCGCCGTCCCCGGACCGGCCACATGCTTCGAGGACGTTCGTGCGCTGCAGCCAGGCCACTATCTGAGTCTCGACCTCGAGGACATCGAGGGAAAACCTGTGCGTGAGCAGGCGTACTGGCAGATGCAATTTCCACAGCACGGAGACGAGGAGAACACCGGCAACGCACAGAGAACACTCGACGCGTTCGAGCGCGTGTTGCTGACTGCGGTGGAGCATCGATTACGGGCAGACGTGCCGGTTGTCTGCTACTTGAGCGGTGGGGTCGACTCCAGCGTTGTGACTGCGATGGCTGCGCGCATCCGCGGCGAGCCGACGCCGACGTTCACCGTGCAGGTAAACAGCCGACATTTCGACGAGAGTCGCAAGGCCGCGATCGTCGCGCGGCATATCGGCTCGCGTCCATTCGTTGTGCCGGTGAGCCGTGATGACGTCGTTGCCACTTACCCTGAGCTGATTCGCGCCGCTGAGGCCCCAGTGATCGATACGGCTTCGGCTGCCACGCTGATGCTGGCACGCGAGGTTCACCGGCAGGGATTCAAGGTGGCGCTCGCCGGTGAAGGTTCAGACGAGTGGCTTGCCGGCTACTCGTGGTTCAAGGTACACCGCCTGATTAACGTCGCGGATGCGCTTCCAGGAATCTCTCTGAGCAGACACGTTCGACGACTTCTCTGCAGCATCGTCGGCGTGTCATCGCAGGGAACCGACGCGATTCTGCTACCGGAGACCGTGCTCGGACATCATTCGGCATTCCACGACGTGTATGGGCTTATGACCGCGGCAAAGTTCGCCTTTTTCAACGATGAGACCCTGTCATTACTGAAGGATCATAATCCGTACCTCGAGCTGAACCCGAATCTGGAGCGAATGCGAGGATGGCATCCGCTGAACCAGAGCGCCTATTGGGCCAGCCGCATACACCTGCCCGGTCACCTGCTCAGTCTCAAAGGCGATCGGCCGGCGATGAATTCGTCGGTCGAAACTCGTTACCCGTTCCTCGACGAGAACGTCTTTGCGTTTCTCGCCGGTCTCCATCCACGCTGGAAGCTGCGCGGCTTCCGCGACAAGTACATCCTGAGAGTCGTAGGCGAACGCTACGTTCCGCGGGAAATCGCCTGGGGTCGCAAGGTGATGTTCCGGGCGCCGCTCGACAGCTTCTTCGCTGGTCGTGAGGCTGCCCTTCCGTCATTTGTCAACGAGCTGCTGTCCGACGAGTCGTTGAAGAAAACGGGATGGTTCCGTCCCGATCAGGTGCAGTTGTGGCGAAAGCGGATGCATGATGGACGGACGATCGGTTTCGCTCAGCGCACGATGATCCATCTTGGAATGGTCGGCGTTCTCGCGACTCAGCTCTGGTATCACACGTTCATCGAGAGCCTTGCCGACCTGCCGTCAGGTTGGCAGAAACCGCGATGTAAGAGTCCGGCATCGCGCCCTGGTGACGGCGCAGGATCTCTGTCAGCACTGGCCACAAGCCTGCCCTGACGGTTTGGTGATACGGCGAATCGGGCGGCAGCCGCAGCATCAGCCGGTGATGCGCATCGCGCATCGCGTGATACGGAATCATCGGAAGCACGTGATGCAGTGCGTGATAGCGCAGCCCCACCGGCGCCCACAATTCGGGCAGCCATTTGCCGCACGGAAACGTATTGGTATCCAACAATTGATCCACGTAGCTGACCGGCGAATCCGGCTGGTTCGTGTATCGGTGAGCCACCAACGTTCGCACCTGATTGAGCGCGATCCACAGCAGCGCCACGAGATACGTCTGACCGAGAACGCTCGCGGGCACCCGCTCCGCGAGCACCAGGGCCGTCACGAGCCATGCCCACGCTGAGCAGGCGAGCTCCTGGATCCATCGCGAAGGCGCGGAAGCGGCAGCGTCGTAATCGCGTCGATACGACTCATTCATCACGTAAAGCGACGACGCCACCACCCACACGAACCGGTTGAGGCGACTCGACAGCAGCGCGAGCGGCGTGAGAATCAGAAACCGAATGGACGCGAACAGCGGATAGATGAACGGTAGCAGCAGAAAGATGGCGACCCTGAGACGCTGTCGTCGGCTGCGCAGGATGTACTCGGGATCCGACCACGTACCGTAGGCCTGGTGCGTATGATGGCGTTTGTGATCGCCGTAGAGGAACGAAGGCATCAGCAACGGCACGCCGCACAGCAGATTCCAGACAAATGTGAACGCCGAGAAGGAGCGCTCTCGCCGGTGCGTGAGCTCGTGCGTGAATACCACAGCCCGATACGTGGCGAGGCCGCAGACGATGAAGGCGGTTGTCTGCAAAATTGAGAACCATGGCGCCGCAATGTAGACCGCGAAGGCTCCGTACGCGATCGCGATCGTGCTCAGGAAATCTGTCCAGTAGCGGCGTGGTCTGGCGATGAGCAGATCTCGAACGATTCGGTGCGCTTGCCGGACAAATCGCGCCGATTCGGTCGATCGCGGATCGATCGCCGTGTCAAGCGCCGCAACGGCATGAAGTGCTTCGGGCGCGCTCATGCGAATCCAACGGCATCGAGCCGCGTGTCGATTTTGAGGCGGGCCGTCGCCTGGAGGAAATCCATCATCTGGCCGGCAACCCGTTCGAGAGCGGCAGGGCGCATCAATGCGTTGTGGTCTCCGTCGAAGACGTGCTCTCGTGTAAGTGCCCCGTTTTGCTGCCATGATTCCAAGCCGCTCCCGAAGCCGTCACGCGCTCGCCACACGATCAACGGCGCGCTGAAGTCGGGTCGTGGAAGATCACTGGTGAGCAGCCGGCAGTGCTGCTCGAATCGCATCAGATACTGCTGCGCGAGATCCTCCAATGCTTTGCTCGTGGTCAGCTCGTTCTCGACGACCCACCGGAAGAACACGTCTCCGCCCGCGAAGCTCTCACTCCCCATCTGGTCGACCAGCGTGCGGATCTCGTCGCGCAGCTGCTCCTTCGAGCGCTCGCGGAGAATTCCCATCTCTTGGTGCAGAAACATGTAACTGGCGATTGACAAGCGTACGAGAGCCTCGCGCTGCGCTGCAGGCGTGACTTGCTGCCGCGCGTCCCAATCAATCACGCCGACGAATTCGACCAGCTCACCCCTGCCCTCCAGTACTCGCGCCACGCGGGCAGCGAGGTAGCCGCCGAGCGAGAAGCCAAGCAGCCGGTATGGACCGGTGTGCGCGCCGTGCACCGCGGCTACGTACGCCTCCACCATCTGGTCGAGAGTCGCATACTCGGCGGCGGCCCCTCGCACGAGGCGAGATTCGACGCCGTACAGAGGTAAGTTCTCGGGCACATGAGGCGAGAGCCCGGCGTAAATGCCCACGCCCCCACCAACCGGGTGGAAACAGAACACCGGGACATCGGTGCCGCCCTTGACGATGACGATGTGGTCTTGGGCGTGGTTCTGCCAGCCCGCTTGCGAATCGGGTGAAGCAACTGGGCGGACAGTTGGCTCTAGGACGTTCGTCTCGAGCGGACGCGCATTGTCCGATTCGGCGGCGGCGTTCCCGGTGCCGGCAAGTGTCGGGGCCAGCAAGTGCCGCACGCTTCGTGCGAGCTCGGTGATCGTGGGCCCGCTCAGCAGCGTGCCAACCGGAAGCCGGATGCCGAGCTCGCGCTCGACGCGATTTGTGAGCTCGAGGGTCATCAGCGAATCGAGACCCAGCGCGGTCAGACCAACGGTGCGGTCGATCTTCTCCTGCGCCATTCCAAACACACCGGCAACTTGCGCGACGATAAAGTCCTGGAGCAGGCGCTCCTGGTCGTCGGGGCTCGCCGCGCGTCTCTCGGACCACGGTGGCGTAGGTATTCGAAGCCGCGGCCAGCGGACTGAGCTTCAACACGCTCTTCCAATTGACGCGCGTCGCAATGACGTTCGGCGAATCGCGAATCAACAGATCGTCGAGTACCCGCAGCGCCTCGTGGGTGTCGAAGGATCCGAAGCCGAGCTTGACGAGAACATTCGATGTCTTCTGGTCCCGATCAACGAAACCAGCGCCGAGGATTGCGCCCCAATTGATCGTCAGCGCCGGCAGGTTTCTCGCGCGGCGGTAGTTCGCGAGCGCGTCGAGGAACACATTGCCCGCGTTGTAATTCGACTGGCGCAGCATCCCGATCACAGCCGAGAACGAGGAAAAGCAGACGAAATGCTCGAGCGGTAACGACCGGGTCGTCACGTGCAGGTTCCAGGCACCCGCCATCTTCGGTGAGAGCGCGTTCCAGACGCGTTGATCGTCGAGCTCGACGATCAAGTCGTCATCGAGAACCATGGCAGCGTGGAACACACCTTTCAACGGCGGCAGTTCGCGTTGTATCTCGCTCACGATCTGCCGCACATCACTTGGGTTGGCGACGTCGCCGCGCGCATCGCGCACGGTGACTCCGGCGGCTTGGAGCTGGTCGATGATCTGTCTGGCGCCCGCGTCGCGCGGTCCGGATCGGCTCATCAGCACCAGATGACGGCCGCCGTGGTGAGCGATCCAGTTTGCGACTTCGAGCCCGAACCCGCCGGCGCCTCCCGTCACCAAATACGTCGCGTCGGCCCTGAAGCGCTGTCCTGAATCGGTCGTGAAGGCGACGGGTATGACGTCGTGCTCGAAGGTCAACACGTTCTTGCCGACGTGTCTTCCCTGCGCCATCGACCGGAAGGCATCGACGGCGTCGGTGATCGGATACGAAGACTGCGGCACCGGCTGGTAGTCGCCGGCGGCGAACCGTTCGGCGATTTCCCGGAACATCTCCACGACAAATGCCGGCTTCTGGCGAAGATGCTGCGTCAGATCGATGACGAAGTAGGAGATGTTGTTGCGAAGCGGCTGCAGACCGATTTTCGAGTTGCGGTAAACGTCGACTTTGCCGATCTCGAGGAACCGCCCGAACGGCGCGAGCACCGACACGCTCTTGGGAATGAAGTCGCCCGCGAGCGAGTTCAGCACCGCGTCGACGCCGCGCCCGCCAGTCAGGCGCATGACCTCGTCGGCGAACTCGAGCGTACGTGAGTTCATGACATGATCCACCGCCATCTCTTTCAGCATGCGACGTTTTTCCGGCGTGCCTGCGGTCGCAAAGATCTTCAATGAGAGATGCTTGGCGATCTGAATCGCCGCCTGTCCGACGCCGCCTGTTCCTGCATGTATCAGGATGGACTCGCCCGGCTGCATGCGCGCCAGGTGATTGATGGCATAGTGCGCGGTCAGAAAGATGGTGGGAATGCTTGCCGCCTGGGCGAAGGACAGGTGAGCGGGTTTCCGGAACAACATGCGCGCGTCAGTCGTGGCGTACGCCCGGAATGCATACGGCGCCATGCCGGCAACCTCGTCTCCGGGCTGCAGCGCCGTGACGAACTCTCCTACACGTTCGACTGTTCCGGACAAGTCGTCGCCAAACCAGAGACGATCGACCGGGTTGCCCGGATGGGTGCCGAGAGCCTTCATGACATCCCGAAAGTTGATGCCTGCGGCACGCACCCGCACTTCGACCTCGTTGGGTCCTGGTGCCGTCCGCGCTGTTTCATGCAGCGCCAGATTCGACAGAATTCCCGGACCATGCGTCTGTAGCTGGAAGGGCACCACATCTCCGTCGCCAGGAACGGCATTGAAGGTGCGTTGTGGCAGCTCCGCCGGACGGATGCGTTGCAGGCGAAGCGCGTATCGCACGCCATTGCGGTAAGCGATCTCGAATTCACCATCAGAAGCGAGAGTGACTTCGTCGGCCAGATGCGCTCCTGCAGCATCCGGCGAACACGCATCGAGATCGACAATCGAGAACCGGCATTGATGCTCGTTGTTCCCCACACGGAGCAATCCGATCAAAGGAGCCGATGCCAGCCCCTCGACGTGGTCATGTTCGGTGACGCGCTGAGCGTGGCGCGTGACGAACCAGATTCGATTGTCACGGTCCGCGAGCGTGCGAATCACTCCATAAGCGCTCATCAGTCCGGTGGTCTGGGCCGAACCGAGCTCGTCGACAGTGAGGTCGGAGCAGTCGGGCCGGTCCACACTCCTGCAGTGGATCACGCGTGCAAGCGGACGCGCGCGCATCTGCTCGGTGAGAAGCCGCAGGGTGTCTTCCTCGGAATCCGCGGCGATGATCACGCTCGTCTCGTGCCCACGCTCGCGCAGCGTACTGGCCAGTGCCTCGGCGACTCCGCTGCGATCTGCGAGAAGAACGTATTGGGAAGTCTGGAGCTCGTTCGTGATCTCGGTGCGTGTCCCTAACCCAGCCGGAGCGGAGCCCATGATGATGGCGTGTTCGGATGCACGCGCGTCGCTGTAACAGTCGACGGTCTCGATGTCGGAAAAGCCGCACTCGGTGAACGCTCGACGCCACTGCGCCGGGTTCGCAAGTGCGGAGTGCCGCACGTCCGTGTCTCGAAACCGAGAATACCCTCTGAGCAGTCCGAACGTCACATCGTCGCGAACGAAATCGGGTTTGGCGAGCTCCAGCAGAATGAGTAGCCCGCCGGGTGCCAGGCATCGCCGCAGGTTTGTCAGCGCGACGCGGAGATCCGCCGTCGCGTGCACCACGTCCGCTCCCAGAATGAGATCGAACTGACCTAATGGGATCTGCTGACGCTCCGGGTCGATTTCGAGGTCGAACACCTGATAGTCAATGAAGGGGACGTCGGCGAACCGCTTCCGCGCGGCCGAAATGAAACCAGGACCGACATCGGTGAACAAATAGTCGGTGCGATCCGCGGGCAAGACCGGCAACACCGTCCGCGTGAGGACACCGGTGCCGGCGCCCACTTCGAGCACGCGAAGCGCGCGTCGCGGCGGCAGCGTTGCTATCGCTCTCTCAATCGCAAGACGTGTCAACTCGAGGTGTGCAGGAAAACCCAGCGCTTCGGTGTAAAAACGCTCCATGCACGCGTGGGAACCGCCCGGGAACAGCAGTTCGAGTGGATCTGTCTCTCCCGCGAGGATCGCGGCCAGATTCAGACCAGTGCGCCTGAAGAGGTCGATTTCTGCGATGCAGGCCGGGTGCTTGTCGGCAAGCTCCTCGAGCGCCGCCTCGCTCGCGGAGCCATCCGGCAGTCGGCAGACCTCCCACATGTCGGTTCCGACCGAACGCAGCAGACCGCTTCTTTCGAGATGCCGTAGGAGACGCTTCGTCACGCGGTGATAGTCCGTGACGATGCCAAGCGACTCCACACAGCCGTGGAAATCGAAGCGCTCGCCGATCTTCGGCCGCCATCTCAGTGCTCGCAGTGCGCGTTCGGCGAGCAGCGACACGACGGACTCCGCTCCGGGAACGAATCGGCGGTGGTAATCGACAAGGCCGTGCTGTCGTTCGACGTCTCGACGCGCCGCCGTCACGGCTTTGGCGATTTCGGATGAAGCGGCGAACGCACACGAGTGCTGAACACCGCTGCCGCGCAACCGACGCGCCTCCCAGCCGAACTGGTAATAACAGTCCTCGCGACCATCAACCTGCCGCTTCTGTTCGACCGCCTCCATCCGGAAACCCAGAATGTCAGCGACGCGCTCTCCGTGTTCGTCGTAGACCAGGATGTCTGCCTGAAGAGACGAGCCGTCATGGGAAACACTGGCTGCGTGGGCCCAGAGCCGGGGTGACGCCGTGTCGCGATACACATGCACTCGTCGGAATGACTGAGGCAAATAGAGTGCGCGCGCGTTCGAGTCGGTTGCGCCGGTTGAAAATCCGATGAACGCGTGGAAACATGCGTCCTGGATCGCGGGATGAAACACATATCCGCGGCCCGGCTCGGCCAACCCGGGGAGTGGCTGTATTTCAACCAGCGTTTCGCCGCCCCGCCGCCAGATGTTCCGCACCTGCCTGAACGCCGGCCCGAACTGGAAGCCCCGCGCGGCGAGTTCCTGGCAATATGCGTGGTGATCGAGGGGATCATCGAGATTGGCGCGCAGCGATTCGAGGCGAACGCGCGACGGCTCATCGCGAACCAGCCGCGTCAACGTCCCCTGCGCGTGAAGCTCCCAGGGACCGGCACTG
>WNFU01004470.1_pt1 | contig 17880 bp, 19 predicted proteins | sample 5400121 | NCBI WGS metagenome assembly WNFU01 (sample SAMN13153360, study PRJNA577476) | soil metagenome | isolation source: 100 cm soil or saprolite under grassland replicate 1 | place: USA:California | collected 2016-06-15
CAGGAAGAAGGTGGCGGTCGTCGCCGGCCGGGTCGAAGGGCTGATCGGCGTCCATGCCATCGGGGGTGATGGCGATGGGCGCTTCCTGGACGCCCCGGCGCTCGCCCAAATGGCCGAGCAGGTCGCGCGTGAGGCGCTGCGTTTGTAACTTCCGGCTCCCTATGCCCCCCGCAACTGCAGACAAAACGATGGAGAAGCTCGTGTCGCTCGCAAAGCGGCGCGGCTTCGTCTTTCAGTCCTCCGAGATCTATGGCGGCCTTGGCTCCGTGTGGGACTACGGACCGCTCGGCGTCGAGCTCAAGAAGAACATCAAGGAGCGGTGGTGGCGGTCGATGGTGCATGAACGCCACGACATCGAGGGTCTCGACGCCGCGATCCTGATGCATCCCAAGGTCTGGGAGGCATCGGGGCATGTGTCCGGGTTCACCGATCCGCTGGTGGACTGCAAGCAGTGCAAGAACCGCTTCCGGGCGGACGATCCGAAGATCAAGGGCACGCCCGGACAGCCGGACGCGCAGTGCCCCGTGTGCGGCAGCAAGGGTACCCTCACGGCGCCGCGCCAGTTCAACCTGATGTTCAAGACGTTCATGGGGCCGGTCGAGGACCAGGCCGCCGTTGTCTACCTGCGTCCCGAGACGGCGCAGGGGATCTATGTCAATTACCTGAACGTGCAGCAGTCCTCGCGCCAAAAGATCCCCTTTGGAATTGCGCAGATCGGCAAGGCGTTCCGCAACGAGATCACGCCCGGCAACTTCATCTTTCGGACTCGCGAGTTCGAGCAGATGGAGATGCAGTTCTTCGTGAAACCCGGTACCGAGAACGAGTGGTTCGAGACCTGGCGCGCGGAACGGATGAAGTGGGTGGAAGGACTCGGGATTCGGCCGGAGAAGCTGCGCTGGCATCAGCACGGCAAGGATGAGCTCGCGCACTATGCCGCGGACGCCTACGACATCCAGTACGAATTCCCGTTCGGCTGGCAGGAATTCGAGGGGATTCACAACCGCACCGACTTCGATTTGAAGAACCATCAGCAGCATGCCGGCAAGAAGCTCGAGTACCTCGACCCGAAGACGAACGAGCGGTTCATGCCGTACGTGGTCGAGACCTCGGCCGGGGCGGACCGCACGACGCTGGTGGTGCTGTGCGACGCCTATACAGAGGAAGAGGTGCGCGGCGCGGAGGCCGGCGACGCCGCCGAGGGCGGCGAGCAGCGCGTCGTGCTGAAGCTCAAGCCGTCGCTGGCCCCGCTGAAGGCCGCAGTGTTCCCGCTCGTGAACAAGGACGGCATGCCGGAGCTGGCGCACCGCATTCACGACGACCTGCGGCGGCACTTCAACGTGTTCTACGACGACGGCGGATCGATCGGCCGCCGCTACCGCCGCCAGGATGAAGCGGGCACTCCGTACGGGATCACGATCGACGGGCAGTCTACGCAAGATCAAACGGTGACCGTGCGCGATCGCGATACGCTCAAGCAGGACCGCGTCGCCGCGGGGAAGCTCGTCGAGTACCTCACGCAGAAGCTGGCGGGGTGACCTTCGAGGACTTTCAGTCTCTCGTCCGCCGCCTGCAACACGACATCCCTGCGCAGTTCGAGGGCGGCGTCGCGGAGATCGACGTCACTCCCAAAACGGTTCCCGATCCCGTGCACCGCGGCGTGTACACGCTCGGCGAGTGCATTCCGCTCACCTGGACCGGCGACGGTTCAGACCTGCACTCTCGCATCGTGCTGTTTTACGGCTCGTTCCGGGCGCTCGCCCGCCAGCGCCCCGATTTCGATTGGCGCGCCGAAGCATGGGACACGCTGACCCACGAGCTGCGCCATCATATCGAGTTCCGCGCGCATGTCGACGCCTTGGAGGCGTATGACTGGGCAGCGGAGCAGAACTTCGCGCGACACGAAGGAAAGACGTTCGATCCGGTGTTCTATCGGTCGGGCGAGCGGATCGCGGAGGGCGTCTTCAAGGTCGATGACGATGTGTTTCTCGAAGGGAGCGGCGATTTCTCCTGGCACGGCAAGCGGTATCGCGCCCCCATCGCCGGCGTGCAGCCTCCCGCGTTTCTCACACTGCACGGTCTCTCCGCCGCGCCGCACGGCGACGCGGTGTTGGTGCTCCCCAAACGCGCGTCGCTGCGCGATCTGTGGCGGCGGTCCACCGTTAGGCAAACGACTGTAGAGGTCCAGCCAATCGATGGCTAAACGTGTGCTCGTGGAATGCCGCGACCTGTTCTTTCGCGGCAAGCTGCAGGAAGTCGTTCGGAATGGCGGGGGTGAGCCCGTTCGTGAAGAGCCGTTCGAGCTGGCCGTGGTCGAACTGGGCAGAGCCGACGGATCCGCACGGATCATCGACCTCGTGGCGCGCGGTATTCCCGTGCTGGCGTTCGGCTCGCATGTGGACGCCGCGGGGCTACGCGCCGCGCGGGACCTGGGCGCGAGCGCCGTGCCGAACTCCCAAGTGGAGAGCGCCCTGCGCGCGCTGTTGTAGATTCCCAGCGTGCCACGAGATCGTAAACGCGTCGATGTCCTGATCCTCGGCGCCGGTGCCGCCGGACTTGCGGCGGCCCGAGATCTCTCACACGCCGGTCTGCGCGTCACCGTCATCGAGGCGCGGCCGCGCGTCGGCGGTCGGATTCTCACGCTGCACGATCCGCGCTCCCCCGTTCCGCTCGAGCTCGGCGCCGAGTTCATTCACGGCGAAGGAGCCGAAACGCTTCCCCTCGCGCAGGCGGCCGGGCTCGCGGTGCTGGAGCTCCCCGGCACGCACGAGACCGCCACGGCCGGCCGGTTCAAGCCGATGAGCGATTTTTGGGAGCTCGCCGATCGCATGAACCATGATCTCGCACGTCGGCTCGCCGGCCGGGGCAAGGATTTCCCGGTGAGCGAGTATCTCGACTCTGCACGGGTCCCGGCGGCACGCCGTGCGATGCTGCGCGACTTCGTGCAAGGGTTTTACGCCGCGCACCCCGACCGGTTGAGTGCGCAGTCGCTCGCCGTCGAAGCCGACAGGGGCGGGGATGAGGAAGACGAGGTCCAAGGCCAGCAGTTCCGGATCGCGAACGGCGGCGACGCCCTGATGAAATGGCTGCGCGATGGGTTGGATCCCGACCGCACCGAAGTGCGGCTCAGCACCGTCGCGGAATCGGTGCAGTGGAAGCGCGGTTCCGTCAGCGTCGCGTGTCGCGGCGGCGACCGTGGCCTGTTGCCGACGTTGACGGCCCGGACCGCGCTGATCACGCTGCCGCTCGCCGTCCTGAAGGCGGGAGCCGTGCGGTTCGATCCGGCGCTCCCCGCCAAACAACGCGCCATGGCGGGGCTCGAGATGGGGCAGGTATTCAAGATCGTGTTGCGATTCCGGGAAGCCTTCTGGGAGAAACCGGAATTCCTGAACGAGCGGCGCGCGAAGGCCGTCTCGAATGTCCGGGGAGAGGGGCTGAGCTTTCTGCACGCGCCCGGCGCCGAGGTGCCGGTGTGGTGGACCTCGCTACCGGTGCGCTCGCCGGTGCTCGTCGGCTATGTAGGCGCCGTGACCGCCGAGCAGCTGCTCGCGGAGGAGGCGCCGTCGCGGCTGGAGCGCAGTCTGGTGGCGCTCTCCGACGTGTTTGCCGTCCCGCGCCGCGAGCTCGAGGAGCTGCTCGACGCGTCCGCCAGTCACGACTGGCGCGCCGATCCGTTCGCGCGCGGCGCCTACAGCTACATCGGCGTCGGTGGCAACGGCGCCCCCCGCGCCCTCGCCCGCCCGGTCGAGGGGACGCTGTTCTTCGCCGGCGAAGCGACGAACGGTGCGGAAATCGGGACGGTGGCGGGGGCGCTGTCGAGCGGACGGCGCGCCGCGCGTGAATTATTGCGCGTGCTACAATAGCCCTGGACCGCGACCGCGAGCTGCTGCGCCATTTTCTCGCCGCCATCGCCTACCGCACGCAGAAAGCGCTGCGCGGCGCGCCGGAGCACTATGCGACATTCAGTGCCGGCAACCGCGCACGCACGCCGATCGAATTGGTGCGACACATGACGGGGCTGATGGGGTATGTGCGCACATTCTTCAAGGGCGGATCATACCGGCCCGAGCCCTTGCCCACCTTCACGGATGAGGTGGCGCGCTTCCACACGATGCTGGACGAGGTAGGCGCGCTGCTCGCCAGCGGCGCGCCATGCTCGATCTCCACAGAACAGCTGTTGCAGGGGCCTTTCGCCGATACCATGACGCATGTCGGCCAACTGGCCATGCTGCGCCGTCTCGCCGATTCCCCTGTGGCTCCCGAAAACTTCATCTACGCCGATATCCGGGCCGACCGATTGCACGCCGATCAGCCGCCGCCGGCCCGGCCCGACAAGCATTGGCCGGAGAAGCCGGAATGACTCTCGTTCCCCGGCGTGGAAGAAGGTCATGCTACGGATCGCGCTGACGCCTTGACAGTCGCTCAGCCGGGTCGCGTAGTTCAAGGCGACCCGGCATCGGAGTCTCAGATCCCTTCACACCCGCAGTCGTTGTCCCAGACGGCTCCTACACCGCAGGCGTTGCTGGCCGCGATCGTTGCCTCTTCCGATGACGCCATCATCAGTAAGACGCTGCAAGGCATTGTTACGACCTGGAACGATGGGGCGGAGCGGTTGTTCGGCTACACCGCCAAGGAAGCCATCGGCAAGTCGATCACGATGCTCATCCCCCCCGATCGGAAGGCGGAAGAGGAGATGATCCTCTCACGGTTGCGGCGGGGTGAGCGGGTCGACCACCACGAGACGGTCCGCCGGGCCAAGGACGGCCGGCTGATCGACATCTCGCTGACGATTTCCCCCATCCGGAACGACGCCGGCGCGGTCGTGGGAGCGTCGAAGGTGGCGCGGGACATCTCGATGCAGAAGCGCGCCCAGCGCGAGCGCGAGGAAGCGGATACCCGCAAGAACGAATTCCTCGCGTTGCTCGCTCACGAGCTGAGAAACCCGCTCGGTCCGATCCGCCACGCCGTCAACATTCTCCGCGCGCGCGCGCCGAGCCCCGAGGAGCTGCACTGGGCGACCAGCATCATCGACCGTCAAACCGAGCGGATGACGCGGTTGGTGGACGATTTGCTCGATTTCGCGCAGATCTCGCGCGGCACGATCGAGCTGCGGCGCGGGCGCGTGGATATCGCGGACGTGCTCAAAGCGGCGGTCGAGTCGAGCGGTACGCTGATCGAGCGCGCCCGCCATCAGCTGTCTGTCACGCCGCCCGAGGAACCGCTCTATGTCGAGGGCGACCCGACGCGATTGACACAGACGATCACGAATCTGCTGGACAACGCGGCCAAGTACACGGACCCGGGCGGGCAGATCTGGTTGTCGGCCACGCGCGAGGGAGATGAGGCGGTGATCCGCGTGCGGGACTCCGGCATCGGCATCGCCCCCGACATCCTCCCGCGGATCTTCGACATGTTCACGCAAGCCGGACTCTCGGTCGAACGGGTACAGGGCGGGCTCGGGGTCGGCCTCTCCCTCGTCGACCGGCTCGTCAAGCTGCATGGCGGCTCCGTATCGGCGCACAGCGGCGGACTCGGCACGGGGAGTCAATTCACGATCCGCCTCCCGGCGTTGCAGGCGCTCCGACAGCCGGCAGCCGAGCCGCTCCCGGCCGCGCCGGCAGCTCCCGAACAGCATTGCCGCATTCTGGTCGTCGACGACAACCAGGACTCCGCGGAGAGTCTCGCCATGCTGCTGCACATCCTGGGGCACGAGGTCAAGACCGCGCACGACGGTGAGAGCGCGCTCGCCACCGCCCCTGAGTTCCGTCCCGACGTCGCCATTCTGGACATCGGCTTGCCGAAAATGAATGGCTACGATCTGGCGAAACAGATTCGCGAACAGCCATGGGCCGGCAATGTCGTGCTGGTCGCGCTCACGGGGTGGGAACAGGAACAGCACGGCGGCCGCTCAGCCGAGTCGGGGTTCACTCATCATCTCACCAAGCCGGTCGAGGTCGACGTGCTGCAGCGGATTCTTGCAGACGTGGACGCGTGACTGCCGAAACGCAACGCGCTATCTTTTTCCAATGCGCCTCAGCGTCGCACTCGCCGTCCTGGCCGGCCTCGCCGCGTCGTCTCCCCCGTCCGGCTACCGGATTCTGGTCGCCAGCGAATCAGGCGACATCGTCACACAGCTGAGGTGGGACGGGTCGGCACTGGCGGTGGCGAAGGTCGTTCCCGTCGGCATCATGCCCGCCGATATCGATGGTCCGCACAACGTCGCGGCCGCCCCCGACGGCTCCGCGTGGTACGTGACGATCGCCCACGGCACGCCCTACGGATCGTTATGGAAGATGAGCGCCGGAAGCGACACGCTGCTGGGTCGGGCGCCGCTGGAGATGTTCCCCACGACCATCGGCCTGACGCCCGACGGCGCGCTGGCGTTCGTGGCCAATTCCGATTTTCACGGCGATCACCCGCGCGTCAATGTCGTGACGATCGTGCAGACCGCTTCGATGACCCCCCTCACGAATCTGCCGGCCTGCGACATGCCGCACGGCGTGAAGGCGAACCACGCCGGCACGCTGGTATATGTGTCATGCATGAATTCGGACGAAATTCTGGAGATCGATCGGCAGAGCTTGCGGATCCGGCGCCGGCATAAGACCCGCGATGGGATGTCGCCCACGTCGATGCCCATGCATGCAACCTCTTCAGGTCCGCCGCAACACGACTGCATGCCCACGTTCGTCTCGGTCTCTCCGGACGACCGCCGGTTGTACGTCGCGTGCAATCACGGCAACACGGTGCAGGTCCTCGATGCCGGATCGCTCGAGCTCGTCAAGGAGATCCCGGCCGGGGCCGGCGCCTACAACGTCGAGCCGTCGGCCGACGGCCGGTGGATCATCGTCACGAACAAGAAGGCGCAGAGCGTGTCGCTCGTGGACGCCCAGACTCTGACCGAAGTCGCCAAGATCCCGACCACGAAGCCGCTGCCGCACGGTGTGGCGTATTCGCCCGACGGCCGCTGGGCATTCATCTCGCAGGAGAGCGTCGGGATCGATCCGGGCGCGGTAGACGTCATCGATCTCACGACTCGAGCCCGCGTGGCCAGCATCCCCATCCCCCGGCAACCGACCGGCATCACGATTCTGCGGGCTCAATGATCCACACGACGACCGTCTCGCTTTCGCCCTCCGAGCTGGTAGCGCGCGCGCAACAGTTCTTCGCCGAGCGTGTCCCCAATTCGGCGGCATTCCTGGAGAAGTCGGGACCGAACTTCGTGACCCTGCGCGGGCAGGGCGGTGAAGAGGTGGTGATCAGCGCCTGGGAAGACAAGGACCAGGGCGTCACGCGTGTCCGCGCCTCGACGCTGTTCTTCGACCAGGCGCTGGACCGTTTCTTCTCCACGCTCCCGCTCGCGTCGCCCGTGGAGGTCGCTTGACCGCGGGGCCCGGCGTCGGCGAGCGCTATGCCGTGCGGGTGATGGTCACGTCCGCATGGGAACAGGTCCCGCTCCAGGTCGACGCCAACACCACCGTCGCCCAGTTGAAACACGAGGCGCTGCGGGCCGCGCTGAAGACGACGGCCGGCGAAGAGGCGTACGTGGTGAAGTTCCGTGGCGCGCCCATCCTCGACGAGTCGATCACCCTGGGCGCCTTGGGCGCAGTTCCCAACGCGCCCTTCATCGTGCTGCCCGGCCGGCGGCAACCGGTGCGATGAGTACGTACGCGTTTACCCGGGCCGTCACGATTTTCGCGGTCGGCTTTCTGCTGCTCAACGCCGTGCTGTTGGTGATGATCGACCAGATCGTCTGGGCCGTCGTGTTTGCCGGTGTCGCGCTGCTTGCCGTCGTCGGGTGGCTCTGGTTCCGGCGCGCGATGGCGGAGCTCGTGGATGCGCGAAAAGAGATGAAACGCGAAATCGAATCGCTGCGCGATCTGCTGCACACGCACCGCAAAGAATAGGTGTCCGTCACGGTCGTCTGGAATCCGGCCTGCCGGCATCATTACGCCGGCGCCGGACATCCCGAACGGCCCCAACGATTCGAAGCGGTGCTCGAAGCGCTCCGCCGGCCGGAGATCGCGCCGCTCATCTCGTGGATCGAGGGGCCGCCCGCGACTCGCGCGGCCATGGAGCGGGTGCATGTCTCGGAATACCTCGACCTGCTCGATGCGATGGCCGCGCGCGGCGGCGGCTCGCTCGATGCCGACACGTTGCTCGGCCCGCGGAGCCTCGAGAGCGTGCTGGCGTCGGGAGGTGTCGCGCTCGCGGCCGTCGCACAGGGCCTGCAGACCGGCCGGGCCTTCGGAATCACGCGTCCCCCCGGACACCACGCGCTCGCCGCTCGCGCGATGGGATTCTGCTTTCTCAACAACGTGGTGCTCGCCGCCCGGCACGCCCAGGCGCTGGGGTGCGCGCGCGTCCTGATCGTGGATTGGGACGTGCATCACGGCAACGGCACACAGGCACTGGTCGAGCACGACCCGTCCATTCGCTTCGTCTCCATGCACCAGTATCCGTGGTATCCGGGAACGGGGGCCGCGGACGAGCGCGGCGTCGGGAACGTCTTCAATGTCCCACGGCCGGGCGGGCTGCCGCGTGCCGTCTACGTGCGCGACTTCCTCGCCGGTGTGGACGCGGCGCTGGCGCAATGGAGTCCGGACATCCTCCTCGTCTCCGCGGGCTTCGACTCGCTCGCGGGCGATCCGCTCGGCGAGTTCACGCTCGAGCCCGACGACATCGTCCAGTGGACCGAGGCGTTGCGCGAGCGGATGGGCACGCGGCCCGTCGTCGGTGTGCTGGAGGGCGGCTATCGGCTCGATCTGCTCGCGGCCGGTGTCGTGGCATTCGTGCGGGCGCTATCTTGAGGACGTGACCGCCACCACCGTACCGGCGCAGCAGCCGCAGGCATCGAAGAACTGGCCGGCCAGCCTCTACCGGCGGCCTGATGGCACGCTCGAGCAGGACATTTCCCCCGCTCGCATCCGCGAAATTCTCCAGACTGGCGAAGGCGAGCTGTGGGTGGACATCGACAGCACGAACATGCACCAGCACGCGCTGCTCGAAAAAGTGTTCGAGTTCCACCCCCTGTCCATCGAAGACACCCTCTCGCCCGGGTCACGGGTCAAGTTCGAGGAGTATCCTCGCTACGTCTTCGTCGTGATGGCCGTCGTCCGCTTCGACGAAGGCACGCCGGAGCCGTACGATCTCGCGACGTCGAACCTGTATTTCTTCCTGGGGAAGAATTTCCTGGTGACGGTGCATTCCCTGCCGTCGAAGAGCTGCGCCATCGTGCGCGAACGACTGCTCCGCAGTCCAGACCTGCTCGCTCGCGGGGCCGAGATGGTGATGCACAACATCATCGACCAGTCGGTGGACGCCTATTTCCCGCTGGTCGAAGAGCTGAATACGATGGTGGACGGGCTGGAAGAGCGGCTCTTCGAGCAGTTCGACCCAAGGTTGATTCACGAGATCTTCAAGGCGAAGCGGTCGGCGTTTTCGCTGCGCCGCCACGTTGGCCCGTTGCGCGAAGTCCTCAACATTCTGACCAACCGGCCGTGCGGCTTCATTCGGCCGGAAACGCAGCTCTATTATCGCGATGTCTACGACCACACGATTCGTATCGTGGAGTCGATGGACACCGTGCGCGACCTGCTGGCGGGCGTGCTGGAGACGTACCTGTCGCAGACCTCGAACCGCTTGAACACCGTGATGAAGCAGCTCTCGGTAGTCGCGACGATCGCGCTGCCGTTGATCGTCATCGCGGGAATCTTCGGCATGAATTTCAGCCAGATGCCGTTCACGCATCACCCGTACGGTTTTTATGGCGCCCTCATCGTGATGGCGTTGACCTCTAGCGTCATCATGTGGTGGCTCAAAAAGAACCGCTGGCTGTGAAGCTGCACGTCGAGCAGTGCTCCATCACCACCCGCCACCCCTTCGTCATCGCCCGTGGCTCGACCAACGGGTACAAGCGCGCCTGGGTCCGACTCGTCGATGACGACGGGCAGGAGGGATGGGGCGAAGCCGATCCATCCTCGTTCTATGGCGAGACCCTCGAAACGGTGCTCGCCGGCTTCGAGCGGCTCAGCGCGCACATGCCGCGCGATCCGTTCGACCTTGAAGCCGCGGAGGATCGCTGGGAGCACGCGCTGCCGAAGAACTGGGCGGCCCGCGCCGCGCTCTCGGCGGCGCTGCATGATCTCGTTGGGAAAAAGCTGCGGCAGCCGTTGTGGAGGCTGTGGGGACTCGATCCCAAACGTGCTCCCCTGTCCTCCTTCACGATTGGACTCGATTCGGCGGACAAGATGCGGGCCAAAGTGCGTGAAGCCGAGGACTACCCCATTCTGAAAGTGAAGCTCGGTACCGACCGCGACGAAGAGATTCTCCGTATCGTGCGCGAGACGACGCGGAAGCCTCTGCGCGTGGATGCCAACGCGGGCTGGACCGTGCCACGGGCCAAGCAGATGATCCCGGTCTTGAAGGAGCACGGCGTCGAGTTTCTGGAGCAGCCGCTCGCGCCGGATGATCTGGACGGCTTGCTCGAGGTGCGGCGCGTGGCGTCCAAGCACAACCTGCCCGTCGTCGTGGACGAAAGCTGCCTCGTCGCCACCGATATTCCGCGGCTCGCCGGTCGCGTGGACGGGATCAACATCAAGCTCGCCAAGTGCGGATCGCTGCGGGAAGCGCTCCGCATGATCGCTACCGCCCGCGCCCACGGCATGCTCGTCATGGTGGGCTGCATGATCGAGACTTCGCTCGGCATCACCGCGGCCGCGCATTTCACGCCGCTCGTCGATGCCGCCGATCTGGACGGCGCGGCGCTTACGGTGGACGATCCGTTCACCGGTGCGACCATCGAGCGAGGCCACATTCGGCTGCCGACCGAGCCGGGGCTTGGTGTGCGGCGGCGATGACCTATGCCGCAGTCGTCCTCCCAGTTCCGGTAAGCCGCTCCTACATCTACGAAGTCCCCGACCCGCTGGCGGCCCGCGTTGCACCCGGTGCGCGGGTCGTCGTGCCCCTCCGGCGCCGCACCGTGGTCGGAATCGTGACCGACGTCGTCAGCGAACCTCCTTCCCCCGGCATCGACATCAAGGCCATTATCGCGGCCCCGGACGATGAGCCGGCGATCTCGCCGCCGCTGCTCGAACTGGGGGGCTGGATGTCGGACTACTACGGCGCGCCGCTCGGGCTCGCGCTGCGGGCCATTCTGCCGGGACCGCTGTGGAGCGTGGCTCGACCGAAAGGCCCGGCACCGGCCGCGGAGCGGGTGCTCGTGCTCACCGGCAACGGCATGGACTCGCTGCTCGAGCGGGAGCGGCGGTTCAAGCGCTCGCCCAAGCGGCGGGCGGTCTACGAGACCGTGGAGGCTCTCGGGGGGAGCGCACCGGTATCGCACCTCGTGGGACAATTGCGGTTGTCCCGGAATTCGATCGGCGGGTTGGTGCAGCAAGGTCTCGCACGCATCGAGCAGGTGCCGGAGATGCGCGATCCCTTCGCCAATCTGTCATCGCCGCCGCCCCCGGAGCTGACCACCGCTCAGCGCGCCGCGGTTGCCGGAATCTCGGCAACACCCATTCAAAATCCCGTTCTGTTACACGGCGTTACCGGCTCGGGCAAGACGCTCGTATACCTCGATGTGCTTCGTGCCGTCGTGCAGTCGGGACACGGGGCAATTCTGCTGGTGCCGGAAATCGCCCTGACGCCGCAGACCGTCGCGCGGGTGCGCGGCGTCTTTGGAGACCGTGTGGCCGTGCTCCACTCGGGGTTGTCCGATGGCGAGCGCGCCGACGCGTGGCGCGCCCTGCGCCGAGGCGAGCGGCTCGTGGCGGTCGGCCCCCGGTCCGCCGTGTTCGCGCCGGTGCAGCGGCTGGGCGCGATCGTGGTGGACGAGGAGCACGAGCCCAGCTACAAGCAGGGGTCGGCGCCGCGCTACCACGCCCGCGATGCGGCGGCGATGCGCGCGCAGCTCGAAGGCGCCCGCCTTATTCTCGGAAGCGCGACCCCATCGCTGGAGACGCTCAGTGACGAACGGATTGTCACCGTCGCGCTCCCGGATCGCGTGGGGGCGCACCCGCTGCCGCCGGTGGAGATCGTGGATCTGCGAAGCGCGCCGCGGATCGCGCCGTCGGAGACCGCCGCCCCGCCAGGAGTGATTCCGTGGAGCGAGGCACTCGATGCCGCCATCGCGGGTGCTTTGGAGCGCGGCGAGCAGGTCATCCTGCTGCTCAATCGCCGCGGGTTCGCGACGTTCGTCCAGTGTCCCGCGTGCGGCAACGTGCCAGGTTGTCCCCAGTGCGCGATCGCCCTCACGGTGCATCAAACGCCGCCCGCGATGCGGTGTCATTACTGCGGTCACGAAGAGCGAATACCGGATACCTGCGTCGTTTGCGGCCAGGCGACACAGCGCCTGCGGGGTCTGGGCACGCAGCAGCTCGAGCACTTCGTCGGGTTGCGCTATCCCGGCGCCCGGATCGCGCGGATGGACCTCGATACGACGACGAGCAAATGGGCCCACCATCACATCCTGGAGCGTGTTGCGCGCGGCGAGGTCGACATTCTGCTGGGCACGCAGATGATCGCGAAGGGCCTCGACTTTCCCAACGTCACCGTCGTCGGCGTCGTGGACGCCGATACGGGCCTGCATTTCCCCGATTTCCGGGCCGGCGAGCGCACATTCCAGCTTGTGGCGCAGGTGGCAGGAAGGGCGGGGCGGGGGGCGCGGGGCGGCCGGGTGTTCGTGCAGACGCGCGCGCCCGATCACCACGCGATTCGGGCCGCGGCGGCGCACTCCGTGTCGCAGTTTGCGGCGGCGGAGCTGCCCCTTCGTTCACCTCCATCCCCTCCATATCCTCCACGCACAGGGTTGGTTCGGTTCATCATCGCCACCGGCGATCATGCCCGTACCGCGGAGCTGGCCGAGCAGGTGGCGGCGTGGCTCAGACGGGCTTCGACAGAGCATCTGGACGGTGCGCTCACGGTGCTCGGCCCGGCGCCCTGCCCGCTGATGCGCCTCAAGGGGGAGTGGCGCTGGCACGTGTTGGCGAAGTCCGCCGAGCCGCGCGTGCTCGGCCGCGTGGTGCGCGCGTGGCGGGCGAAGGCGCATCGCGCGGTGACGGTCGATCGTGATCCCGTTTCACTCTTGTGAAAGCCGTTTCACTTCGGGTATTTTGACCGGCCTGTGAGTCGTCCTCGGTTTCAGTACCGACCACCCAACTTTGCCGCGCCCCCGTTATCGGGCGCGCCCGACGCGCGATTCACACCCGCACCGGCCGACGGGGTTCTTCCCGACGGTTTTTTTTCGACCACGAACCTTCCGACCTACGTGAAGCTGCCAGGCGGCTGGCGCCGGCCCCGGCTCCCGCGCATGGACTGCGTGATCGTGCAGCCCGGCAACGACGATCTCGTCGCCACCGAACCGCGGCGCGTGCGGCGCGGCGACAAGGTCGCGGTCGGGGCGGCCGAGGACGGCAGCGAGGGGATCTTCGTTCACGCCGAAGGGTTTTTGGGCGGCACGCACAGCCCCAACGAGTTTCGTTTCATGGCGACCGAAGTGTCGCGCGAACGGCCGGTGGACTACAGCGTCCTCGCGGAGCTGCTGGGCGAGGAAAAAGTGCGCGGCGGCAGGATCCTCTGGGTAATCGGGCCCGCGCTCGTGCATGCCCGCGCGCGCGAGGACATGATCTGGTTCATTGAACACGGCTATTGTCAGACGCTGCTGGGCGGCAACGCGGTTGCGGTGCACGATCTGGAGGCCGCGATCTTCGGCACGACGCTCGGAATGTCCAGCTCCGGCGAAAGTGTGGAGGGCGGGCACGGCTTGCACATGCGCGCCATCAACGCGATCCGCCGCGCCGGTTCGATCGAGAAGGCCGTGACCCAGGGGACCGTGAAGAGCGGCATCATGCACGCGCTGGTGCAAAACCGGATCCCCTACGTGCTCGCAGGCTCGATTCGCGACGACGGCCCGTTGCCTGACGTGATTCCCGATACGCTGGCGGCGCAGGACGCGATGCGCGCCCACACCGCGCAGGCGACATTCGCCATTTTCGTGGCCACCGCGCTGCACGCCATCGCGGTCGGCAACATGCTGCCGGCGTTCGTGGACGATCCCGTCGTCGAAAAGATCCGGCCGCTCACCACGATCTGCGTCGATCAGACCGAGTTCGTGGTCACCAAGCTGCGGGATCGCGGCACGCACCAAGCGTACGGTGTCGTCACCAACGCGCAGGACTTCATGCACGTCTTGCGCTTCTACGTGGAGCGATGGCAGGCATCGGCGCCGGCGGTTTTGCACCGTTAGCCCCGGGACAGGGGGCAGGGTGGGCGAAGCTGGCCGCCGCGGTCGAAACCCAGGTGCCGCCGGGGGAGATCGAGACTATCTACGTGTTCCAGCCCATCAAACGGGCAGGCAAGGAATGGGGTACGGCGGTGGTGACGCGAAAATCCGGTGACGGTCGGTTGCGCGTCTACACGGCGCGATACATGCTCGTCGTGCGCGGGAAAGAGCGCGGGCAGTCGAAGATCGAAGTCGAGGAAGTCGCGCTCAGTACCGCCGAGGTACTGGCGAAGGTGATGCAGGCGACGGTGGACCGGGGCGGCGACACCGAGCCCCCGGTCGAGCTCGGTCCCGCGGTGTGGTACGAGGGGAGGTAGGCAGCGTTGATTGACGCGAGAATGTTCATCCCGACCAAGGCCTTTCTGACCAAGGGCGTCGGCCGGCACAAGGAAAAGCTCACCAGCTTCGAGATGGCGTTGCGTGACGCCCATCTCGCCAATTTCAATCTGGTGCGGGTGAGCTCGATTTTTCCTCCTCAGTGCGAGCTGGTGGATCGCGAAGAGGGGCTAAGCATGCTGCATCCGGGGCAAGTGTTGTTCACGGTCGTCGCGGAGTCTTCGACGAACGAGCCGAGCCGGCTCGTCGCGGCGTCCATCGGACTCGCGCTGCCTGCCGACCCTACCCACCACGGCTACATCTCCGAGCACCACAGCTACGGCCAGAACGAGGTCACGGCCGGGGAATACGCCGAGGATCTCGCCGCGTCGATGCTGGGCACGGTGCTGGGCGTGCCGTTCGATCCGGAGAAAGCCTGGGACGAGCGCCGCGAGCAATGGCTCTTGTCGGGTGAAATCGTGCGCACGATGAACGTGACCTCGACGGCGGAGTGCGGTGCCGACGCCCGTTGGACCACCGTCGTGTCCGCCGTCGCATTCTGCGGCTAGGTGGGCGTCGGTTTTGCGGTTGCGTTTGCCGCCGGCCTGCTGAGTTTCCTGTCGCCGTGTGTGTTGCCGCTGATTCCGAGCTATGTCGGCTACCTCACGGGCATGTCGGTGGAGGAAGTCGAACGGCGGCGCGGGACGGCGGTGCTGCACGGGCTGTGGTTCGTCGCCGGATTCTCGCTCGTGTTCGTGCTGCTGGGCGCCGCGGCATCCGCGGTGGGCAATCTGCTGCGTGATTATCAGGTCTGGCTCGGGCGCGTCGGCGGCGTCCTGCTGATCCTGTTCGGCGTCTATCTCCTCGGCATCCTGCGGCCGGCGTTCCTGATGCGCGAACGGCGCATCGAGCTGGCGCGCAAACCCCTCGGCTACTTCGGCTCCGGCGTCGTCGGGTTCACGTTCGGTGCGGCGTGGACGCCGTGCATCGGACCGATTCTGGGCGGGATTCTGACCCTCGCGGCGACACAGGCGGGGCTCGGGCGGGGAGTCGCGCTGCTCGCGGTGTATGCGCTGGGGCTTGGGGTACCGTTCCTGCTGACCGCATTGGCCCTGGACCGGTTTCTGGTCTGGTTTCAGCGGTTCCGACCATACATCATATGGGTCGACCGGATCGCGGGCGCGATGCTGATCGTGCTGGGGATCTTGCTGGTCACCGACAGCTTTACGCTGCTCGCGGGATACCTCCGTGGACTGACACCTGAGTTCCTGCGGGATCGGTTGTAGAAGAAACCTGCGACTCAGGTGTGGGTACCCATTGCCAACCGCTGTTACAGAGAGGATTCCATGAATCGGCTAGCGATTTTGGCGACTATCGCCGTATTCGGATTGAGCGCGAGTGCTTGCCAAAAGGGACAGGACCAGAGCCAGGCCAGCGACTCGACCGCCCGCAATCTGACGTTGGCGCCTTCGGAGTCGACCGCGGCGATGCGCGACGTCCCCGACCAGAATCAGAAGGCGACGCCGCCTCCGGTCACCCGGCCCCCGGCACAGCGCCCGCCGGCGCCACCGCCTGCTCCGCGGATGGCGCGGCTCGGCGCCGGCACGGAGATGGACATCGCGGCGACCGATACGATTTCGTCGCGCACCGCCAAGGTGGGTGATGCGTTCACCGCGCGTGTCGTGGAGGATGTGAAGAATGCGGCCGGGAAGGTCGTCATCCCCGCCGGTTCGGTCGTCAATGGCAAGATCGCTGACGTCAAACCTGCGCCCAATCCCCGGACTCCCGGGACCTTGACGTTGAACGTTGCCAGCATCACTGTACGCGGCACTTCGTACGCCATCGAAGCGTCGGTCGACTCGCTCGAGACGATCCACAAGGGTCGCGGAGTCACGTCGGGTGATGCCGCCAAGGTGGGAGCCGGCGCAGTCGCCGGTGCGGTGCTGGGTCGCGTGCTCGGCGGCAACAAGAAGGGCACGATCATCGGCGGCGTGGTGGGCGCTGCGGCAGGCGCGGCTGCGGCGAATCAGAGCAAGGATTCGGACATCGTCTTGCCAGCGGGGGCGCACATCATCATCCGGCTCACGAAGGAACTCGCGGTAGCGGCATCCTGACGCGGTGATCCGCACCAAGCTGTCAACGATGATGTTCCTCCAGTTCTTCATCTGGGGGGCATGGTACACGACGATTGCCGTGTACATGACGAATCATGGAATGGAGCGACTGACGTTCTGGCCCTACACGGTGAATCCGATAGCGGCCATCGTCGCTCCATTTTTTCTTGGTCTGGTCGCCGACCGCTACTTCGCGACGGAGAAGGTCCTCGGCGTGCTCCACATCGTGGGCGGCTTCGTCTTGTGCGCCGTCCCGCGCTTCACCGGATCGCCGACGACCTTCATTCTGCTCCTGCTGGTTTACAACCTCTGCTACATGCCGACGCTCGGCCTCGCGAACAGCCTCGCGTTCCACCACATCCAGTCGCAGGAGCAGCAGTTCCCGCTGATCCGTGTCTTCGGGACGATTGGGTGGATCGTGGCAGGGCTGTTCATCAGCTTCGTGCTGAGCAAGCTGATGACGGCGGTTCCGGAGCAGACGGCCTGGCCGCTCTACACGGCGGGCATCGCCAGCGTGCTGCTCGGCATCTTCAGCTTCACCTTGCCGCATACGCCGCCGTCGGGCAGAGGACAACCCGTCTCGCTGCGTAGCATCGCCGGCCTCGACGCGCTGAAGCAGCTCGGCGACCGGCCGTTCTACGTCTTCATCACGGCGTCGCTGCTGCTGTGCATTCCGCTCGCCGCCTACTACAACTTCACCCAGCTCTACCTGGGTGCGGCCGGCGTCCAGAAGATCGCGGCAACGCAAACGATCGGGCAGATTTCCGAGACGTTCTTCATGCTCATCATGCCGCTGTTGTTCCTGCGGCTTGGCGTGAAGAAGATGCTGATGATGGGCATGGCAGCCTGGGTCCTGCGGTACGCGCTGTTTGCGATGGCCGCCCCTGCTGCAGTGTTCTGGATGATCCTGCTCGGCGTCGCGCTGCACGGTCCTTGCTACGACTTCTTCTTCGTCACGGGCCAGATCTATGTCGACAAGAAGTCCACACCGGCGATTCGCGGCCAGGCGCAGGGCTTTCTGGTCCTGGTGACGTACGGGGTAGGCATGCTGATCGGCGCGCAGGTCGCGGGCCGCGTCTACAACAGCTTTCTTGCGGAAGCGACCAGTCTGACGCTCGAGCAGTGGAGAAGCTTCTGGATATTCCCGGCCGCGTTTGCGGCGGCGGTGCT
>WNFU01004472.1_pt1 | contig 17878 bp, 21 predicted proteins | sample 5400121 | NCBI WGS metagenome assembly WNFU01 (sample SAMN13153360, study PRJNA577476) | soil metagenome | isolation source: 100 cm soil or saprolite under grassland replicate 1 | place: USA:California | collected 2016-06-15
GGCGCGCTTCGGCCGGGTTGACGGGTTCCTTCGCATCGGCGCCCCTGGCGCGCGGTCGGCCTGGTCGGGCCGTTGCGCGGGTGGTTGGACGGTGGCCCTGTCAGGTCCTTGCGTGCCGCGGCCGGTAGCGGCTCCACCACACCGCGACGGCGCCCGCGAGCAGCAGCAGCAGGCCAAGGCCCAGCTCCCGGCTGCCGGAGGCGGGCCCGGTCAGCGCCAGCGACCCCTTGGACGCCGCGGCGGCGCAGCCGGTCGAGGCGGTGTCGCGGGCGGCCATCGTGAGCGTCTCGCCCTTCTTGGTCCAGATGCTCACGTCGACCGTGGCGACGCCCTTCAGGTTCTTGGCCAGGTGGGCGCTGACGGTGCCGGAGGAGGTGGTCATGACCGGCGTGGGCTGGCCACCCACGACCGCGCCGTTGGCGAGGTTGCGGACCAGCAGGAAGAGCTGCTCGCTGGCGGGCAGCCCCTCCCCGCTGACGCGCACGCCCGAGCAGGTGGCGCTGTTCACCCGGAGGTCCTTGGGCACGGCGGCCGCCGGACCGGCGAGGCAGACCACCAGTGCGAGGGTCAGGACCGGGGCGACGAGGATGGTTCGACGCATGTTCACCTCATTGCTGCTTGGCAGGCGCGCCTGCTGTCGACGAACTCCTGGATGGTGTCGGACAGTCGCTGGTCACGGATGTTGCCGACCAGATAGGCGATGGCGGCGTCGGCCCGCTCCATCGCGATCAGGCATTCCCGTGGCGGTGGCCCCGGCCGTACCGGGATGCTGGTGCTCGGTGCCGGAGCGGCGGTCTGGGCCACCGGCCGCGGCTCCTCCGTCCCGGCGCGGGTCACGGCCACGCCGAGCAGGAAGCCGACCAGCAGCAGCACGACCGCGGCGACCGCGATGAGCAGGTCCACACGCAGCAACCCCCGCCGCGGCCGAGGCTCGGCGGGGTCGGGGTCGGGTCGCTCCGCGGGGACGGGCACCGGGGGGTCGTCGGGGACCGTCGCAGGGACGGCGGAGGGCTTGAGCGCCGTCGAGGGCCGGGAGAGGGTGCCGCCGGGCTCCTCCTCCGAGACTTCGTCCACTCGCACGCCAAAGGCAGGCCCCCCGCGCTTGCGCTTCTCCTGGTTCCCCCAGAGGGATTCGTCGGAGGAAAGTCGCTTGGGGGCCTCGTCGGGATCGTCCGAAGCCATGTCTCCAACTCCTACCCACAGAACGGAGATCAAACAGGTTCCGGACAGTTCCACTCAAGTAACGGCCAATTTCCCGAAAGGGCGTTACTCGGATGAGCTACTCGAAGCGGCGCGCTCGAGCCGCCCGCTGAAGGCGGCCCGCCGCTCGGGCGGGACGCGCTCCCCCACCCGGGCCGCGAACAGGTTCGCCGGCTCCAGGTCGGCGGCCGTGACCACCCCGACCAGCTCCTCGCCGGCGACCACCGGCAGGTGCCGGAAGCGCCCACGTCGCAGGGCCGACAGGGCGGCGCGCACGTTGGCGTCCGGCGCGACCGTGACCGGCCGCGGGGTCATCGCGTCACGGACGAGCACGGCCCGCTGCCCGTGCGGCCGGGGGGCTGGGCCGGCGCGCCGCCTTGGCGGCCTTCGCCGCCTTGACCCAGCGCCCGACCTTGAACGCCGACGGGCACAGGTCGGCCAGCTCGCAACGGTCGCAGCGGGGGTCCTTGGCGGTGCACACCTCGCGCCCGAACCAGATCAGCCGGTGCGAGAAGATGGTCCACTCGTCGACGGGGACCAGCCGCATCAGGTCCTGCTCGACCTTGACGGGGTCGTTGTTCCTGGTCAGCCCCAGCCGGCGGGAGAGCCGCCCGACGTGGGTGTCGACCACCACGCCCTCGTTGCGGGCGAAGAAGGAGCCGAGCACCACGTTGGCGGTCTTGCGGCCGACCCCTGGCAGCTCGACCAGCTCGTCCATGGTCCCGGGCACCTCGCCGTGGTGGTGCTCGAGCAGGTACCGGGCGGCGCCCTGGACCGACTTGGCCTTGTTGCGGAAGAAGCCGGTCTGGCGGAGGAGCTGCTCCAGTTCCTCGCGGTCGGCGCCGGCCAGGTCGGCGGCCGTCGGGTAGCGGCGGAACAGCTCGACGGTCACCTTGTTGACCACCACGTCGGTCGACTGGGCCGACAGGATGGTCGCCACCAGCAGCTCCCACGCCGAGCGGTGGGTGAGGGCGGTGGTCACGTCCGGGTAGCGGGTGGCGAGGCGTTGGCGCAGCTCGGCGGCGCGGGCGGTCCTGGCGGCCTTCGACTCGCGGCGGCCCGGAGGGGTCCGGGGAACCCCAGGGGCCGGGGGGGTCCGGGGTACCCCAGGGGGGTGCCCCGGTTGGTCGCCCGGGGGGGTCCGGGGAACCCCAAGGGGGTGCCCCGGTGGATCGGGGGAGGCTGGCATGGGCGGATGGTAAGCGTCCCGGCGGCGATCGGCCACTGAAGTCCGGGCGCCCGGATGCCGAGTATCTATCGAACCGGGCGCACGGGGAGGATGCTGTGACCGAGGACGACGCTGTCCATCTGGAGCGGCGGGAGCCGCTCGCCGACCTGCGCGCGCTGCGCGAGTCGCTGAGGGAAGAGGAGCAGCGGGTCAGCTACTGGCGGCAGCTCGTCCAGGGGCGGCTCGACCTGGTCCGCACCGCCCTCGACGGCGGCCATCCGAGCGTCGACGACCTGGCCGGCCTGGCCGCCGCCCGTGCCCGGACGGGCGCGCGGCGGCGCTCGCCGGCCGCCACCCACCTCGCCCTCGAGGGCCTCGTCAGCCCGCTGGCGGGCCTGGAGGCCCTGTGGGCCGCCCCGATCGCCTGGGACGACCCGACCGCCCTCCACCGGCTCGAGCGCGGCCTGATCGAGGCCGAGGTCAAGCTGTCCGCCTACCGTCGTGCCCTGCACGAGCGGATCGACGACTGCACCGCGCAGCTCGTCGGCCACTACCAGCGCGACCCGGCCCAGCTCGCCGAGATCGTCCCCCGCTGACCGCGACCAGCCCCCGCTGGTGCCGTGCGCGATCGCGCGCACAGCGCCGCCTACGGTGATTGCAGCCTTCCCAAAGCAAGCAGCGGACCGTACGCTAGAGGCGAGGAGGAGGGGCCCGGGAGGGGCTGGTGGGCATCGCTGTCCGGCACGTAGGCCGGGCGACCCTGCTCGGTGCGGGCGCCCTGGCGACCACGTTGGCCGCTGAGGTGGTGGCGGCCAAACGTCGCCGTTTCCTGCCGTCTGACCCGGAGCTGGAGATCGGCGGCGTGGTCGGTCCGGAGGACGGCGAGCCCCTCGTGCTGGTGGTGCTCGGCGACAGCTCGGTCGCCGGGGTCGGTGCCGACTCGGTCCAGGACACCCTCACCTACGGGGTCGCCAAGGCGCTGACCGACCGGTACCGGGTCGTGCTCCATGCCCTCGGCGTCTCCGGGTCCAAGCTCTGCAACGTCGTCGGTGAGCAGTTGCCGCAGGTGGCGGGCCTGGACCCCGACGTCGTGCTGGTCTGCGTCGGCACCAACGACGTCACCCACGGCACCACCTTCCGCGAGGCGCGCCGCCAGCTCCGGCTGATGGCCGACGGTCTGGCCACGGTCGCCCCCGGGGCGGTCGTGGTCGTCTCGGGCCTGCCGCCGGCCGAGACCGCGCTCGCCTTCCGGCGGCCGCTGCGCGACCTGCTCGGGCTGCGGGCGTACGCGTTCACCCGCATCTACCAGGCCGAGCTGGCCCGCTTCGGCATCTCCGTGTTCGACATCGCCCGCCTGACCCGGAAGGCGTTCCGGGGCAAGAAGGAGATGTTCAGCTCCGACCTGTTCCACCCGTCCAGCGCCGGCTACGCGTTCCTGGCCACGATCTACGGCCGGGCGGTCCGCGACGCGCTGGATGCCGCGCGCGCGGTCGAGGACGACACCGCCGCCGAGGAGCTGGCCGGCTGATCAATCGAACAGGTCGTCGAAGAAGCTCCGCTTGCGGCGCTTGCGGTCGCCCTCGCCGCGGTAGCGGTCGTCATCGTCGTCGTCGCCATCGCCGAAGGTCTTCGGGAACGGGATCTCGCGGTCACGCTGCCGCTCGCGCTGGGATGGCTCGCGCCGCTGCCAGCTCTGCTCGGCGTCGACCAGGTGCTCGAGCTCGCCGCGGTCCAGGAAGATGCCGCGGCAGTCGGCGCACTGGTCGACGGTGATGCCGCTTCGCTCGTAGCTGCGCATCCCGCCCTGGCACTTGGGGCAGATCAGGTCGGTGGTCATGACGGTTCCTCCTGTCCGAGGTCGGAGCGGGTTGCCTGCCGGGCCGCACGCTCGCGCGCCAGTCGCCGGTCCTCGCGGACGGCGACCACGTTCTGGTCGTAGCTCGCCCACGCGACCAGGATGCCGAGCACGGCGGCGAGCGCGACCAGGTCGCCGGCCCCCCAGAGGATGGCGCCGCCGGCCTGCTGGTCGGCCAGCGGAGTCGGCCCCCAGGAGCGCTGGAAGGTCGCCAGGCTCGGGGCGAGCAACCGCCCGCTGTTCATGATCGCCACGCCGAGGAAGGCGTGGAACGGGACCATCAGGAACACGAACAGCAGCCGGGCGACGTGGGGCAGGCGCCAGCGGGTCGGGTCGATCCCGACCACCGGCCACCAGAACAGCAGGCCGGCGCCGAGAAAGTGCAGGTGCACGAGGTCGTGGACGAAGCGGTTGCGCAGGCTCAGGTCGAACAGCGGCGAGAAGTACAGCCCGTACAGCGAGACGGTGAACAGCACCCACGCGACCAGCGGGTGGCCGAGCACCCGCACGGGTGGGCTGTGCAGCACCCTGACCATGCGCCGGCGGGCCTGGCCCCTGGTCGCCCGGAGCGCCAGGGTGATCGGCGCGCCGAGGGCGAGCAGGGGCGCGGCCACCATGGTCAGCAGCATGTGCTGGGTCACGTGGACCGAGAACAGCACCGTGTCGTAGGCCTCGATCGGTGACAGCAGCGCCAGGGCGAGCGCGCCGAGGCCGCCGATGAAGCAGCCGCTGCGCTGCGCCGGCCAGGCCACCCCGCCGGCGACCAGCCGCCGCCGCGCCAGCAGGTAGAGCACGCCCGTGGCGACCAGCAGGACCGACACCAGCGGGTCGAGCGACCAGCCGAGGAGCGCCCGCCCGAGGGTCGGCGCCGGCACCTCGGCGCCGGGCGCCGGACCGGCCCACGCCGCGCCGGCCCCGAGCGCCGTCCAGGCCAGCGCCAGGACGCCGGCGATCGGCGCCCGGCGCCCGGACCATGCCGTCCTTCCCACCCGGTCAGCTTACCCGGCGTCCTGGCGTATCAGGTCGTGGGGACCCGATCCCTCCGGCTGCCCTCGGAACGGAACCCGATGAGGCCCGCGACCACCATGGCGGCCCCGAGGCCGAGGGTGACGGCGATCGCGGCCCGGGTCACCGTCGGGCCGACGGCCGTGGGGAGCTGGGAGCGACCCAGCGCAGGCAGGTCCGGCAGGGCGCCGGCCAGGGTCAGCAGGACGCCGCCGAGGAGCAGGAAGACCGCGGCGCTCTCGGCGCGCCCGCGGAGCAGCCGGTAGGCGGCCAGCCCGGCCACCACCCAGCCCGCCACGGTGGTGACCGTCCCGTTCAGCTCGGCCGAGAGCGGCGCGGCGGAGGCCAGCAGCGCCCCCACCGTGTGGACGACGTCGGCCGCGACCGCCAGGAGCGCCACCAGGGCGAGGACGTGGGGACGCCAGGGGCCCCGGCCGGCGGCCAGGACGGCGGCGAACACCGCCACCGCGGCCAACGCCCACGGCCACGGCGACGGGCCTGGCACCCAGGTGACGTCGCCCTCCAGCAGCAGCGTGCGCTCGCCCAGCCGCAGCGGGATCTGCCAGTTCGGCACGACCACGTGGCGCCGGCCGCGGGCGGCGGTGACCGCCTGGGGGTCCGGACCGGTCCAGTGGGCGCGGTGGTCGTGCCACGCCACCCTCGGCTGGTCGCCGATCCGCCGCCACTCCGGCGCCGCCGCCGGGTCGAACTCGGCGGGGACGCTCGCCGGCGCGGTGGCGAACCGGTTGGCGTAGGCGCTCGGCGAGCGCCGGTTCTCGAACGCCCCGTCGGGCCCGACCCGCAGGTAGGGCTCCAGGCGGTAGCCGAGGACCAGGACCTCCTGGCCGGTCCCGTTGACCAGCTCCAGCCGGTCCCCCGCCGCCACGGTCCGTGCCTCCAGGCCGGGGACGGCCGGCTCGACGCCACGCACGCCGGTGCGATAGCTGGTGGGCTGCGCCCCCGCCCCGATCACGTGCGCGGCCGCCGGGCCGGCCGTCGCGCCCACCAGGACGGCGGCGGCGACCACCACCCGCAGCGCCCGTCCAGGCCTCACCGGCGGCGCCGCCGTTTGGCAGGGTTGCGGGCCGGCGGCTTGCGGGCGGGACCGGGCCGGGCGGCCCCGCCAGGCCGCGGCCTCGGGGCCTGCGTGGGGCGGCGACCGCGGCTGCCGGCGCGGCCAGCGGTCGCGAGCCGGCGGCGCACCAGCAGGGCGGCCAGCACCAGCAGCGCCGCCACGGCGGTGGCGAGCAGCAGGACGCGGCCGCGGCCGCTCCCCCCGGACCCGCCTCCGGTGCCGGCGGGCGGGACCGCCGCCACCACGTAGCCGGTGGTGTCCAGCTCGGCGCTCACCTGGTGGGTGCCGGGGGTGTCGGTGCTCCGCAGGCGCTGCCAGCTCCGGCCGTCGGCCGAGGCCAGCACCAGGTGGCCGGAGGGGTCCGCCACCGCGGTGGCGAGCAGCGGGTAGACCAGGCCGACGCTGGACCGGCCCCCGAGGGCGTCGACCTTGCCGCCCGACGGCCGGTAGCTCGCCTGGATGCGGTAGGCGTTGCCGGCCAGGACCAGCCCGGGCGGGGCCGGCCCGAGGGTGGCGGGGTCGACCGGGTCGATCGACACCGCCACCGAGGTCTGGCCCTGGCTGGCGGGCACGGCGCCCTCGCTGAGCACCAGGTTGAGCTGCCCGTCGCTGGTGGAGAAGGCGCCGAGCTGCGAGCCCGTGGCCGCCAGCTTCACCGAGAAGCGCAGCGAGGCCGGTGCCTTGTTGCTCGCCGCCAGGTCCGGCGGCGGCTTGACCCAGCGATAGGGAACGGGTGGGGCCAGGCCGTCGAGCAGCGGTCGTCGGGCCAGCAGGCTCGCCCGCCCGCTCAGCGCCGCCCCGGCCAGGTACAGCACGGCGATGCCGACGCCGGCCAGCAGGGCGACCCGCGAACGCGTCATCGGGTCGGGCGGATGGCCGCGATCGGGGCGGTCGCGAACTGCGGCGGCCAGGTCACCTCGCGCCGGTTCAGCTCCGTCCACTCCCAGATGACGCTGGCCGCCCGGAGGTTGGCGCCGGCGTCGGGCCCGCCGGGCGCGCCGAACGCCAGGCCGCTGCCGTTGGGCAGGCCGCCCCGCGGCACCCTGGCCGCCCTCGCCGCCGCGGCCACGTCGGCCGGGGCGAGCGAACGGGCCGCCGGCAGCACGTGGCGGAACAGCGCCCACGCCCCGGAGAACCCGGCGAGGGCGGCCGCGCTCATCGACTCGCCGTAGGCCGCCTGGTAGGCGCCGTCGGCGCGTTCCAGCAGGGCGCGCCCTTCACGGGTGAGCCCGTGGGGGTTGATCCCGTGGGTGTCGGGCTTGTCGGAGGCGAACAGCCCGAGGGCGTCGCGGCCGAGGCGGGCGCCGAACTCCGGCATGCAGTAGCTGGAGGAGGTGCCGATGCTGGCCAGCAGCGGCAGGTGCTGGCGCACCTGCTCGCGCCGGAGCGCCACCCCGTCCTCCAGGTAGGCGACCACGAACAGGACGTCGGGGCGGCCGGCCGCGACCTGCCGGACCACCCGGGCCGGGTCGTAGCGGCGCGGGTCGTAGGCCACGTCGGCGGTCAGCCGCAGGCCCCGGTCGCGGAGCTCGGCCCTGGCCCCGTCGGCCACCGCCCGGCCGTAGACGTCGTCCACGGCGGCGACCGCGAACCGCAGCGACGCGGCCTCCCGGTCGAGCCTGGAGGCGAGCTGGTCGGCGACGAACGCGATCGCGTTGCGGCCGAGCAGCCCACCGGTCGGCGCGACCCGGAACACCAGGTCGCCTTCGCCCGGCCCGGCGAGCTTGCCGACCGCGCCCGTCTCCCAGAACAGCGAGCCGCGCCCGGCCGCCGCCGCGGCGGCGGGGCTGGAGATCGTGCTGCCGTAGCTGCCGAGCACCAGGTCGATGCCGCGCCCGGCCAGGGCCTGGACGGCCCCCGGGGCGGCGTCGGCCTCCGGCACATCGACCCGCTCGACCGCAACCTTGCGGCCAGCGACCCCGCCGTCGTGGTTGACGAGCTCGGCGGCGACCACGACCCCCCGGTACTCGTCGACCCCGCCCATGCCCTGGGAGCCGCTCAGAGGGTAGACGGCGCCGACACGCACCGGCTTGGGGGGTCGTCGGCACCGGCGCAGCCGCCGGCGGCCAGCAGCAGGACGACGAGGCAGGCAAGCGGACGGAAGCGACGCATCTAGGTCACCGCCAGGAGGTTGGCCACGGCGTGGGTGACGGCCGGGACGGTCCAGCGGCCGGACGCGAACCGCTGCCAGGACAGCAGCAGGCCGGCGCCGAGGTCGACCGGGAGGGCGGCCGTGCCGTACGCGGGCAGGTGGACGAGGGCGAACAGGGTGGCGCTGCCCAGCACGGCGACCACGGCGCCGTACCGGGCAAGGCGCGCGTACAGGAGCCGGCGGAACAGGGCCTCTTCGGCGACGGCGGCGAGCAGGCCCAGGCCGGCCGCGGCGGCGCCGACCCGAGGGTCCGGCGCCGGCCCGGCCACCACCCCGGCCGCGGCCACCGCCGCCAGCCCGATCCCCAGCGGCGCCGCCCAGCCGAGCGGCGGCCGTGTGCTCCGCCATGGCTCCACGCCTCGCGGAGCGCGGGCCATCCCCGGCATGGCGCCGGCCGTGCCGACGGGGGCGGCGAGGGCGGTGGCGGCCATCGCCAGGTAGCCGGCCGCGAGCAGCGGGACGGCGGCCGCCACGGCGCCGAGCGCCGGCCGCGCGACCAGGAACGCCAGCCCCGCGGCCACGGCGACGTCCGCCAGGGCCACCTGCCGGCGCGGCGCGAGGGTCGCCGGCGCCGTCAAGGGGCGACCGCGGCGCCGGCGAGTGGGAGCCGGCGGACCATCCCACGCCCGTCCATGGGCGCAGCATACCCGGCCTCGTCAGCGGCGGCGCAGGTACGAGGGGTCGAAGCCGTAGGGGAGCTCCAGGCGGCTGGCGGCCAGCAGCTCGGCGTCGGCCAGCAGCTCGCCGGTCGGCCCGTCGGCGGCGATGGTCCCGCCGTTCATGACCAGGGCCCGGGGGCACAGCTCCAGCGCGTACGGCAGGTCGTGGGTGACCATCAGCATGGTGATGTCGAGCCCGGTGAGGATGTCGACCAGCTCCCGGCGGCTCGCCGGGTCGAGGTTGGACGAGGGCTCGTCGAGCACCAGGATCTCCGGTTCCATGGCGAGCACGGTGGCGACCGCGACCCGCCGCCGCTGCCCGAACGACAGGTGGTGGGGCGGCCGGTCGGCGTAGCCCTCCATGCCGACCGCGCTCAGGGCCGCCTTGACGCTGGTCGCCAGCTCGGTCCCGCGCAGGCCCAGGTTGGCGGGGCCGAAGGCGACGTCCTCGGCCACCGTCGGCATGAAGAGCTGGTCGTCGGGATCCTGGAAGACGATCCCGACCCGCCGCCTGATCTCCCGGAGGTGCCGGGTCGCCACCGGCAGGCCGGCCACCGTGACCTGGCCGGCGCCGGGCAGCAGCACGCCGTTGAGCTGGAGCACCAGGGTGGTCTTGCCGGCGCCGTTGGGGCCGAGCAGGGCGACCCGCTCGCCCCTGGCGACGGTGAAGCTCACCCCGAACAGCGCCTGGTGGCCGTCCGGGTAGGCGAAGGCGACGCCCTCGACCTCCAGGGCCGGGGTTGGGGCTCCGCGGGCCGACCCCGCCGCCGTCACCGGAGCCCCCAGGCGGTGGCGGCCACCAGGGCGGCGGCCGCGGGCGCGGCCAGGGCCGCCAGCCACTGGCGCCGGCTGGCGGCCAGGTCCTCCAGCACCGGCATCGAACCGGTGTAGCCCCGCGACACCATCGCCAGGTAGACCCGCTCGCCCCGTTCGTAGGAGCGGATGAACAGCGCCCCGGCGGTCGCCGCGACCGCCCTCGCCTGCCAGATCCAGCGGGGGTCGTAGCCGCGGGAGAGCCTGGCGACGCGCATGCGCCGCAGCTCGTCGGCGATGACGTCGGCGTAGCGGACCATGAACCCGGCGACGGTGGTGAACGCGCGCGGCAGCCGCAGCCGCTCCAGCCCGCGGAGCAGCTCCGGTACCGGGGTGGTGGCGGCGACGATCACCGACGCGGCGACGCCGAGCGTTCCCTTGACCACGATGTTCCAGGCCGCCCACAGCCCCTCCCTGGCCAGCGGCAGCCCCAGGACCTCGACCCGCTCCCCCTGCCCGACGACCGGGAGCAGGACCGCGAACAGCAGGAAGGGGACCTCGACGACCAGCCTCCTCGCCAGGAACGCCAGCGGCACCCGCCCGACCCTGGCGAGCCCCACCAGCAGCAGCGCGTACAGCCCGTAGGCCCACAGCGCCTCCCGCGGGGTGGCCACCACCGCGAGCACGAACAGCAGGCTGGCGGCGATCTTGCACTGCGGCCGGGCGCGGTGCAGCGGGCTCGCCCCAGGGAGGTAGAGCGGGTGGGCGTGCCCGGTCCCCACGGTCAGGGCGCCCGGGTCGGCTCGGTCCCCACGGTCAGGGCGCCCGGGTCGGCTCCGAGCGGTCACGGCCGGCGCGCAGCGCCCGGACCAGCGCGAACAGCGCGAGGCCCACGCCGAAGGTGACCAGCACGCCGATCAGCCCGGAGAGGCCCGTGCTGAGCCGTTCGTTGTCCACACCCTTGATCGCGTAGCCGGCCAGCGGCCCGTTCTCGAAGAGGTGCTGCCTGGCCTCGGCGGCGAAGCCCATGTCGTCGGCCACCTTGTTCAGGCCGTCCGGCGCGCCCGACGCGAAGCCGCTGACGAACAGGCCGAGGCCGACGGCCACCAGCAGCCCGCCGAGCAGGAACAGGCGGAGGTTGGAGGAGCGCACGGCTAGGCCACCTCCCTGGCCTCGAGCACCAGCGGCGCCTGCAGGTCGGACGCGCCGTGGACCAGGTCGGGCCGGACACCGAGCACCACCCCGACGGTCATGGCGGTGATGATCCCCTCGCCGATGCCGATCAGGGTGTGGACGCCGACCATGGCGGCGACCACGGTGCCGACCGAGGCGCCGCCGTTGCCGCCGATGGCGTACTCGACCACGAACGCGATCGACGCCAGGACCACCGAGATCCCGGCCGCCACCCCGGCCGAGCCGGCCACGGCGGCCTTGGTGGCCGGCAGCACCCGGCGCAGCAGCAGGAACACGGCGTAGCCGCCGACGCCCGCGACCAGCGCCATGTTGGTGATGTTGAGGCCGAGCGCGGTCAGGCCGCCGTCGGCGAACAGCAGGCCCTGGACGAGCAGGACCACCGCCACGCAGATGGCGCCGGCCCAGGGGCCGACCAGCACGGCGGCGAGGACCCCGCCGAGCAGGTGCCCGCTGGTGCCGGCGGCCACGGGGAAGTTGAGCATCTGCACCGCGAAGATGTAGGCGGCCACCAGCCCGGCGAGCGGCGCCTGCTTCTCCTGGAGCGTCTGGGCCGTGCGGCGCAGGCTCACCCCGAGGCCGCCTGCGGCCACCGCACCCGCTCCCAGCGAGGTGGAGGCGTTGATGAAGCCGTCCGGAATGTGCACGTGGCCCTCCTTGACCGGCTCAGTTGCGCCCCGTTGCACCTATGTGCAGCTTGCAACTGTACGGCCAGCGCAGGAGATCCGCAACGGGAGACCGGCCCGGCGGCTGGCGTCGCGGGGACCTTCCGGCATAGCGTCGGCGCGTGGACGTGACGGTTGGCCGCCACCGGGCGATGCTCGTGGTGGTCGGGATGCTGGTGCTGGCGGTGGTCGTCGGCGGGGTGGCGCTCTGGCCACGCGGCCGGCTGGCCCCGGCGGGGAACGACCAGGCAGACCCGACCCGGCTGCTGAGCGCCACCCTGACCCGCGTCCAGGCCACGCCGTGCGAGCAGGCCGAGCCGGGAGCGCCCGGGTCGACCTGCATCAAGGTCGCGGCGCGGCTCGCCGACGGCCGGCAGGTCGACTTCGAGACCACCGACCCGACCGGCGGCACCTTCCGGGCCGGTCAGCGCGTCCAGCTCGCGGTGCTCGAGCAGCCCGGCCAGCCGCCCTACTACAACATCCGCGACCTCGAGCGGACCCGGCCGATGCTGCTCCTGGTGGCGTTGTTCGTGCTGGCGGTGGTGGCGTTCGGCCGCTGGCAGGGGGTCCGGTCGCTGCTGGGGCTTGGGCTGTCGTTTCTGGTGATCGTCGGCTTCGTGGTCCCGGCCATCCTGCGCGGCCGGAGCCCGGTGCCGGTCGCCCTGGTCGGCGCCATGGCGATCATGCTCGTCTCGCTGTACCTGGCGCACGGTCCCGGCCGCAAGACCACCGCGGCCGTCGTCGGCACCGCGCTGGCCCTCGGCCTGACGGCGGCGCTGGCCGCCGCCTTCGTCGGGGTCGCCGCGCTCACGGGCCTCGCCAGCGAGGACGCGCTCAACGCGAGCTTCGCGGTCGGCGGCCTGTCGCTCCGCGGCCTGCTGCTGGCGGGGATCATCCTGGGCGGCCTCGGTGTGCTCGACGACGTCACCGTGTCGCAGGCCTCGCTGGTGTTCGAGCTGCGCCGCGCCGACCCCGCCGCCGGGTTCGGCGAGCTGGTCCGGGGCGCGCTCTCGGTCGGCCGCGACCACGTCGCGGCCACCGTGAACACCCTGTTCCTGGCCTATGTGGGCGCGTCGCTGCCGCTGCTGGTGCTGTTCGTGACCAGCGGCGACGCCTTCGGCACGGTGGCCACCGCCGAGGCGGTGGCGGTGGAGGTCGTGCGCACCCTCTGCGGCTCGGTCGGCCTGATCGCGGCCGTTCCCCTGACCACCGTCCTCGCCGCCGCGCTGGCCCCCCCGGAGGGCCCCGCGACCGACGCCGCCGGGCGTCTCGCGGACGCCGCCGTCTTCGAGCCGGGGCCCGCGGCGGCCGCGCGCGAAGAGCCGGGCGGGCGGGCGGCCTTCGCGCCGGCCGGGGGCCTCCCCCAGGAAGCGGCCCTGGCGCTGTTCGACCGCGTCCTGGCGCTGCACGGCCCGCGGCTGTCGCATGCCACCGTCGCGCTGGACACCGGCGACTGGCTGGGCAGGGAGGCGCTGCCGGACGACGCCCGCCGGGCAGCGGTCGAGCTGCAGCGGCTGGCCGCCACCAGGCGGAGCGGCGGGTCCTGGTACCGGCGGGCGCTGGCGGCCGGCAGCGTCCGCCTCGACCTGCGCGAGCAGGGCCAGCTCGACCTGCTGCGGCGCTTCGGGCCGTTCTCGACCGACACCAGGGTGTGGAACGACGACCACCCGGACCCGGTGGTGGAGACGGCCGAGGCGCTCGACGACCTGCCGAGGGTCACCTACCGGCTCGCCGCCTGGGAGCTCGACCGCCTGCGCGCGCTGCTCGCCGACGCCGGCCTGAGCGGCGCCGCGCTGGTCCCCAGGCGCTCCCGCGCCCGCCGCTGACACGACACCGCCGGTAGGATCGGCGCACCACCAAGGAGGTCCGTCTGCGCCGCCGCACCGCCACATGCCCGCTTGGCCTCGCCCTGGTGGCCGCTCTGGCCCTTGGGAGCTGCTCGCGGGACGCCGCCCCGCCGGCGGTCGGCTCCCCCGCCACGGTCACGACCGCAGCCACCACGACCGCCGCCGTGGGTCCCACGACGACCCGGCCGGCCGCGACCGCGGCCCCGGTCCGCTACCGCTTCCCGGTGGCCGGCTGCCGCGTCGACTATGGGCGCTCCCACCACGACTACCCGGCGACCGACATCTTCGCGGCCCGCGGCTGCGCCTTCGTCGCGCCGGTCGACGGGCGGGTCGACGAGGTATCCACCTCCGACCGCTGGAGCACGGCGAGCGACCGGGGCGCCGACCGGGGCGGCCGCTCGGTGTCGATGGTCGGCGTGGACGGGGTCCGCTACTACGGCTCCCACCTGGAGGCCGTGGCGGCCGGCATCGCCCCCGGGGCCCGGGTGCGGGCCGGGCGGCTGCTCGGCCGGGTCGGGAACTCCGGCTCGGCCAGCGCCACCGCCGTCCACCTCCACTTCGGCATCTCCTGGCCCACCCGGCCGGGGGTGTGGTGGGTCCGGCGGGGGGTCGTCTACCCCTGGAGGTACCTGGACTCCTGGCGGGCCGGCGGCAACCTGTCGCCCGTCCGGGCGGTGCGGGCGGCCCGGGCGGCGGCCGGCCGCGAGGACCCGCCGTGCCGGGCCCGCTGCTAGCCCCCGGGCCCCTCGGCCTGGTGGCAGGCGGCGCACACGCCCGAGATCGCGTAGTGGCTGAAGTCCGGGCGGAACCCGTGGTCCCGCTCGACCAGCCGCTCCAGGCTCCGCAGCGAGCGGCGGGACAGCTCGAGGTCGGCGCCGCAGCGGGCGCAGGTCAGGTGGGCGTGCTGGGCCTCCTCCAGCCGGTGGTAGCCAACCCCCGACTCCAGGTGGACGTGGGCAAGCACGCCGACCTGCTCGAGCCGCTCGAGGGTCCGGTACACGGTCGACGGGCTGACGCCGGGGACCCGCGCCTGCACCCGCTCGATCACGGTGGTCGGGATGACGTAGCCGGAGGTCGACATGATCTCGTCGACGATCGCCAGCCGCTGGGGCGTCATGCGCATGCCCTGCCCGCGCAGGAGCTCGACCGCGTCCCTGGTGCCCTTGCCGCTACCCATACCCGGTAGTCTAGCAATGCAGATGCAATCGGTTGCAATTCCCGCCGGGAGGCCGCGGCGGGCGGTCAGATCCCGTAGAGACTGTGCTCGTAGCGGTCGGTGGGCGGCCGCACGGGCGTCACCGCCTCGGCCACCAGCACCGGCCGCCTGCTGGACGGCGCGATCCTGGTGACGGGCGGCTCCGGCAGCCAGCGGCCCTCGACCAGCAGCCACTGGTCGGCCTGCCTTCGGCTCGGGTCGCCGCGGACGGCGATCTCGTACGCCTCGGCGTCGGCCGCGCAGCAGAACACGTTGAAGCGGGCCAGCCGGTAGCCGCCGTCGTCGCCGGGGGTGGCGAAGCCCAGCACCCGCACCCGCGCACCCTCCAGCGACCGGCGCTGGTCGTAGAGGGCCCGGCTGACGAACTCGCTGACCGGCAGCGGGACCGCGCCGTCGACCGGGTCCGGCAGCGGCGGGAAGGCGCCGACGGGGCCGCCGGCACGAGGCGCCTGCCGGCTGGCCGCGTACGAGCCCAGCGCCGGCGGGGCGACCAGCAGCAGCACCAGCACCGGCAGGATCAGCAGCCAGCCGGCTCCGAGCCGGCCACCGTGCCCGTGCCCCGCGGGCGTCGCCCGCCGGGGCTGCGGGCCCCCGTGCAAGGTGGCCGCGGCCAGGGCGAGCAGGACCGCGCCGCTGGCCGCCAGCGGCGGCCGCAGGGCCGCGCGGACGTACGCCAGGGAGGCGTCGCTCAGCCCCAGCCAGAGGGCGGTCGCCCCCACCACCAGCAGCATCGACCCCTGGGTGCGGTCCTCGACCGACCGGGGCACCCCCTTGGGCCCCGACCCACCGGGGGACCCCCCTGGGGTCCCCCGGACCCCTCCGGCCGGACCCCTCCGGTTCACAGCAGCCACCGCCCGACCAGCAGGGCGCATACCACCGCGACCACGAAGGTGAGGGGGGCGAAGCGGGCGGCGAAGCGGCGGCCGAACACGCCGACCTGCATGGCGACCAGCTTGATGTCGACGGCCGGCCCGACGACCAGGAAGACCAGCCGGGTGTCGAGCGGGAACTGGCGCAGGCTCGCCGCGACGAAGGCGTCGGCCTCCGAGCAGATCGCCAGCGCCACCGCGAGCAGGCCGAGGCAGAGCGCCGCGAGCAGGTGGTTGCCGGCCACGGTGTCCAGCAGCGGCCGGGGCACGAACGTCTGCAGCGTGGCCGCCGCCATGGCGCCCACCACCAGCCAGCCGCCGGCCTGCAGGAAGTCGTCGCGGACGGTCTGGCCGAACGACTGCCAGCGGGTGTCGCCCTCGACGAGGCGGGCGCGGGCCCGGTCGATCCACTCGTCGCGGCCGAACCGGCTCCAGACCAGCCCGACCACCACGGAGGTCAGCAGCGAGGCCAGGAACCTCGCGGCCACCACCTCGGGCCGGCCGGGGAACGCGACCGCGGTGGCGACCAGCACCACCGGGTTGATGGCGGGCGCCGCCAGCATGAACGCCAGCGCCGCGGCAGGGCGGACGCCGCGTTCCCGCAGCCGCGCGGCGACCGGCACCGAGGCGCACTCGCAGCCCGGCAGGACCGCCCCGGCGAGCCCGGCCACCGGGACGGCGACGGCGTCGCGGCGGGGCAGCGCCCTCGCCAGCCACCCGGGTGGCACGAGCGCGGCCAGCGCCCCGCTGACCAGCACGCCGAGGACCAGGAACGGCAGGGCCTGGATGGCGATGGACACGAAGATCGTCGACCAGGTCTGCAACGCCGGGTTGTCGACCGCGTCCGCGAGCAGGTTGCGGCTGCCGAGCGCGACCACCACCAGCAGCAGGAGCAGCCGGGCGTCGAGCAACCGCCCCAGCCGCCCCCCCGGCTCGCCGGTCTGCGGCCGGACCGGGCTCTCGACCTGACTGACGGGGAACACCACCATCCTCTGGAGACGCCCGGGCGATGGTATCCCCGCGCTCAGAAGTGCGTGGTACAGAGGATTCGGGTCGCTGACCAGATGACCGACCGGTAGAGAGCAATGGCCGGCCGGTGCGTCGGGAGTCGTCGAGCCGTCGCTCAGGTGCGTGCCCGCTCGCCCGGGTCGGCCAGGACCACCTTCGGGTCGCGCCACAGGTAGACACCGCCGACCTTCTCCGGCCGCGTGCCGAGCAGGTCGGTCAGGAACCCGACCATGACCGCCCGGTTCGGCATCGGGCCGACGACCACGCTGCCGACCCGCCAGCGGACGAAGTCGCGCGCCAGCGCCTGCCGCCTCGGCCCGGTCAGCCGCGGCGGCGGGAAGCCGCGGTAGATCTGGTAGAAATGAATGGACCCCGGGCTGGGGTTGGCGCCGAAGCGGGGCCGGCCGTCCGGCTGCGGGCCGATGAAGTAGCCGCCGGCCATCCGGAACCACAGGTCGGACTCGGCCTGCCAGGTCATCGGCACGGCGATGCGCCGGTTGGGGAACGGCAGCACCAGCGTCACCCCGTCGCGGGGCAGCTCACGCACGCTCGCGCTGGTGAAGAAGGCCGGGGTGGCGACCTTCTGGGCCGGGATCGAGGAGGCCGGCCACAGCGGCGCGAGCACCAGCAGGCCAACCGCCGGGGCGGCGAAGCGCCGCCAGCCGCCGCCGTGCCAGACGGCGTGCAGGAACAATGCCAGCAGCAGCCCGGCGAACAGGGCGGTGAGCTGGGCCAGACGGCTCGGGATGAGGCTGTCGAGCAGCGGCAGCCGCTCCAGGTACGCCACCGGCAGCCAGATGCCGGTGTCGCGGCCGCCGACCAGCAGCCTCGGCCCCAGCGACAGCACCGCCGACACCAGCAGCAGCGCCAGCGTCACCCGCACCACCGCGTTGCGCCACCAGCGCACCCCGATGACGACCAGCACCAGCAGCAGCGGCACGCCCAGGTAGGCCGAGTTGCCGCCGGCGAACTTGCGCACCTGCTCAGCGGCGGCCTCGGGAGCGATCGCCTGCTGGGTGCTGGGCACCACGTAGCCCTGCAGGTCGTTCGAGCGGTTCCTCTCCTGGATGTCGCCGTGGATCCGCTGCGGGCCGGTGAACTGGACCGACAGCGGCCAGGCGGCGATGGCGGCGAACACCACCCCGGCGGTGACGAACGCCACCAGGGTGTGGACGATCCTGCCTCGCAGCCGCCGCAGGTTGCCGAGCAGCAGCA
>WNFU01008637.1_pt1 | contig 17869 bp, 15 predicted proteins | sample 5400121 | NCBI WGS metagenome assembly WNFU01 (sample SAMN13153360, study PRJNA577476) | soil metagenome | isolation source: 100 cm soil or saprolite under grassland replicate 1 | place: USA:California | collected 2016-06-15
CCGCTGCCTCTAGCTGCGGCCATCGATATCGAACCAGGGGAGATGGTGGAGTGGAAAGTCGACACCCGCTACAAACTCTTTCTCATCCGCCAACGTCCTAAAAAAAGAAAACAACCGTGAGGGGTTTTTCAGCAGAATCTCTTTCATTGCCTGACCTCGCGGTATACGGAATCCACACTCAACTGTTTCGCCCAGCGGGTCAGATAACATCGGTTCCGTTGCTTTACGGATTGTAGCAGGTTTTTGACGTCTTCGAGTTGCACTTCTGATTTAAATTTTTTCGCCCACTCCAACTTTGACAGAATCAAGTCTTCCAGCGCAACGATTCCGTGTCAGACCTTTAGAGAGTCAGAGCTCATGAGGAACAGGTATACCGCTCTTATCAAACTTCCAGGTTCATTACGGCGCCGAACTGTTTCCCCTGCCCTGCTCGCCAAGGTCGCGAAGAAGCCGCGCGCTCCCAGTTCGCGCATCAGCAACGCACCGATGAAACCCTCGAGATGGACTCCATCGCGCCACTTCGCGGTCGGAAATTATAGTTGACTTGGCTAGTGCAACAACTGCGGCCTACCAGCGATCTTTGCCCGTCGCCCAGCGGTCCAAGCTGGCGAGATATTCGCGAAACAGCACCATGCGCATCGCCACGGCGCGGCGCACGCGATCCTGACGATCCTCGGTGGTTGCATAGCGTTTGAGGAATTCTTGCGGCACGCTGCCGTGACCTTCTTCGTCTTCGGTGATGCGCCGATAGGGTTGCTTGATCCACTCTGGCACCGCGGGTGACTTGAGACACATTTGGATCAAATAGTTCGCGACGGTCTCGCCGGCGAGGGATAAGCCGGCGATCCGTTCGCAGGTTTCATTGAGGCCTTCCATCGCATTGAACATGGCGATCTGCGCCGGCAATGGTTTGTAGTCGAACGGGTCCGCGCCCAAATCGCCGATGCGCTTCATCAACAGCTGCGCGTGCACCATTTCTTCGTGGGCGGATTCCGCCATCGTCGCTTTGACATCCAACTCCGGCGTGGTCTTGAGCCATGTGCCAAATAGATCAGCGGCGCGCAACTCGTTAAATAATCGGCTTTTCATCACCCGAATACGTTCTTCATCCGTGCGCAGAGGCGCGTAGCAGTAGGCCGGCGGATGTGTGTCGAGATACCGGCAGAATTCATGCACCGGCGCTAAGATCTCATTCAAAAACTCTTCGCTGTTCATGACAGGAATAGAAGTTCCAGCCGTTTCAAATGTTCAAGCCGTTCCAGCCGTTGCCGGAAACGATTTGAACGTCTTGAACGATTTGAACTTTCTCCTTCTGCTAAGCTTTCCAACCCTTTTGCGAGATATCGATACCGTTACCCTCGGGGTCATGGACGCGATATTCCGCGAAAGGAATTCGGTCCGGCCGGGCCGCGCCGCGCCGCACGCCGGCTTTTTCCGCCCGCGCTTGCATTTCTTCGTTGCTTTTCACGTGGAAGCCGAAGTGGTTAAGCCCGAGGGGCTCTTCTTTCCTTTGATACAAGAGCGCCAAATTCATGTAACCATCGGAGACGAAAATCGATGACCGGTCGGTACGCTCGATCTCTTTCATGTCCAGAACCTTGCAATAAAAGTCCGCCATCCGCTGCGGATTAGGCGTATAGAGCGCGATATGGCGAATCGGCACAGGGCGTTTTTCGTAGCCGACATCAAAAGCCCGGTGACAGATACCAATGGTGTTGCCGTCGGGATCGCACAGCTCGTAGTTGGTCCCCGTGTACGAATCCACCTCAGCAAGATTCGCTTCCACGACGTTGACATGGGCCAACTTCTTGCGGATCGACTCGGGACGCGCCGTGTCGAAGCTCAAATGCCGGAAGCCCTGTTTTTGCGGCTCTGCCTCCGGGACGAGCGCCAGGTTGAATACTCCTTCCGAAAGAAAGGCAGCGCCTTTGATTTCGTCGATTTTCTCAAGCTCGAACACGTCTTGATAAAACGACGCTAAACGGCTCGGATCTTCGGCGGCGATAACCAATTGACGTAACTGCGGCATGACTTCCACCTTCTTTCGTTGGTCTATGCGTAGCTTACCACAACCGTAGCTTGGGATTACAGCGATAGCGAATTCTCTTGATCGCTGGAATATTTCTCTACGACAAACGCGGGCGATTTGACCGGTAGGAGCAAACTGAACACGCTGCCAACGCCAACTTCGCTCGTCACGCGAATTTCTCCACCCAGCGCGGCCGCAAGCTTTTTGCAAAGTCCCAAGCCTAAACCCGTTCCGCCATAGTGGCGCGTGGAGGAGCCATCGAGTTGGCGAAAGTCATCGAAGATGATCTCTTGGTCTTCCCGCTTGATGCCGATACCCGTATCCGCGACGGCGATTTCCAAAACTTCGCCGACGCCGGTGCGCCGTTTGCAGATCGACAAATCGATGCGCCCTTTCTTGGTAAACTTGAGCGCGTTCGTCAGAAGCTGAACTAGGATTTGCTGTAGCTTCTGCCCGTCGCTTTCTATGGAATCAATCGCCGATTCCATATGGATGCCGAACTCAATCGGGCGCTCGCGAATCAGCCTTTGGGTCATCGTCTCCAAGCCGGTCAGGATCTCCTTCAGCTTGACGATTTCAATCTGAGCGGAAGAGCCGTGGCTCTCCATACGGGAAAAATCCATGAGATTATCCATCAGGCTCGACAGTTCTTGTCCGTTATGAACCAATCGATCGAGAAATTTCCGCGCATCTCCCGACAAGTCCAAATCACGCAACACTTCACTGTAGCCGATGATCGTGCTTACGGGCGTGCGCAGCTCGTGGCAAACATTGGCGACGAAATCTTTTTTGATTCGATCCATTTCGATCAAACGTAAAGTCTTCTGCGCTGTACTCGTGTCCGGATTTCTTGGCGCCAAATGAGACCAAACCTTTTACTTCGCGCTCGTAGACAAGTGGCATGAGAAGCTCCGCCTGCCATCGCGCGAAAACTTCGAGTAATAGGTCTCTCTTCTCTCGAAAGCGCGGGTTAGTCATTACCTCGTCACGGGAGATGCCGCGGTAATCGCTGCCGGACCAGATCTCCGCGAAGCCCATCGGCTCGTCCATCTCTGGAGCTGTCTGGGTCATCGACTCGGTCGCCGACTTTAAGATTTCCGGCGCATTTTTCCCCCGATACATCAGGACAGCGTTTTTGACCCCCAGGAGCTCGGTGATTCGTTGGATAAAACCTTTGGCCAGAGATGGAGCGGCATCGAGGGTTCGCAGGAACATACTGATCTCTTCCTGAACTTTGATCGGGTCGTAGTCCTGGCGATAAAGGTATCGGTCGACGACGCTTTCGAGCCAACGGAGTAATGGATTGAAAACTGCGACCACAAGCACCGAAAAGAAAATCGGCACGAGCGGGTCCTTGGCATAGCTTCCTGCCCAGGGTGCCACTACGAACGCGATGATGGCGTAGATCACCACCAACAAAGCCATCAGGGCAACTCGGCTCAACGCGACCTTCAAAACACGGCCGAGGTCAAAGAGGCTGTATTTCAATAATGCATAGGCAACTGAAATGGGAAAAAAGATCGTCGGCACCAAGGCGATGTTGTACGGAATCGGCCACTGAAACGAACTCGTCAGTACGGTGACCAGCGTAGGTATCAAAAAACCCAAAAGTGCGCCGACAAACATCACGCGCAGCCTCGAGCGCTCCAGATCCGAATCCGTCCGACGCAACGCGTAGCCCGTAATGATCAGGAATGTGAGCGCGCCGATGCAGGCATAAACGTATGCGGCGCGAAAAAAAGCGATCCAATAGTCCAATGGGCCCAAAAAGGTCGCGCTGTTAAGAATTCCAAGAACCATGCTTATTCCGTAAATCGAAATGAGCGGAATCGGACGTAGCGCGAAGGTCATCAAGTTGCCTTGCCGGAGCAACAGAGCCAGATGAATCGCGGCGCTGGGGGTGAGCGACAAAGCAAAGATTCTCAACTCTTTTGGCAGCACTCCCTCCGTCATAAAATCGAAGGTGGTTTGAAACCAGACGAAAACCGTCAAGACCATGAAACAAAGCGGCAGCGCGGCCGGCGACGAAGCGTGGAAGAAGTATGGCGACACACCGATCAAAAGAAAGGCCAAACCGATGAAGATATAGATACCAAAGCTCAAGAGCCAATCGCGCAGGCTGAAATTCATCGTGGAAATTGTCAGGTCGAGAGTCTCCGAGCTACGCAGCACGCGGTAGTGAAGTGAAGATGCGGCAGGGACGCTGCGCGCGCTTTGGTACAAATCAGCGCGACTTCGTAGATCGCGCCCATTAATGCTCAAAACGCGATCCAATGGCTGAAGACCCGCCGCCTGGCCGGTCCATCCAGGTACGGAGTAAGGGCCCACCGTCAGATTTTCATGCACGAAAAAACCGGGAAACGGTTCATTCAGCCAGCGGCCGATGGATAGAACATTCTGGCCAATCAGGAGAAGGACCGCCAGACCGGTTAACAGGAAGAGTAATCGTCTTTGCCAGGTTCGGTCACCCATAGAATCCCCCTCGGCCAAATCAAATGCAACGCACCGGGGGTTTATCAAGGCAACTCGAATGCTGTCAAGCAAGAAACTGCGGAGGTCGCTCGTGTAAGAATAAACGGCTATCGCATCGTCGGCACAAGGAAGTAACCACGCACATGCGGTGCTCGGGAGACCGCTGGCGGAGAAGGCGCCTTTATTTATTATGCCTTGGCAATGGTTTCGCTCGGCAGGACGAGCCGAGTCTGTCGGCCGAGGATCTCGAGGAGTACGGCAACGCGCTCGCTGCCCTTGAGCAATTGTTCAAAAACCGCTTCGAGACCGGAGAACGGTCCCTCATTGATACGCACCATATCCCCCGGTTTAACGTTTACGGGATCGATCTGGGCGATCCCACCAGGACAGCGCTCGCGCAATGTTTCAATGATATCTTCACCGACCTCGGCAACGCGCGCGCCGAAAGTGAGAAAATCCTTTACCCCAGGCGAATAACGCGCAGATTTGCCGGAGATAATCATGTCAAGACGGCAAAAAACATAACCCGGAAACAACGGTGCCAAAACCCAATGGAATCGGCTGCCGATTCGCCGCCGCGCGCGCATCCACGGTAGGAATACTTCCAAACCGAGATCCGTAAGGCGCCTCTCGACTTCCCGCTCGCGATTCACCTTGGTTCGCAGCGCATACCATCTCAGCCCTGCTTCAATCTGCAGTGGTTCCGATCTCATACAATCGACTCTCCGGCTTCGTCCGCTCGAGCGCTACAAGCGACGTCTCTCGATAATTCTAGCAGACCAGCAGACGCATGATAACTCGAAGTTCAATTTGGTTGAAGGTCATTTTTGCGCGGCGTTGAAATTCCTTGACTTCAGAGGCAATTTGCGGTGCAATGTAGCTACGACAGCTGCGAACTGAAGAACGTCTGTTTCGTTGGCGTCTAACGAGAAAGAGGCATTGGTCGCATGCAAGCATTAAAATACTTTCGGCTTTCCGCTCCCTTCATCTCCGCTTCAGCCTCTTTATTTTGCCATCTTCGCTGCTCAACGTGATGCTCGATATCAAAATAGCGCTCTCGCCAGTTTTGTCTAATACATTTAGCGTTCTCAAGCCATTTTTATTGCCGCAATGCACCAGGGGCTCGTTTGCAGCGCCAAGCGACCGTAGCGATTCGAAAAAGGGAGGCTACTGGAATGGACAATAGCCAAGAATTCGAAAACCTCATCAAGAAAGATCGGGATGTGCATCAAACACGTTCCTGGCGTGGCAGCTTGTTGGGGTATCTCGACAAGGTTAAGGCGGATCCAACGAACGCCAAGCTGGCCCATGCCCGCCTCTACGATACCCTCATGAAACCGGGCGTGCGCGACATTCACGAGAACAACGACCCTCGCGTCAAGAGGCTTTACAAGGACGAATCCTTGAAAGTCTTTAACTTCTTCACTGACGAGTTTTTTGGCATAGAGAAGACCATCTCTCAAATCGTCCGCTACTTTCACGCGGCCTCACTCAAAGGCGAAGAGAGCCGTCAGGTTCTATATTTAATGGGACCCGTCGGTTCAGGCAAAAGCTCATTGGTGGAAAAGCTCCATCGCGGCCTCGAGGAAAGCGAGCCGTTTTATGCGATTGAGGGATGCCCGATGTTCGAGGAGCCCTTGCACTTGATTCCGCGCCATCTCAGGAAAGAGTTTGAAAAAATGTTAGGCGTGCACGTGGAAGGCGACCTGTGCCCGGTGTGCCGCTACAAACTCGTGCAGGAGTATGGTGGCAAGTATGAGGAATTCCCGATTTGCACGGTTGGGTTTTCCAAACGCGCGCGCGTCGGCATCGGCGTGGTCCCGCCGGTCGATCCCAACAATCAAGACACGTCGGTGCTGATCGGGAGTGAAGACATTTCGAAATTGGACCTTTATTCGGAAGGCGACCCACGAGTCCTGGAACTGAACGGCGCGCTGAACATCGGCAACCGCGGCGTGGTCGAGTTCATCGAGGTTTTCAAAAACGAGATCGAATATCTCCACTGCATGATCACTGCGACTCAGGAAAAGGTCGTGCCGGCGCCCGGTCGTCATGGCTTGGTTTACGTCGATACGGTCATCGTTGCCCACTCCAATGAAGCCGAGTGGCAAAAGTTCAAAGCGGACCATACCAATGAAGCGATTCTCGACCGCATCGTCGTGGTTCGGGTCCCTTATAATCTAAGACTCTCCGAGGAAGTCAAAATCTATCAGAAGATTATCCGCAACTCGGATTTTCGCGCTCATGTCTCGCCGCACACGTTAGAGGTCGCTTCGATGTTTGCGATTCTTTCGCGCCTCGAGCCAACCAACAAGTGTGATCTCATGACCAAGCTCAAGCTTTATAACGGCGAAGAAGTCGTCGAGAAAGGCAGGGCCAAGAAAGTCGACGTCGACGAACTGAGGGACAGCGGTAAGCGGGAAGGCATGTCAGGGATTTCAACCCGCTTCATTATGAAGGCTTTGGACAACGCCCTTTCGGACAACGCCGCTGGGAACTGCATCAACCCGATAAACGTGCGCGAGGCTTTGATCAACATGGTCAAGGAAGCGGACCTTTCTGATGACACGCGAAAGCAATACCTCGAGTTCCTCCAGGATACGCTGCACAAAGAATACCTGGAGATTCTAGAGAAAGAGATCACCCGCGCTTTTGTTTATTCCTATCAGGAACAAGCCGAGGCCCTGTTCCAGAATTATCTCGACCATGCCGAGGCTTACGTCAACAAGAGCAAGGTGAAGGACCGCAATACTAAAGAAGAGCTGGCGCCGGATGAGGGGTTCATGAAGTCCATCGAGGAGCAGATCGCGATCATCGGGTCGGCGGCGGATGGTTTTCGCCAAGAGGTCATCGCGTATCTCTGGGCGGCCAACCGGCGTGGGGAAAAAATCGACTATCGAAGCTATGAGCCTTTGAAAGAAGCCATCGAGAAAAAACTGATCACTTCCGTGCGCGACTTGAGCCGGGTCATCACCAAATCGCGCATGCGCGATGAAGAACAGTCAGAAAAGTATAATGCCATGGTCAAGAATCTATTGGAGCACGGGTACTGCCCCAGCTGCGTCGACGTTGTGCTCAAGTACGCGGCGAATAATCTGTGGAAGGATTAAGGGAGGCAGGAGGAAAGATCAAGGAAATTACGATCCGTTCTCCGGGTGACAACTTGCCGACCATCTTCCGTTCCTATATTCCGTCATCGGGTCAACGCAGCGATCGCAGCGCCGGCGACCGGCTGCGCCATCGACAGAAAGTCCGGGAAGCGATCCGCAATAATATTGCAGACATTATCGCCGAGGAATCCATCATCGGCAAAGACAAAAACCGCATCATTAAAGTCCCCATTCGCGGCGTCAAAGAATATCGTTTCATCTACGGCGAGAACGCGCCTGGCGTTGGCCAAGGGGGCGACGGCGAGCCCAAGCCGGGTGATGTCGTTGGACAGGGGCAGGACGGCAAATCGGGCCAACAGGCCGGCGACCGTCCCGGCGTCGACTACTACGAAACCGATGTCAGTCTCGACGAACTGATCGATCTGATGTTCGAAGACCTGGAGCTGCCGGACATCGAACGAAAACGGCTGCGCCAGATCGAGGTCGAGCGGCAGTACCGGCAAAAGGGCGTGCGGCGAAAAGGCATCCGTGTGCGCTTGGACCGAAAGCGCACCGCGCGCTCGCGCGTCAAGAGGAAAAAGGCTTCGCTTCGGCGTCAGCCATCGGGCGCACCGGCTGAACGTTTCCCGTTTCACAAAGACGACCTGCGATACCATCACACGGTCACGGACGTGCGCAACGAGTCCAACGCCGTTGTGCTATGTATCATGGATACGTCCGGCTCGATGGATACGATGAAGAAGTATCTCGCGCGCAGTTTCTTTTTCCTCTTGTATCAATTTCTCTGCACGCGCTATCAGAACGTCGAGATCGTCTTCATCGCGCATCACACGGAGGCCCGGGAAGTGACCGAAGAAGAATTTTTTCACAAGGGTGAATCCGGCGGGACGTTTATTTCATCGGGATACGTCAAGGCGCTGGAGATCATCGAGGAGCGTTATCATCCGGCGCTCTGGAATGTCTACGTCTTTCATTGTTCAGACGGCGACAACTTCGAGTCGGACAACGATGCGGCCCTCAAGGCCGCCCAAGAACTGACTCGTACCGCCAATTTGTTCGGTTACGGCGAGATAAAGCCGCTGGGGTCCGGCTATTACGGCAGCAGCATGATCACGTTCTTTTCGCAGATTCAGGAGCCGAACTTCCAAACCGTGCAGATCCAAAAGAAGGAAGATATTTGGACTTCGTTCAAGACTTTCCTATCTAAAGACCGCGCCCGCGAAGACGCAGCCTAAACGCATCCCCATGGCTCCCGACTACGCTGTTGCAGATCTCGAACGGTGGAACGAGCGGATCATGACGCTCGTCGAGCGATTCGGCCTCGATCCCTTTCCCCAAGAATTCGAAATCTGCGACTACGAGGACATGCTTGCTTACATGGTCTATTCGGGAATGCCGTCCCATTACCCGCACTGGTCCTACGGTAAGAGTTTCGAAAAGCTTAAGACGCTCTACGAGTACGGCGTCAGCGGCCTGCCCTACGAGATGGTGATCAATTCCAAACCGTCGATCGCCTATCTCATGCACGACAACAGTCTCGCTTTGCAGGTTTTGACCATCGCCCATGTGTATGGGCACAACGATTTTTTCAAGAACAATTTTACCTTCCGCTCTACCCGCGCCGAATACACCATTGAAACCTTCAAGGGCCACGCCAACCGGGTCCGTCAATACATCGAAGACCCCAGCATCGGTCTGGAAAAAGTCGAAGCGATCCTCGATGCCGCTCATGCTCTTTCGCTGCAGTGCCGACGCAATCTCGCCATCAAAAAGCCCACGGTCGTCGAGGAGCGCCGGATGAAGGTGGAGGAATTGGAACCGCCGGCCGATCCTTTCAGCGCTATTCATCGGCGCCATCAACATATTCAGCCGGATCTCGACAAGGTGCCGCTCTATCCGGACGAGGATCTATTGATTTTCATTCGCGATCACCACCCGCAATTCGCCGAGTGGGAAAGGGACTTACTGACGATCGTGCATGAACAGGCACAATACTTCGTGCCGCAGATCGAAACGAAAATCATGAACGAAGGTTGGGCCAGTTTTTGGCACAAGCGAATCCTCGACACCCTGGAACTGCCGCAAGGGCTGCAATTGGAATTTATTGTGCGGCACACCCAAGTCCTGCGTCCAACGCCTGGCAGCCTCAATCCATATCATATCGGCATGAAAGTTTGGGAAGATATCGAAAAACGTTGGGATCATCCGACTGCTGAAGAGATCGAAGAATATGGTCCGCGCAAAAAGACCAGCAAGGAAAAATTGTTCGAGGTGCGCGAGGTCGAACGCGATACTTCCTTTTTGCGCCGTTATCTCACCGAGGAGCTGATCCGCGAACTCAATCTCTTCGAATACAAAGCCCGGGGCAACGAGCATGTAGTGACCCGCGTGGCTGACCAAGACAATTGGCGCCAGATCAAAGAGACACTCATCCAAAATGTCGGTACCGGAACCCTTCCGGTTATCAAAGTCATCGATTCCGACTACACCCACAACCACACACTGCTGCTCAAGCACGCCCACGACGGGCGCGATCTACAGCTCGAATACGGCGAGAAAACTTTAAAATACCTGCACCAACTGTGGGGCCGGGACGTCGCGTTGGAAACCCTGCTGGACAATCGCACCACCCTGCTGTCGTTTTCCGACGGCAAGTTCGCCATTAAAAAATCCGCCTGAGCCCACGATTTTCATCCGCCGGTTGCCAATAACGCGACCCCGTGGCACTAATCTAACGGTAGCGCCTTCCTCTTATGGCAATATTTAAAAATTTTGCGGCTATTCAGAAGTGTATTGTCAATAGGCTCGAGGACTCTGCCCTCGACGAGAAGTCCATCGCCGGCGTCATCGGCGATGCTCCGTCGCATTACTCCAGGAGTCCCCGACTGTGGAATGCGGCGTTTGACGATCTTGGCATCCACGCCGTCTACCTGCCATTCGATGTCGACGATGCGCATGTAGGGAATCTCCTGGCCGCCCTCAAAGATACTGCGCGCTTCATCGGTGTCAACGTCACGGTTCCATACAAAGTGCGGGTGATGGATTATATTGACGAGCTCGATGCCGGCGCCCAACGCATTCAAGCGGTAAATACCATCGTGCGAAGTCGATCTGGCCGGCTCATCGGCTACAACACGGATGGCGAAGGTTTCATCGAAAGCATTCTTACACGCCAACCGGGCCGAGCCGAGAGTTTCCTATCATCGCTGAAAGAAATGACGGTTTTGCTGCTAGGCGCCGGGGGATCGGCGCGAGCCGTGGCATTTCATGTTTCCGACTTGCTCGAAGGGGGACAGTTAGTTATTTGCAATCGTACGCTGCAGCACGCAATGTCTTTGGCGGCGGACCTGCAAAAAACGAGGTGCCACCCGCTGGGCATCAGCGAGAAAGAACTGGCTGCCTGGGCGCCGAAAGCGGGCTGCATCATCAACTGCACGACTAAAGGCCAGAGCGGCGTACGCAAGTTGCCCAACGGTATGGCAGTCACGCTCGAGCCCTACTCTGCCTTGGCCCCTGCTCATCCACCTGCTCTCGCGGAAAGCATCTCCCAAGAACAAAACACGAGATTGCCCGCGACCGCGGCGGCGGACATTGACGCCAACAATAGCGTTTCAATGGCTCTCGCGCGAAGCGTTCCGCCGGAGACGCGCTTTTACGATCTGATTTATCATCCTGAAGAAACGATCTTTCTGCGTCAGGGTCGAATAACTGGCCATCCGACGATGAATGGCAAGGGCATGATCGTCAATCAAGCAACGATCGCCTTCAAGCTAATCTGCAACGCGGAACTCCAAGCGAGAAACATCGATAACGCGCAAACGCACAAACAAATCTTGGAAATTATGTACCGCGCTTGGTAGATCGCTTCCAACGATAATTTACTTAGTCTGAATCGAGTATTGTAAGTCTCAGCGTCGCCACCATCGTCCTCCCCCGCATCAGCCTGCGGTTGAAGCGGTGGAGGAAGAGAGAGGGGAAGCACCGCAGAGACGCGGAGTTCACAGGATTACTATCTTCTCGGGATTCTGGCTTCCGAGATCGCCGCAAACGAAGAGAGGCAAGCATGGCGTTGGATTTTGTCACGAATCAAGAAATCATCATGGCGGCGCGGCGCAATCTTACGCAGAATGTCTGGCACTATCTCACCGGCGGCGCAGAGGCCGAAACCACCATGCGCCGAAACCGGTTCGGTCTCGATAGCCTCGCCTTTCGGCCACGGGTGCTCGTCGACGTGTCCAAGATCGACACCTCGACGACTGTCCTCGGGCATGAGCTCAGAATCCCAGTCATGCTCGCGCCCATCGGTTCGCTGCAGTCCATCACCCCCGAGGGCGGAGTCGCGGTCGCCAAAGCCGCCGAAGAGTTCGGCACCGTCAACTTCGTCAGCTCCGTAACCCAGCCTAGCCTGGAACAAATCGCGGCAGCTGGCCGGAGCCCCAAAATATTTCAGCTCTACGTGCAAGGAGACTTGAAGTGGGTCGAGACTCTACTTAGCCGCGTTAAGCGGGCTGGCTACTCGGCTCTATGCCTGACCGCAGACACCGCACACTACGGCCATCGCGAGCGCCAGATGATGGATCGTTGGTTGCCGCCGAGCCGGCGTGGCATAGGCTACGAGTATCGCGCCGGCCTTACCTGGGAGACATTGGATGCCATACGAGAGATGGCCGGATTGCCCTTCATCTTAAAAGGCGTGGCGACTGCCGAAGATGCGGTCCTCGCGGTGGAGCACGGCGTCAGTACGATCTACATCTCCAACCACGGCGGACGCCAGCTCGACCACGGGCGGGCAACAATAGAAATGCTGCCGGAGATTGTCGGTGCGGTGCACGGCAGAGCCGAGATCGTACTGGACGGCGGCATCGTTCGCGGCAGCGACGTGCTAAAGGCGATCGCTCTTGGTGCGCGCGCCGTCGGCATCGGCAAGCTTCAGGGTTGGGGACTCGCCGCGGGCGGTCAAGCCGGCCTGCTACGAGTTCTCGAAATTCTCGAAAGTGAGATCGTTACGACGATGGGACTGCTTGGCGTCACGCGACTCGATCAGCTCAGCTCAACCTACGTGTGCAGCGTTCAACCGTCAGGCCCGTTCCATGAAATGAGCGCCTTTCCTCACATGCCCGACTTGTTCCGAATCCTCTAGGCGTCCTCTCTGCCTAGGCCGTGAGATCTCCGAATTCGTTTCACCACCAGACTTAGTCCTCTCCGTCATGGAACTTTGATGATTGCACCGCACTCCTCGCATCTGTACGTAGCGCCGCTATCGTTGATGGTTTCCAGTTCCTCGAATTCATAGAGACGTTTGCCTGATCTCTCGAGACATTCCGGACAACAGCTATCGCCCAGCTCCTCGCCGTCGATGGTCAAATGGCAATGCCGGCATCGCATGGTTCGCTTTCTTACCGGCAACAGTTCCAGCGCAGTGTGATTACAAGTAACCATGCGTCAAAAAGAAACTCTCGAGGATCGAAGTTCGATACGACCATGCACCCGCGACTTAACATACCGTTCCTTGATCTCAACTTCGATCTCTGATTGGCGATCCGACAAAATCGCCCTAGGGAGGCTTCGAGGCTGGTGACGGTCTCGCGAGCGAGATGTCGGGATCGGGAAGGTTATCGAATTCTTCGAGATTCTTGTCTCTGAGCCAAAGGCTACTCGGTCAGCTTACGATTGATCAGTTTGTCGTAGTCGACTACCCGGCATCAAGCATAAATGCATGGAGAAAGACGTAGAAGTCAGATCACTCCAGGTTTCTGTTCGCTAGAACACAGCCTCCGGGCTTGCCGCAAACGTTGGTCCGTCGGATGAAAATCATCCCCGACGTAGTTTTGCTTCTCGAAGGTCTGCAGAATACGCACCCAGATGCCGCAATCCCAGCCGAGCATTTTCCAATACCCCAAACCTTTTGCATCCGCTTCCAGTTCTTTATCCGTCGAATAATTACGCAATCTCACATTCCAAGGGAGTCCCACGTCGGCGCTCGACACGCCGCGGCCGGCCATGCTGCGATTGAACCAGGTGGATCCATCGTCCGTCGCATGACCGGCGGTTTCGTGGGCAATTTCGTGAGCCAAGGTTTGCCGGAGCAGCCAAAGATGCAAAGAACTGGTGGAGGCAAACTTGGCAAGCCGATGACTGATGTATATACGGCGGTTGCCGATGCTCATTCCCAGAATGTCATTGCGGGGGAAATCGGAGAGATAGATCTGATAATCCGAAAACCGATCCTTATCTTCGCTGACGGCGACAATCTGCGCCGCCTCATTGCGCACCAGGAGTTCGACTGCGTCATCTGAAACGGTAGGAATACTCACGCGCGTCGAGCACGATGTCAAAAACAAATAGAAACTAATTAGTCCGCATAAGAAAGGGCTGCCTCGTGACAGCAAATTTAGCGCTTGCACCCTGTATTGCCTTCCCTTCCGTTGAGCATAAAAATTGAAGCAAAGTAGCATATCCTTTCTGCATTGGCTAGGAGGAGGCGCCAAAAACACGCGTATCCGGTTTCGCTGCACGGGCGAGACTGCCGATACGAAGGCATACCTATCTAACGGCCTTCCCCAGGCTTGGTCAGAATGACGGTAGAATTATTTAACGAACTCCGGGGCGACGTGGACGGGGTAACGGTCTGTAGGGATCGGCAAAGAAGGCTCGGAAACCTCAAAAGTTTCCGGTGCCAGGATCTCGGAGTCAGTCGTTTTAGGAGTCGTCCTTTTGAGTGATTTGACCTTCCATAGGATTCGGGAATCGCCCGATTTCCGGTCGAAGGGTGACTTTAACCCGGTCGCCGACTGCCAACACTTTCAACGAATTTGCCAACGATTCGAATATCGCCATCGGTCCTCCGATTTTAAAATTACTTTAGGGTCTTCGACCTTTTGTAAATTAGATTAGCTCTTTTTAGATTCCCATCCAGGCCCTATACCACGCCATGGCGTATTCTTTCTCTCGGAAATATTGACTTGAAAGGGAACGTCGATGCTTGACCCTCGTTTTGACTGTGGATCAAACGACCTTCCTGCTCTTTATTGAAGTCAGCAATGGGATAACGCTGATTCCGAGGGCAAAGAGATACGTCACGTTCATCGAAGCGACGAAAACTTGAGTATCCCCAGGGTTGGGCGTGGTCCCCGGAATCCCCGAATAATATCGGAAGGCCAGCGTCAGAAAGATCCCGCTTAGGGAGATGCCGAGCATGTGTCCCAGGCCAAAGATTCCATTGATAATGCCTATCGCTATGCCCCAATGTTCTTTAGGGAGTGAGCTGACCATAACCGCCTGCGAGGGCGTGTTGAAAAAGGCCGATCCGATTCCCATCAGGGCAAGCAGGATGCTGGGCAAGATCCAATGGGAGTCGGCTCGAAGGTTAGCGCCAATTAAAAAAGCGACCATCAGAAATAGTACGCCCGTGATCAAGAGGAATCGAGCCCCAATACGATCGGTCATGGCGCCGCTCACAGGCGAGAGCACCATGCTGAGAAGCGACGGAACGAGAAAGATAATTCCCATGAACGTCGGCGAGAGCTTTAGCACGTCCTGGAGATAGAAAGGCGTGACAAACGTCGTGAGCCCCTGGGTGATGCAGCACATCAACAGGCCAACCGAGCCGTAGCCAAAAGCAGGGACCGAAAAAAAAGACAGGTCGATCATGGGGTTCGGGGTCTTCTTCTCGTACGCAATAAAACCCCAGAGCGTCCCGACAAAAGCGACACCAAGTAGCGCTTGGCTGCCGGCGCCCATGACCACCGCGATTTTTTGATCCAGGAGCATGGTGATGAGGATCGTTAATCCAAGGAAGAACACGGCTCCCCGATAATCAACCGACCGGGATCGCGCAGCGGATTCCGCAATAGCGCGTCCGGTCATGAAGCAAAGCGCCATTCCCACCAGGCTCGGCAGAAACAATAGGAAGAAGATCCCGCGCCAATGAATCCAATCAATGATGAGACCACCGAGGGGCGGGCCAACAAAAAAACCGAACTGGTGTGACATGGCCATCAGTCCCTGCGCCTTCCCCTCGGATCCCACAGGCATAGCTTTAAAGGCCAAGGTGCGGCCGGAAGACTGAATCATCGCACCGCCGACTCCTTGCACGAATCGAAATAGGATCAATTGGAAAACATCCTGTGAGAGCCCGCAGAGAAGCGAGCCAACGGCCATCACGGCCATGCCGAAGCCGTACATTTTGTGATGGCCATAGATGTCCCCCAGGCGACCGCAAACGACGCCCAACCCGATCCCGGCCATTTGATAAACTATGAGCGCCCAAGAGATCCCCAGGATGTCTGTCCCCAAAGCTATCGCCAGGGTCGGCACGGAGATCATAAATACACGGGTCGAAATTCCAGCTATGGAAATCCCGATTATAGAGTTGATGAGGGTAAGCCTGCGGGCCCTCTGATTCATCTGAATTTGATCGAGCAAATTCACCCTTGTGGGCCTCTCACTAATAAGATCTTGACGTGGAAATCCAAACCTCTGGTCGTAAGGCACGCCTATGTAACCGATCTTGATCGTTGATCATACAGACTTGCAGAGCGCCGTGACCCGATGAGTCGTTCGACCCTATCGAGTTACAGTTTATTTTTGTAGGATTGGAGTCCAGAAATACTTTTTAGGCTAGGCTTTTCGAATCCCTTTCTGCCTAAGACATCGGTGATTTCCGAACTGGTTCGAGAGCGGCTTCAAGGTTTTCGACGATTCCCTGGGCGAGATCGTTGGCATCGGGGAGTTTGTCGGATTCTTCAAAGTGACGGATGTCGACAGTGATCTTCTGGGGATTTGAGAGCTCAATTACCCTAACTGCTCCTCTATTTCTTGCGAGTCTTATTTTCCTCAAACCATACCACAAGAGAAGTCGTGCCCACGGCTTTGCCGTTAATGAGGATCTGATCCGGGGCGACGACCACAGCCTCAGCTATTTGAGGCTGTGTCACGCTCACTCTGCTCGCCTTTTTGGGTAAGCGAAGCACAGCTGATTTATTGACCGTGACCGTGATTGACGGATAGACAAGCACGCTCTCGGTATCTGCCGCTGTTGTTTCTATGTGAGCATATAGTTTTGCCTCGACAGCGAAAACTGACGTCAGGGCCAAGATGCCGATCGCTAACCACTTCATGTTTGTCCTTCTGCCATTGTAGATCGAGTTCATACTTATCCCCTCATTTGTTTCACCGTTTCTATATTATTATTATTGCCTTACAGAAAATCCTACTTCCGCCTCTCACATCGAATAATATCGGGTTGCGACTCAAATGCCTGTCTCTTTGCGCGCCGCTGCTGAAACACAAAGGAAGAACGGACCTCTCGCTTCTTTCTCAAGTCGATTTCTCAGCATGTCGCGACGATTCGCCTGCAAGCTTTTCAAGTTTTTCTTGCAGGAATCTGATGTGCACCCGCAGGTGGTACAATTCCCCCGCATAGGAGAGGGGCACCGAAACGGAAGCGACCTCGCGCTCAAGCTCTTTCAATCGATTGATGACAGATGCCGCACCACCGACAATTGGCTCCTTTTGAATCATCGAGTCAATTTCGCGAACCGTCGTGTACCAGCGATAAATTTTTGACCGAACCCGCCACCTATAAAGTGGCGGTGCGATCCTAAAAAGTGGGATCAACAACGCCAAGAAAGGTAGGACTAGTATTTTGAGACGGTCTATGAGCATGGCCGTCCCGTAAGGCAACCATCGGAACAAAAAAGACGGGCCGTTCGCGATATAGCGCCGAGCATCTTCGTTCAGCGGCAGATCGACGAAGTCGATCGACGGGAATTGCCGCTTTTGCTCCAGCACGCCTCCCGCTCGATGTACTCGGGTAATGGCGTCAAGGAGCGCCGGAATCAGGCTCGCGTTGAGATCCCTGCGCGCGGCCAAGTTCGCCGAAACCGCGACAAGGGTGGTGTCGTGAGACGGAATATTTTGTTCTAAGTTCATCACTCCTTCGCTGAGAGTCACCGGAGTAAGAAAAGGAAACAAACGCCCATAGGCAGGCGCGCGGTCGAAGTTAAGGAGTTGGATATTCCGCTCCTCTAGAAGACTGCGAACTAGGGGCGCGCTGGGAGCAGCGACAAAAAATGCCGCGTCGATTGTACCTTGCGACAGCGAAGTCATAGCTTGCGTTGAGTCTCCGCGGACTAATTTCGTATTGGATTCCGTGATGCCGGCTGCCGAGAGCAACTGCATTGTCAGAAGATAAGTGCCACTCCCCGCAGCCCCGACCGCCACCCGTTTTCCTTTCAATTCTACAAATCGTTTTATC
>WNFU01005040.1_pt1 | contig 17848 bp, 19 predicted proteins | sample 5400121 | NCBI WGS metagenome assembly WNFU01 (sample SAMN13153360, study PRJNA577476) | soil metagenome | isolation source: 100 cm soil or saprolite under grassland replicate 1 | place: USA:California | collected 2016-06-15
AGGCTCCTCGAGCAAGCCCGGCTCGTTCGCGACGAGCTCCGACTGGATGACGACGCGCAGCGGGCCGGAGAGCGGCTCGACCTCATAAAGAATCGCTGCGGCAGACCGCTGGGCGAAGGAGACCAGCCGCGTCGAGCGGACGCCAACCGCCGCGCCGGCGGGTGAGGTCCACTCGACCCGGCGCCGAATGACGCCCGCGCGGAGATCGAGTATCCGCTCGTGCGCGAGCAGTCGCCCATAGCGAACATCGAAAGGCTCGTCGTCGACCAGGAGGCGGATGATCTTGCCGTTCGTGACGTTTACGACCGTCTGGCCTGACTCGGGGTAGCCGTAGCCTGCTTCCGCGTACGGCAGGGGGCGCAACTCGTAAAACGAGTTCAAATACGTGCCCGGGAGGCCATAGGGCTCCCCTTCGTCCAGGTTGGCGCGCAGCCCGATATGACCGTTGGCGAGCGCGAAGACAGATTCAGTCTGCGCTAGGACGTCGAGATCGAGCTTCGCCTCTCGCACCGACCACGGCTCAACTACGAAGGCCGGGTGCGTGATCATGCCGGCTCGAGAAGCCGAGCTAGGTCGGAGACAACGAGGTTGGCGCCGTGATCACGCAGAGCGTCCGCCTGACCGGTTCGATCGACGCCGACAACGAATCCAAAGCCGCCCGCCCGCCCGGCGGCCACGCCGGCCAACGCGTCTTCGAAAACAGCCGCCTGTGCTGGCTGCACTGTTAGTGCCCGTGCGGCGGCAAGAAAGTAATCGGGGGCGGGCTTTCCCTTCAGGCCCTCGAGCTCGGCCACGATGGCGTCGATACGTGCCTCGAATAGATCCTCGATGCCCGCAGCCGCCAGTACCTCCTTGGTGTTTGCGCTCGAGGAGACCACCGCCCGGCGCAATCCGGCCTCTCGAACGGCGCGTACATAGCGGATCGACCCCTCGTACGTCTCGACACCTTGACCGCGGATCAGCGACAGGACGAGCTCGTTCTTGCGATTGCCGAGTCCGGCGATCGTTTCAGCTTGTGGTGGGTCGTCGGACGTTCCTTCTGGCAGCTCGATTCCCCGTGATGCAAGGAAGGAGCGAACGCCGTCGTAACGCGGCATCCCATCGACATACTCGTCGTAGTCCGCGAGGACGTCGAACGGGACAAACGCTTGACCCGTCCGTGCTGATCGCGCGGCTAGGAATGCGTCGAACATCTGCTTCCAGGCCGTGGCATGCACCTTGGCCGTCGGGCTTCAGGTTCCCGATCAATGCATCGTCTCCGATCGGCGACGCGGTCTTCAAGTATCCGACGGTGCGGGCGCACGCACTCGCAAGATCCTTTACCAGTCCCCGCTGAGCGTCATAGGGCGCGGTAATCCGTGTGCCCGCGAGCGCCATCGCGCTTCCGATCGACCCATAAGGTGCGCCCATGCCACCTGGAGCCGAGCGGCAGTCGCCTGCTGCCCCATCTGTGCATTAACCACAAGCGGGATCCGCGCTCTCCCCGATGACTCTGTCTGCCAGACGCACCCGCCCGGTGCCGATCGTCACGCACGTGCACGGCGCAGTGGGGGTGCACGACGACAGCGACGGCTATGCCGAAGCGTGGTACCTGCCTCGCGCGAACGATATCCCGACGGGCTACGCGACAGAAGGCACCTGGTACGACTTCTTCGCCGGCAAGGCCGCCCGCGACTACGGCGTCAGTTGGGGGCCAGGTTTCGCCACCTTCCAGTACCCGAACGAGAACCGCGCGGCGACGATTTGGTACCACGACCACGCGTTCGGCATGACGCGCCTCAACGTCTACGCGGGCCCCGCCGGCTTCTACCTCATTCGCGGCGGGCCGGCCGGCGACAAGTCTGTGCTGGACAGTCGAACCGGCCAGCCGGCAGTCCAGCGCCGCGGGAGGGCGACAAGTTCCCGCCCAACAAGCCCTACCGGGAGATCCCGATCGCAATCCAGGACCGCTCTTCCGACATCGACGGCTCGCTCTTCTATCCGGACACCCGCGCGTTCTTCGACGGGATCACGGGGCCCTATCTCCCGGAAACCGACATCTCGCCGATCTGGAATCCCGAGTTCTTCGGCAACATGATCATCGCGAACAGCAACACCTGGCCGTTTCTCGAGGTCGAGCAGCGCCGCTACCGCTTCCGCTTCTTGAACGGCTGCCAGGCGCGCTTCCTCATCCTCGACTTCAGCGGCATCCCCGGCGTTGAGTGTGGCAGATCGGGAACGAAGGGGGCTTCCTCGCCGCCCCGGTGAATCTCACCGCAGACAACCGCAACCGCCTCCTCATGGGCCTCGCCGAGCGGGCGGAGATGATCGTCGACTTCACCAACGTCCCCGTCGGGAACTACGTGCTCGGGAACACGGTCCCGACGAGCCCTTCGGCGGCGGCGAACCGCCGGATGATTTCGACGTCGCCGACCCCGCCAGCACCGGCCAGATCATGCAATTCCGGGTCGTGCCCGCCATTGGAGTCGACGACTCGACCCCTCCGCAATTCCTCCAGTTGCCCGCGGTCCCGCCGCTGCCGAGGGAGACCGTCACGCGGCCGCTGGCGCTGATCGAGGAGCTGTCCGCTTTCTTCGAGGACGCCCCGGCCGAGGCGTTGCTCGGCACGGTGGCCGACGGCGTCTGGACGGAGCGCCATTGGATGGATCCCGTGACCGAGAATCCGGCCAACGGCGCGACCGAACTCTGGGAGTTCTACAACACGACCGCCGATGCGCACCCGATGCACATCCACGAGATCACCTTCGAGGTGGTTAACCGCGAGGGACTCGTTCTTGAAGACGAGGAGGTCGTGACACCCATCCAGCTCGACGGCTACGTTACCCCTCCGGAGGTGTGGGAATCAGGATTCAAGGACACGGTCATTGCTTACCCGGGACAGGTCACGCGAGTGAGGGCGCGCTTCACGACGCCAGGCCAGTTCGTGTGGCACCGCCATGTCGTCGAGCACGAGGACAACGAGATGATGCGGCCCTACCGCATCGGTCCGCCGCAGCCTGGTCAGCCCGAGTAACGGCGGCGTCGGCCCGGAAGATGCTGCGAGGGTTGAAGGCGAGGGCTGAAGGCTAATGACGACGACAGCGGAGACACCGCACCTTCCTGAGCTCGTTCGCAGCCACCTGGCTCGTTCGCTTCCGCCCGCTGAGCACGCGCCGGCGACGGTGCGCATGCAGCAGACGGGTGAGATGTGGAAGAAGCCAGGCGCGCGTCCAATGACCTTCCAGGCGACCGAGGACTTCGCCGTCGACCGCGTCGCATTCTGCTGGCGCGCCCGCTTCCCGATCGTCGGGCCGTTGGCGATGACGGTCGTCGACGGGTTCGCCGGCGGCGCGGGGCAGCTACGCGTCTCGCTGCTCGGGATCCCACTGCAGACTCAAACCGGACCGGAGACGGACGTTGGCGAGGCGATGCGCTACCTCGCCGAGCTCGCTTGGGCGCCACAAGCGATTGCCGCGAACCGGGAACTCGAATGGCGAGACATCGACGACCGCACGGTCGAGGTCGGATGTGGCGTGGCCACGGCGAAGGCGGCGGTGCGTTGGGAGTTCAACGACGCCGGCGACTTCGTCCGTGCGACCGGCGTGCGCCCCTTCCCGGTTGGAAAGACCTTCATGCCTAGGCGCTGGGGCGGCGACTACGGCGAGTACACGGACTTCGCCGGCACGCGTGTGCCTTCGCTCGGCGAGGCCTGGTGGGAGCTACCGGAGGATCGCTTCGTCTACTGGCGTGGACGCCTCACGGCCCTCGAGCTACTCGGAGCGGAGAAATAGTCGTGGCCGCCGCGTACCGGAAGACGCAGCTCCGGCGGCTGGGAAACACCCTAATCACCGCGCTCGTCCGGCTCGGCTTAGCTGGGAAGCGGACGCACATCCTGACCGTGCCCGGACGGAAGAGCGGCCGTCGCTACTCGACTCCCGTACAGCTGGTCATCGACGACGCCGGGCGCTGGCTCGTGGCGCCCTATGGCGAGCGCCAATGGTCAAGAACGCGCGCGTCGCCGGCGAGGTGGACCTGATGCGAGCAGGGCGGACGAGGCGGCACAGGATCGAGGAACTCGGGCCCGACGAAGCCGCCCCTGTTCTACGCCAGTACCTCCGTACGACCTCGATCGTGAAGCCGTATTTCGACGCTGACGCCGACGCGCCGCTGGAGGCGTTTGCCGCCGAGGCCGACCGCCATCCCGTCTTCCGACTACTCGACGAACCGCATCGGTGACGCGGCTCGCACTGATCGTTATCGAAGTCGTTGTGGGCTCAAACGCGTTCGGCGGCGGAACCTTCGAGGCGAGCGGCGCCCCAGGCTACCGAAGGAGTGGCTCGAAGGATCGCCGAGTCCGCTTTCAACCGGATCGGTGCGCCTACGCTGCTTACCAGGGTGCCGGGTACAAAACGGGTACGTCAGCTCGGGCACGAGCGGGCACGCGCGTCCACAGTCACGGTTCCGAATTCAACGGATTTCCAGGAAAACCGTGCCCGCGCGTGCCCGCGAGTGGACGCGCGTCCCTCACTTGTCTTTCCCTCGTAATGAAGGGGTCCCCGGTTCGAGTCCGGGCGTCGGCTTTCCCGTACTGGCAGGGAATTCGTGGCTGCCACGTAAGTCTCCGCCCAGTAAGCGGCGACCGATGCGTCCACAACAGATCCACGGAGGTCGAGAAACGCCGCCCCGGAAAACCTCCGAGGCGAAGCACTACATCCTGCGCCGCTATGACCATATGAGTGCAGTCACGCGCCTGGTGACCTTCGTCGATCTCGCCGAGGGGGTTGGCGATACTCGTCAGATGGCCTTTTCGGCCCGGCATGAGGCCGTGCTCTTGGATGGTCAGCGCGTGCTGCTTTTGGATGACCGCGGCTGGAGCTTTTCGTCGCTCATCACTGCCTTCCAGGCGGGCGACGCTTCCGACCGTGACTCCACGCGAGAACAGCAGCCGGACATCTGGGCTATGACGTCGGTCGAAGAAATCGAGCAAACGGCGCGCATCGTCGTCGGACCCGACGAGCCGTTCGAGGGTTCCTCGCAAGAGGACGCAGAGCAAGGCCATTGCGCGTATCTCAGCGACGTGCTCCGGCAGCACGGCGTCGTCGTGGACGCCCTAGACCTGAGGCGGCTTCCGCACGACGTCGTGCTCAGCGAGCGACTGCTCGCACGGGTTGGCCATTCGGCGACAGGCGTCTAAGCCTCGGGCCCTATTCAGGCGCGCCTAGATCCGCGGCTTGCCCAGTGATTCATTCGTTGACGCGCTGTTCGGTTCGGCCCGATCCCGGTCGCAGCCGGGAGTGGCCGCTAGAAAAGGGGCTCGCCGACCGCAGGTACGTCGTCGTCCATGTCGGCGGCGCGACTTGGATCGGCCGATCCCTGCACCATTTTTAGGGCATCCCGGTACAGGAACGGGACCCAGAAGGCTGGCTCCTCTTTACTTCCTCGCCGCTCGAAGAAGCCAATCTCGACGAGATCGTTCCCCATTTTGGAAGCTTCCTCCTCATCCACACCCCAGATCGCGGCCAGGGTTGACGGGTACTGTTGCGTCTTCTCGCCTTCAAGCTTCTCCATATAGGGCCGGAGGCGAGGATGCTCCGCGAAGATCGTCTGCTCCAGGCGCACTTTCGAAACCTCTGGAAGCGCAGCCTTGAATGCCGCGCGGTCAAAGAGGAGAGCGTCTGGCGGTTCCGAATGTCCGACCTCCAGCATTTGCAGCTGCGCATCTCTCAGTGAGGAGAGAAAGTGGATCAACTCGCGAGGAGCGTTCGTCCCTGATCCATCCCTCGTCCGGCCCAGAATCCAATCGAACGTCTTTGGCTTGTTCGAGCCCACCTCAACCTGGTCGGGGCACATGCGATAGAAGAACTCCCCTTGCGATTGCACCCGCGCAAGAATCTCCTCTTCGTCGGCCCCGTAGTAGGTGCGCAGCGAGTCGTTCTTGAGGCTTCTACGAATAACCAAGTTCAGCAGCGACTGAGCATCCCAGGTAATCGTCACATGCCGCGTGATGTGACTTGCTTCGCGGAACCCTTCCTCCGTGATCCGTCGCCAGATGTCAGTCCGAAGAAAGATTTTCAGACTGAGGTGATCGTGCGCCGCGAGGTCGAGATAAACCTTGAACAAGGCTCGAAGCGCATTCTTCTCAAGCTCGTCCGAATCTGCGAAGGCGACATCGAGGCGATCCAGGACAAGCCAGATTCGGTAGCCGGAGTCCTCAAGCGCGGAGTTTGCGTGGCGGAGGAGCGTGTCCACTGACACAAGGCCTCGTCCTGCCTCCGCGGCGGTCGGTTCTCTGAGCGTGATGCGACCAGTCACTCCGTTTGGCATCCCCGTCACGGGGTCTAAAGTGAAGCCACCTTCGATCGACTCGGCTTGGAGGATGCGCCTCGCATAGTCCTGAACTCCGCGCAAGATCGCCTGGAGTGACATCTTCCGCTTCGCCTCAATGAGTCCCGCCTCCGAAAGGCTTTGCGTCAACACATCGGCGTCGCTGCCGCTAACGCCGAACTCCCGGAATGTCTCTGCGATCAACGCGAGGAGATAAAGCTTCCAGAGTGCAGTGAACTCCTGCTCGGAAGCTGGTGGATCCGCCACCAAGTCCTTGAAAGCTGGCGCTCCACGCGGATTCTCGGCTGCGACGAGGATGATGCCGCGGTCGAAAAGTTCGTCTGTACGTGTTGTTAGGAGCGAGTAGATCGCGCTCTTACCGGAACCCTTCTCTCCGTAAACGATGTCCACATCGCCTCCGAAGATGCGCTTCCACTGATCGGTCTCGACGAAGTAGCGAGCAAGCTCCTCAATTTCCTCTTCGGCGATGCGTTCCCCGAAGGAGACTTCGAGCAAGATCTCGTGCTTATCCAGGGCTGAAGTGTCTGCCGTCAACAGCTCGATCCTAATCACCTCTGACCGTTGGGGCGAACTGGGCCGCCCTCCCGCTTCTCCTTGACCGCGACGGGCTCGCGCGCCTCCGGGGCGTCGCGGTGGCCTCTACGTTCAGGGAGACCTTCGGAGCCCCTCCGTGACCGGCTCGACTGGCGGTCCAGGCCGGACTACGGTGCCGCCATGGCGAGCGAAGATCAAGCGCGGGCCGCCATCGAACAGCTTTACGGCGATGCCCTTGAGATCTATGAGCGTGCCCGGACGGAGGTAACCATCGAGCGAAACGATGGGACCCGCCAGAAGTACGCGGCCACGCGCTACAAGCCAGAGATCGACCGCGGCTCCGCCAACGACGCGCTCGTGCCGACAATCGCGAAGATAATCCGCCGTCCAACGCGCGGGTTCCATTATCTTGAGGAGGCAGAGCGTCCCGACCTTATGCTCGAGACTCTCGTGCTCGACAGCAGCAAGCCTTACCACCGCTTGTTTACGGCGCCAACGATCGAGATTGCGCGAGCCCGCATGGCCGCATACGAGGCACGCCATCCACGACGCAACTGACAGGACTGGGAGTCCGTCGGACGGCCGGGTTCCGTCCGAAACAGCCATCTAGTTCCGCGCTCCTCGACTGTCTACGCTCTTGCCGGGGCCGGGACTGCGGCGTGGGCAGCGCCCGGGCGTTCGGCTCGCCTCCCGGCCCCTGACTAGCCCGCCGCTGCCCTCCCGCAAGCGTTCCCGCTCTAGTTAGGACGCGCTCCGCTGCGTCGCCGTGCTTCCCAGCCGGGAGGGAGGCAAGCTCCTCCGCGAGCGCCTTTGCAAGATCTGGAACGAGGAGTTAACCTTCTCTTGTGCCAATAGTCGCCAGCCCGGGCTTTGGAAGTGGTTGCCGTTTGTTTCCAACTCCCCGGGACGCACATCAATCGCATGGGAGGACCTGATTATGTGGAGGCGCTCATTATCCTGGCTGGGACTAGGGCTATTACTCACAATTGCGTCCGTGCTTGCGCTCACCGCGGCTGCCCCCGCTGCTGGTCCGGGTCCGGTGGTCGTGGTCGCCGATCCAGAAGAGGCCGCGGCGACGATCGAAAGGCTCACTGGTTTCGCCGCGCCGCCCGGATCCTGCCTCGCTGATCCTGCAACCGACGGCTGTCCGGCTGTTACGAAGGTGGTCATCACCCTTCCGGCTGGGGATGACGCTGGATCGACTGATTACGTCCCTCTAGATGACCAGGGCGCCGGACCCGGGACGACTAGTGCGGAAAGCACTGAGCAGGTGGCCGGGGCATGTGCGGTCTTCGCGACGGTCGGCGTGTACTACGTCGCAAGAGGGAATCACCAGAACTCGTGCCTAACGGGCCAAGGCGTCACGGAAATGGAAATGTGGGGATTCGTCCAGCGCTTTAGCGTTGATCACTGGAACAACCTCGATAGCTGCAAGAGAGGACCCTACTACGGCGCGACGACCCAACAATGTTCCACCTCATTCGACTGCTACCACCCGAACTCGTATCGCTACTACCGAGCCGAGACCGACGGTTACGCGGTGCAAAGGGGAGTCGGATACTTCGGAACCGACTACAGTGAGCTCGTACACTCAAAGTGCCACTAGCCGACGACAAGTATCATCGCCGGGCTTGGTCCAGTAGTGCTCTAAGCAGCTATCGCTAGCGACTTCGACCATCTGTTCGTTCGGGCTCCCGCCAATCTCGGGTCGCCGCTCGTGCAAGTACGTTTAGGAAGCGTGACTGCGTCTCTTCACCTTGACCGGGACAAGGTCCTCTGGGTTATGACGCAAGCGGACCGCGCGCTGTTTTCCAGAATCGGGGAGGCTGCTGTCTTAGCCGCGAGAACCAAAGCTGGGCCCTCGGTCATCGCGGGGGCCTTAGACGATCACGCGTCGATCCACGCTGTTCGCGTCGAGGGGGAGGACTTTCACCGCGACGCCGCTGTCGTGGCTGAGGGGTGGATCTGCCTAATCCCAGGCGCGATGGAGGGACCCGTAAGGATCACCTTACTCGACGCCTCCGGCACGGAACTCGCGACGTTCAAGCACCCGCCTCTCGGGGACGCTGGCATCATGGGCCCAGCAATTTACGGCCCACCCAGAGAGTGAAGGTCTGGGCTCAGGCGGCCCCGTGCGCTCGCACGGCGACACCCTAGCCCGCCGCCGCCCTCCCTCGATCTACTCCTTGGTGAGCGCCTCGCGCGGGTCGGGACCTACCTTGCGGGGCTGTCTACGCTTGGCCGTCCACAGCCTCCTCACCGCGAGCGACCTCCCATTGCAACCGTCGCCGGTCAATCGGTGACAGGCCGAAGCGCTGGCATTGCAGCCGAATCTCTGCCGCCAGTTGTGTCTTCTTCGTGCCCTCGGCTCCCCAGTAGTCATCGATCAAGTCCGCTTCCTGGGGCGCCACATTTCGTCACTCATTTGTGCGGCCTTCGTTGTCTGAATGAGCAACGGACGTGATTGCAAGCCGTTTATTTGCGCAGAATCCGTGGTTGCGTCCCTCCCGTGCGAGGTGGAACAGGCTGCGGCGAAAGTCACACCCCATCCAACGCGGGCAGGGCGACCACCACCCCGCGCCTCACCCATGGCTCTCCCTAATTGCAGAAAATACATGTTTCCTGTACACGCCCATCGCTGGCGTCGTCCTCGGCGATGCGCGCGTATCGGCAGAGTGCGGCCAGCGCCGCCCAGGGTAGGGGGACGTCAGCCGTCGACGGCTGAGCCGAGTGCTCGCAGCGTCCAGCCCAGGCACGCAATCAGCCGCCCCTGCGGTGTCGCCCTCTGTTGAGGAGGCGACAGACGAATCCGTATGAATGCGCGGACCGACAATGACCAGAACGGTCGGGAGGGGTTGCGCGAGGTTCGCATTCAACACACGGGGAAGGCGACGGCCCGCCAATGACAGTACGCGTTGCGAGACTTCGGGATCAGTTCCCTTCTCATGCCAAGTCGTTACGCGCCGCCTGGCCCGAATGCATCCGTCAGCTGCCTTAATAGAGGCGGATTGCGCTCGACCGTACGAGACGGGAGCACGGTGTCGGGTGTGACTAGGCCGGTCCTCCTTCTCGACGTGGACGGGGTGCTCAACCCCTTCCCGCCGTTCGAGGCCCGCTTCGAGGCGTTGCCCGCGGCACGCTGCCACTACGACCCCACGAACGCGGAGCGCCTGGGCACGCTCTTGAGCAAGTTCGAGATCGTCTGGTGCACCGGCTGGGAGGACAAGGCCAACGAGTTCATCGCCGCCGCCCACGGGTTGCCCGAGCTGGAGGTCATGAAGTTCGACTACTCGCGGCCCGAACTCCAAGACCTCGAGTCCTGGGACGGCGAAGAAGAACAGTTCTCGTGGAAGCTCTCTTGGATTCGACGCTGGCTGCGCGAGCGGGGTGAGCCGGCCGTTGCCTGGCTCGACGACCAGGTAGAGGACGACGCCTACCGCTGGGCCGTCGAGCGCAACCGCCAGGGGCACCCTACCCTCCTCGTGAAGACGCAGGAGACGGTCGGCCTCACGGCCAGGCACACGCACCGTCTGCTCCAGTGGGCGGCGGGGCTCTGATGCACCCTGGCGGGGCTCGACCCCGCGCACTCGCGGGCGCCCGACTGCGCCGGCGAGGCCCTTCCCGACCCGCTTCGACCCGAGGCCGAACTGCTCGGTCAGCTCCCAATCGGCGCTCAAGAGCGGCTTGCCGTCCCGTTGTCGTGAACTATCGAAACTGCGACACGCGTTGGTCGAGATCGAGGAGCTGGGAATCCGCCCGGCTGTTTGCGAACCACGCTGCGAACGCGCAGCTCAAGTTGTGACTCAGTGGGGCTGAGCCCGATTGCAGGATCAGGGCATCTTTCGCGCGCGGCTCGACGGCCCACAAGCTTGTTGGCGGGCTCTGAATGCGTGGGCTGCGGCTCCATTCTTGAGGAGGCGCGATTGTCCAGGCCCTGTCCGCCGGCCGCCAGGCCGCGTGAGAACTATTTCCGAGCCGGACTGCATGTCCTCATCGTAGGTGTGCTCTGGGCGGTGCTGTGGGAAAACAAAATCTGCGGGACGCAGGGCCCGAGTCAAAGCCAGTCGCTGGACGAGCAAGAGTGGTTCCCTCTAGACTTTCGCGAAACGTAACGGTCACCTAACGCTCGGCCGCGCCCGTCTGCCGTACCGTTGGTTTGCCGATGCGCGGGAGGACTGCGATCGTGCTCTCGAACGTCTTGGTCTGCCTCTGCGTGGGCTTCGTCGTCGCCGACCTGGCTGTGGGCCAGAATCCGTTTGACATCGATCTCGGCACGCACTCGTTAGCCCGCGGTCGCCGCGGCAGTCACTCCGTAGCTGGACGCGAGAACGGAACGGGAGCTGCTCCCAATACCGAGACCGGAACCAGGAGCCGCAGGCACGGGAGAGCGCTCGTGCTCGCCGCGGGCGACATCGCGGAGTGCGACCATCACGGCGACGAGGCAACCTCGCGCATCCTAGCCCGCTATCCGAAGGCGACGATCGTCACGCTCGGCGACAACGCCTACCAACACGGGACGCCTGCGGAATACCGGAATTGCTACGCCCCCTCGTGGGGGAAGTTCAAGGATCGAACGCGGCCGACGACCGGAAACCACGACGAGGCGACGAAGAACGCGCAGGGCTACTGGGACTTCTTCGGCCCACGCGGCGGCCCCTACGACAAGTACTTCTACAGCTACGACCTCGGCGCCTGGCACGTCGTCGTCCTGAACAGCGACTGCTGGCGGGTTGGCGGCTGCGACCCCGGCGACCCCCAGGGCCAGTGGCTTCGAAGCGACCTCGAGAATCATCGCGCCCGCTGCACACTCGCCTACTGGCACCGCCCCCCGTTCACGTCGGGTCGCTACGGGCTTCCCAGAGACACGCGCCGGGTGATGCCCCTTTGGGGCGTGCTTTACGACGAAGGGGTCGATGTACTTTCGTCGGGCACGACCACGACTTCGAGCGCTTTGTGCCGATGGATGCGAACGGCAATCCCGACCAGGCGAGAGGCGTGCGCGAGTTCGTCGTCGGGACGGGTGGCGGCAACCTCCGTACGTTCGAAAATCCGCCCCTGCCGACGACGGCGATTCGAAACGACTCCACCTGGGGCGTTCTGCGGTTGACCCTCTTGGCCGACAAGTACGCGTGGAAGTTTCTCGCGGTCGCCGGTGGAGGCTTTACCGATTCCGGCGTGGGCGCCTGCCATTAGGCGCCTCTCCACCGCTCGACAAGCTTCCGGCGACGAGCCTACCAGTCGATTCGCTTGGAACAGCGCCACTTCGGGGAATCGAGGAGTTCTGTTACGTCGTCAACAGCCTGCGACGCGCTACCTTGCGCAGCAAGGACAGGGCGTCGTCGTAGCCTCGGGCCGTCACTCCGCACCCCAACAAAACCCCTGCGGGATGCTCATCTTCTAGCGTGAGGTCGAACTCGAACCAGTACCGCTTCAAGCCCGGCTCCGTGAGGCTCATAGCTCACCCTAGCCCGCCGCCGCCCTTCCGCAAGCGTTCCCGCTTCCCGCTCAGACAAGGGTCTTAGCTCCCGATCTGCACATCGAAGGTCACCCGGATCGAAGCCGGCAGTCGACCGAACCCGACGCTCACGACGCTCTGGGCTCTGGCCGCGGCCCTCGATCTCAGGATCATCGATCACGGCTAAGGGCATCGAGATGGAGTGGCTCGGCGGGTAGTTGCCCCCTCGGTTGCCACCTAGCCCAAAGGGTAGCCCCCTCGGACAACGGAAAGCCCCCGTTTCCGGGGGCTTCCGATGGTGCGCCTGGCAGGATTCGAACCTGCGACCCGCGGATTAGAAGTCCGTCCGTGCAAGCTGCGCCAACGTGCGCATCACGGAAATTGCCTGCAATGCGGTCGTTTTCGGCTTGCAACGAGTGTCTACAAAGTACGGCCGCTGGAGGCAGGCTCGTACGCGCACGGTACGCGCAGGCCGCTCAACGAGGAAGAGGGCGATGGAGATGTCGTCGAAACGTGCATCACCTCGCCCTCCTCACCACCGCTGCAGCAGCCGCCATAGCGGTCGCCCCCTGCGCCGGCGCCGACCGCCCGCCGGTCGAAGCTTGAGGTGGGGCGCCGCGCGTCGGAGATCACTTCCGTCCGGGACGCTTCACCACGCGCGCCGTGATCGACCGGCCACGGCCGACGATCAAGGCCGCACACGGCTCCGGCTGGTCAAGTGACCGTCATCCTCGCCTGGGCCGCCGATGAGTTTGGCTCGACTAGTAGGACTGCCCCCAGGCGACATCGCGGATCTCGGGCAGCTCGACGGTGAGGGCCCGCCAGAAGATGCCGCCGTCGCCGGAGACATAGAGCCAATTCGTGGCTCCGTAGAGCAAGTGATCGGGATTCTGGCGCACCGCAACCGCACGGCCGGCCGGGAGCCCTGCGCCTCGCTCTGTCCAGGTCACGCCCACGTCGTGCGAGATCATCAGCGGCGGCTGGCGCTCGAGGACAAGCACGACGGTTGAGCCAACGGCGTCCACGTCGACGAGATGTTCGGCTGCCCACGCAGGAACGAGCTCGAGCGGGCGCGAGCGCTCGACCGCGGCGCCGGGCTGGTGCCCGGCGAGCTGGTCCTCTTCTGCGCGGGCGCCCACTTCGACCAGGTAGAGCCCGTCATCACAGCCGGCGACCACGATCAGCGGGCGGGTCATGAGGAGAACAGCTGCACGATGTCGGAGGCGAGCCGGGCCGGTCGAGAAGACGCGGGTTCAAACCCGAGGAACCCGGCGGGTTTCGGGTGGTGGCGCTGGTGGCTCCGCAGGCGGTCTACGCATGATTCTGTCGCCCGTTTGCAAGGATCGAGGAACGAGTTCATGCTCTGGGCGCCGCCTGGGCTCGACGTTGCGCCAGAAACACGGGCTTGGCTATTTCGCGCCCCAACCCGGAGCGGAAGGGTGACCACCGGGGGCGAGACCGTCGCATCCCGCGCTACGGCGGTCGCGTCCGATCCTGCGCAGGACGACTAGCATCCTCGTCGAGATCGCCGTCGAGATGGTCAAGCTCCACTGGCCGTGGGGACGGTCGGAGCCTACATAAGCAGGCGCTTTCCCCTGTAGGAAACTGCCATCGTCGCGGGCGCGGCCGCCCATTATCGTCACAGTCGTCCCCTGGGAAGGGAGGAGCCCCTTATGGTCACTGTCGCCGCCCCAACGACCGTCGAGGAGATCCGTAAGCAGTCGGACAAGCGAGGCGTCGAGTTCTACTTCGCCCAGTTCGTCGACATGTACGCCCGCCCGAGCGCGAAGCTCGTGCCGGCACAGAACCTCGATGACCTGGTCAACGACGGCGCCGGCTTCGCCGGGTTCGCCGCCGGCGAGATCGGCCAGCTGCCGAGCGACCCTGACATCGCCGCGATGCCCGACCTACGCAGCTACACGCCGGTGCCGTGGGAGCCGACCCTGGCCCGCTTCGCCTGCGACATCTACGTCGAGGGCGAGGAGTGGCCGTACGACCCCCGCACGATCCTCCGCCGCCAACTCGAGAAGGCGCGCCAGAAGGGGTTCGAGTTCATGTTCGGCGTGGAGCTCGAGTACTTCCTGGTGAAGCAGGCGAACGGCACGATCGAGCTCGCCGACGAGCTCGACACGCTGGAGAAGCCGTGCTACGACCTCAACGGCCTGACGCGGAACTACGAGTTCCTCGCGCGCGTCTCGCGCTACGTGAACGAACTCGGCTGGGGCAACTACGCCAACGACCACGAGGACGCGAACGGCCAGTTCGAGCAGAACTTCACGTATGCGGACGCGCTCACGAGCTGCGACCGGGCGATCTTCTTCCGCTACATGGTGCACACCCTCGCCGAGCAGGACGGCCGTATCGCAACCTTCATGCCCAAGCCCTTCAGCCACCTGACGGGGAACGGCGGCCACTTCCACATGTCGCTCTGGGACGGCGACAGGAACCTCTTCCTCGACGAGGACGACCCCCGCGGCCTCGGCCTCTCCGAGACCGCCTACCACTTCATCGGCGGGCTCAAGAAGCACGCGAAGGCCTACATCGCCGTAACCGCGCCGACCGTCAACTCCTACAAGCGCCTGAAGGTCGGGGCGCCGACGAGCGGGGCGACTTGGTCGCCCGTCTACGTCACCTACGGCTACAACAACCGTACGCAGATGCTCCGCATCCCGGGCCCGGGGCGCGTCGAGGACCGCACCATCGACGGTGCCTGCAACCCGTACCTCGCGGCCACGGTCGTACTCGCAGCCGGCCTCGACGGGATCGAGAACAAGCTCGACCCGGGCGATCCGAACGCCGGGAACATGTACACGACCTCAGAGGAGGAGCTGCAGAAGCGTGGGGTCGAGCTCCTCCCGGGCAACCTCCTCGACGCGACCCGCGAGCTCGAGCGGGACGATGTCATCCGCGAGGCGCTCGGCCGCGCCTCCGAAGAGGACTACGTCGACTACTTCATCCGGGTCAAGCGGGACGAGTGGACCCGCTACCACGAGCAGGTAACGCCCTGGGAGATCAAGGAGTATCTGACCCGCTTCTAGTTGGGGCTCTTGCGATTCGATTGGGAAGATGCCCGCAGAGAAGTGAGCCTTCTCGCCGTGGGTGCAGTGGGCTCGCTCTCTCAGCGAATACGATCGCCAGAGATGCCCGGAGCCTGCGAGGCAACAGTGAGCGACGTGCCACGACTGCGGGGAGGGAACGGCCCAGGGCGTCGAGGTGAGTGAGTTCACACATGGGCCGCAGCAGTCTGGCCAGCTGTTCCCTGCGACTGACCCGGTCCTTGTACAAGCACACGAACAGACCCGAGTCAACTAGGTTGTCGGCTGCCAGCTGGACCCGCCGTCGCTTGTGCGGTACAGCTTGCGATCGAACCCGACAACGTAGGCGAGCGCGGCGTCGCTCGGCGCCCACGCCACGGGACCGGCCCCCTTCGTGAGCGAGAGGACCGTGCGCCAGGTCTTCCCGCCGTCGCGCGAGAGGAGGACGCCGGGCTGCCCGGCGGCAACAACCGTGTCGGCATCGGTTGGGTTAACCGCCACGCCGACGACGCGCTCCCGCGTGGTCGAACGCCAGGACCGTCCGCCGTCGTCACTCGCGAAGAGCCCATCCTGAGGGTCAGCCGCAAAGATGCGCCCGTCGGAAGCGACTGCGAGCCCGAAGACCCCTGGGCCGACGTCCTTCGAGAGAACCTGGAAGCTCGCGCCTCCGTCAGTGGAGCCGTAGAGCCCCTCACCCGCAACGGCTGCGTAGAGCCGCTTCAAATCACTCGGGTCGACGGCGAAGCCGTGGATGTCGAGGCTCGGCAGGCCGCGGGGATCAACGTCGTCCCACGTCTGGCCACCGTAGGCGCTCTTCTTGAAGACCATGTGCCCGGCCAGCCAGACGGTCTTGCCCGTTGGGCGAGCGAGGTTCATCGCGTCGTCGCCCTCGAGCCCGGCGAACTTCCAGCTGCGACCGCCATCCGTCGACTCGTAGATTCCAACGTGAGTGCCCAGGAGGATGCGCCGCGGGTCCGCTGGGTCGACGAGAAGCGAGTGGTAGTCGGGTGTCTTCGGCAGGCCCGTCGCCGGCGGCGGGACAGCTTTGTTCGGCCCCTGCGCCTGCTGTCTCGCGATGAGGAACGCGCCCCCGGCCGCGACGGCCACCATTGCGACCCAGATGAGCCGGCCGTACCGACGGCGCGGCGTGGTTTTTGGCTCGGGACTCGCGGGCCGCGGCCGGGCGGGCGGACGACGCTTCGCCTTCGGCTTCGGCACGAGCTCAGAATAACCCGGATCACTACACCCTCCCGGGCGCCAGCGGCTATTCAAGGGGCGCGCTCGCCTGCTCGGGGATTGGCTCGGGCTCGTCCGAGCTCAGCGAATCTCCGGGGCGCGCGGGGTTGCCTCAACACGAGCTCGGCGGTGCGCGGGAGATCGTTGGCCATGATGAGGGGATGACGAGCAAGGCCGGAATCACGCTCTCAGCGACGAGGAGCCGGAGGGCATTGCGGCGCGCGTCGGCGAACGCAGGGTCGCGAGCGGGGCGAGCGCGGCCTCGTAGGCGGCAAGCCGCTGCCGTGGACGCTTGCGCTACGAGCCCGGTTACTCCACGATGGGCGCGTGATCTTCTGGCTGTTCCTGCCGTCGGTCATCCTCTACTTCACGCTCGCCCTCGCGCTCTACCTGAGCGTGCTCGAGCTGCGCGAGCTGCGGCCGCACTGGAAGTGGTGGATGTGGTGGCTCTCCTTCGTCGGCTTGACGCACTTCATCGGCTACTTGGCTCTACGAGGCTACGTTGCCTACCGTCGCGGGCACGGCGCACGCGCTTAAAGGCCGGCCGATCGGGCGGATCCTGGTGCTCGTCGGCGTCGTCGCCGCGGCGTTCCTCGCCTCCCGGAGCTGCCAGCGCAACTACGTTCGGATCACGAGCGACCAAGCGGTCGCGATCGGCCAACGCGAGATCGATTTTCACCCCGTGGGCCACAACGTTCGCTTCGTCCAGCGGGGAGTGCCGCCGAGGCGCTACTGGGCCGTCTCGTACTGGGTTCGCGATCCGAAGGACTCGAGCCAGTACAACAAGCTGACCGTGGTCCTCGTGGACGCCAACAGAGGCAGCGTCGCGGAGGTCATTGTGGTTCGCCGCTAGGCCGCGCCGCGGTGTGCACACTGGACATCTGGTTGCGGGAAAAGGTGTCGAAATTGCACTTATTCGCACGGGCTCTTCTCCGTTAGTCTCCGCCGGTCGCGATTACGTCTGCATCCCCGATGAGGGAGAGGTGACAGCATGATCGGGTCGCTCGTTTCGGTGCTCCTGGCGCAGGCGCCGACAACGCAGGAGCTGTCGGACAAGATCACGCTCGACAGCACCGTCCTCTCCGAGTTCTACTACTTCTTCACGGTCGCCATCCTGTGGCTGGCGCACGTCGGCTTCATGGCGTACGAGGGTGGCGCGTCGCGGCGCAAGAACGTCATGTCGACGGCGATGAAGAACATCCTCACGATCGCCGTCGTCACGCCCACCTTCTACTACTTCGGCTGGTGGATCTACGGCTGCTTC
>WNFU01006514.1_pt1 | contig 17842 bp, 13 predicted proteins | sample 5400121 | NCBI WGS metagenome assembly WNFU01 (sample SAMN13153360, study PRJNA577476) | soil metagenome | isolation source: 100 cm soil or saprolite under grassland replicate 1 | place: USA:California | collected 2016-06-15
ACGGGGTCAACGACCCCGAGGTCAGCGCGACCGTGGACGGCCTCCCGATCGTGGTCACGGTGACCGCCGAGATGCTGATCGACGGCATCACCCCGGCGACCGGCCAGGCTGGCTGCCCGGCGTGCGGGGAGCCCTTCGACCTCGGGCAGGTGCGCTGCGCCTACTGCCAGGACGACGACAGCGCGCCGTGCGTGTGCGGCTACGGCGACCGCGACCGCAGCAAGGAGGGCTGATGCACCGCACCGTCTACACCATCATCGTCGAGGGCCCACATCCATTTGACCCCGGCAACGCCCAGCCCGAGCTTGGCGACCTCGAGGCGCTGGCGCGGGCCGCTGGCGAGCAGGGCGCCACCGTCACCGTCTGCCTGGCTTCCGAGCCCGCCGCCGAGCAGGTGTGGGTGCTGTCGATCGAATACCGCTACGGCACGGACCTGTCGGTGCATCGCAGCGAGGAGGACGGGCGAGCGGCGCTGCGGGCGTTCGTGGTGCAGGCGTGGGAGCAGGACAGGCGCGGCCAACCGATGCCCGACGACGAGGACGAGGCCGTGCGGCGGTTCTTCGAGCAGGGCGAGAAGCGCTACACGCTGGAGGAGACCACCCTCCAGGGCCACCTGCGCCCCGCGGCGGGCTTCGGGGTGGTGGAGTACGGCGAGGGCGAGGCCATCGCCGCGGTCTACACCGGCTTCGCCGCCGAGGCCGAGGCCGACGCCTGGGGACGCGCCCACGGCCGCAGCTTCCTGGACGGTTGGGACGTGGTCGGCGTGCGGCACAAGGCCAGCTTCACCCCTGACCTGACCGCCGATGAGCAGGTGCGCTGAGTAGGCGGATGCCCGCGAAGCGCAGGCGTTCGTCGATCTGCTGGACCTGATCGGCGCCGAGCCAGTCGCCGACGTAGGCGGACCACCTTCCAGGTGGAACGCCGAGCCGTCCGAACGGCAAGGGCGAGCGCACCCTCGCCCACCCTGACCAGGATCTGGCCGAGCATCAGCACACCGAGCACGCCAAGAACCCGATGTGCTGGCCATCCAGTACGAGTTCCGTTTCGACGAGGCCCAGGGCACCGTGACCTGGACCGACGGCAACCACACGCACACGGTCGCCGTGCGGGCGGGTCGAGAAAACCCCGCATCGGCCCTACTTCACCGCCGGCTGGCCCGCTGTAGGCGCAGTCCGAGACGACCACGGCCCAGTCCCGGTCATGATCCCGCGCAGATACGCTGATTCCCGCGTAATCACGCGCCGCATACCACCGGCCAGGCGCCGTTCCCCGATAGGAATCTTTCTGCCGGTCCTCCCAGCGTAGTGCCACCCCGGCGCCTGCAAGGCCGGTCCGTTCCTCCCTCGCTCACCGCTCGGTCCGGTACTCCCGTCGCTGGCGCGACGGCCTGCGGCCGGCCCCTCCGGTGCCGGGGACCCGGCACTGCCCGGTCGGAGACCGGCAGGTCATCCGGCCCGGAGCAGGGGCGCCACCCCGTCTGCGCAAGGCGGTCGCGCCCCTGCCCGCGAAGCACACCTCTGGCCGCCGGCGCAGCGGCACGACCTGCGTCGGCACCGCGCCCAGCGCCGAAAGGAGCACACGCATGGACATCACCTGCCGCAAGTGCGGCGAGCCGTGGGAGGTGGCCTACCTGCGCCACGAGGTCGCCTGGTACACCTGCCGGCACAGCCGGACCGTGCAACGCCACCCGGCCGGGTGGCGTCACCGCAAGCACAGCTACCGAGAGGCTGCCAGCGACTGCGACGACCGCAACCCGCGGCTACAGATCGAGCCGGCCGACAACGGCCAGGTGCCGCCTGAGGTCGCCAAGGCCAGCGAGCAGGGGTGGTATCAGTTCGTCGTCGGCGGGCTGGGCTGCCCGTCCTGCTATGGCCGACCGGATCGCCAGCGGGACGTCGAGTTGACCCTGGAAGAGCTGGACGAGCTCGACGTGGCGACCGAGGGTCAATTCGGCCACCTGCTGCCGTGAGGCGACGATCCGTCCCGGAGTCGGCGGCAGCTAACGTGGGCGGCCGGCTACCTGACGTCGTCTGGGTGGGACCTTGCCACCCGGAGTCAACGCTTGAGGGGTGCCAACCCATGGGCCACAGCCTCGTCTTGACCTACCTGCAGATGCCCGCCGAGGGCGATCCCGACTACCCAGCCGGCCACGCGGCGGTCGACCGGCTGACCGTGGCCGACCTCGCCACGGCCGATTCGATCATCGACGCGGTCGAGGGGGAATTGGCCGCTGGCCCACCCCCCGCCGACGCCAGCGACGAATGGCCAACCCAGCAGGACCTCCTCGTCGGCGTTCAGCGGCGGCTGAACCGGCGCATCGACGAGAGGAGTGCCGGTTACACCGACGAAAAGGCCTGGCGTGACATGGCCGTCCTCGGCTTGTTCGGCCGGCGGGTGCTGTTCACGGGCGGGCTCACTTGGGGTGACCCGCCCACCGAGCTGTTCGAGGCCATCGAAGAGCTGAGTGAGTTCCCGGTGGTGCTGCACGCGATGGGCTGTGACCAGGACGTATCCGCCCGAGGTCCTTGCTATCCAGCTCGCACGCTGCTTTCTCCCCTGGCGGACCGCACCAGCAGGCCGCCATGGATGATCGAGCCACTCGCAGGAGGTTGTGCGATGACGCCAACGACCGCCTGGCCACGGTTGTCCTTCAACGACGCCGACGTCATCAGCGGCCCCTGGGCCGGTGGGGGAGGCCTGCACAACTTCCTCGAGGCCGAAGGCTACCAGCATGGCGCGCCGCACGACCCTGACGCGTCCGCCGACGGGGAGGCACTTGACCAGCAGGTCGGCGAGACGACCCCGTGTGCAGCCTGCGATGCGGTCCGTGGCCGGTACGAGGCGTTCACCAGCCCCAGTGGGGAAACCCGGGTCTCGGTGACCATCTGCGGCGCGTGCGGGTACGCCTCGACCTTCTGACGATTCCCGGGCTGCGCCGCCAGTGCCGCCCTGGCCGCCGACGGGCTGGTGGACGGCGGCCTCGCCTTCGCCCAGGCCAAGGACTCCTGCGCCGACTCCGTCGCAGCGTGCCGGGCGCTTTCCGCTACGGTCTGGACGCAACTACCCGTGCGCACCTGCCGGGACTGCCTCGGCAGGCGTGACAACCCTTCGGGCGCACAGCCGACCCCAATAGGGACTGCCCGCCGGCGTCTTCCAGGGTAGTGCCACCCCGGGCCCTGCAAGGCCGCTGCGTCCTCCCTGCGGTCGGTACTCGCGCCGCTCACGCGGCCGCCTACGGCGGGCCTTTCCGGGCCCGGGGCCCCGGCACTGCCCCGGCCAGGGCCGGCAGGCCAAGTAGCGGCCTGCCCAAGACGCCCTGGCTAAGGAGGACCGCTCATGGCGAACGTCACGGTCGGATGGGCCACACGGCGGGCGCGGGCCGGAGCCACGCTGCTTGACGAGAACGACCCTGGCTGGGCCGCGCGCGTCGACCGCGGCCGGCTCAACATGGCCAGCTTGCACAGCTGTATCATCGGGCAGCTCAGCGGCGCCGATGAGGGCGGCGACCGCGCCTACGACGCCTATGTGGAGCGGCTTGGCCTGAGTCTGCACGGCCAGGTTGACCACGGCTTCCTGCTGCTCGCTGAGGACCATGACCCCTTGGCCTACGAGTTGCTGGACCTTGCCTGGGATGCCGAGATTGAACAGCGGGTCACTTCGGCGGGCACGGCGTGAGCGGCATCCAGGTCGTCCAGGCAACCCTATGGGACGAGGCGCCCATCGAGGTCGCCCTGGCCGCCTACGACGTGACCTTGGCATCGACCAGCGCCGGCAAGGACAGCTCTGCGATGCTGGGCCACCTGGTCGCCCGCGCCCGCGTCGAGGGGGTGCTGGACCGCATGGTCGCGGTCCATGCCGATCTCGGCGTGATCGAATTACGTTCCGCGTGTTGTTCGAGACCGTGTTGCCGACAACCGCGGAGCGCATGCGGATGCCCGACGAGTGGATGCTGTACTGGGCTGGAGAGAAGCCCAGAGGTAGAACGCCGAAGGTCCCAGGGCAGGTGGTGTGGCCTGACCTGGAGGAACGGGAAGGCCGGCTCGGGTTCCGCGACCGGCAGCCGATCCTGGTGGACCCCAACTACCGGGTCGACCCGCGGCTGAGCGAGTTCTTCGGACGGTCTCGGTTCGCGACCCGTGCGCAGGGCACGCAGGAGTCCTACGCGCTGGACTACCGGCTGCTGTTCACCTTCCTGTGGCGCCAGGGTCGCAACTGGGACCAGGCCCGCCCCATGAACCTGGAGGACTACGAGTACTGGCGGCGCAAAGACAAGCGCAACCCAGGGCGGGTCGGTGGCGCGAAGTGGGGCCGCGAGCTGGCCGCGTTCCGGCTGCTGTATGCGTGGGCCGCGCGGCACGGACATATCCCGGGCAGCCCGGTGGTGGTGCACACCCGGCAGCGACCTGACGGCCGCACGGTGAAGGTCGCCGACCTCGCGCCCACGGACGTGCGCAGCGCCAACGTCAAGTGGCTGACCCCCAGGGCCTACCGGATGTGGCGGGACGTAGGGCTGCGCGGCTACCGGGCCGACGGGATCCCCGACGACGCCTGGCGGGGCCGCAACGGGGACCGAGATGCGGCCTTTGCCGATTTCCTGCTCAGCAGCGGGCTGCGGCGCCGGGAGGCGGGCACGCTGCTGCTGGCCGAGCTGCCCGAGGCCGACCGCCACCAGCGCTACAGCTCGGGCAGGATCGCCGCGGCGGTGGCCAAGTGCCGCGGCCGCTACTTCTACGTCAGCCACGTCGCGCTCAAGGCCGTGGAGGCATACCGGATCACCACCCGAGCCCACGCAGTCGCCCGCGCCCAACACCGCGGCGTCTATGCGCGGCTACCGGTGTGTTGGGTGGTGCGCACGATCGACCGGCGGGGCATGGTGCACTGGGTCGACCAGGACGGCCAGGAGCACAAGGCGCTGCTGGACGTCTTGGATGAGGCTGACCGGCGCAACCTCTATTGGGAGGACACCGACGGGCTGGAGCCGTTGGCGGTGTGGCTGACTGAGGCGGGCCTGCCGATGCGTCCTGGCTCGTGGAACAAGGTGTTCACCCAGGCCAACCAGCGCTGCCAGCAGCAGGGGCTCGAGCTAGTGTGCTCACCGCACATGCTGCGGCACTCCATGGCGCTGCAGATGCTGATCTCACTGCACTACGCCCTGGACCGCCGCATGGGGCTGACCTCGGCCGAACGCCGGTACTTCCAGACGGTCTACGGCAACGTGTGGACGCTGGTCAAAGACCTGCTCGGGCACGCCTCGGAGGAGACCACCAAGGCCGTGTACCTGGAACCGGTCAGGGGGTTGCAGTTGGACACGCTGCTCAACGACATCGAGGACGACAGTGCCGAGGAGCTGCTGACCCGCTTGGCCGAGCAGACCGGACTGGTGCTGGACATCCCACGGCTGCTGCCGGCATGAGCCCACCGAAAGGGCCGCGCCGGGCGTCGCTGCCGCCGGCGGACTACCAGCCCCCGAGCAACCTCAGTACAGACGGGCTGCAGGTCAGCGTCGTCAGCGAGGACGGCATCCACCTGGGAATCATCGACTTCCAGGACGCGGCCGGGCCAGAACCGCTCCGCCGGGAGCTGGTCGCCGCGTTCGCGCGGCTGTGTTCGGCGGCGGGGAGCTGGCGGCGCTGGCGCACGTGCGAGAAGAACGCCGTGGCCGTCGGCAAGTTCCTGGCCTTCGCCAGCAGAAAGGCGCCCATGCTGTGCCAGGTCGCTGAGCTGACCCCGGGCATCTGGGCGGAATGGAAGCTCACCGGCGACACCTACGGCGCGGCCGGCATCGCGGCGGTGCGCAAGGTCCTGGACAAGGTCGGCACGCTGCCCGAGGCGACCCGCACCGCCATGCACGTACGGGGCCACCAGCGCAAACCCGAGCGCAAGGTGGCCGCCTACACCACCGAGGAGTTCAAGCACATCCGCGCTGTGGCCCGCCGGCAGGTCAACCAGATCGAGCAGCGCATCAGCCACGGCCGGTCGCTGCTGCGCCGCTACCAGGACGGGGAGCTTGCCGCAGGCAGCGACGAGGGGCGGATCGCGGCGCTGCTGGCCGAGCTCAGCCGCACCGGGGACGTGGCCCGCTACCAAGACGGCCAGCTCCACACCAGGGTCAGGGAGGTCTGCGCGCTGGTGCCTGGAGGCTACCGGGGCCTGAACAAGCTGCTGTTTCCCAGCGCCGGGGAGCTTGGCGCCTTGGCCACGCTGCTGATCTGTGAGGAGGGCTGGAACCTGTCGGTGCTCGAGGAGCTGGACGTTCCTGACTTCCGCCCCGATGGGGGCCTCGGGGACGTGGCGATCTACCGCACCGGCACCGTCAAGCACCGCCGGCCGGTCGGGTTGCGGCACGCCAGCCACAACCTGGTGGATCTGGGGCCGGGCAGCCCTGGCCGGGCGATGCGGCAGGTGCTGGCCATCACTGAGGAGGCGCGCCAGTGCCTGGCCCGGCAGCATCGTCCCACCCGGCGGCTGCTGGTCGGCCGCCGGGTGCACCGCAACGGCAGCGACTACTCGACCTGGACGATCGGCGCTGTTGAGCACTGCATTCACCAGTGGGGCAAGACGCTGGACCTTACCTCCCCGAGCGGTGGGGCGCTGCACGTCACCGCCCAGCGGCTGCGACGAACCCACCAGGCGTTGTTCGGCGGCCCTCGGCAGAACACCCTCCAGACCCACGAGGACGTCTACCTGCTGCGCAACGAGCAGGTCCTGGCCGAGTCTGCCGAGGTCATCGCCCAGGGGCTCCAGGACGCAGCCGACCACGCCACCGCTCAGGTCCGCATGCGCCTGCTGCGAGCCTCCCCCAACCCTGACCAGGCGGAGATCGCGGCGTTGGCCGACCAAGCCGGCGTCCCTGTGCAGCGGATGCGGGAGCTGCTGGCCGGCCAGCAAGACACCGTGGCGGGCGCGTGTGTGGACTTCGAGCACAGCCCGTTCACCCCGTCAGGGCCGTGTTCGGCGTCGTTCCTGCTGTGCTTTGCCTGCGGAAACGCCCTGGCCATGCCGCGCCACCTGCCGCGGATCATCTACCTGCACGAGGCGTTGACCACGCTGCGGTCAGTGGTCAGTCAGGCGGCCTGGGCGGCGGACTGGGCCGCGCACCACGCCCGCGTGAGCGACCTGCTGGCCGTGCACACCACCGAGGCCGAACGGCGCGCCCTGCGCGCCGAACTGTCTGACCGTGACCGCGCCCTGATCGATCAGATGCTCCAACGGAGGCTGGATGCGTGACCCAGCTGGCTTCTGACCGGGCGAGCGGCCAGGTTGTGCTGGTCGACCCGGCATCAGACGCGTTGGTGCTTCCAGGCGACCGCGTCCGCGCTGGCGTGGCCGAGCACAAGCTCCCGCGGTTCGGGGATGAGGTGTGGCAGTTGGCCTACCTGGACGCCAAGGAGACCGCCGGCAGCCAGCTGGTCCACTGGCCCGCCTACCCGAGTGAGTTCGTCGCCTCGCTCAAGCGGCTGGCGTGGGCGCTGCTCAACCTTCCTACCCCGGAGGTCATCCTGTCGCGCCCATGGTCGACTAGCCGCGCCCGGCTGAGCACCAGCAGCATCCGGCACACCCTCAAGGGCTGGAAGGCGTTCTGCGAGTGGCTGCAGGCTCGCGGGGTCACCGCCCTGGCCCAGGTTGACCGCGGCCTGCTGGCCGACTACGCGGTCAGCTTGCGCGCCCAGCAGCGCCGCCACAACTACCATGCCCGCCAGTTGCTGGCGCTGACCCGTATGTGGGCGTACGCGCCCTACCTGCTGCCCGAGGATCGCATTCCCATGCCCCCGTGGGATGAGCACGGCACCGAGGACTACCTGCCTGCCTCCGACACCGTCACGGGGCGCAACGCGCGGATCGCGATCCACCCGGCCACCATGTCGCCACTGCTGGTGTGGGCGCTGCGGTTTGTGACCGAGTTCGCCGACGATATCCTCACCGCCCGCGCCGAACGCCAGCGCCTGCTGGCAGCCGTGCAACCGCACGCCAGGCCCGGCGGGCTGGACGACCTACGCGCCTGGTTTGCTGGGCTGCGCGCAGCGGGCCGGCCGCTTCCTGGCATCAACCCGCTGCACGGCCACCACCACGTGATCCGCCCGCGCCCGGGGATGCCAGGAGCGCTCAACGCCTCCTACATCGCCGGCCTCACCCGAACCTCGACCAACCAGGTGCAACACCTCCTGCTGCGATGCCCCGAGCTGCTGGAGGGGTGGGAGATCACCAACCGCGCGGAGTTGCCGTTTACGATCCGCGGTCGCATTGACACCCGCCCCTGGGTGGCCGGCATCGACATCGACGAGACCTCCCTGCTGGTGCGGCACCTGGCCACCGCCGGGCTGATCGTGGTGGCCTACTTGTCGGGGATGCGCCCGGAGGAGGTCTTGCACCTGGAACGGGGCTGCTGCACACGGGCGGAGACCAGCAAGGGCGGGATCATCCGCTACCAGCTCACCGGGCGGCACTTCAAAGGCGTCAACGACCCCGAGGGCAACACCCGCTCCGACGGGGAGGTCCGCGACCAGCCCTGGACCGTCATCGCCCCGGTGGCCACCGCCATCACCGTGCTCGAGGCGCTGGCCGGTCAGGAGCGGCTGCTGTTTCCTCGCAGCCTCCCGGGGGTTCGGCGAGTCCGCCAGGGCGATCCCGCCTACAGCGGCCAAGCCCTGCTGCCCGACACCGCCAACCATCGGGTTCGCCGGTTCGTGGCGTTTGCCAACACCCTGGCCCGCGCCCACGGCCGGGACCACGAGCTGATTCCCGAGGATCCCGACGGGCCGATCGCGCTATCTCGGTTTCGTCAGACGGTGGCCTGGTTCATCAACCGCCGCCCCGGCGGCCGCGTCGCGCTCGGCATCCAGTATGGCCACCTGCAGTTGACCATGTCGGAAGCCTACGGCTCGCGTGGTCGCACCGACATGCTGGAGATCCTGGATCTGGAACGCGCCCGCACCCTGGCCGACACCCTCGCCGAGGCGGCCGACCGCCTGGACCGCGGTGAGCACGTCAGCGGCCCCGCGGCCAAGCGCTATCGCGCCAGCGCTCAGGAATTCACCGCCACCTACCAGGGAGCCTACCTGTCCAAACGGCAGCATCGGGCGTTGTTAAACAACCGCAGTCTGCGCGTGTTTGACCACCCGGATGCCCTGCTGGCCTGCAACCACAACCCCCTGACCGCGCTGTGCGACCCCAACCGCGGCACGCCCGGCCAGCGCGCCGCTGCCACCCCCAGCTTTGACCGCTGCGACCGCGCCTGCGGCAACATCGCCCGGACCGACACCCACATCACCCGCGCCCGCAACGAAGTCGCCGCGCTGCAGGCCGAGATCGACTCGGGCCTCAACCCCCATCCCATCACCCAACGCCACCGCCAACGCCAGGCCGCCCTGCTGGAGATCATCGCCGCCCACGAACACATGCGCCCCACACCCCACCCACCCGCGACCTGGCCGCCATGACCGAGCGCACCGAGGACCAGCCGACCCTGGCCGCCAGCATCGCCACCACCATCGGCCGCCTGCTTGCCCAGACCAGCGCCGCCGGTGCCCATGGCGCCGTCGATGCCGAGGAGATCACGGCGATCACCGAGGCGATGGTCCGGCTGCTGCTCGGGGTGCCGCTGCGCTCTGACGGGCAGCTCACCATCAAGTCCCTGGCCGCCGAAGCCGGCCTGAAGCGCAACAAGCTCACCCACAAGCACACCGGGCTCAAGGACCTGTTCTATGCCCTGGTCAAGGCCCAGCACGCGCGGCCAGTGGTCGCCGAGGACCTGCAGCGGGACAACGACGAGTTGCGCGCCAAGCTGGCCAGGGTCAGCCAAGAACGCGACCAGCTCAAGGAGGTCAACGTCCGGTTCGCCCGCGTCGTGCATGTCCTCGAGGTCGAAAACCAGCAACTCCGGGAACAGGATGGGCAGGACATCAGCGTTCGGGTCCTGCGCCGGCCACGCCCGTAACCGTCCATGGGCCGATGCGATGCCCCTCATGCGTATGTCGCGTGGTTGGATACCGGTACGCTCTCCTGCATGCGGCAGCATCAGCAGCCCTGATGACGGTCGGGTGGCGTGGATCTGGGACAACCTGGGCTGGATAGTCGTGCGCCATCCGGCAGCCGTTGCCGTCTACCGGTCCTCGGTGCCTTCTCTGAGGTAGGCGAGGACGGCGAGGACTCTGCGGTTGGTGTCATCGGTTTGGGGGAGGTGGAGCTTGGTGAGGATGTTGCCGACGTGCTTGCCGACGGCTGCCTCGGAGACGACGAGCTGCCTGGCGATCGCGGCGTTGGAGTGTCCTTCGGCGATGAGGGCGAGGACCTCGCGTTCGCGTGCGGACAGCGACGACAGCGGGTCGCGGCGGCGGCGCAGCAGCTGGCGCACAACCTGGGGGTCGACGACAGTGCCGCCGCCGGCCACGCGGCGCAGCGCGGCGATGAAGTCCTCGACATCGACGACCCGGTCTTTGAGCAGGTAGCCGACCCCGCGGCCGTCGCCGGAGTCCAGCAGGTCGGCGGCGTAGCTGTGCTGCACGTACTGGCTGAGCGCGACGACCGCCAGCGCCGGGTAGGCGCGGCGCAGTTCCACGGCGGCGCGCAGCCCTTCGTCGGTGAAGGTCGGGGGCATCCGGATGTCGGTCACCACCAGGTCCGGGGCATGCTCGGCCACGGCAGCCTTGAGGGCCTCCGCGTCGCCAACCACGGCCGCGATCTGGAATCCGAACCTGTCGAGCAGCCCGGCGAGGCTCTCCCGCAGCAGCACTCCGTCCTCGGCGAGGACTACCCGGATGGCGGTTGGTTCTGGCTGCACGGTAGCTCCACGCGGAGGAGTGTCGGGCCGCCGGCCGGGCTGGACAGCAGCATCCTGCCGTTGATCACGGCGACGCGGTCCGCCAGCCCGGTGAGACCGGTACCGTGGGCCGGGTCGGCCCCGCCGTGGCCGTTGTCGCTGATCTCGAGAGTGAGTACGCCGTCGTGCTGGCGTGCGGTCACGCTCGCGCTGGTGGCACCGCTGTGCTTGGCGATGTTGGTCAGCGCCTCGGCCACCACGAAGTAGGCCGTTGCCTCGAGCTGGCCGGGCAGTCGTTCGGCGAGGCTACTGTTGACCGTCACGGGGATCGGGGACTGGTCGGCGAGCTCGCCGAGAGCCGCGGGCAGCCCGAGCCCGGCGAGCGCCTGGGGGTGAATGCCGTGGATGAGCTCGCGTAGCTCGGCCATGAGCTGTTTGGCCTGCTCGTGCGCGCTGGCGACGGTCCTGGCCGCTGGCGAGTCGGGTGGCAGGTCGAGCCGGGCCAGGCCGAGCTGCAGGGTGAGGCTGACCAGCCGCTGCTGGGCGCCGTCGTGCAGGTCGCGTTCGATCCGGCGGCGCTCGGCCTCGAAGGCGTCCGCCAGGCGGGCGCGGGAGCGTGACACCTCGACCAGCTCGGCGCGCAGCTGCTCGCTTGGCCCGCCCTGGAGCAGCGCCCGTGCCACGGTGCCGTGTGCGCCTGCGAGCAGCGTCAGCAGGTACGGGACGGCCGGCAGCAGCAGGATGCCGATGATCGCGTAGGGCAGCGCCTGCCGCGGGGTCGCGACCTGGCCGAAGGCCAGCGCTACCGGGCCATCGCCCGGCCGTTGTGCCAGTACCAGGAGCGGGCTCGCGATGTAGCTCCCGATCAGCGGCGCAACGAGCACAGCGGCGATGGACAGCACGGGTGCCACGGTGGCAAGCAGGCAGGCGTAGCCCGTCTCCCGCCAGGTGGCCGCCTCGCTGTAGCGGGTCCGCAACCACGGCCACAGGCCGGGCGCGGGCGGCTGGCGGTGCCCGGATGCGATCGGCCGTGAATCCACCGTGCGCAGGCGCCGCCGCTCCAGTTGCGCCAGCGGCATCGCGACCATCGGCCACAGCGCCGCGATCAGCGCGGCGCCGAGCAGGGTCAGGAGCAGGAGCATGCCGAGCTGGTAGGTGCCCGCCCGGAGGCGTGCCAGCAGCACGAGCCAGGGCAGGCTGAGCACCGCAAGCGGCAGGGCGGCCGCCAGCGCCAGGAGCGGGGTGGTGAGCACGTAGCTCGCGGCCCGCCACGGCCAGCTGCTGAGCAGGAGCCGGCGCCAGGCGAGGGACTCCAGCGCGGTGCTTGGGTTACCCGTGAGCATACTGATCATGGTAGCCCGCGTTCCGGCCGGGATCGGTCAGGCTGACCGTAGTCATCGGGTAGCCCTAGCCCTACCTGCATTTCGGTATCTGGGCATAGTGACGCGCCGCGGGCCAGCTGGTGTCCTGGCATCGCAGTGCCGAGGAAGGCCGCGGCGCTGCGGGCGGCAAGGGTATTTCGTTCCGCTCATTTTGCCAGGTGCGGCATGCGGATTCGCTGCCGGCCAGAGGCGTCCGTGTGCGGAAAGCGAAACGGGAAGGCGCAGCGGGATGTTGCTGGAGATTGTGGATGTCGCCAAGGTGTACAGGGGCGGCAAGCGGGGAGTCGACGGGGTCACGATGCGGCTCGGCGCCGGGCTGGTGGGCCTGTTGGGACCCAACGGTGCGGGCAAGTCGTCGCTGATGCGGATCGCCGCGACGGTCACCCGCCCGACCAGCGGGCAGGTGCTGTTCGACGGTACCGATATCGTGGCCAGGCCGAACCTGCTCCGCCGTAACCTCGGCTACCTGCCGCAGGACTTCGGCGTCTACCCCCACCTGACCGCGCGGGAGTTCCTGTCGTATCTGGCGGCGGTCAAGGGCCTGCCGGCCCGGTCGGCGCGGACGCGGATCGGCGAGCTGCTGGAACTGTTCGACCTGACCGGGGCGGGCAGGCGCCCGCTGGGCAAGTACTCCGGGGGAATGCTGCGCCGGGTGGGGATCGCGCAGGCCCTGCTGGCCGACCCGGGGGTGCTGATCGTCGATGAGCCCACCGCGGGCCTTGACCCGGAGGAGCGGGTGCGGTTCCGCAACCTGCTCAGCGACCTGGCCGGCGACCGGGTGGTGCTGCTGTCCACCCACATCGTCTCCGACGTCGAGTCCGTGGCCAACGACATCGCGATCATGGCGCACGGCCGGCTGCGGCTGCGCGGCAGCCCGCAGGAACTGCTGCGCGAGGCCGAAGGCCGGGTCTGGGAGATGACGGTCCCATCCGATACGGTCGCCCAGCTTCAGCAGGGGCATCTGGTCAGCCGGATGGTCCGCACCACGGCCGGGGTGCGCGTGCGCCTGCTGTCACCGCTGGCGCCGGGCCCGGAGGCAGTGCCCGTGCCGCCGGACCTTGAGGACGCCTACCTGGCCATCATCCACGAGCCGCCTGGATGGGCCGCCGGTGACCTGCCGGCGGTGCGCCGATGAGGATCCGGGTGCTCGCCGCGCTCGCCGTCGCGGACTTCCGGGAGCGGGCACGCCGGCCGGCGTACGCGGTCACCCTGATCGCCGCCGTCGGGCTGGGCTATGTGGCCGTGCCATCGCCGGGTTCCCGGTGGGTGATCATGAACCTGGGGGACTACCGGGGTGTCTACAACAGCGCCTACGTGGCAACGGCCACCGCGCTGGCCGGCGCGCTGTGGCTGATGCTCGGCGGGTTCTACGTCGTGCGCAACGCCATCGCCCGCGACCAGAGCACCGGCGTTGGCCAGATCCTCGCCGCCACCCCGCTAACCCGCGGCGGCTACCTGACCGGCAAGTTCCTGAGCAACCTGATGGTCCTCGCCTCGATGGCGGGCGTGCTCGCGGTGACCGCGCTGGCCTTGCAGGTGGCGCGCGGCGAGAACCTGGCCGTGAATCCGGTCGCGCTGCTGGTGCCGTTCCTCCTGCTCGCGCTGCCCGTCCTCGCGCTGACCGCCGCGGCTGCCGTGCTGTTCGAGACCGCCCCGGTGCTGCGGGCCGGCCTGGGCAACGTCGCCTGGTTCTTCGTGTGGATGATCGCCGCGATAGCCGGGCAGGGTGCGGGCGCGCCGTTCGGCGGATTCGGTGCCGGCCCGGTGACCGAGTCGATGCGTGCCGCCATGATCGCCCAGCACCTGCACCCGGGTGCGTCCGAGTTCAGCCTGGGCTTCACCGCCCGTAGCCAGCCGCTGCGCACCTTCGCCTGGTCCGGGCTGGACCCGGCCGGCGGATTCGTCGCCGACCGGCTCCTGCTGATCCTGGCCGCGGCCTGCGTGGCGGTGCTGCCGGCCATATGGTTCGGCCGGTTCGACCCCGCCCGCGCCCGCCCCCGTACCGCGCCCACCCGGCCCGACGACCAGACGCCAGCACCCACGCCAGCCGTGGCGACCCCCGCCATGGCCGCCGCCGCGCCTGCCGCTGTCCAGGCGCTGCCGCGCCCGGCGTACCAGCCGCTACCCCAGGCCAGACGCCTACTCGGCCGCGCGGCCGGACGGCTGCTGGCCGGCGAGCTGCGCATCCTGGTACAGGGCACCTCCCGCTGGTGGTGGCTCGTTGCCGCCGCGCTGACCGCCGCCAGCCTCGCCGTCCCCGCCAACCTCGTGAAACCCGCCGGCGCCATCACCGCGCTGCTGCTCTCCGCGGCCTGGATCTGGCCAGTCCTGATCTGGTCACGGCTGGGCACCCAGCGCCGCGAGCACGGGCTGGACACCCTGCTCGGCGCCTACCCAGCGGTCTACCGGCAGCTGGCGGCCGAATGGGCAGCCGGGCTGGCACTCACGGCCGTGGCCGGGCTGGGGCCCCTGCTCCGGATGGCCGTCGCAGCCGACCGGCCAGGCGTGGCCGCATGGACAGCCGGCGCCCTGTTCATCCCCTCGCTCGCGCTCATGCTCGGCGCCGCCAGCCGCACCCACCGCATGTTCCAGGTCGTGTATGTCCTGTTGTGGTACGCCGCGGTCAACCAAACCGCCGCCCTCGACTACATGGGCACCGTCCGCGTCAACGGCCACCCGGCCGGACCCTCGCCCCGGGTGATCGCCGGCCTCGCGCTGGCCATGCTCACGATCGCGTTCACCATCCGTGCCACGCGACACGCCAGGCGGTGACCGCCGGGCGTCGAGCAGGAACATCCCGCCTGGCTACAGCCCTCGCGGAGGCTGCGACCCGAGGCCCGCCACGCCCGCAACTGCGCCACCAGCCGTCCGGCGAGGAAATGGGGAGACATGGGTATCACACACGCATCGGCGGCTCCGACGCGCGGTCGGCTGGCGGAACTGGTGCTGCGCCACCGGCGGCTGGTGGTCCTGTTCTGGCTCGCGGTGACAGCCGCAGGCGTCCTGCTCGCCGGGCACGTCACCGGGCGCTTCTCCTCGACCCAGGAGCTCCCCGGCCTGCCCAGCTACCAGGCCGCCGAGGTACTGCAGCGCTCCTACGAGATTGGCAATAGCCCGCCGGTCGCGGTCGTGGTGACCCTCCCCGCCAGCCGACGGGTCGCCAGCCCGGCGGGGCGCTCGGAGCTGGCCAGGATCCTCGGCCCGCTGTCAGCCGACCACTCACTCCGCGTGGTCTCCTACCTGTCGACCGGTGACCGCAAGCTGGTCGCCGCCAGCGGGAGATCTACCGTGGCCCTGGTCTACGGCGGGACCAGCCCGCCCACCTCCGCCCAGCTGACCCGCCGAATACGCCCATCGGCACCCACCAGCGCGGTGATTCACGCGACCAGCCTGCCTGATCTCGCCAGCGGCGCCAGCTCCGGATCTGGGATCGGGGTCCTCGCCGAGGGCCTGATCGGCGGGTTCGCGGCACTGCTGGTGCTGGCGGTCGTCTTCGGCTCGCTACTCGCCCTGGTTCCGCTGGTCATCGCGGTCGTCTCCATCCTGGCAACCTTCCTGCTGATCGGCGCAGTCAGCACCATCGCCCCGGTGAGCAACCTCGTCGAGTACCTGATCGCGCTGATCGGCCTGGGCGTGGCCATCGACTACTCGCTGCTGCTGATCACCCGATGGCGGGAAGAGCGCGCCCGCGGCCTGAGCAACGAAGACGCCGTGGCCAGCGCGATGAGCACGGCAGGTCATTCGGTCGCATTCAGCGGCATCATCGTCGCGGTCGGCCTGCTCGCCCTCGTGCTGCTGCCGATCCCGTTCCTGCGCAGCCTCGGCTACGCAGGGCTGCTCATCCCGCTGGTCAGCGTCGCGGTCGCCCTGACCCTGCTGCCGGTGCTGCTGGCCGGCCTGGGCCCAAGGCTCGACTGGCCGCGCCGCGGCAGGTCCGCCGCCCCGAGCCGGCGCTGGCAGTCCTGGACCCGCGCGGTCATCCGGCACCGCGTCGTCGCCGCCATCGCCGGGCTGGCCGTCCTCGGCACCCTGCTCGGGTTCGCGACCAAGCTATCGGTCGGCGAGGCGCGGCCAGGCTCGCAGGCCACCGCCGGTCCCGCCCACGACGGCCTGGGAGCGCTGCAGCGGGCCGGATTCCCCGACGGCATGCTCGCGCCCATAGACATCATCGTCCCCCACGCCGACGTGACCACGCTGGCCAACGACGTAGCCGGACTGCCCGGCGTCTACGCCACGCTCACCCCGCCGGGTGCGGCGTGGCACCAGGCCGGCACCGCGCTCATCCACGTTCTCCCGGCCGCAGCGACCAGCTCGCCAGCCGGCAACGCGACCGTCGCCAGCGTCCGCGGCGTCGCGGCCCGGGTGTCTCCGCAAGCCCTGGTCACCGGGGACGGGTCGCTGGAGGCCGATGTCGTTAGCGCTCTCTACCGCCGATTCCCGGCCATCCTGGGCCTGGTCGCGCTGCTCAGCCTGCTGCTCCTGACGCGCGCGTTCCGCTCGGTCATCCTGGCGGTCAAGGCGCTCGCACTCAACGTGCTGTCAGTCGGCGCATCCTACGGCGCGCTCGTACTGATCTGGCAGTACGGCTACGGGTCGAGGGCCATCTGGGGCATCCCGGCCACCGGCGTGATCGTGGACTTCGTCCCGCTGATGGTCTTCGCCTTCCAGTTCGGCCTGTCCATGGACTACGAGATATTCATTGTCAGCCGCATCCGGGAAGGCTACGACGCCGGCCTGTCCACCGCCGATGCGACCGTCGAGGGCATCGCCCGCACCGGTCGGCTGATCACCAGCGCCGCGCTCATCTTGTTCCTCGCCTTCGCCGCACTAGCCGCCGGGCCCGAAACATCCATCAAGCTCTTCGCCACCGGCCTGGGCGTGGGCATCCTCCTGGACGCCACCGTCGTACGGTCGCTGCTGCTGCCCGCGCTGATCTCCCTGCTCGGCCAGCGGAACTGGTGGCTGCCCCGGCCAGTCGCCCGGCTCATGCGCTGCCCGCCATCCCCGGCACAAGCCGGCGAACGAGCCAGGACCCAAGACGGCACAGCATGACGGGCCCACCCCTGCGCAACAGCCCGTCACGCTTGCCACCAGGACCCACGCCGGGCGATCCACCACTGCCTGCCACGCAGACAAGGAGAATGTGACGTGAGGAAGCAGATCCGCCCCGCAGCCCGCGGCGCTGGCCGCCTTGTGCGGCGTAGCGATCGGCACCGGCGCCCTGCTCCCTGGGTGACTGCCAGGGGACCCCGGCCAGGCTCCGGCATGACCCGCACCTCGGTAGCAGGGCGATTCCACCGGAGCTACCACCACTCCAGCCCGTTCTGCGGTCGTTCGCGGTCGGCGTCCTGACGGGGCTCCTGGTGCTCATCACGGGCCTGATCGGATGGCGCTTCGCGGCCGGAGCGTTCTCTTCCTGACCCTCGCCACGGGAGGCCCGTGGGTTTGGGCTTAAATAGACAAAGTGTCAAAATCTGCCATGGAGGTCTGGTCCTCGTTGTCACACGGCCCGCGTTCATCGCTGCCTGCAGACGTGCTGGCCTGGCTGGCCGGCCGCCTGGCCCACCTGCTGCCATCCCGCCCACCCGGACAGGGCGGTGCGCCGCCGCTTTCGTTGAAGGTCCGCCTGGATGCGGTAGCTGCGGTGCTGCTGGACGGGCTGTCGTACCGGCGCGCCAACCGGGCGGTCAGGATCTCCAACGAT
>WNFU01008840.1_pt1 | contig 17840 bp, 15 predicted proteins | sample 5400121 | NCBI WGS metagenome assembly WNFU01 (sample SAMN13153360, study PRJNA577476) | soil metagenome | isolation source: 100 cm soil or saprolite under grassland replicate 1 | place: USA:California | collected 2016-06-15
AGGACCAAAAGCGTCTCATGGGGCGCGTCGGGTTGCTCGCGGGTGATGACTCGGCGAATTTTTTTGAGTTCTTCGATCAAGTGCGCCTTGGTGTGGAGACGGCCGGCGGTGTCAATCAAAAGGACGTCTATGCCGCGGCTTTTTGCTGCTTGCATGCCATCGAAAACGACCGCGGACGGGTCGGCACCCGGACGGTGTTTGATGACTTCGACGCCCACGCGTTGCCCCCAGATAGCGAGTTGTTCGATAGCCGCGGCGCGAAACGTGTCGCCGGCCACGAGCAAGACCTTTTTTCCGGCGCTTTGGTATTGCGCCGCGAGTTTACCGATCGTGGTCGTCTTGCCGACCCCGTTGACGCCGAGAAATAGGATCACCCACGGCCGGGCTGAGAATGGCGTGATCTTCTGGCCCGGCACCGATGCCTGGAGCATCTGGACCAGCGCGGTCTGCAGGTACGAAGCCATGTCTTGCTCGGCGTCGACCTCATTGACGGGCCACAGCTGCCGCAACGCGTCCATTAGTTTCTGGCTTGCCTTCACGCCGACATCGGCGGCGATCAGGCTTTCTTCCATGGCGTCGAGAGACGCTTCATCCCAACGACGATTCTGAAAGATCGAGCCGAGATTCTGATACAGGCTCTCCCGGCTTTTACTTAGGCCCTGTTTGAGGCGTTGAAAGAAAGAACCGCCTTCCATGCTATTGATAGTCTGCGAACGCTGCAGGAGAGTCAACGGGAGGAGACAAGGATTTGTATCGAGACCAAGCGGAGCGCTAGGTCATTCGCACCGACACGACCTTCGAAACCCCCGGTTCCGCCATGGTGATGCCGTATAGAACCTCGGCGGCCTGCATGGATTTCTTGTTGTGCGTGACCAGGACGAACTGAGAGTGCTCGCTCATCTCTGTGATCAGCTCGGTGAATCGGTCGATGTTGGCGTCATCCAGGGGCGCGTCGACTTCGTCGAGGAAACGCTTTTTCGCCGCCGGAGAGCAACGTGATCGATTGGAGCTTCTTGCCGGGCGGCTGAACCACGATATCGACGCCGGTCTCGAGATAGTCGTTCTCGTCGGTGAGCACCAGTTTAGCCTTGCCGCCGCGGAACAGCCGGGGAAAGATCACTTCGAACTTCTCGTTGATCGCTTCGAAACTTTCCTTAAAACGCAGACGACAGACACGATTGAGTTTGACGATAGTTTGCTGCAAGTCAGCGATGGATTTTTCCAAGTCTTCCTTTTGCTGGTTCATGAATTTGAAACGCGTGGTAAGTTCTTCGTATTCGCCAATGGCCGCCAGATTCACTTCACCCATGCGCTCCAGGCGGCCGCGAAGCTCGTCGATTTCGCTTACCAGGTCTGCTTTTGAAGGGCCGTTCTCGGAGAAATCAACGGAGAGAATACCAAGATCGGCATCATATTTTTCGCGCAGGTTTGCCGCCAGATGCTGTAGCCCCAGCCGTTTTTCCGCAAGCGAGAGTTGAACGCCGCTTTTTTCCTCTTGGCAGGATTCGCCGAGTGGCCGCAGTTCCTTGATAGCCTCGCCGATCTCAGCGAGCTGCATCGAGATGCCGCGGTATTTCTGGCGCTCGGTCTGGAGTTGTTGTTCCAAGTTTTGCAGTTCGCTGCGGCTTGACAGGAGCGCTTCCTCGGTGCACGCCAGCGATTGCTCGATCTCTTGACGCCGCCGCTGAAAATCCGCGCGCCGCGCCTGGCAAGTCGCGATCTCTTGGGCGGTCGCCTCTTGCACCTTTAATCGATTGGCCAGATTGGTGTAAGTGTTTTCTCTTTTCTCTCCCAAAGCTGCGTTGCGGACGCGCGACTGCGTCACCGCGGATTCTGCGGCTTCGACGGCCTGGCGTAATTCTGCGCAGGCAGTTTGCTTTTGCGCCAGCACTCGTTCGCGTTCCAACTTTTCTTCGGAGAGCGCCTGCGTCGTGCTCAAGCAGCGCTGAATTTCCTCGTTGACCCGGTGGAGCGCCGTGGTGAGATCACTTTGTTCCTGGGTGAGCGCGTGGACGGATTGCCTGAGGCGCTCCAGTTCTTGATTGGCGGCGCGCTGCTCATGTTCGAGGCGTACGCGCTCGAGTTCCAGCCGGTGGATCTCGGCGCTCAACAGGGTTTTTTTGGTTTCCGCCTGCTCGAGTTCCTGCTTGAGCGTTTCACTCTCGCGCTCTTCCCTGGGAAGTTGAGATTCCAATTGCGCCAGAGCGCTTGCCAATTCCCGGATACGGCGCCGCTGCGTGAGGACGCTTCTTTCAAGCGGTGCGCCGCTGCCACCGGTCACGATCCCCATTGGGTCAATCACTTCGCCGTCGGGAGTGACCAGCGTGCTGTGGTAACCATTGCGATTCCAAAGCGCCAAACCCGCCAGAAGATCTCGCACCACCACCACGTCGGAAAGCAAGTACTCCGCGACGTCGTGATAGCCTTCTTTGACAGAGATCACATTCATCAGCGGCGCGATCACTTCGGATTCACCGAGGGGCAACTCTTTATGCACTTTGCGTGATAGCTGGCGCGGGATAAAGCTGCCGCGGCCGGACGCCTGATCTTTCAGATACTCGATGGCTTCTAAGCCTTCTTGATGGCCCTTGACGATGATGTACTGCAAGCGGTCTCCCAAGACCGCCGTGAGCGCCTTCTCGTACGCTTCCGGCGCGTCGATGACGTCCGCCACTAACCCATAGATGCCGTTGGGCGCCACCTCCTGCTGTTTCTTCAGCATGATGGCCCGCACGCCCTCGTGGTATCCCTCGTAATTTTTTTGTAGATCCGCCAGAGACTCGAGGCGGGAGCGGTTTTCCTGGATCTGTTCCTTAAGTGCAGCGATTTTCTTTTCTTGTGCCTGTCTGGCCCGGCTGAGAGCCTGGATCGAAGCCGCCACGTGCGCCGCTTCGAGGGCGCGTTGGCGCGTTTCTTCGGCGCAGCTACCCAGGGCTTGGCTGGATTCGTTTCGTTTTTCGTCGCACGTGCTCAGCGATTCCGTGGTTTCAGTGAGTTCCGCCTCGCTTCGCGCCACCTCTTTGCTGATTTCACCGCGCCGCTTGTCTTCAGCCAGGAAATCGTTTTTTAGATAAGCGATCTGGTTGGCCGCATCGATCAATGCTTCTTTTTCCCGCTCCACGCCATCCTGGAGCGTGCGAACCTGGGCCTGGAGTTTTTCGAGTTCACTTTCCTTATCACGGAGAAAAGTTTCCTCGAACAGTGAAAGCTGAACAAAACTCTCTTTGGCCTTATTGAGCTCGTCGATTTCTTGAGCGAGCGTCTTGGTTCGCTCCTCGAACTGCGCGAGCGCGGCAAGAGCTTCTGCTTCGCTCTGTTCAAGCTGCGCCAGGTCTTTTTTAAGAAATTCACATTTTTGTTCGTCGCTCTGGATCTGCATGCGCCGCTGGTAGACATTTTCTTGTTGGAGGCCGATCTCCCGATCGGCTTCCAACAGTGACAAGCGCACTGCTTCGTTCTCTGCCTCTTTGCGGTGTAACGCGGCAAGGTGTCCCGCCAGGCGATTTTCAACGCCAGCGAGTGCGGCTTCTTGCTCGGCAATTTCCTGAGTGAAGGTGTCTCGCTGCAGCACGGTGAACGCGAGTTCCTTCTGTTTAAGCTCCGACTTCAGCGCGCGGTAACGCTCGGCCTTTTTGGCCTGCAACTCCATGGCGCGGATTTGCCGTTCGATTTCGCGCACGATGTCGCTGACTCGCAAAAGATTTTGCTGGGTGCGGTCGAGCTTGTTTTCGGCGACGATCCTTCGGCTCTTGTATTTGCTGGTGCCGGCCGCTTCCTCGATCAGGCCGCGCCGCTCCTCGGATTTGGAATTGACCAATTCATCGACTTTGCCTTGCTCGACGATCGAATAGGCTTTGCTGCCGACACCGGTCCCCAGAAATAGATCGACGATGTCTTTTAAACGGCAGCTTATTTTATTAATGGCGTATTCGGACTCGCCGGAGCGAAACAGCCGGCGGGTCACCATAATCTCGCTAAAGTTGCTGTACTCCGCCGGCGCTCGGCCATCTTCGTTGTCGAAAATAATCGACACTTCCGCCATCCCGGTAGCCGGCAGGCTATCACTACCGTTAAACACCACGTCTTCCATATGGTGGCCGCGCAAATGACGGGCGCTCTGTTCCCCCATGGCCCAACGCAAAGCATCGACGATATTGGACTTGCCGCATCCGTTGGGGCCGACCACCGCGGTAACACCGGGAGTGATTTCTATAACGGTCTTTTGGGCAAAAGACTTAAAGCCGACCATTTCAAGGCGTTTTAAGCGCATAGGCTCATTTCTATTTGTGGAATTTTATGGCAATCCTCGCCGGCGCAATCTTCACCGCAATATTTCACAGTGGCGAAATAGAGTCAAGCAAAAATCACAATATACGGTGGGCTGCTGGAAAACTCACCGCAAGATATAGGCTGAACGAAATATTCTAATTTTCCAGGTCTTTTTTGGATATATTCGGTCGGAGTTGCCGGGTTATTAGCCCGCTGTGCTGCGCGAGGTCGTGCTTCTCCGGCCCCGGGGGCAGAATAAAACTATTTTTCGAGAAGTTCGGTGTTCCAGTACGAAACGTCGATCGTATTGAGAAAGGGCATCCATTCCTTGTAGCGGGACATGCTGAACGTTTCCTGCATGAATGGCGTCCATTGAGGTTTAAAAGGCCTCCGTACGAGGGGCATGTTAGCCTGCTGTGGGGTCCTGCCCCCCTTGCGGCGGTTACACTCATGACAGGAGCAGACAACGTTTTCCCAGGTCGAGGTGCCATTCTGAGAGCGGGGAATCACGTGGTCGAGATTCAAGTCGTGCCGCGGCAGTCGCCGGCCGCAATACTGACAAATACATTTATCGCGGGCGTAAATGTTGTAGCGGCTGAAGCGCACTTGCCGCTTCGGAACGCGATCGTATGTAACCAGCAGAATAACCCTGGGAACGCGGATTACACGATTGACCAGACCAATGGCTTCATCGTGAGCCGAGACCGATACATCGCTCCAACTGTCAAAGTCGAAGGTTTGGTACTGTTCGTTGACCGCCCTTGCGATGCCTTGATAGAGAAGCACAAATGCACGTCGCACCGAGGTAACATGAATGGGCAAATAGGATCGATTGAGAATCAGGACCTTGGTATTGAGGATGCTATAGGCAGGGGCCGTCGCCGAATAACTCATAAACAGCTTTCGGTATTACTAAAGCCAAATGGCATGTCCGTATTCGTTCCAAAATATCGGGCGAGGGAGCCAAAGTCAATTCAGCCATTCTTGACTCAAAAGGCGCCTTGCTTGAAGTCGGTGGTAAATTCCTCTATAAACACAACAGTTTTCCGTGATGGTCTTTGTGGATTCACCACTGACGCCAGGTGACCCGCCCTCGCACAATCTCCGCCAGCTTTACGCGCTAACATTGGCATGAAACAAGAAATATTTATTAATTCGACGCCCCAGGAGAGCCGGATCGCCATCATCGAGGACACCCTTCTGGCCGAATTTTTCATCGAAAGAAAAGAGGAAATGGGTGTCGCGGGAAATATTTACAAAGGTAAAGTAGCCCGCGTTCTGCCCGGTATGCAGGCCGCCTTTGTCGATATCGGCATGGAAAAGGCCGGCTTTCTCCACGCCTCGGATTTTTCCACCGAACCGGACGATGTGCCACTCGGCAGCTCGGAGGAGGTTGAATTCGAAGAAGCTCCGAAGCCGCCGCCGGCGCGCCGATTGCCCTTGGAAAAACAGATCTCCCGCGGCGAAGAGATCCTCGTTCAAGTGGCCAAGGACCCGTTGGGTACCAAGGGCGCCAGGGTAACTTCTCATATATCCCTCCCGGGTCGGTACATGGTTTTTATGCCTGGCACGAGACATATCGGTATCTCTCGCCGGATCGATAGCGAGGAGGAGCGCAAGCGGCTTAGAGAGATCGCTCAGTCGTTGGGGACCAACGAGGGCGGATTCATTTTACGCACTGCTTGCGAGGGGAGGAGCAAGCGAGAAATTCAAAGAGATCTGAGTTTCCTCACCCGGCTGTGGAGGCGAATTCAACAAAGAGCGCGAAGCGCGACGGCGCCGTCACTGATCCATCAGGATCTCGATCTCATTGCTCGCTCGATCCGTGATTTTTTCAGCGCGGACACGGAACGGGTGGTCATCGATTCGCCCAAAGATCACCGCCGTATCGTCGATTTCGTCCGCCAGTTCATGCCACGCCTGAAACCGAAAGTGGTGCTTTACACGGAAAAGGAACCGCTCTTCGAACAGCAGGGCATCGAAGAAAAGATTGCTAAGGCATTGGAACGGCGCGTGTGGCTGCGCTCCGGCGGCTCTATCATCATCGAGCGAACCGAAGCGCTGACGGCCGTAGACGTCAACACGGGCCGGTTCGTCGGCAAACGAAACCAGGAAGAGACGATTCTCAGGACCAATTTGGAAGCTGCCCAGGAAGTGGTCCGCCAACTCCGCCTGAGAAACGCCGGCGGGATTATTATCATCGACTTCATCGATATGGAAAAAGAGGCCAACCGCAAGAAGGTATACGAAGCGCTGAGAGAAGCACTGAAGAAAGACAAGGCGCGCACGAATATTTTGAAAATTTCCGAGCTGGGACTGGTTGAAATGACCCGTCAGCGCACGCGGGAGAGCTTGGAGAATCAGCTGCTGCGGCCTTGCCCCCATTGCGATGGGCGCGGTCGCATTAAATCCGCGGCAACCCTTGCTTACGACATTCTACGCGCGATCAAGCGCCAACAAGCGCAGATCCAAAATGGTAAGAACATCGTGGTGCGGCTCCATCCCGATATCGCGAATTTTCTCTACGACGAGAGAAATCACAGCTTGGAAAACCTCGAACGCGAGATAAACCACCGCATCATCATTAAGGCCAGCCAGGAACTGCATCACGAGAAATACGAAATCTCCGAGGTGTAAGGATTACCCCCTTCTTCATCCTCCCCGCAACGCAGGGGAGGAAAGAGGTGGGGGCCCTCAGGTTTTCGTAGGGTGCGCTCGGCGCACCAGTTCGTAGCCCGGATGTAGCGCAGTGGAATCCGGGACCTTTCTGGGGGTTAATTCTTCGGCCAGGCGTGGATGTCGGAGTCCTGTCGTAATTTCTTGCGATCGTAGACTTCGAAATGAGTGAAGGCAGCAATTGGCCGCCTGGGCTTCGCTCTGGGCCAGCTTCGCGCGTGACCAATCGGCACCACCCAGAGAAGCCGCAGGGCTTCGGGCACCTGGAAGAGTTCTCTAAGCTCCGGCTCCACTTCTTCGCGCACCGACACCCAAACCGTGCCGAGATTCATGTTCGCCGCCGCGAGCATCATTTGCTGTACAGCATTGGCGATGCTCGCTTGAAAGAGCTTTTCGCGATCGGCTGCCTGGCGCGTCGTCAAATAGACCTGTTTAGTGCGCGCGTCACCGCAGACAAGAACGAGCACGCTGACATCGCCGACATAGTCTTTCTTTAGGCCTTTGTAATGAACCGGATCTTCGAGCTTCCGTTGTTTCCATTCGTTAGAATAGATTTCCCGCACGCGTTTCATCTTTTTGCGGTCGCGCGTGACGACAAATTCCCACGGCTGCGTGTTGGCTCCTGACGGCGCCCATCGCGCGGCTTCGAGGATGGTTGTCAATTGCTTATTTGAGACCTTGCCGCTTTCATAAACTCTGACACTGCGCCGCCGCTGAATAATTCTCAGAAGATTTTCCATGTTCATCGTCCAGGTCCAGCCTTCAGTTCGTGTCCGGGAGGCGCGGATTAGTTTAGCGACACCTGGCTGCGCCGGCCAAACCACCAGGCGACCAGGATCATTGGCGCCAGCACGAGCGTCATGAGAAGGGTGACGGCAGAGGCTTTGTTGATATTACCGCCGTACCAATAGCTCCAGATCACCGCTGGGAGAGTGATATTGTCGTGCACGGCGAGAAACACCGCGGCGGTTAGCTCGCGGTAAACCAGCAGCGCGGTCCAGATCCAAACCGAGAAAAGGGTCGGGCGGATCAGCGGGAATAAAACGCGCCACGCGGTCCGCGTGGTAGACAAGCCCGCGACAAACGCCGCCTCTTCGAGCTCGCGGTGGATTTGTAGCAGCGAGCCGTTTAGGGCGCGCGTGGCGAAGGCGAGACGAGCGACGATGTAGACAACAGCGATTAGCCAGACCGAGCCGTAAAGCGGAATGCTAGTTCCGACAACGAACAGCGACAGCAGCAATGCGCCGACGGCCAATATGACTTCTGGGAGTGCTTGGGGGAGAAACGCGCCGAATTCCAGCGCGTAGCGCAAGCGGCTGCGCGATCGAACGATGAGCCAAGAAATAGTGAACGCGAGCAACACAACGACGAGGGGCACCACGCTGACCAGAATGACAGTATTCTTTAACCCACGCAGGACGAGTTCCCAGTCCATGCCCTGAAAATGCGTCAGCGAGAGATGGCGCATCATCTCCAGCGAGGGGGGGACGAAGTAAGGAGTCAGTGCGGCGTAGGCAATTAAAAGCAGGGGCAGGAGTTTCGAGATCAGCGCGTAAATCGCGATGAAGGCCCATGCGATTATTGACCAACCGCCCAGCGCAAGAAGTGCCGGTTTGTAGCCTTTGCCGGTCACCACCTCAAAGCGATGACCCTGGCGCAGGATTTGGCTGTACCAAAGTGTCAAGAACCCGGCGACGACGATCATAAAGGCGCCGACCACACCGGTGATACCATAATCCGGCAAGCCGGCGCCCTGGGGATGAACCTTGAGATAAATGAACGTGCTGAGCATGTAGACGCGGTTGCCCAAACCAAGGATCGCCGGGATGTCGAAAGTTGCGATACCGATGGTGAAGATATAGATCACCGCCGCTAAAATTCCGGGAAGAGCGAGCGGCAAAGTGATGCGCCGGATAATCCGCATATAAGCCATGCCGTGCACGCGCGCAGCTTCCTCGAGCGTCGGGTTCATGGCGCGAAACATCTGCGAGGTTAAAATGAACGCCAGAGCCGCCAGGCTTAAACCCTGAACGAAACCCATCCCAACTGGTGTCGCGATATTAATCGGCGCGTCGTCAAGATTGAAGAGATCGACAAGCCAACGATTGACGATGCCGATGCGCGCATGGGCGATCAGGGTCCAGCCCATCGCCGTGTAGATTCCAGGAATCAGTAACCCCATCGTCATGATCGCGTAAAGCAAAGTCTTTCCCGGCAGTGTCGTTCTTTCGACCAGCCATGCGATGGGGAGGCCAAAGAAGAGCGCGACGACCGTCGCCGTGACGGTAAAAATCGCCGTATTGACGGTGACGTCGACGATGAACGGATCGCTGAAGACATCGCGGTAATTCGCCAAGGTATAAATCGCGCCGGGCGTGCCAAGCGCGCCCTTCTGCACGCTCACCCAGAACATGGCGATGACGAGAACGAGGATGACCGCCATTGGCACCGCAGCCAATGAGAGCAGGGCGGATGAGGTTTGACCTGATCCCGCAAGGACTCCGCGTAAGCGTAACGTCGCCGCTCTCATGGCTCTCACCGCGGGCAATTTTCCGCGCCGTCAAATCGCATCGAAATTACTTGTGGCGGAGGATGCCCTCCAGCTCCTTTTGGATTTCGGTGTAGTTCTTGAATGATGCGAGCCACTCGGGCGAATTGATAATGACTTTCCCTTTGGCAGCGCGAATGATGTCCAACTCTCTCTTGGTTTGCGAACCTGGGTAAAGATGCAGATCATATCCGTCATGCTTCCAGAGTAGCTCTTGCCCCTCCGGGCTCATGAGGAAATTGATGAACAGTGCCGCGGTATTGGGCGATCGGGAGTTTCTCGGTACGCCGGCGTATCGCATATGTAGTACCGTACCTTCTTCGATGACCGTATGGCCGAGCGGGGCTCCCGTTCGTTTCAACACGTTGACGTCGTTGCCGCCGCAGGTAAAAACCTGCATGAGAAATTCTCCGCTGGTGATCCGTTCCGATTCGCCGCAGCGCATCAAACCGCCGATCTGCTTGGAGAGCTTTTTGGTGAATTCCACCATCTTTTCCCGGCCGAGAAAATCAGGTGTGGCGAACTCACGCAACCCGGCCGCGTAGGGAGTCGAGGCGATCTTGCCTTTCCACTTGGGGTTCAGAGCGTCCTCCATGCGCTTGGGAATGTCGTTGCCTTTCACCAGGCTGGTATTGTAGGCGATGCCGACCACGGCGGTGGCGACGGCAACGTGAGTTCCATTCGGTGAGATGGGATTAAATTTTCCTTCCGTGGCGGGTTTGTCTTGAATGAGCTGGCTGTAGTTCATCGGTTTGAGCGCTTTGGCGTTTAAACCATCGAACATGGCTTGGGCGTTGCCCAAGTAGAGATCGGTGCTAGCCGGCTGGCCGGCGGCGGCTTCCTGGATGATGCGCAGCATCAACGCCTGCATGTCCGGTCCCGGCGTGTACTGGCCTTTTAGGTCGAGCTTATATTTCTTGTTGATGGCGGCGAGGATCTCTTTGAAACCCTCGCTGCCGCCGAAGCTATTTTGTCCCCATTGGCCGCGCAGCACGCCTTCCTTTTTTGCGCCCTCGATCAATTCCGCCACGGTGGCGGCACGCGCCTGCGGCATCACACCCACCAAGATAGTCAGCAGCGCGGCGATTCTGGCAATCGTCATAGAAAGTTCCTCCTCGGCACTTTTGCACCGATTTCATGAGCAGGAAATACCATAATATCGGATGGGTTGACCCGACACTGGATCGCCCCATCGGTAAGCCGCGGTACGGTTCGATTCTTGCCCAAGAGCTGCCGCTCGTTCACGGTGGCGTTGAAGGTGAACTGGTCGCCAAGAAAAGTGCTGGTAGTAATTTTCCCGGCAAAGGAATTGACCTCGCCGTTGACGGCCGCGAACTCGAGACATTCCGGACGAAAGCCAAGCAGCACTTGTTCGCCCACTGTAGAGCGCCCTTCGATGCTCAGCTTGCCGATCGGTGATGCCGCCACGCCGGGTTCGACGATCGTTCCTTCCAGCCAATTGACCGAGCCAAAAAATTCCGCGACATCGGCGCAATTCGGCCCGTGATAGATTTCAAAAGGTGATCCGACTTGCAGCAATTCGCCGGCTTGCATGAGGGCAATCTTGTCCGCGATAGCCATCGCTTCGATCTGATCATGAGTGACATAGAGGAGAGTGGACCCCAGCTGTTTCGCCAATTCGCGGATCTTGCCGCGCACTTCTTCGCGCAAGCGAGCGTCGAGATTGCTGAGTGGTTCGTCCATCAAAAGCAAGCGCGAGTTTACGGCCACGGCGCGGGCCAAGGCAACCCGCTGTTGTTGGCCACCGCTGAGCAGTGTTGCCGGTCGGTCAGCTAAATCCTCCAATTGCACCAAGCGCAGCGCTTCTCGGACACGATTGGCCACTTCGCTTTTCGGTATGCGCTGCGCACCCTCGGCGAGAGGGAGAGCGATGTTTTGCTTAACGGTGAGGTGAGGCCAGACGGCGTAGGATTGAAACACCATGCCGAGCTTGCGTTGTTGCGGCGGTATCCACGTCGGTGGATCGTCGGATGAAACGACCTTGCCGGCAATACGAATCTCGCCGCCATCCGGTGTTTCGAGTCCCGCGATGCAACGTAGAAGGGTGGTTTTACCGGAACCGCTGGCGCCGACGATAACGAATAGCTCGGCTTCGGCGATTTCTAAATCGAGCGATTTGATTGCGTTAACGACGCCGTCGCTCACGTGAAAACGTTTTTGCAGGCGGCGGATGGAGATCATAGAATATCCAAGAGGGCGTCAGATATTCCGGCCAAAGAAAATGGGTTAGCGCAACCCGCGAAAGCGGGAAATCTGGTAGGGGCGGGTTGAAACCCGCCCCTACGGGTCGGAACTTGTTACGCTCAGAAATTAGTTGTACTCGGCGCCCGGCAGAGGATTCTGCACCGCTTCTTCCAACGTGGTTGCCCGCTTCCACTCATTAGCCGGTCGGCTTTTGCCGTCGGTGCCGATCTGATCCATCGAAGCATAAATCTCGATCTTATAACCGTCCGGATCGTAGAACTCGAGGCCGGGATTGCCGCCTGGGCCACGGCGTCCTTCGTAGAAGATCGTTACGCCCTTCGATTTGAGAAAGTCGCGAACCTTGAAGAGCTCCGAGACGGTGGCGACCTCGAGGGCCATATGGTCAAAGCCCACTTGGCCCTGCTTGGGCAGATCGTTCTTTTCCTTGGCCTGAATCAGCGCGACGGTGTGGTGATCCGTGGCGTTGCGAAAAAAAGCCATACCGTGCTCGTTTTTGTCGGAAAATTTAAAGCCCATGACCTCGGTCCAAAACTTCGCGCTGCGCTCGATGTCGCTAACGCTTAACACCACATGACCGATTTTTTTGATTTTGATTCGAGATGGCAGATCAATTAGTTTGTTGTCATTCCGAGCCAAAGCGAGAAATCTTTCTCGACCCGAAGATTCGAAGCGTGCTCTAATTGAACCACTATCTCTATTTCATAGGTAGGGGATTTCTACCATGGAAGAAAGGGCAAGGCAAAGCGGAAATCGCCGCGGCAAGAACGGGCCGGACGGTCACTTCAAGTGGAATTTTGCGATCAGCTTGCGGCTGTAGCTACGCACGGAATTCAAATCCATCGAGCGGCGCTTGAGCATGTCGAGCCGGGTCATTTTCCACTGAATGCTCTTGGCCAGCGCCCGGCGCTCGCCCTCGTCCTCGACATGCTTGAGCAGGTCTTCGAGCGTATGGATGTCTTTGAGCAATTCGGCTTCCGGTGGCAGGACATGAGCGTTCTTGAGCACGTGGTAGCCGATGCGTAGTTCTTCCGGCACCCAGCTCAAGTCTTCCAATTCGAGCGGTTTACCCTTGCCGGGAAGGTTGTCGAATTCGCCTTTGCGCTGGGCTTCGAGAATCCGCTGTTCGGCAATTCTTTGAAACAGGGGAACTGCACCGGTTGGTTGTGTGGGACGCTTCATTGCCATAAAAATTTGTTCAAGAAGTTCAAATCGTTCAAGCCCCTTCCTTGATCCTCCCCCGCGTCGCGGGGGAGGACGAATTGAACGGAGCGAAGCGGTTGAACGGCTGGAACGTTTTGAACTCTATGTTTTTATTTCCTCCGGCGGCCGGACATGGCGAAACATTAGGTAAAACGCCACGTCATTGATCAATTGTAACCCACCGCCGATAAACAAGGGAAGAGTGAGCGAAACGGTTTGCATCAGATATGTCGAAATGGTCGGGCTGATGCCGAACGGCACGATGCGCGCCAAGCTGGTGACACCTGCGGCCGAGCCGCGCTCGTCGGACTTGACCATGGCCATGGTGAAAGAGGCACGCAAGGGGTTATCCATGTATGCGAAGAAAGATCGGATCACGATCAGTGCGGCAGCAATGATCAAAACCGGGGCGAACGGTAGGCAGAGCCAGATCAGTGAGGCTAAGCCGTGAGAGAAGGCCATGGTGCGGACCACGCCAATTCTGCGCGCGATGATGGGCGCGCTCAGAAATGACAATGCGGCCAGAAAATAAGAAGCAAAAAATATGACGCCGAGGGATTTTAGTTCGACACCAAAGCGGAGAAAAAACCAGTACGGCACAAGAGCGCCCGCCATTCCGGCACCGAAGTTGTCGACCACCGCTAGCGCGGACATCTTGGTGACAAAAATGCCACTGCTTTTGGACATTTTCTTTTCAGCTGTGCGGGGCTGGTGCTGCTCGGCGATGGACCGATAAACGAACAGGAGTGCAATGCTGAATCCGATGGTCAAAAGGAAAAGCGGCTTGTATGATCCGATGGCGCTCCAGCCTTTTTCTTCCTGAAGATACTGCGGTACCCCACTCGCGAGAGCACCCAGGGAGCCCATGATCGAGCCGACGCAGGAATTGATCGCGAAGATTTGATTGCGATTCTCAGGCTGACATTTCTCCGCCAGTAAAGCTTCTTCCACCGGATTGAACGGGCCGCCTCCTGAGCCGCCACCGCCAGATCCGCCGGCGCCGACATTGGCGATGATCACCGCGGACAAGATAAAAAAAAGGCTCGTAAAATAAATCAGGATCCCGTTCGAAATGATCGTGAGGAGAGCGAGCAGCATCAAGATTTTCCTGCGCCCGATCCGATCCGACAGATATCCCCACAGCGCGGTGAGCAATGCGCTGCTCAGATAAGCCACGGTAAAGATGACGCCGATGGTAACCGGCGAATAACCAAGCCGGTCAAGATAGATGGCGAACACAACGTTCAGGTAGGAAAAAGCAAAAGCGCGAATGCCGCGCGCCGCCATCAGTAATTTGGCGTCGCGGTGTAAATCTCGAAGTAGTCCCATAGCTATGCTGTCACCGCTTGCGACGTCGCGACTTGTTCTTCGGGCGGTTTCACGTTGCGGAAGAGGTAGTAGAAGATGCAATCGTGCGACAGCTGCAGAATGCCGCCCAAAAAAATTGGTACGTTCAACGCGAAGGATTGCATTAGATAAGCCGACAGGGTCGGGCTAATGGCGACCGGGACATGGCGCGACAAGGACGTGATGCCCGCCGCCGACCCTCGGGCTTCCGGCCTGACGATGCCCATCACGAAGGAGCTTCGTAAAGGAGTATCCATGTAGGCGAGAAAGGAGCGTAAGACTATCAATCCAGCGGCAACCGAAAACGTTGGCGCGAATGGAACCATGAGGTAGATGACCGATGCCGCCCCGTGCGAAAAGGCCATGGTTCGCACCACGCCGATTTTGCGCGCGATGACCGGCGCCGTGAGAAAAGACAGCGCGGCGAGAAAGTAAGAAAAGAAGAACATGATACCTAAGGATTTCAGTTCGACGCCGTAGCGGAGAAAAAACCAGTACGACATCAAAGGACCGATCAGACCGGCGCCGAGATTGTCGACCATACCGAGCAGCGACATCTTGATGACGAAGCCGTCGACCCGCTTGGTTTGAGATCTTTTTTCCCGTTTGCGCGCCACGTGGACATGATGTTCGTCGATGCTCGAGTACGCGAAGATGAGGACGATGCTAAAAAGAATCGTCAAAGCGAACAGCGGCTTGAAAGAGGTAACGGCCGCCCAACCCCAGCGTTCTTGAAGATGCTCGGGCAGGCCGCTCAAGAGCGCGCCCAAGGAGCCCATGATCGAGCCGACGAATGCGTTGACGCCGAAGATGCGGTTTCTGTTTTCCGGCGTGCATTTCTCTGCGAGCAATGCTTGTTCGACAGGGTTCATGGGGCCGCCACCTTGGCCGCCACCCCCGAGCCTCCCGCCCCGACGTTAGCGATCACCACGGCCGCAATGATGAAGATAAGATGACTAAAGAAGATATAAATAAGATTGGAAACGATCGTAAGCATGGCCAAGAGCATGAGAATTTTCTTGCGGCCGTAGCGGTCCGACAAGTAACCCCATACTGCGGTCAAGACGGCGCTACTGGCGTAGGCCGACGTGACCACAAGGCCGACGGTCATGGTCGAATAACCGAGCCGGCTTAAATAGATCGTGAAAATAACGCCCAGATATGAAAATGCGAAGGCGCGCACGCCGCGCGAAGTCATCAAGATAATTGCGTCCCGTTGCAGATCGCCGAAGAGTTTTTGAATCACTGCGCCCTCGATGCTCGGTAATATTCTCGTTCGTAGTCCAACTCCGTGCGAATGCCGATCTGATGCAGAGCCTCATTGGCTTCGTCAAGCGAGACACTTTCCCGCACAGCCTGGGCGGGCCGCCCCAGCGTCTCATAGAGTTTCGTCGTCGACATGAAAAAAGTCAGCGCGGTAAGTGGCGTAAGCTTTACATGCCTTTGATCACGTCTGATGACGGTATGGCCCCACGCGCCGCGAAAACATTCCAACGGGATCGCGCTGGCTTCGGTGGGTACGGTTTTAATGACCTCTTCGAGCTCGGCCGCGACCTTCGGCGTCAGCGCCCAACCGCCCAGCAAACCATCGGTTGCTGCCAATTTGTTCAGCGCGGCTTCGATCTCATCCGTAGTCAGTTCTCCGTCGCTGCCGTAACCGAAAACCCCCCAGAATGTGCGATGGCGTTTGGCCAATTCAGCGTAAGCCGCGAGCATAATTGAATCCGCGAGCGGGCTGCGCAAGCCAGGTTCGTAGCCCTGAGCCAATGAATCGCCGCCGACGTCGACACCGACGAGCAAGTCGGTGTTTAGTTCTTTCATCGCTATCTCCAAACCGTCAACCACGCCTTTGACGCCGCCGTTGATATCGACCAGGAGAATTTCTTCATTGTGAACCGCGGCCATCTTTGATTCGGCGAAGCGGGCGCCAGTGTCGGTTTGACTCTCGGTGTTCGCCATCCAAACGAAAGGATGAAGCACGCGAACGTCGCGCACTTCGCTGAGTTTGCGCGGCCCGGGAATCGGATCGTAGACGTTGCGCTCCCAGGAGAGCCCGCCGAGGACGAATTCTAAACCACAAAATTCGAGGAAGCGCGCGGTTGCCAACGCGCCGACCACGTCACCGCCACCACCGACGCCGATGACTAAGGCGCGGGTTGAAGCGCGAATGAGATCTTCAAGCGACTGTGAGTCGGAACTCATCGAGAGATGTGAGTGTCCTGTCCTGGTACGGGATTGGCGATGGCTTCCTCCAACGATTTGACGCCGTGCCATTCATTGGCGGGCCGTACGCGGCCGTCGCTACCGACTTGATCGACGCCCCAATAGATTTCCAGCGAGTGATTGTCAGGGTCGCGAAATTCCACTGCGATCTGACAGCCGGCGCGGCGCCGGCCATCGAAGTCGATTTTCGCATTCGCCGCACGCAAACGATCGCGGGCGCGAAAGACCTCCGCAAGTGTCGGCACTTCGAAGGCGAGATGGTGCAGCTCTCGATTGGCGTTCTTTCCGTCCCCGGCGCCGACGAGAGCGAGGCAATGATGATCGGTGTTGCAGCGCAGAAACACCATGCCGCCCGGCATCATATCCTCGGGATACACATCGGAAACCTTGAACCCGAGGACTTTCGTGTAGAACTCGGTGGATCGTTCGAGGTCCGATACCTGGAGCACGACATGGCCGACCTTGCTGATGTGAAATTCCATTCCTTTCGGAGGAGTCATGTTCTTCAGTTTTTCGACGTTAACGGCCATGTCGGGTCCTCCTTCCCATTTACAGAACGTGGGAAAATGAATCGGCGCGAAGATTTTACTCAACTCGCCCACGCGGGCATCAATTTATTCGCGCGCAGAAATTCGCTGACGAATTCATCGAAGGTCGCCGGATCTTCGATATTGCAGGCGTGGCCGGTCTTGGGAAGTACCTTATGGACCGCACCGGGAATCAACGAAGCAGTTTTCTTGCCTCCCGCGAGAGAGTTGTCGTACTCGCCGTTGATCACCAGCGTCGGCACTTTCATTGTCCCCAGGCGCGGCGTCATGTCGAGACCGCCGCGCGCGCGAAAGATTTGACCGATGGATTCGCCGGAAAGCCACGGGTCGCGTTCGACGAATGTACTGAGCAGATATTTTCCCAATTTCGTCTCCGGAAAATCCGGCGCGACCAATTCTTTCAAATGCTGGATGTGATACTTCTCGATGCCGAGTTTCGTATAGCCGTGGATTCGTTCTTTGATTGACCCGCCTGGTCCGCTGCTACCGCCGACAAGTATCAGTGCTTTGAACATTTCCGGATGATCGAGTCCCAAGAGAATCGCCATGCCCGAACCAACGCTGACGCCGCCCAGGATCGCTTCGTTCACGCCTTCGTCGCGGCAAACTCCGAGCACGTCGTCCGCCATCTCCTTGAGGCTGAACGGCGTCGTCGGTTTGTCCGATCTACCATAACCGCGGATATCGACCGCGATAATTTTGAAGTAGGTCGAGAAGTGGGCGATCTGGTACATCCACAAATTATGGTCAAATGGATTGGCGTGAACCATGACGAAGGGAAAGCCTTCGCCGGAAACTTCGTA
>WNFU01012400.1_pt1 | contig 17838 bp, 28 predicted proteins | sample 5400121 | NCBI WGS metagenome assembly WNFU01 (sample SAMN13153360, study PRJNA577476) | soil metagenome | isolation source: 100 cm soil or saprolite under grassland replicate 1 | place: USA:California | collected 2016-06-15
CGGAGCCACCACCGCCAGCGCCGGAACCACCGCCACCGCCGGAACCACCGCCACCGCCGGCGCCGCCCCCGGCGCCAGAGCCACCGCCAGCCCCGGAGCCGCTCCCGCCAGCGCCGGAGCCGCTCCAGCCACCGGAACCGCTACCGCCACCGGAACCGCCGCCGCCCGCGCCAGAGCCCCCGCCAGCGCCGGAACCGGCCCTGCGAGCGGAGCCATCGCCACCACCGCCCGAGGCCGGCACCGGCGCGGAGGCGCCCGCCGGCCAGATGCCGGAGGCGGAGCGAACCCCGCCAGCGCCTGAGGCTCCCGCCGCCCCGCCGGCGCCCGAGGCTCCCGCCGCCCCGCCGCCACCGGTACCCGCCGTGGCGCCCGGCGCCGGCGGGAATCGCGACCTGCGCAGCGACGAGCTGCTGACCCGCCCGCCCGCCGGGCCGCTGTGGGGCTGGCAGGCGCTGATCTACCAGTTGAGCGGCGGTCGCCTGCGGCCCACTCCCGGCCCGGCCGAGCTCGCCCATCGCGAGCTGGAGGCGCGCATCACCACCCCGATCGACGGCTGCCGGCGCATCGCGGTGATCGCCCTCAAGGGCGGTGTGGGCAAGACCACCACCACCGCCTGCCTCGGCGCGATCTTCGCCGAGTACCGCGGCGACCGGGTGGTCGCGGTCGACGCCAACCCCGACCCTGGCACCCTCGGCTACCGCATCCGCCGCGACACCATGCGCACCGCAAGGGACCTGCTGGACAACGTCGACAAGCTCGAACGCTACGCCGACGTGCGGGCCTACGCGTCCCAGACCGACCTCCGCCTGGAGGTGATCGCCTCCGAGGCCGACCCCGGCCGCTCGGAGGTGTTCGGCGAGGACGACTACCGCGAGCTTGCGGGCGTGCTCGAACGCTTCTACTCGCTGATCCTCACCGACTGCGGGCCGGGGCTGCTGCACTCGGCGATGCGGGCGATCCTGCCGACGGCAGACCAGCTCGTGGTGGTCGCCGCCCCGAGCCTGGACGGCGCCCGCTCGGCCAGCCTCACCCTCGACTGGCTCCAGCGGCACGGCCACGAGCGGCTGGCCGGGTCGTCGGTGGTGGTCATCAACGCGATCCGCGGCGGGGGGCTGGTCAACGTCGACAAGCTCGAAGACCACTTCGCGCGGCGCTGCCGGGCGGTGGTCCGGGTCCCGTTCGACCGCCACCTGGAGACCGGCGCCGAGATCGTCCTCGACGAGCTGGCGCCGGCCACCAGGCAGGCGTACGTGCGCCTGGCCGCCGCGGTGGCCGACGGCTTCGGCGGGCCCGGCCGGAAGCGCGGGCCGCCCTAGCGCGTTGCTATCATCAAGTGGGAGCAGCCGCCTCCCGCGGTCCTGCTCGACTGCCTTCCGGGGAGCCCGATGCCGACATACGAGTACGCCTGCACCGAGTGCGGCGAGCACATCGAGGTGGTGCAGTCGATGTCCGCCGCGCCGCTGTCCACCTGCGCGATCTGCGGCGGCAGGCTGCGCAGGGTCTTCTCCCCGATCGGCATCGTCTTCAAGGGCTCCGGGTTCTACCGGACCGACTCCCGCGGCAAGACGACCAAGACCGAGCCCGCCGCCGGCGACAAGCGCGACAAGAAGCCCGCCGCCGAGACCACCTCGGCCGCGTCCTCGTCCGAGAAGGCCGCGACCAAGCCCAAGGCCGCCGAGAAGAGCGCCTGACGCTCAGCAGGCCGTGCGGTCCTCGCCGAGCAGGAGGTAGGGCGGCGCGCCCCGAAGGGTCGTGAGCACGCGGCCGCTGCGCAGGTCGACCACCGCCACCTCGCTCTTGCTGAACTCGTTCGCCCAACTGGCCGCGTAGGCCAGGTCGCCGTTCACGTGCACCTCGTGGACGGGGCGGTTGGTGAAGAGGCGCAACGGCCGGCGGTCACCCGGCCCGTAGATGGTGAGGCCGATCCCCCCGGGCCGCTCCTGCTCGTACCAGCGCACGCCGAAGGCGAGCAGCCTGCCTCCGTGCCACCGCACGGCGGTCGCCTCCGGGTGGACCTGGCGAACCGTCCAGCGGCGGGTGTCGACCAGCTTCAGGCCGCTCGGCGTCTCCTCCACCCCGGGCTGGCCGCTGGCATCTCTGACGACCCGCGCATCGGAGCCCCACACCGCGAGCAGCCCGTCCCCGAGCCAGCACGCCGACCGGAGCGGCCCGCTCGCCAGCTTCGCCTCGGCGGCCGGGACGAACCACCGGGCGAGGCGCCGCAGGAACGACGCCGGCTGGCTCAGGCCGTGGTAGGCCACGCGGAGGGTGGCGAGGTCGACCTCGGCGACGGGCGCGCCGGCGGTGACCACGAAGGCGCGGCCGCCGGCGCGGTCGACGGCCAGCCCCGCCTCCCGCCGCTCGGTCACGCTGTCGGAGGTGTGCTCGGTGGGCTCCTCGAACCCCGCCGAGATCGCACGCAGCGGCGCGGTGCGCACCCCGCCCCGGTCGTCGACGACCGCCAGGCCCGCCGTCCCGATCCGGTCGACGGGCGTGGTCAGCAGGACCGCCCGGTCGCCGAGGAAGAACGCGGCGTGCACCCTGCTGTGCAGGTTCTGGCGGTGGAGCACGCGCCTGGCCAGCGGGTCGACCAGCACCACGGCGGCATCGCCGGGCTCGGCGCCGGGATCGCCGAGGGGCTGGTCGACGACGGCGAGGAGCCGGCGGGGCCCCAACCAGCCGAACCACTGTGGCGCGCTCGGCGCGTCCAGCCACACCTTCCCGAGCGCGCGCATCCGGCGGGCGTCGACCAGGTAGAGCGCGTCCTGGTCGTTGTCGCCGAGCACGAGGGTGGCCCGGTCGGGCGACCAGGCGTAGCCCGCGACCGTGTCGGCGAGCACCAGGCGCCGCCCGGGCAGCGGCCGCAGGGAGCGCGGGTCGAGCTGGACGAGCAGCCTCCCCGGGTCGCCGACGACCGCCAGCACCGGCCCGCCGGCCGAGCCTGCCGCCGGCCCGCTCGGCAGGGAGGGGAGCGCCGCCGGCGTCCTGGAGGCGGCCGTCGCCGTGGCGGCGGTCGTCGCCGTGCCGGCCGGCGCAACCGCCTTCTTGGAGGAGTCGGGCGCCAGCGCCGCGCAACCGGCCACGAGCAGCAACGCCAGCCCGCCGGACACGGCCAGCCGCCGTGCCATCCCTCGCCCGCCGGTCATCGCAACCTCCAGGTTCTCAGCGCCACTACACCGCCGGAGGGCATCCGGTTCCACGGGGTGTGGACGTTCGGGGGGGCGAGCCGCGCGGCTTCGATACCATGCCCGCTGCCGCCGACCCGGTGGCCGCCCGACGGGCGCCGTCGCGGGGCCCTCCCCGCTGGTCGAAAGGGTGCGAGCGTCATGGCCCGTCCGCAGGCCGAGCTCGGGGTCTTCGGTGGCTCCGGCTTCTACTCCTTCCTCGACGGGGTCGAGGAGCACACCGTCCAGACCCCCTACGGCGACCCCTCCGACAAGGTCGCGGTGGGCGAGCTCGAGGGCCGCAAGGTCGCCTTCCTCCCCCGCCACGGCCGCCGCCACCAGTACCCGCCGCACAAGATCAACTACCGGGCCAACCTGTGGGCGATGAAGGAGCTGGGGGTCACCCGGGTGGTCGGCCCGTGCGCGGCCGGCTCGCTGCAGGCCGAGGCCGCTCCCGGCCATTTCGTGGTCTGCGACCAGGTGGTCGACCGGACCTGGGGGCGGGACGACACCTTCTACGACGGGCCGGAGACCACCCACATCTCCTTCGCCGACCCCTACTGCCCCGAGCTTCGCGCCCTGGCGCTCAAGCAGGCGCAGGCGCTGGGGATCACCGCCCACGACGGCGGCACCATGGTCGTCATCCAGGGCCCACGCTTCTCCACCAGGGCCGAGTCGAATTGGTTCCAGGGCGCCGGCTGGAAGGTCATCAACATGACCGGCTATCCCGAGGCGCTGCTCGCCCGCGAGCTCGAGCTCTGCTACGTGAACGTCTCGCTGATCACCGACTACGACGTGGGGCTGGAGGGCATGCCGGGGGTCGAGCCGGTCTCCCACGCCGAGGTCGTGCGCGTGTTCGAGGAGAACAACGCCAAGCTCAAGGACCTGCTGTTCGCCCTGCTGCCGGCCGTCCCGGCCGAGCGTTCCTGCCCCTGCGCGACCGCGCTGGCCGGCGCCCGCTTCGAGGTCTGAGGGTGGGGGGGCCGGCGCCCGGGGTGGGGCCGTCCGGGACCGCCCACCTCTCTCCGGGAACTACAGTCGGTCGGTGGGCGGTCCCGGACGGCCAATCTCGATCGGCGGCTTGGGGTGATCGGGTCTGGTCACCGGGCGCGGGCGGCGATCCGGAGTCGGGCCGGGTGCCGGGGTGGACGCCGCCGGGTGCCAGGCGGGGTCGGAGGCGGGCCCGACGGGCCAGGGGCCTGCGCGGCGGCGGGCCGGGCCGGGTGCTGGTGTGGCGGGTGGCGGCCGGGGTGGGGGCGGTGGTGCTGGCGGTGGTTGCCGGGGTGCTCGCGGGCCGGCCGGGGCCTGGTGGCCAGGCCACGGCGCCGTCGGGGGTCGCGGTGCTGGTGCTCGCCCGCGACCTGCCCGCCGGCGCGGTGCCGGCCGGGACCGACCTGCGCACGGTGCTGCTGCCCGCGCCCGCGGTCCCGCCCGACGCGGTCCCGCCCGCGACGGTCCCCGGCGCCGAGGCGGCCGGCGCGGTGGGCGGGGGCGCGGCCGTGGGCCCGCTGGCCCTGGCGGTGCGGCGCGGCGACGTGCTCACCGGACGGCTGCTCGGCGCCGGCTGGGCGTCTGCCGGCGGCCTGCGCGCCTACAGCCTGCCGGTGGGCGACGGCGTGGAGGCCGGGCCGCTGGCTCCCGGCGACCGGGTCGACGTGCTGACCGCCTCCCATGGGCGGGCCCGCACCGTGCTCCGCGCGGCGCCGGTGCTGCGACTCCTGCCAGGCGGCGACGGCCGCGCCACCCTGGTCGTCCTGGGCGTCGCCGCCAGCCAGGCCGAGGCGCTCGCCGCCGCCAGAGCGGCCGGCACCCTCACGCTGGTCCAGGCCCCGCCCGGATGATGCCGGCACCCTGCGATACTGCGCCGGTCGTGCCGCCCACCCGGAAAGGCCATCCAACCCCGTGATCCGCGCCCTCGTCCTGGGAATCGTGCAGGGGCTCACCGAGTTCCTGCCGATCTCCTCCTCCGCGCACCTGTCGATCGTGCCCCGGTTGCTCGGGTATCCCACGCCCACCCTCGCGTTCGAGGTCCTGCTGCACTTCGGCACCCTTGCCGCGGTGGTCGCCTACTTCGCCCGCGACCTGTGGGCGTTCGTGCTCTGCCTGTTCGCTCCAGGCCGGCTCGGGCCGCTGGAGGCCCGCACCCGCCGGCGCCTGCTCGGCCTGCTCGCGCTCGCGTCGGTCCCGGCCGCCGTCATCGGCTTCCTGGTCCAGGACTGGGCGGACGCACAGACCTCCCGCCCCCTACGGGCCTCGGTCTGGCTGGTGGCCACCACCGCGATCCTGATCGCCGCCGAGCTGTACGCCCGCTCCCAGCACCGGGTACTGGTCACCGTTCCCGGCGACCACGAGCAAGATCAGCCGTCCGGGACCGCCCACCTCTCTCCGGGAACTACAGTCGGTCGGTGGGCGGTCCCGGACGGCCCCACCCCGGACGGCCCCACCCCGGACGGCCCCGGCCTACCCGCGGAGGAGGAGCTGAAGCGGCTGCCCGTGGCCAAGGCGGCCGGCATCGGGCTGGCGCAGGCGCTGGCACTGGTCCCCGGCACCAGCCGGTCCGGGATCACCATCTCGGCCGGCCTGTTCCAGGGCGTCTCGCGCGAGGCGGCGGCCCGCTTCTCGTTCCTGCTGTCGATCCCGGCGATCCTCGGCGCCGGGATCCTCAAGCTGGGCGAGCTGTCGGGCGCCACCGAGACGCCCGCCGAGCTGGTGGCGGGCACCCTGGCCGCCGCGATCTCGGGCTTCGTGGCGGTGTCGTTCCTGCTCCGCCTGCTGCGGACGCGCACGCTGTGGCCGTTCATCTGGTACCGCCTGATCGCCGGCGGCCTGTTCGTGCTGCTGCTGGCGACCGTCCGCTCCTGAAGGCCTGGTTGGAGCTTGACTCTGACACGGTGTCAGGCCGTAGACCTGGAGGCGTGATGTTCAGCATCGGAGACTTCGCCAGTCACGGCCGCGTGTCGGTGCGCATGCTGCGCCACTACGACGCGATCGGGCTGCTGCGGCCGGCGCAGGTCGATCAGGTGACCGGATACCGCTCGGCCGGCTACAACCGCGAGCTCTACATCGAGTGCGGCGCGGACAGGGATGCATGGGTGACGGAGCTCCAGGAACCGGTCGCGACGAGCTGACGGGAGGGTCGAGAGATGCACGAACCGTTGTTTCAGTCGGCGACGGATGCGGCGCAGACGCTGCGCCGCAAGGAGCGCTCCTCTCGGGAGCTGACCGAGATGCTGCTCGCGCGGATCGAGGCCGTGAACCCCGCGCTGAACGCCGTCGTCGAGCTCCGGCGCGAGGCCGCGTTGCAGGAAGCTGCCGCCGCCGACGCCACGACCGCCCGTGGCGACGACGCCGGACCGCTGCACGGCGTGCCCATGACGATCAAGGACAGCTTCAACGTCGCCGGACTGCACACCACCTGGGGCAATCCCGCCTTCAAGGATTTCGTCGCCGACTCGGATGCCACGGTCGTGCGGCGGCTGAAGCAGGCCGGCGCGATCATCGTCGGAAAGACCAACCTGGCCTTCATGCTGGGCGACTTCGGGCAGACGGCCAACGAGCTGTACGGCGTGACCGGCAATCCGTGGGACGTGGCGCGCACGCCGGGCGGCTCCTCCGGTGGGGCGGCCGCGGCGCTGGCGGCCGGGATGACGTTCCTCGAATACGGATCGGACCTCGTGGGCTCCATTCGCATCCCGGCGAGCTTCTGCGGTGTCTACGGACTGAAGCCGAGCGTCGGCACCGTTCCGCTGACCGGGTTCCAGCCACCCGGTCCCCCGGCGGGTCCGAGCGACATGGCGTACATGTCGGCGATCGGCCCGCTTGGCCGGTCCGCGCCAGATCTACGGACGGCGTTGCGTGTCACCGGCGGGCCCGAGGGCCAGGCGGCGAAGGCCTGGTCCTGGGCCCTGTCGCCGCCACGTCACCGTCGGCTGGAGGAGTTTCGCGTCGGCGTCGTGCTCGACCACCCGCACGCCCCCGTCTCCAGCGAGGTCACCGCACCGCTGTCCAACGCCGTGGACGCGCTCGCCCGAGCCGGCGCGACGGTTGTCGAAGGCTGGCCCGATGGCGTGGACCCCGTGAGCAACTACGAATCGTTCGGGTTCCACGTGCAGTTGTTCTTCGCCTTCCAGCAGCCCGATGAGGACTTCGCGACGCTCTCGGAGGTCGTCGACCACGAAACCCGGCGCATGGCGGCACGTGCCGCCTGGAACCGGTACTACGACGACATCGACGTGTTCTTGTGCCCGGTGAACTTCACGCCCGCCTTCCCGCACGACGGCAGGCCCTTCGAAGCGCGCACGATCGCGACACCCGAAGGCGATCGGCCCTATACCAACCAGGTCTTCTGGGTGTCGCACGCGTCATTGCCGGGCTTGCCGGCCGTGGCGGCACCCGTCGGTCGTACGCCGGGCGGACTCCCCGTCGGCGCACAGATCGTGGGTCCCCTCCACGAGGACGACACGGCGATCACCTTTGCCGAGCTGCTCGGAGACGTGACCGGTGGATACGAACCCCCGCCCCGCTGATCGCCGCCTGGCACCCGGCGTCGTCAGGCCAGGCGCTGGGCCAGCGGGCCGATCTCCTCGGCGACCCCGACCGGCACGGTGTAGCCGGCCTCGTCGCGGACCAGGTCGAAGTTGTCGCGCACGTCCTCGAGCGTCAGCTCCGGGTTGGCGTAGCCCTCGGTCAGGCCGACGAAGAAGCGGGCCACCCGGCCGCCGCCGACCGAGTAGATCTCGCCGGACACCGGGCAGTCCTCGTGCACCAGCCAGGCGGCGACGGGCGCGACCAGCCGGGGGTCCAGCTTGGGGGCGAGCGGACCGAGCAGCTCCTCGGTCATGCGGGTCCTGGCGATCGGGGCCAGCACGTTGGCCTTGTCGTTTGGGAAGATTGGACCCGTAAACAGGAAGTGCCCCGGCGGCTGCGTGAACAGCCCCGGGGCCGGAGCACGAGGGGAGCCCTCATGCCCAAGCAAGACCCTACCGCGGCCCGGCAGCAGACACACGAGCTGCTCCACGAGCTGCACGCCGCACTCGGCCAGGCGCCGCTGCACGCCTGGACCCGCTCGGCGATCCTGGCGGTGCTGGACGTCCTCGGCGAGCTCGACCTGGAGCGCCGCTTCCAGGTCCGCGAGCGCATCGCCGAGCTGCTCGCCGACGGCGGCGAGCGCCCATGACGACGCGCCGGGTGGTGGCCGGCTGGACGGTGTGCGCCCAGCCCGGCCGCGTCTGGCTCCACCATGACGGGCTCGGCGACGGCGACATGCCGCCCGCCATCGCGACCCAGCTCGCCGCGGCGCTGACAGCGGCGGCGCTGGACGCCCAGCTCGGCCAGGGCGACCCCACCGAGGAGCAGATCGAGGCCCACCTCGAGGAGCGGCACTTCGACCCCGACGCCGGCATCGGAGGGTACGAGTGGTGAGCGACATGATCGAGGCTGCCGGCCGGGACCTCACCGCCGGCGAGCTGATCGAGGCGCTGGAGGGCCTGGACGAGGACACCCCGGTGCGGCTCGCCCACCAGCCGAGCTGGCCGTTCGAGTACGCGATCCGCGCCGTCGCGACGGTCCCGGACGTGCCGACGGAGCCGTGGCACGGGGAGCGGCAGGAGCAGGTCGTCTACCTCGTCGAGGGCGAGCAGACCCGCTACCTGCCCGGCGAGGTCGCCGACGCGATCGGCTGGGGGCAATGACCATGCCGGACCCCAGCGAGAGCTACACCGTCGTCGGCGGGCTGCTGTCCTGCGGCCGCTGCGGCGCGCTGCTGCTCGACAAGCCGGCACCACAAGGCGCTCCGGCACCTCTGGCAGCAGCGGGCCGACCAGCCGGCCGAGCAGCGGCCCAGGGGCGGCGAACCCGGCTGGCAGCAGCGACGCGGGAGGCGGCGCCCGTGACCGAGGAGGAGTTCGCCGCGTTCGTGGCCGCGGCGCCGTGGCGGTTCGCGGCGACCATGCCGCAGTGGCCGCACGAGTACACCCTGCGCCGCCAGCACGACCCGCAGGTGTTCGAGGCCGCCGTGCGGTTCATCCGCCAGCACGGCTACCAGGCGCGCTGGGGCCGCGCCATTCGCACGTACGTCAACCTCGACGGGAAGCGGTACTGGGGGATGGGCGCGCCCGTCGAGCAGACGATCCTGATCAACCGCGCCGCCCTCGACCGGGTCGAGCTGTCGGAGGGCGGCGAGCGCCTATGACCAAGCGGGGTCCGCGGTGATGGCCCGCCCAGCCCGCCGTCCCGGGCCGCTACAGGGCATCGAGCCGCGGGGGCGCGGCGGCGGGCGTGTCAGGCGACCTGGACGGGCGGGGCGAAGGCGTAGCGGCGGAACTCGGTGCTGGACTGGAGCTCCCGCAGCAGCAACGCATCCACCTCGCTGACCGTGCACTGGCTGAGGATCTGCTCCAGCGGCCACTGCCGGCCGGGGCGGAGGACCTCGATGCCGCGGACGTTGCCGAACCGGTCCAGGTCGACCAGCGTGCCGGGGTCGATCCGGAGGGTCCGCGAGACCTCCGCATCCTCATTGAGCGTGATGTAGAGGGCGTCGTCCTCCCGGCCGTACTTGACCTTCATGGTCCGACCTCCCCTTACAACCATGCGGCGGTCTTGACGTGCCGTCTAGTCGGTAGTGTCACACAGACCTCGAGAATTCGGCCACCGACCGCGAACCCCGCGATCCACATCGTGCCTGGATCGCCCGGCCGATTCCCGGTCTGTCGCGCCAGCGCACGCTCCACATCTTCCTTGGTGATCCCTCGCTCCTGCATGCGCTCAAGCGCGTGCGGACCATACGTAATCGGCACCACGCGCAGGTCCTACGCCTCGGGCGCGGCTTCGCCAGGATCGGCTGGCGTGGCCTCGGCGGCTGGCTCGATGATGCGAAGGTTGAGGGCCTTCTTGTGGTCGTCATTGATCAGGATGTCGACGGTGTACAGCCCGTACTTCGGCAGCGGCACCCCGAAGTTGAGCGCCAGGAACATGCCCTGCTTCCAGCCGGTCGGGAGGCCCTTGGTCCACTCGAACGTCGGTGTCGCCGCCAGGTGCGCCACGTTCTCGCCATCGGTCTCGGCCAGGATCACCTCGATCCGGTGTGGCCGCCCGCTCTCGGTCCGGTTGTACGTGACCCGGGCGAGCAGGCCCAGGTTGGCGACGCCGGGAACCTGCGGCATGGTCAGCGTGTCGATCCCGGCACCGATGATGTGGGCGATGCCGCCCTCCGATCGGACGTAGTCGCAGAGGAAGGCGTAGTCGAGCTCGGGCATGCGTGTGGACCTCTCGGGCCGGAAGCGGGCAGATCCCCTCGAAGCAGCCCCGGAGAGTAGCACAGCTCGCTCAGGTTTCGGCGCCGCGCCGCGCTCGCGGGCGGCTGGGCGTGCGCCGGCTGCAGCAGCCCGGCGGCAGGGAAGACGACCCGCCGGGACGACTGCGGGCCGGCGGATGCTCCTCGCCGGGAGCGACCACCGGCCCGCCGGGTCACCAGGACCCGCCGCCGCCCAGGCCGCGCGCACCCGCACCGCCGCCGGGACGTAGCCGCCCCGCACCCCTCGCCTGGCGCCCGATCCCACCAGTGGTCGGGCCCCTCCCGGTCCACGTCAGGGACCTGCCCTGTCACCCCCCGAGCAGCCACGCAGAGTGGCCTAGATACCCGAAGGCCCGCCGGCTGCTTTCGGCGGACGCCGCCGTCCAAGGCGATCGCCTACCCGTCGATGGCCGCACGGCGCCACCGCCTCTCATGGCTCGCACGGCGAGTCTGCTGGCTGGTCGCTGCAATCATCTACGTGCAGGACGATGGAGCTGGCCGGCACGTAGACGACCTCCTGCCTGTGGGCCCCGTACAGCACCACCGTGCCATTCGATTGGCCGAGGTAGAGCAGTTCCTGCCCGCGGAGCCGCTCGACGGCTGGGAAGTCCCCGGGCTTGCCGGCCGGCTCGACAACAGCTGGTTCGGCGTGGACGGCGAGGAGGACGAGGTCGGTCGACGCCGGGCGCGGCAAGTGAAGCTGCACTTCTCCGACAGGTTCACCTGCCTCCACCTGTCTTGCCCTCACCTCGGCAAGGTTCAGGGTGAGGCCGAGCGCGAGGCCCAAGATCATGACTGGTATGGCACGTATGGCGCGTGCAATTCCCCGCACGATCCTCGAAGCCCCGGGAAGCGCCTGCATGGCAAGTAGGGGAAACATGAAGAACACTGCCAGGAGGTAGGCCACAACGAAGCCGCTCGAGCGCGCCAGCGTGCCCAGGTAGCTGAGGCCCACATCATTCGGGTCGACGCCGAGAGTCCCGTAGAAGCGGTAGTAGCAGATGCTCAGGTAGCCGTACAGGAGCAGCCCGCTGGCGATGAGAACGGCAGGCAGATGGCCGAGGGCGTCCCTCCAAGGCAGCGTTAGCCATTGGAGGTCGGCGGCGTCCTGGTGCTCTCGCTCCTCGTTGCGTACCGCCATCCCATCCCCCCCGAGTCGGTCAAGCGTATCATTCTGTCAGACTCGGAAGATGCCCAGTGCAAGCGAGGCAACGCCTTCGATAGCGGCCAGCGCCTACTTCGTCGCGCTGATGCCCGGCCGCGCCGCCGACCGCCCGCGAAGACCGCCGGCGAGCCGCTCGACGACCAACATCGATGTCAATGAGTGTTGACACGCGCGGTACGGTGTAACCGCGTTCGTAGGCTGGCCGCACGCGTGCTTTCCCCCTCTCTAGCGGAGCGTGCGGACCATGCCGGAGGACCGGCCTCTCCCACGTGCGTAGGAGCGACGGATGGAGCCCGTCCAGTGGCATCTGAGCCCGCCGGGCCGCATCTGCTACCGGTCGGACTGCGGGTGTCCGAGCCGGCCGGCGGGTCGGGGCGAGCGGCTGCGCGAGCGGCTCGGGCAGCGCCTGGCCGGCCCGCATTCGGGGCTGCTGCTGTTGGCGGTGGTGGTCGGGCTGCTGCTCCTGCTCCGCGGGTGACCACCTGGTCGTCGTCGCTGCCGCTGCGGCTGGCTGAGTGGCTGCTCCCCGGCCGGGACCTCGCCGGCGTCCTCGACCTCGACGGGCTCGGCTGGGCGCTCATCGAGGTGCTCGCCGGGGCGGTGGAGGCGGAGGCGCGGGCGCAGGATGCCTACCCCTTCGTTCGGGCGCTGGAGCGCAACCCGTTCATCTAGCCGCCCGCGTGCCGAGGCGGCACGGCGCGCGCCGTGGGCGTGCCAGGCGTGCCAGGGCGGCACGAGGGGCTGCCCGGCGCGCCGGTGTCGGCACGGCGGTCGCGGGCGGGCCGACGCGACGCGGGATGGTGGCGCCGCCCGCCCGTACTACCGGTGGCTATGCGGGTGGTCTTTGGCTGCCGCGCGGGCGGGCGCCGACGCCACCATGCCACCGGCAGGGATCGGCCTGCACGCCTCGCGGGCCCCGGACTCGCTTGGCTACCCGGTGTCGCCCTCGGCGATGGTGGCGGCCCAGCCGGCGGCGAGCTGGGCGAGGCAGGCGGCCGAGCACGTCAGCGTGACGATCGTGTAGGTCGAGTCCCGCGGGCTGGCCTGCGGGTCGCGGGTGCGGACCTGCAACCACCCGAACGGCGGCCAGTAGTCCCGCTCGGTCGCGCCGCAGCCGCGGCAGGTGTAGGCGCGGACCTGCCGGCCGGCCTCCCACGACCGCCGCGGGCCGGCCAGGCTCACGACTCCCCCGCCTGCTGCCGGGCCCTGGCGGCACGGGCAGCCTCGACGAGCTCCTCGGGTGACATCACGGTCGCCGGCGGCGTGATGCCGCCCTCACGGTGGCGCGCCTCCTCCTGGCGTGCGCGGCGCCGGGCGGTCCGGTTCCGCTTCGCGGACGTGCCCGCCACGGTGCGTCCCCGGCGGCTCATCGTGACCGCCACTCCGGGGTCGGGATGCCGGCCCGCTGGCGAGCGCGAGCCCGACTCGACGAGTCGAGTGTCTCGTAGTGGGCGAGGCACGGACGGTCGCCGTCGCAGGCGCACGGGGCGTCGCGCTGGTCCGCCGCCCGGTGCCAGGCTCGCTCCCCCGACAGGTCGGGGTCCCGACGGTTCACCGGCCGGGACCCCAGCGGCGACGCGGCGGCCGGTGCGACCCGCGGCAGTGCGGCCGCCCCCGCCCCGCACGCTGCCGGCCGGGCACGTCGACCTGGTGGGCGACGACCAGGCCGGCCTGGTCGACCTCGCGGGTCTGCTCGCAGCCGGCGCAGACCCCGGTGAGTACACCGGTATGCGCGAGGCCGACATGGGCGAGGCAGCGAACGTCTCCCCAGCAGCCGCCCCGGTCGCCGCGGCGGTCGGCCTTCAACACCGCCAGCCGCTCCGGCAGTACGGCTACCGCCTTCCCGGAATGTGCCCGCCCTGGCCGCTGGCGGGCCGCTGGCGGGCGTTGGAGGCCCGGCACAGGTCCCCACCTACCCCTGCCGTCTCGACGCCCGGCTGCGGTAGGTGCCGGCGGCCTTGGCGGCGGCGATGCTGCGCCGGTCGCAGAGGCCGCACCGCTCGGGTTCCGCGCGGGCGAGGGGGACGGTTCCTGCCGGGACCCAGCCGCACCCGGTCCAGATGTCGGTGGGTGCCGTGGGGCTCTCGGCCGGCACGGCCACCGAACGCTGCGGGGGTCTGGGTCGCTGACGCGACGGCGCAGCGGGTGGCGCCGCGGCGGCGGTCAGTCCGGCCTTCTCGGCCCGGGCCTCCAGGCGGGCCTTGGCGCGGGCCGTGGCGATGGACTGCCGCTTGCGACAGTTCGCGCACGCGGCGCCGAGGAGGGCGGCGTGGCGGTCATCATGCGGCGGCTCGCCGGTGACGGCGCCGAGGGCGAGACAGACACACCACCGGCAGCCACCGTCCGGCGGGCGGCGCGCGAAGCTCTCCAACGCGACCCGATGGAACAGCTCCAGCGCGGCGGGAGCGTGGGCGCGGAGGATCACCCGCACCCGCGGCCAGTCGTCGCCGGCGTTGACGCGGGTGAGGAGGACGTCCCGGGTGTGCCTGGCGATCGCGGCCGGGTCCGCCGGGCCCATCGAGGCGACACGGCTGGTGCCGACGGCGAGGGCGCGGCCCTGCCGATCGGTGACACGGTCGCCGTAGATCTCGATGGTGCTCATCGCGGCGCCACCCGGCCGTCGTTGGTGTTGGGCACGTTGCGGGAGCGCGGCGGGTCGCCGTGACTTGGGGGGAGCTGCTGATCGGCGCGCTGGCGGGCGCGGTCGTGCCCGGCGCGGTCCTCGGCGTGGGTGCGCTCGATGACCTGGGCGCGTTCGCGGGTCGTTCGGGACGGTGGCATCGGGACCTCCCATCAGGGTGGGAGCCCGGGGCCGGGGCCCCATGACGCGGCGGGCAGCCACTACCAGGACCTGGTCCCGGGCTGCCCGTGCATCAGATGCACCTCGATCGTACCTCGCCCGGCAGACAGCGGCGCGGAGGCTACCGCTGGCGGCTCGTGGCCCACCACCGCGAGTTCCCGGCGGCATAGGACCGGTCGATCAGGCCCCGGCGGCGGAGCTGGTCGAGGGCGCGCCAGGCGGCATGCACGGTGCAGCCGGCGCGGCGGGCGACCTCCGCCCGGGTGAGCGGGCCGCCGGCATCGACGAGGACCTGGAGGACGGCGCGCTCCCGCCGGCGCACCCTGGCGTGGTACTCGCCCTGCGGGACCTCCAGGGCGCGGCGCGGCGGCCAGCCGCGGCGGAGCCGGGCACGCAGGCACGTGTCGGTGATCGCCGGCAGGTCACGGGCGACAGCGGCCTGGAGGTCGGCGGCGAGCTGCTCCGCGGCGGCGCTCACGGCCGCCGGCCCCACACCTGCGCGCCGAAGCGGTCACGCACGAGCGCCTCGTCGTGAACCTGGCCGCGGCCGAGCGGCGCCTCGCGGGGCAGCAGCGACGTCGACCAGGCCGAAGGCGCCGGCAGCGTCCGCGGGTGCCGCTCGCCGCAGTGCGGGCAGACGGGATGCTCCGGTATGAGGGCGCTCCTACGGGGCGGCGGAGCGGGGAGGGCGAGCAGCCGCCGCGGCGCCGGCAGCGCACCTGCAAGGGCTGTCGCGACCGGGCGGCGGCGGTGGAGGGCGGCGCGGAACCGCGCGGTCAGACTCACTGGTCGCAGCCTCCTCGATGGAGGGTCAGGGTGGCTGCGGCCGTCACCGGGCGCGCTCCTGGAGCTGCTGCTCGACGGCCTGGTAGGCGGCCTCCCTGCGGTCGGGGGGGACGCCGGCGGCGTCGAGGGCGGCCTCGACGGCGGTAGCGATGGCCTCCGGGTCCGGGTCGCCGGCGGGTGGGGGGATCGTCTCCACCGCTGGTGGTGTCGGCGGGTCGGTGCGGTCCAGCTCCGCGGAGAGTTCGGCGATGGCGACGTCGACGAGGCCCATGCGCTCCTCGTGGGTGGCGCGCTCCCACGCGACCCGGAGGCTGACCTTCGCGTCGATCCTGGTCGGCTCGTCGAGGCCGAGGAGCCTGGCGCGGCGCTCCTGCACGGCGAGGAGGACCCGGATCGCGTTGAGGGTCGGGCCGTCGTCCCGCAGCGGCTCCCCGTCCCGCATGACGACCTCGCCGCCCTGCACGTAGTAGTGGGTCCGGCGCAGGACCGCGGCGGCCTGGACCTGGAGCAGGTCGAGGCGGTCCTCCTCGAGGCGGCGGAGCTGGTCGGCGGGCTCGCGGCGAGTGCGGTCCAGGCCGCGGGTGACGTACTTCCAGGCGGCGCCGACCGAGACGCCCATCTGCGCGGCGACCTGCCGGTAGGAGAGGCCGGCGCGGCGGAGCTCCAGCGCGCGGGCGTCCTTCTCGGCGGCGGTGACGCTGGGGGCGGTCGGTCGGGGCATCGTCACCCGCTCCGGCGTTCACGCCGACGTGGCGGGTTGCAAGAGCGGCAGCGCGGGTTGCAGGAGCGCCAGTAGGCGCCGGTCGGGCCGTCACACCACGGGCTGTCGGGGCAGGTGCACCGGTGGGCGCTGGCGCGTAGCTCGCGTTCGACGGCGCCGGCGGCGACGAGCGCGTGGTGCGCCTGGGTGCTCCCGTTCCACTCCAGGGAGCCGGGGTTGCGCTGGCGCCGGTCGGGGGCGGGGGTGGCGGACACGGGGCAGCCTCCCAGGTCGGTCCCTGGCCGCCCGCCGCCCGGATCGTAGCCCGCGAGGCCGACGGGGAGACAGGACCTCGCCACCGATCCGGGCGGCGCTCGGGCCGGTCCGAGCGTGTAGCGGTCGACCGGCAGCCGAACCTGGCGGTGAGTGGCCAGGCTGCTGCTGATGGCCTCGGGTGGAAGCCGGGCGATAAGGGCTACGGAAAGGGCGAGGGCTGCCGGGTCAGAAGCCAAGCTCCTCGACACGGCGGCGCCGGTACTCCTCGATCCGCCGGTCGACGTCAGCCCAAAACTCGTGGGTGCTCTGGGAGAGCAGGGTGACGACCTCTTCGTCAGACAGGTGCGGCAGGCTTTTCCGGTATTGATCGAAGGCGGTCTTGGGGGAATACCCCAGGGTGGCGCTGCCACCACTCCGGGTAACACCCCGCGCCGTCATGGTCGCGGTCGCCTCCACGGTGGCCGTGGCGACGACCTCCGTCGCCTCGACCAAGGGCCGGCTCGACGACGGGTGCCGGTTCATCTCCTCCAGCACCCGCGCCCGCCGGGCCTTCCGCAGGCTCCACAGCCAGCGCCACGCCGCCCGGACTCGCGCGACCAACACCTGCGACCAGGAGGGCCCACCCCGCATCCGCCCCCAGCTCCCGGCCTTGAGGTACACGTCCAGGGCCCAGAGCAGCGGCGGGAGGCGGCCGGGCAGGTCGAGGGCGTCGCGGATCGACTCCTCGCGCCAGCGGGCCCGCTCCTCGTGGGGGAGGTGTTCGGCGGCCCGGTAGATGAGTTGCCGGGCGAGCCAGCGGCAGACCTTCGCATCCTCCAGGTCCGCTTTCACCATCCCCAGTACGAGCACCCCAAGGCCCGTGAGGATCGCCATGAGCCATCCCGTCACGCGGACGCACCTCCCGGCGCCGGGAACCCGGGGGTGTGGCCCCAGGCGGGGGCGTGCTGATCTCCGATGCTCAGGTTCTGCTGGGCCTCGGCGAGGGCGTGCCGGGCATAGACGATCCCGTCGGGGCTGAGCCGGTAGAGGCGACGGCGGGGCCGGCCAGCCTCAGACGGGTCGACGTCCTCCCAGGCGCTGGTGACAAGCTTGGCGTCCTCCAGCTTGCTCAGCACCGGGTACAAGCTGCCGCCGCGCAACCCGGCCGCGAGGCCGATCTCCAGGCCGTGGCGTTCGGTGGTCGGGTCCTCGAGCAGCACCCGGAGGACCTTGAGGACGTTCATCGTCATCCGCGGTGGGTCTGCCATCGCTTCCCCTCGTCACGTTCCGTACATAGGGAGGTGGAGGCTACCTGGGTCCTGGGCTCATGCGCAACTGGCTGAGGCTACCGAGCGCTGCCGTGCAGCCGGCCGCCGTTCACCAGGGCCAGGATCGAGCGGCCCGCCGGGCGTCTTGCCGGATGCGCTGGGCGGCCAGAGCCAGGGCAGCAGCAGCGGACCCGGCCGGCGCCGACGGTGCGGACGGCGCGGCGGGACACGTCGATCCTGAGCATGTGCACGGCGAGGCAGCCGCGGGGGTCGAGCTTCCACTGGCGGGCGCAGTAGGCGCAGGTGCCGAGGGTCACCGGGTCACCGCCTTGGACACGAGCCGCGGCCGGCCGCCGGTCTCCTCCCGGACGGTGACGACGAGGCCCTTGGCCTCCAGCGCGGCCCGGGC
>WNFU01005441.1_pt1 | contig 17834 bp, 15 predicted proteins | sample 5400121 | NCBI WGS metagenome assembly WNFU01 (sample SAMN13153360, study PRJNA577476) | soil metagenome | isolation source: 100 cm soil or saprolite under grassland replicate 1 | place: USA:California | collected 2016-06-15
GTGCGGATCGTGGCAGGTGGTGCAGGAAGCGCCCGCCGGGGAGAGGCCGCGGTGCCCTCGCTGGATCGCGCTCGCCTTCGGGTCGTGGCAGCCCACGCACAGCGCGGCGGGCTTCGTCGCGAGGAGCGCGGCCTCGCCGGTGCCGTGGCCGGAGTGGCAGCCGAGGCAGTTGCCCGCGGCGACCGGGGAGTGGACCACCGCGCCCTTGCGCCCGAGCCGGTCCTTCAGCGACGCGTGGCACTCGAGGCACAGGAGCTTGAGGTCGCTCTTGACGAGCTTCGGGTCCTTACTGCCGTGCGGGTCGTGGCACGACGTGCAGGAGCCGCCGCGGAACGGCTGGTGCGCGTTCGGGCTCGTCTGCTTCTTCACGACGTCGTCGTGGCAGTCGCCGCACATCGCGGACTGCGAGCGGACGAGGAGGAAGGGCTCGTCCGTCGCGTGCGGTGCGTGGCAGGTCAGGCAGGAGCCGTCGGCCACGGGCGCGTGGACGGTGCGGCCGGGCGCGGCGCGCGCGATCGCGGGGTGGCAGGTGCCGCACAGCTTGTCGTCCGCCTTGACGAGCAGCTTCTTCGTGTCCGACGCGTGCGGCTGGTGGCAGGCGGTGCACTTCCCCTCCGCGACCGGCGCGTGGACGTGGATCTTCGCGAACGCGGCGGCGGGGTGACAGCCAGCGCAACCCTCGCGCATCGGCTTCGAGAGGAGCGCCGGCTCGGGCGAGCCGTGCGGGTCGTGGCACGCGATGCACTTCCCCTCGCGCACGGGCGGGTGGGTGACCTTCGCCGCCCCCCAGCCGTCGCGCTGCTTCGTGTGGCAGCCGAAGCAGAGCTCCTTCCCGGTCCGCGCGAGGAGCGACCCGTTCGCGCTGCCGTGCGGCTCGTGGCAGGCGCTGCACTTTCCGTCGAGCGCCGGGCGGTGGCCGGACTTCCCGGCGAGCTTCTTCTCGATCTCGTGGCAGTGGGCGCACAACGCGCGCTGCCGCGAGACGAGCAGCGGCGCGACGTCCGTCGCGTGCGGGCCGTGGCACGTCGAGCACTCCTCGCCGACCGCGTGCTGATTCGGCAGCGCGAGCTGCCGCTTCGTCGCCGGGTGGCAGGAGAGGCAGAGCTCCGCCCCCGCCTTCTTCACGGCGAACGGCTTCGGCGCGCTCGGGCCCTCGTGGCACGAGGCGCACTTCCCCGCGACGGAGTGGACGCTCGCCCGCGCGAGCCCCTTCGCCGCGGCGCCGTGCGGCGCGTGGCAGGAGCCGCAGTCGGTCCCCGCGATCGGATACCCGCCGTGGCTTCGCGCGAGCGCCGCCGCGTCGGCGTGGCACCGCGCGCAGAGCTCTCGCCGCGGTTGCACGAGGAGCGCGGTCTCGGCGCTCGCGTGCGGGAGGTGGCAGGTGCGGCAGCCGTCGCGGCTCGGCTTGTGGACGACGGGTTGCTGGAACGCGTCGGCCTTGTGGCAACCGAAGCAGGCGGCGTTCCCGTCCTTGCGCAGCAGCTTCCTGAACGCCGACGCGTGCGGCTCGTGACACCTCGTGCACTGGCCCGCCTCGGCGCCGTGGACGTGCGCGGCCCGGAGCTCCCGCTCCTGGTCGCCGTGGCACTCGAGGCAGAGCTTCCGCTCCTCCTTCTGCAGGACCAGCGTGCCGACGACGCCGTGCCGCCGGTGGCAGGTGTCGCACTTCTCCGGCGCGAACGGCGCGTGGACCACCGCCCGGCGCGACTCCGCCAGCGTCTTCGCGTGGCACTCGCCGCAGCTGCGGCTCGCGCCGCGGCCCGAGCCGCGGCGCGCGGGAGGCGCGCACGCGCTCACGGCGAGCGTCGCGCCCAGCGCAACGAGCAGCAGCGCGCCGGCGGTGTGTCGTGACGTCGTGGGACGCGGAAATGGAGCGGGGCGGGTGCTCGGAGCTTCGGTGTTCATCTCTCTTGTCACGTCTTTGCGGGTCCATCCTTCGGGCCGCGCGACTCTACCAGCGATCCATCGTGGAGACGCCTCCCGGGGCCGAACGTCCTCGCCGCATGCGAGCGCCGCGCGGCGGCGCGCATGGCGGCGAAGTGGCACGGGGCGCGCAAACGGGATCGCGTCCTCGCCTGGGTGATTTCACCCACGGGCATCGGCGGATCACGCACCCGCACGTGCGATCATCCGACAATGGACGAGTGATTCCCTCGGTCAGGGTACGGCACGGGGCATGAACCCTGCGTGGCATGCACGCTGGAGCCGCTCCGTCGGGTGTGCCCGACCGCGCTGGCACCCGGCTCAGGGAGGAAGCTCAATGAACGTCTCACGGTTGCGGGTCGCTTTCGTGGCGATCGGCCTTCTCACGGGAGGCCCGGCCTTCGCCCAGTACAACCTCACGGTCACCGCGCGCATGCAGGCTGGTGCGCCGGCCGGAACCATCGGCCAGGTGATCGTCGACCCGAGCTCGCTGCCGACGACGACGACGCCGTCCATCAGCTGCTCCACGGACGGCACGGGGACGTGCGTCGGCGCGGCCGCGGCGGGCGCGACGGTCATCCTCGCGCCGGCGGACGTGAGCAACTCGACGTTCGCGGGCTGGTACGGGTGTAGCTCGACGGCCGGGAACCTCTGCAGCGTGAACATGACCGCGGCGAAGGCGGTCACGGCGAACTTCAGGCCGGCGACCTTCCCGCTCACCACCAAGACCTACTCGACGACCGCGACCCTGGTCAGCTACCTCACCGCGGCGACGACGCCCGCGATCGACTGCGAGACGCGGACCGGCACGACGCACACGGCCTGCACGGGCGCCGTCGCGGCCCTCGCGACGAACGTCGTCGTGACGGCGGTCCCTGCCGCCGGCACGAAGGTCACCGCGTGGGCGGGCTGCACGCCGGCGACCGCGACGACCTGCACGATCGCGACGATGAGCGCCTCGAAGCTCGTCACCGCGACGTTCGGCCCGGCCAACATCCCGATCACCGCGCAGGTGAGCGGCGGCGGGACGATCACGTCGCCCCTCGTCACCGGCAAGGTCACCGACGCGATGAGCTGCTCCGCGGCGGCTGGCGCCGACTGCACCGCCCAGGTGGTCTCCGGTCAGGCGATCACCCTGACCGCGGCGGCTGCGACGGGGTACTCGTTCATCGGCTGGAACTCGACTCCGACCGGCGTCTGCTCGGGCACGGCGGCGACCTGCACGATCGCGAGCGTCACGTCGGCCGCGTCGGTCGGCGCGACGTTCCGCTCGACCTCCTGCAACTCCTGCCACGGGATCCCGCCGTCGTCGCACGTCGCGTCGAACTGGACGGCTGCCTGCGGGGATTGCCACGCCGGCTACACGGGCTCGAGCGTCAACACGTCCCTCCACATGGACGGCACCAAGGAGACCGGTGGCAATCCGTATCCCCCCGCCCCGGCAGGGGACGGGTTCAACGTCGAGGTCCAGTCCGCGGTCCTCGCCGCGGGCGCGCACCCGGTCGTCACCGCGAAGTTCACGGACAACGCCGGCAACCCGCTCGACATGTCTGCGTACTGGAGCGGGAACCAGTTCCGCGCCGGCTGGACGGCGACCGGCTCGGCCTCGACGCCGCGCATCGGCATCGCGATGATCAACGCCGACGGCACGTTCAACCAGATGCTCGTCTCGAGCCTCACCGGGGCGACCGCGTCGTCCTCCGAGACGCTCGCCACGACGGGCGCCCAGTTCGCCGCCGTGGGCGGTGGCGTCTACAACATCACGCTCACCTACTACCTCGCGTCGAGCACGAACACCGCCAGCGGCGCGCTGAACCGCCGCACCGCGTACGATCCGACGAAGACGTACCGGATCATGTTCTTCGGCGGCCGCTACGGGTTCGCGAACAAGAGCATGCTGTACGCCGCGAACGCGACGAAGGACCTCGTTCCGGACGGCGTGACCGCGCAGGTGAGCCACGACATCATGGGCGGCTCGTGCATGGCCTGCCACGGCGCGACCTTCAAGATCGACGTCCACGGCAACTCGCGGTTCTCCGCGCAGGTCTGCAAGATGTGCCACTTCGACGGGTACGGCGCCCGCGTTTCCTATGACCCGGGCTCCGGCACGACGACGTACTACGACCCGAGCGTCGCCGCGACGATGGACATGGGCTACCAGAACTTCGTGCACCGGCTCCACAACGGCCTGAACACGAAGGACCACTTCCCGGTCGCCAAGAAGATGGCGCCGTCGCACTCGCTGTACTTCGAGAGCGCGGGTCCGACGGGCGGCACCAGCACCCCGGCGCTCGCCGTCCTCGATCCGGAGCTGACGACCGATTGCGGGATCTGCCACAAGGGCCCCGACGCGAGCGTCTGGTACCAGAAGCCGAGCCGGAAGGCCTGCGGCTCCTGCCACGACATCAACTGGACGACCGGCACGCGGTTCTCCGACGGCGCGACGGTCCATGCGGTGATCACGGACGACTCGCTCTGTGCGATCTGCCACCCGGCGACCGGCTCGATCGGCGGCGGCATCTGGCCGGTCCAGAAGGTCCACGGGAGGTTCTTCGAGCCGAACCACAACCTGGACTTCACGGCGTCGATCCCTGCGCTCGCCGCGGCTCCGCGTGACTTCCGCGTCACGCTGATGGACGTCTCCGCGGTCGGCACGACCGTCCCGACGTTGCGGGTGAGCGCCACGCTCGACGGCGCGGCGTACGACATCAAGGCGGGGGTCGCCGCCTCGACCACGAGCGGCGGGCGCGTCGCAACCTGCGCCTTCCAGATCGCCGGTCCGACGACCGACTACGTCATCCCGAACGCGGGTAGCACGGCCGTGAGCTGCACGCCGACCGCGAGCTGGACGGCGACCGGCACCCCGGGCGAGTACACGTTCAAGAGCGCCTCGGCGACGTTCTTCGCCGGCAAGCCGGTCGGCTACTACACGGCGGCCTTCGAGATCATGTACACGGACCAGGTCGCGGCGTCGAACGGCGACATCGTTCGCCACCCCGCGTCGGCGAACCCGAACTTCCTCACCGTGAAGTGGGACGGGACGAGCGCCACCGTCGCGACGTCGGCCGAGGCGGCCCTCTTCTCTCGCCGGACCGTGGTCGACTTCGCGAAGTGCAACAGCTGCCACTACGACCTCGGGTTCCACTCGAACCGCGGCCGCAAGGGCCCGGACTACTGCGCCACCTGCCACAACCCGAAGCTCGACAACGGCGGGCGTGCGCGGTTCACGGTGGCCGAGGCGTGGGTGGACGCGGCGGTGACCACCGCCAAGGTGTACCTGCCCGAGAGCGTCTCGCTGAACGTGTTCATCCACCGCATCCACATGGGCGAGAAGCTGCCCAGCGTCGCGAAAAAGGAGCTCGCGCTCGCGGGCTTCACCGGCCAGACCACCCCCACGGCCGTCGCCTCTCCGTGGGTCCCCGTGCCCAACGAGATCAAGTACGGCGCGACGCGGTCGAACTTCGTCGGGCTCGACGCGACGACGAAGCCCAACATCTCGGACTTCACCGAGTTCAACATGCCGAACCCGATGGGGCGCTGCGACCAGTGCCACATCAACGACGGCGCGAAGCAGACCTGAGCGCTCAATGAGGGCACGGGTCTCGCCCCGATCGAGCGCACGTACCGGCTCTGCGACCCCGTCACGCCGACGTGGGCCACCGAGCCGTGGTGCAACATTCCGGGCTCCGCGGGCGCCGCGAAGCTCACGACGGTCGTCACGCCGCCGCTCAAGGCGGTCTGCACGAGCTGCCACGACTCCGCCGCGACGAACGCGCACACCGATCTGTACACGATCAATCCGATGACGGCGGGCGCGACCGAGCTCTGCGCCAGCTGCCACGGTGCGGGCAAGACGTTCGACTCGCTCGACGCCCACCGCGCGATCCCGTAGCTCCGTCACCGCACGGATGAATTGAAGGGGCCGCCCTCCGGGGCGGCCCCTTCGTATTTCGAAGGCACGCAATGCGCTGGCACGACGCGCGCCCGTGTGGTTTCCTGCATGGACGTCCGGCCGCCGCAGCGCAGCGCAGCGAATGCACCGCGCGCCGCGTCGAGGCCGGCGGCGCAGGGGGAATCGATGAGCTCGCATCGCACGCTGCTCGCCGTCGCCGCGCTCGCCGTCCTCGCGGCCGGTGTCGCCTCGGCCGCCGGTGAGGCGCCCGGGAAGAAGCGCCGCCCGCTGCCGCACGAGTTCGGCCGCGTCGTCATCGCGAACCGCTCGGCGAAGGCCGGGCTCGCGCCCGCGGTGTTCGACCACTGGCTCCACCGCGCGAAGTACACGTGCCGGCTCTGCCACGTGGACATCGGCTTCGCGATGAAGGCGGGAGGGACCGACATCCGCGCCGCCGACAACATGAAGGGGGTGTACTGCGGGGCCTGCCACAACGACCGGACGCAGCCCGGGGGCATGAAGCCGTTCGCGGCTTGCGACCGGCCGAGCACGGTCGCGCCGAGCCCGCGCTGCGTCCGCTGCCACTCGCTCGGCAAGGACGTGAAGGGTGAGTACGACTTCGCCGCGTTCACGCACGACCTGCCGCGCGGGCGGTTCGGCAACGGCATCGACTGGGAGAAGGCCGAGCTGGACGGGCTCGTGAAGCCGGTGGACTACCTCGAGGGCGTCTCCATCAAGCGGGCGCCGCTCGCGGCGCAGAAGGACTTCGCGCTCACCCCGAAGCTCCGGGCGATGCCGGACATCATCTTCTCCCACGTGAAGCACACGGCCTGGAACGGGTGCGAGCTCTGCCACCCCGAGCTCTTCGTCGGGGTCGCGAAGGGCGCGACCAAGTACTCGATGGTCGAGATCTTCGACGGGAAGTTCTGCGGCGCCTGCCACATCACGGTCGCCTTCCCGCTCATCGACTGCCAGCGCTGCCACTCGAAGCCCGTCAACTGACCGTCCGCTGGGAGGGGGGGAACGCCATGCGCGCAGCGGTACGCCTCGTCGCCTCGCTCGTCGTCGCCGCAGCGGTGCTCGCGGGCCCCCCGGGCCGGGGCCCCGGGCTCGCGCCGGCGCGCGCCGTCGCCGCGGACTGGAAGGCGGAGTTCGAGGACGTCTGCGCGAAGACGCAGGAGGCGATGACGCTCTCGACCGAGGACCTCAGGTCGCTCGTCTCGCGCTGCGACGCGCTCAAGCCCGCGATCGAGGCGCTCGAGGAGTCGCAGCGGAAGGTGTACGTGCGGCGGCTCCAGACCTGCCGGAACCTGTACCAGTTCGTGCTCGATTACCGGCGGCAGGCGGGAAACGGGTGACGGCGCGGACGCTCGCGCTCGCGCTCGTCCTCGCCGCGCCACTCCCGGCATTCGCGGCGAAGCCGATCTTCCCCGACGTCGCGCCGCCCGAGGTGTTCGGGCGGGTGGTCCTCGACCGGACGTCGACCGCCGCACGGATCCCCGCGGTCGTGTTCGAGCACTGGCGCCACCGCACGACGTTCTCGTGCCGGCTGTGCCACGTCGACGTCGGCTTCGCCATGGAGGCGAACGCCTCCCAGATCTCGCGCGCGACGAACGCCGCGGGACTCCACTGCGGCGCGTGCCACGACGGGAAGAAGGTCATCCGCGAGAAGGTCATCTTCTCCGCCTGCTCGGCGACCGGCCCGGTCACGCCGGCCTGCGCGCGCTGCCACGTCGGCTCGCTCGGCCCTGAACATCGCGCCGAGTACTTCGCGCTCGTGCGGAAGCTCCCGGTGTACGCGGGCGGCTACGTCGACTGGGAGGCGGCCGAGGCGGCCGGGCAGGTGAGGCCGCTCGACTTCGTGGAGGGGGTCTCGATCGCGCGCGCCCCGCTCAAGCTCGACCGGGACGTTCCGCTCGAGACGCGCGGGACCTGGCTCGGGGCCGTCACGTTCTCGCACAAGAAGCACGCGACCTGGAACGGGTGCGAGCTCTGCCACCCCGACATCTTCCCGAGCACCCGGAGCGGCCAGGTGAAGTTCGACATGGCGGCGATCCGCGAGGGGCGCTCCTGCGGCGCGTGTCACCGGACCGTCGCGTTCCCGCTCGCGCACTGCCAGCGCTGCCACGCGGGGCGCTCCTTCGGCATGCGGTAGCGGTCGGCTCAGGGGGCCTTCGCCGCGGCCTGCGGCGCCGGCACGCAGGCGTCGCTCCGGGGAGGCGGAGCGGGCTCGTCCTCCGAGCGTCGAGCGAGCGGGGCCGCCTCGCGGGCGTCGGGTGACGCCGCCGGGAGGATCTTCTGGAGCATCGCCTGCGCCTCGCGGTCGACCGCCGTCGCATCGGCGGAGGTCCAGGTGCGGAGCGCGCCGTCGAACACCTCGCGCGCGACCGTGACGCGCACGCCGCGGTGACCGACCACGACCGAGAACGACTGCCGCGACAGGCAGGTGCTGGCGCCGCACGCGTCGTCGAACTCACGCATGCCGGTCGAGAGGGCGCCGCGCGGCGCGTCGCAGCTCTCGACCGTGTAGCCGGCGTCGCGCGCGGCGCGGACTGCGCGCCCGAACACGACGTCGGACTCCGGCGGTTCGAACCGCCCACGCGCCACGCCGGCGGCCGTCGGCGCCTCGGCATGCGGGTGCCGGCGCTCGGGGGCTGCGCAGGCGACCGCCACGAGCGGCAGAGCGAGCCAGAGCGCGCGCGGCGGCATGGCGCACATCGTCGGGCCAGTGCCCCCCGACGTGCAACATGGGCGAACGAAAAAGCGGCGAGGCCGGGTTTCCCCGGCCCCGCGGATTTCGTGCGCCTACTCCGACTCTAGTTCTGCCCGCCCTTGCGCTCGGCGATCTCCTTTTCGATCTGCGCGAGCTCGGCGCTCTTCGGGGCCTCGCCCTCCTTCTCCGCTTCCGGCTTCCCGGTGAAGTACGCGTCGCCCGCCGCGAACTGCCCCGGCTGGATGGTGGAGGCGAGCTCGGTGGCGCTCTGCTTCACGCCACCCGTCACCTTCTTCGCGATGGCGTACGCGAAGAGCGCGAACCCGATGAAGGGGAGGAACATGAGGAACAGCGCGCCGAGGAGGGGGACGATGGCGAACAGCGCCAGGAAGGGGACCTTCACGTACCTCGCGCCCTCGGCTCCCTTGAGCCGCCTGCCCTCGGAGGAGACGACCTCGACCTCCCAGTTGCCGGGGTTCCAGTAGTAGCCGCCGCCCACCTGCATGCCGCCCGTGTACTTGGCCATGACCTTCTCCTTCTCACCGCGTGGTGGTTTCAGAGAGACTCGCTCGACCGCTAGGAATTCCGCCGCTCCTCGATCTCCCGGGCGATCGCGTCGAGCGAGTCGCCGGCCGCCGTCGGCCCCTTCTCCTCCACCCCGGCGTTCTCCGGGCGCTTGCCGGTGAAGTGCGCCTCGCCGGGCAGCCAGCCGGGGGAGACCGTCGCCGCGAGGTCGGTCGCGGAGGCGTGGAAGAGGCTCATCACCGGGGCGGCCAGCGCCTGGAGGGTGACGACGATGCCGATGAGCGGGAGGAAGATGAGGAAGGTGGCGCCGAGGACCGGGACGAGGGCGAGGGCCGCCGCCGTCGGGATCCGCATCCACCGGCCGCGGCCGGCGGGGAGCCGCTCGCCGTCGCGGCCGACGGGCTCGACGTGCCAGCTCGTCGGGTTCAGGTAGGTGCCGCTGAGGACTGCGCTTCCGCTCTCGTAGGTCGTCGTCATGTTCGTTGCTCCTTTCGAGAAGGAATATCTCGCAATCGACGACCAATCGAAATTGGGAGGACTGCCCAATTCGTGCGGTTTGAGTCCGGGGCCGGACGACCCGCCCGCCCGAGGACGGGCCGGCGGACACCCGAGGACGCCTCGGGCGAATTCCCGATGTGCGGTCCTGCCGCGGTCGGGAGGCCCCGGCTCCCCCGGAGGGGGGCGCCGCGGCTCGTGCAGCGAGCCGCGAACGCCGGTCAGCTCGCGCGCGGCGCGCCGCGCGCGCGGCGCACGAGGCGCGCGGCGCCGAGCCCTGCGGCGAGCAGCGATCCGGCCGCGAGCAGCGCGAGACCCACGGCGACCGCCGGCAGAGCCGGGTTGCTCGTCGCGAGGACGTCCACCCAGAGGAGGACGTCGGGCGCGAGCGCGAGCGCGCCTCCGGCGAAGGTGACTTCCTGGCCCGCCCGGACGCGCCCGTCGAACACCCGCTCGCGCCCGCGGAAGACCTGGACGAGGAACACGACGTCCGCGGGGCGCCCGTCGAGCAGCCACCGGTAGGCCTCCGGGTCCGCGAGGTCGCGCCGGACGCCGCCGAGCGTCGCCTCCACGATCCGCAGGAAGACGTGGAGGTCGGACCCGGTCGGCGTCACGAGGTCCTCGAGGCGCGGGGGGAACGTCCCTGCGCCCATCATGACGTTCGTCTCGGGCGTCCACGCGACGAGGGACGCCGCCTCCTGCGTCTGCGGCAGCGTCCCGAGCTTCACGCGCCCTTCCGCGATCGGTGCGCCGTCCGATCCGACGAGCGTGATCCCCGGCGCGTAGCCGAAGCGCAGGACGGTGAGGCGATGGCCGGCGAGGTCTGTCGCAGGGAAGAGGCCGATCCGGACGGGCTCGCCGTCGCCCTCGCGGAAGACCTCGACCTCGACGGTCTTCGAGAGCACGTGCGGCCCGTGCGGCGCGAGCGTCACCTCGCCGATCTGGAGGGCCGGGTAGCTCCCCCGCGGCGGGATCTCCTCTCCCTCTCCGGCCGAGAGTCCGCCGCCGCTCCGCAGCACGAGGCTCGCGGCGAGCGCGAGGATCGTCACCGCCGTGCCCGCCTGGAGGAGGGTTCGCGCCGAGCGGGCCGCGATCGAGCCCGGCGCGCGCGCCGCTCGGAGCGCAGACGCGGCGAGGAGCGCCCCGGCGCCGGCGAGGAGGACGAGCGCCGGAGCGGAGGAGACGGACTGGATGAAGCCCCAACCCCAGGCGAGGTCGAGCGCGGCCACGTAGAAGGCGAGCGCGACGAGGAGCGGCGCGGCCGTCATCGGTCGCGCCCCATGCGCCGCTCCCACGCGGCCACGAGCGCGTCACGAGGGATGACGAGCACGGCGCCGTCCACCGCGGCGCCCGGGATCGGGATGGGGTTGCAGCCGCCCGGCTGCCCCACCGTGGAGGACGGGATCGGGGTCTTGCAGTACTTGCAGAACACGTGGCCGGCGCCCATCTGCGCGTAGCCCTTCGGCTGGCAGATGTCGCAGACGTCGAGCGCGGCGGCGACGGTGCCGTCGGGCCGGCGGATCGTGAAGAACGTCACGGTGCGGCCAGCCGACGAGTAGGCCCACTTGCGCATCCGGTCGTCGGCGCCGCGGAGCGGATCGCCGAGGGGCACGCGGATGTGGCCCGCGCCGTCGTCCACGACGGGCTCGGGGAGCGGGTCGTACAGCTCGTCCTTGCCCGGAGGCGCCGCCCCGATGGCGAGCACCGCGAGCGCGAGCGCCGCCGCGTACGCGACGCCGCCGAGGCGGCGGGCGCGGGCGGCGCGGGCGCGGGCGATGCGGAGCGCCGGCGCGCGCGCGGCGGGATCGGGGGGGGGCGCGGGCCGCGCGAGGAACGCGCGCCACGCCGCCGCGATGGGCGCCGAAACGACGAGCGCCGCCAGCGCGGCGTGCACGGCGGGATCGAGGAGCTTCACGATCGCCTGGTAGACCCAGTCCTCGAGGAAGGCGTGGTCGGGCACCTGGAGCGTCACGAACAGGAGGTGAAGGCCGTCGTGGACGACGCGGGAGGCGACCGCGGTGAACGCGGCCGGCAGCGTGTGCGCGTCCACAGCCACCGCAGCGATCCCGACGAGCTCGAGGCCGAGGAGCAGCGAGAGGACGGCGGCCGGCGTGAGGTGTCTCCCGGCGCCGGCGCGGGCCCAGGCGAAGGCCGCGCCGCCGCCGAGGAGCGCCGCGGCGGCGGCGCCGGCGGCCGCTGCGGCCGCGACGGGCGGCCACCCGCCGCGCAGGACGGCGAGCTCGCCGAGTCGCGACGCGAGGAACGCGCCCTCCGGGAGGAGCACGAGGATCCCGACCGCGATCGCGGCGGTCTCGACGACGCCGCGCTCGCGGCCGGCGGCGAGGTCGTCGGCGGTCCTCCCGCGCGCGAGGAGGGCGAGCGCGGCGAGCGCGAGCCCGAACAGGTGCTCGATCCGGTGCAGCGCCGGCGCGAGATCGGCCGGCGCGAGCCCGCGCGCGCGCAGCGCGAGCATCGCGCCGATCCCGGCGAGGAGCCCGCCCGCGACCGCCGCCACGAACGGCGCCGCCGCGCTCCGGAGCCGGGAGCCGCGCAGGAGCGTCCAGCCCAGCGCGCCCGCGATCGCGCCCTCGAGCGCGACGCGAAACCCGACGAGGAAGGCGTCCCACATGGCGTTCACTCGACCACGATGGTGCCCTTCACCATCTTCATGCCGCAGGTGAACACGTGCCCGCCGGGCGGCGGCGCCGCGACGAGCACCTCCGCGGTGCGACCGGGCTCGAGCGCGAGGTCCACGCCGAGGTCCGGGACGAGCAGGCGGGACGCGCAGCGGTCGGCGTCGCGCACGTCCACGCGCAGCCGGAGCGGCGCCCCCCTGCGGACGTGGACGACGTTCGGCCGGTACACGCCTTCCGCGAGCTCGAGCGAGACGATCTCTTCCCCCGCGGCGCCCTCGGTCCCGCGTCCGGTGCGGGCGCGGTCGAGCGCGGCTGGCGGCGTGCGCAGCGTGGCGACCGAGGCCCCCGCGACGCCCAGCGCCGCGAGGATCGCGGCGGCGACGGCGGTGCGCCGGGGCTTCACCTCGCCTCCGGCCGCGGCCCCTCGGCGCGCGGCCGCTCCGGCGCGATCCGCTCGTCCGCGGCGACGCTCCCGTCGCGCAGCGTGACGATGCGGTCGCCCCAGCGCGCGACCACCGGGTTGTGGGTCGCGCACACGATCGTGAAGCCGGCCTCGCGCTGGAGGCGCGCGAGCAGCTCGAGGACCTGAAGCGCGCTCGCCCAGTCGAGCGCGCCGGTCGGCTCGTCGAGGAGCAGGAGCCCCGGCTCGTTCACGAGCGCGCGCGCGATGCAGGCGCGCTGCCGCTCTCCGCCGGAGAGCTGCGAGGGGAGGTGCGAGGTCCGGTGCGCGAGCCCGACGCGGGCGAGGGTAGCCTCCGCCTCGGCCGCGTCGGCGAGGCTGTGGAGCCACTGCGCGAGCATCACGTTCTCGAGCGCGGACAGGTAGGGGACCATGTGGTGCTGCTGGAACACGAACCCGACCCGCTCGCGGCGGAACCGCGTCGCCGCGGCCGCGTCGAGCGCCGACAGGTCCGTTTCACCGACGACGATCCGTCCCGCGCTCGGCCGGTCCATCGCGCCGAGCAGGTGGAGGAGGGTGGACTTCCCGGAGCCGGACGGGCCGACGAGCGACACCCAGCCGCCGGCCTCGAGCTCGGCGTCGACGGCGCGCAGCGCCTCCGTGTCGCCGTACCGGCGCGTGGCCCGCTCGATCCGGATGTGCTCGCCGGTCACGGTCTCTCTCTCTCGATCCTCAGGGGGCGCGCAGAGTATCGCACGGGGAGACGCGCAGGGCGCGCGCCACGGGCCAGAGCGCGGCGCCGAGCGAGAGGACGAGCGCCGCGCCGAGCGCGAGCGGCGGCGCGATCCAGCCGACCGGCACGAGGGCGCCGAAGACGCTCGCCGCGACCGCCTCCGCCGCGAGCGCGCCCGCGACGCAGCCTGCGAGCCCGCCCGCGAGGCCGCTCGCGGCGGCCTCGGCGAGGAGGAGCGCTCGCACCGTCCCGGGCGCCGCGCCGAGGGCGAGGCAGAGGCCGATCTCCTGCCGCCGCGCGAGGAGGAGGACGCCGAGCGTGCCGGACACGGTGAAGGCCGTCGCGGAGCCGAGGGCGAGCGTCACGAGCAAGAGCAGCCGCCGGACCTTCGTGAGGAGCGACGCCTCGGCGCTCGCGACCTGCGACAGCGTCCGCGCCTCCGCCCCGGGGACCGCCGCCTCGATCGCCCGGGCGACCTCCTCCGGCGCGCGGCCGCGCAGGTCGGCGCGCACGAGCGCGAGCGACGCCTGCCCGGGAAGGTCCGCGAGGTCCTGAACGAGCGCGAGGGGGAGGAAGAGGTCCTCGTCCTCCGGCCCGCCGGTCTCGACGGTGGCGGCGACGGTCACGCGGACGGCCCTGCCCGCCACGGCCGCGACCTCGACCTCCTTGCCGGCGACGAGCCCGAGCCGCCGCGCGAGCGACGAGCCGGCCATGACCTCGCCGCCCGTGGGCCAGCGCGGCGCGACGCGCCAGAGCGGGTTCAGCCGCTGGAGCGCCTCCCACGGGTAGCCGACCGCGCCCGCCGTCATGCCGTCGATCCGGACGCGGGCGAGCAGCGCCGGCGCCACCGTCTCGACGCCCGTGCGCGGCGCGCCGGCGAGGGCGCGCAGGTCCGACTCGGCGAGGCGCCGGTCCTCCTCGACGGGGCCGAGCTCGAGCGAGCCGAGGCCGAACCGGAGCGGGGCGGAGCGGGGCAGCACGAGGAGGTTCGCGCCGTACGCGGCGAGGTCCTGTCCGAGCCTCGCCTCGACGCCGCCCGAGACCGCGACGAGGCAGAAGACGAGCGCGGAGGAGAGCGCGAGCGACGCGGTCCCCACCGCGTTCGCGGAGAGGCTCCGCAGGAGCGAGCGCCGGAGCCATCGCCCGAAGAAGCCCGTCCCGGCGGTGCGCCGCTTCGCGGTCACGCCGCCTCCTTGAGCTCGGGGGCGGGGTCGAGGGCGAGCGCGCGCCGGATCGGCCAAACGGCGCCCGCCGCGGCGACGAGCAGGGCCCCCCCGATCGCGAGCGGGGCGACCGCGGCGCCCGCCTCGATCGGCGTGCCGAACACCGCCTCGCCGAGCACCCGCACGAGCACGAGGGCGAGGCCGGCCGCGAGCACGCCGCCCACCGCGCCGAGCGCGAGCAGCTCCGATCCGAGGAGCAGCGAGACCTGCCACGCCGACGCGCCCGTCGCGCGCAGGAGCGCGATCTCGGTGCGCCGGCCGAGGACGCGCGCCGCGAAGGTGGACGCGACGGCGAGCGCGGCGGCGGCGAGCGACAGCCCGGCGAGGATCGCCATGAGGATGCCGAGTCGCGAGAGGACGCGCGCCTCGGCCTCGGCGAGCGACCAGACCGGTCGCGCGCGGCTCCCCGGGATCGCCTCCTCCACCTGCCGCGCGACGCTCGTCACGTACGGCGTGCAGAACCACTTCTCGAACTCGCCGCGCGTCATGCCCGCGGGCTCGCGGCGGCCGAAGCCGTCGAGCGGCACCGTCACCGCCGAGACGAGCGCCCGCGAGATCTCGCCGGGTCGGCCGAGCAGGGCCTGCGCCGCCGAGAGCTCCACGAGGATCTCCTCCTCCTCGAGCCCGCCCGTCGCGAGGAGCCCGACGACGTCGAAGGCGCGCGCGCCCGAGCCCGGGTCGATCTCGACGCGGTCGCCCCGGTGGACCCCGAGGCGCGCGGCGAGCGCGCGGCCGACGACCGCGGCGGACGGGGCGCCCTCGTCCGGCCAGCGCCCATCCACCTTCCAGTACGGGAAGAGCGGGACGACGCCGCCGCGCAGCGGCTCGCCGCCGTCTGCGCGGGCGAGGCGCCGGTCGAACCAGACGCCCGCCACGAGCGCGCGCTCGCGTCCGGAGGGGCCGGCGGCGGTGGCCGGGGCGGTGAGCGAGGGCGCGACGCCGACCACGTTGTGCCTCCAGAAGATGGTGAGGACACGCTGCAGGTCGGCCTCGGCGAGCGACGCCGCCCCGGCGGGCGCGCCTCCGGGCGCGGCGGCGGACACGGGCTCGACTACGATGTTCGCGCCGAAGCTGCGCAGCTCGCGCGCGATCTGGTCCTCCGCCTGCAGCGCGACCGAGCCGAGCGCGGCGGCGATGCCGGCCCCCATGGCGGTGGAGAGGACGACGAGGGCGAGGCGGGCGGGGTGGAGGCGGAGCGCGCCGAGGACGATGCGGAGGAGCATGAAGCCGGCGCAGGATATCACGGTGTTCCGCCCGGCGGCCCCCGGTCCGGCAGGCGCCCGCTGCCGTCCGACCGCACGGCGGCGAACGTTCGTTGACGTTCGCGCGATGGCCTTCTCCTCGGGGTCCGGGCATGATGCTCGCATCGAAAGCGAACGATGAAAATCCTGTTCGTCACCCCGCCGTACCACTGCGGCGTCGTAGAGGTCGCGGGACGCTGGATCCCGCTCATGTACGTCTACCTGGCGGGCGCTGCGCGCGCGGCCGGGTTCGACTGCGAGATCTATGACGCCATGTCGCTCGACGTCGGCCATCGCGAGATCGAGCTGAAGCTCGACGCGGCTCGCGCCGACGTGGTCTGCGTCTCGGCCATCACCGCCACCTACCTCGACGCGCTCGAGGTCTCGCGCGCCGCGAAGGCGCGTGGCGCGATCACCGTGATGGGCGGCGTTCACCCTTCGTTCATGTGGCAGGACGTGCTCACCGCGGGCGGCGTGGACTACGTCGTGACCGGGGAAGGGGAGGAGACGCTCGTCGCGCTCCTGCGCTGCCTCGAGGCGAAGGACGACGCCTCGAAGGTCGCCGGCGTCGCGTACCTCCGGGACGGCGCACCATGGCGGGCGCCCCCGCGCCCGCGGCTCGCCTCGCTCGACGGGCAGCCGATGGCGTTCGACCTGCTCGACTGGTCGCCCTACACCTACTTCGTGAAGCCCGGGTCGCGCCTCGGCGCGGTCTCGTCTTCGCGCGGCTGCACGTACACCTGCGGCTTCTGCTCCCAGACGCAGTTCTGGGAGAAGACCTGGCGGGCGCGCGCCCCCGAGTGCGTCGCCGCCGAGATCGCCGAGCTGCACCGCCGCTTCGGCGTGGACGTCGTGCTCCTCACGGACGAGTACCCGACGAGCGACCGGGCGCGCTGGGAGGCGTTCCTCGACCGGATGATCGAGCTCGACCTCGGCGTGGACCTCCTGATGGAGACGCGCGTCCCGGACATCGTCCGGGACCGGGACATCCTCGCGAAGTACGTGAAGGCCGGGATCGTCCACGTGTACGTCGGGATCGAGGCGACGGACCAGGCGACCCTGAACCTCGTCAACAAGGAGACGACGGTCGACGAGAACAAGCTCGCGCTGCAGCTGCTCTCGCAGCACGACCTCGTGTCGGAGACCTCCTTCGTGCTCGGGTTCCCGCACGAGACCCCCGAGCACGTCCGCGAAACGCTTGCGCTGGCGAAGGACTACGACCCCGATTTTGCGCACTTCCTCGCCATCGCCCCTTGGCCGTACGCGGCGATGTGGAAAGACCTCGAGCCGCACGTCGTCTCGCGCGACTGGCGGCGCTACAACCTGATCGATCCGGTCGTGAAGCCGGTCGCGATGACGCTCCGTGACGTGGACGACGCGATCATCGACTGCTACCGGAAGTTCTACTTCTCGAAGGGGACGCAGCTTCTCGCGATGCGTCCGGGGTTCCGGCGGGACTACGTGTACCGCTCGATGAAGCTCATCATGCAGTCGAGCTTCGTGAAGAAGAAGATGCTCGGGCGCGCGATGCCGGAGGAGGTGAAGAACCTCCTCGCCGTGCTGGGACGCACCTGAGCGTGATCAGACGCAATCTCTCGTTTGGCGCGTGCCGATGGGACCCTCGGTAGAGCATGGGTCAGTCGTGACCCTCGGTCGGTCTCCATCTGGATAGCGGCGTTGTGCCGCGCTTTCCAAACGGTCGCACCCCGCACCCGGATCCCTCTCCTGACTGCGACACAGCGTCGCGGCGGGGCCCGTGAATTGCAGCCGGGCCCTGCGGATGTCTCCGTCTTCTTTACGGCAGCGGTGGGAGAAGGTGCGCATGTACGGCATTCGTTCCGCATCTCTTGGTCCGGCGCTGCGCGCCATCGCGATCGCCTGCGCGTTCCTGGCTCCCTCGGCCGCGCTCGGCCAGGTGGTGAACATCACGAACGGGACGGACCCCGCCGCCGCGACGACCGTCTGCCCGGGGACGACCGTCTGGATCGACACCTTTGCGGTGAAGTCGAGCACGACCGCGACGGTGGGGGTGACGTCCATCACCCTCACGCTC
>WNFU01006153.1_pt1 | contig 17831 bp, 20 predicted proteins | sample 5400121 | NCBI WGS metagenome assembly WNFU01 (sample SAMN13153360, study PRJNA577476) | soil metagenome | isolation source: 100 cm soil or saprolite under grassland replicate 1 | place: USA:California | collected 2016-06-15
AAGAGCGCCAGCAATAACGCTTCAGCGGTGCGCTTGGGGGAAGAAATGATCGCGAAAACCGTTTGCCGTCACGCGGTCAAAGCCAATGATCCGTTGCATTATCCCGAGGTGGAAAAGCTGATCCGGGATTTGCTCGACTGCGATTTGCCTTACTGCTGTCCGCACGGCCGGCCAACCATGATCCAGATTTCGCTAGCCGAATTGGACAAAAAATTCGGCCGCAAAGTCTGATATCCGGGGAGCGCACGCGTCTCGCGTGCTGGCGATCGCGCCCTCACGATCGCGAACTTTTCTCGAAATGATTTATTTCTTTTCTGGTTGCGCGTAGGAAATTTCTGCGAGGGCAGTGGAATGTGCATGGCGAGGCGCGTGCGCTCCCCAGAAGCTTAGCGCTTGCGGTACTGTCTCAGCCGTTACGGAACTCGGGCTACTTGCGACGCAGGCTGATTCATGTCGATCTGCGCACTCACTTTCTCGATCTTTGCTTCTTGTTCCTTCAAGCGCTGGTTTATGGCATCGAGCGCTGCTTCCAATCTCTGCACTTTGTGCTGCTCTTCGACAAACGCCTTGTGCTCCTTTAGAAACTCATTTAGCAACATGGCGTTCACCGCATCATAACGCACGGTGAGGAGTTCGCCGTCCTTGTCGCGCACCACCAGATCGGGATTGACCTCGGCCACCTCCTCGGCGATCAAGCCAAATTCCGGACGGTCTGTGGTATCGGCCTTATAGTGGAAGGTAACTGGCCGAAGCGCCAGAATCGCTTCACTGGCCTTGGCCATGGGTTTGATTTTCTTTTTGAACCGGCGTGAGGAGCCGCTGGTCGTGCCAAGTTTGCCGGTGGAATCCACCAACACTGGCTGGGCATCGGGCGCCACGAGAGCATCACGAATGTTGCCGATGAAGCAACTATCGTTCACGTCGAAACCAGCTACGTCGGCGCCGATACAAATGACGTTACTAGCGGTGGTGACATTGGTACCGGCAGCACTCCCGACAGCCACGTTGCTGCTGCCGGTGGTGAGATTAACTCCGGCAAGAGCACCGATGGCTGTATTGTCATGACCAGTTGTATTAAATAAGGCTCCATCGCCGAAGGCACAGTTGCCGTTGCCTTCTGTGTTGTTATGGAGCGCCTGGTCGCCAAAAGCATTATTGGTGAGGCCGGTGATGTTGCTAAAAAGCGCCCGGTAGCCAAAAGCATTGTTGCTGGTGCCACCAGTGTTCGTAAAGAGCGCGTTCGATCCAGTGGCGTTGTTGCGAGATCCGGTGGTGTTATTAAGAAGAGCGAAGGCTCCATTAGCCGTGTTCACTCCGCCGGTGGTGTTGAGCAAAAGTGCTGCCGCGCCGACTGCGGTATTGGAATCCGCGTTGTTGAGAGCCAGCGCTCCTCCGCCAACACCGGTATTGAAGCTGCCGGTGGTATCCAAAAAAAGCGAACGCCAACCCAGTCCTGTATTTCCAGAGCCGGTAGTGAGGGAATTAAGCGCACCGCACCCTTCCGCTGTCGCGAAATTGGGATAGCATCCGTCCGGCGGCGGGAGGACAGCTTGCGCTTTTGGTCCGACTGCCGCCAAACAGAGGAATGTTAATGTCGTCAGAATTGGTGGCGTTGATGTTTTCATGGGCTGCAGGCTCGCAAAAATCCGCCTCACAAGTCGAGGGAAAAGATTCGCGACGCGCTCGATGAGAAGAGGTGATCGCCAGGAGCGTCTGCCGCCATGCGGTCAAAGCCAACGATCCCGTGCGTTACCTGAAATGGAAAAACTGATACGCGATTTACTCGACTGCGACTTGCCTTACTGCTGTCCGCACGGCGGGTCAACAATGATCCAGATTTCGCTGGCCGAACTCGAGAAAAAGTTTGGCCGAAAAATCTGAAGACGCGTTTGTTGCGATTGTCTTTCGTCATTTAATCGCCCGTGCTTGCCATTTCGAATGCAGGCGGGTTTAATTTGCCGCGGTGAAGAAAATCGAGGCCATCATTAAGCCATTCAAAGCCGAGCCAGTGCGAGAAGCCTTGATGGCGGCAGGCGTCGAAGGAATGACTCTGAGCGAGGTTAAAGGATTTGGCCGGCAGAAGGGGCACAGCGAGATTTATCGCGGCACGGAGTATACCGTGGATTTTCTTCCAAAAATAAAATTCGAGATCGTGATCGCCGACGATCGCGCGCAACGCGCGGTCGAGGCAATTCTCGAAAAAGCCAAAACCGGAAAAATCGGCGATGGCAAAATTTTTGTAACCGAGGTGGAAGAGGCGGTCCGTATCCGAACCGGTGAACGAGGCATGGAAGCGCTGTGAGTGCGGAGCGCGCCGCAGATCAGAGGCCGGAGGTCAGAAGTCAGAGATCAGAGAACGGAATTTGCTTAACCTTTTAACGCTCCAACGGTTCAACGCTTCAACGGTTTAACGAATGTACGATTACTTGCTTTCCGTCTTTCTCGGCATCGTCGAGGGACTGACCGAATTTCTTCCTGTGAGTTCGACGGCGCATTTGCGCATCTGCGAAGCGCTGCTGAATATCGACCTGCAAGATGGATTCTGGAAAATGTACACGATCGTGATCCAACTCGGAGCCATTCTCGCTTTGCCGGTTTATTTTTGGAGTCGCATTGTGCGGTTTGTTCGCACGTTTCCGAAAGGCGAACGCGGCAATCGCACCGTCTTCACCCATCCGTTGAGCCTCACGGTCATCGCATTTGTGGTGACCGCCGTTCCCGCGTGGGCTCTCGCAAAAGTCATCGGCAAGAACCTGGAAAGTCTCTGGGTGATGGCTATGGCGCTGCTCATCGGCGGGATCATCATGTGGATCGTTGACGCCGTTTTCACTCGGCCACGAACGATGCACATGGAGGAAATGACACTGCCGCAGGCGGTCTGGATCGGCGCAGCGCAAATTCGCCGTGGGATACGATTTTCTGAAGAGCGTGATACCGCACCATCACGAAGCGGAGATTGCGCCGTTAACAATCACTCCGCATCAATGGATCGTGCTCGCAATTGGATTTGTGGTTTCGTTTTTCGTCGCGCTGGCAGTCGTGGCATGGTTCATGAACTGGGTGCGCGCCCGGGGATTTGTGCCGTTTGCGGTTTATCGGATTGTGCTCGGTCTCGGATTGTTGACGCTGTTGATGCGTGGAATGATGTGATCAGCTAATATGGAACCCGACGGCATTCTTCCCGACCTGCAAAGCGCGGTCATTTGCGAGGACGTCCGCTGTGAAGTTAACGGCATGCAAACCCTCGTGGGCGTGCTGAGTGTGATCCCGGCGCCCTCATTACCTATCAATTATTTTCGCCTCTGCATCTGGACCCGTTGGTGCAGCGGCTCCGGCACATTTCACCAAAAATCTCGCCTCGTAGGCGTGGACGAACAGCAGGTAGTCGCGCAGGCGGAGGTCGAGTTTGTGCTGAAAGAGATGGAGGGCCACGCGACCAACGTCCATTATTTTGGCGGCGTGCAGTTTCAACAATACGGCATGCATCACGTCGAGATTTACCTGGAAAACGAATTGCGGTTGCGCTTTCCGTTGCCGGTGATTCAGGTGCAGCAGCGCCCGCCTGGCTGAATTCGGCAACGTCTCATGAACGAGGGCCTGTGAATGGGATAAATCGTTTATCAGGCGGCATCATGCTGAAACGATTTTTCCGGGCAGTACTCTGCGGCGCCATTTTCATCGGGAAAATACATGCACAGGAAGTAATCGTTGCCCGCGAGAAAAAAGCCGACCTTCCCACGCAAACACCGCAGCCTTCTGAACAGCTTGCTTCAGAATCCCCGACACCAGCGCCACACAAACCCAAGCCGCGCGAGAAGAAGTCCGTCCCTGCAACACTCACGCTTGAAGAAATGCGAGCGGCTGGGGCACGCGCTGCGGAAGGATCGAACGACCGATCTGTTTCGCAATCAACGAAAACGCGTGAGCCGGATGTCGAGAGCGCTCCGATGCCGAATCCCACTGTTGCTGAAACTCCCAGGCCCGTGAAAAGAGAAACACCAGTTGAGCAAAGGAGTTCGCCTCGTCCCTCCAGATCACGAGGTACAAACATCGAGGGAATGGGCCCGATTCGGCCCACAATGATGGAATCCGGACGAGAAGCGCCGAGCCCTTCTCCCTGAGGGAAGATGAGCGGTAGCTAGCGGCGAGCTGAGGTAGGGCGGGCAGTCCCCTGCACGCCGTCAGCTGGCAAATCCAAAGCGGCGCTACCTGTCGATTCCGACCGCACGGAATAAGAAGCGCCTAAATTGCAAAATCTGTTGCGCGGCGATGCCGCTAACTTATTATCTGTGGGCAAGTCCCGACTGTGTCCCGGAGGATGCCGTCGGGAAAATTTTTTGCCCATTTTCGATTTCACATGGCGAACACAATTTTGATCGGGATGCAGTGGGGCGACGAGGGCAAAGGCAAGATTATTGACGTGCTTACGGCGCGGGCGGACATCGTTGTCCGCAGCCAGGGCGGCAATAATGCCGGGCACACAGTCATCCACCGCCGCGTGAAATATGTGCTCCATTTGATTCCGTCGGGAATCCTGCGGCATCGCAAAGTCTGCGTGATCGGAAACGGCGTGGTTATCGATCCAGTCGCGCTTGTGACCGAGATGGATGGCTTGCGCAAATTAGGAGTCAACATCGACAAAAACCTGCTCATCAGCGATTGCGCGCATCTGGTTCTACCGTATCACCGGATCCTCGACGAGCAGCGCGAGCTGCGCCGCGGCCGGATCGGCACCACCAAACGCGGAATTGGCCCAGCCTACGGAGACAAGGCAGCACGCACGGGCTTGCGTATGTCTGATCTGATGCAGCCGATTGTGTTCTCGAAAAAATTGCAGGCCAAGATCATCGAGAACAATAGAATCCTTCAGGCGCTCGGTGCGAAGCCGATCAGTTTTCGCGATGTGAACGAAACGTATCTTGCTGCTGGCGAAAAATTGCGGCCTTACGTGACGAACACCGTGGTTTACCTGCACCGGGCGATGGATCGAGGCAAACAAATCTTGTTCGAAGGCGCGCAGGGAACGTTCCTCGATATCGACCACGGCACGTATCCGTATGTAACTTCCTCAAACACGACAGCGGGCGGCGCGTGCACCGGCACAGGCGTGCCACCGCATCGAATGGATCGTGTCGTCGGCGTGATGAAGGCCTACTCGACGCGAGTAGGGGATGGTGCACTGCCTACGGAGGACGCGCAATTGGCGCAGATGCTTCACAATCTTGGCCGCGAATTCGGCGCGACAACGGGACGCAAACGCCGCTGCGGTTGGTTCGATGCTGTGGCGATTCGTTACGCGGGCATGATCAACGGAATCGACGAGATCGCGATCACCAACCTGGATGGATTAGATCAGGTCGATCCAATTCGCATTTGTGTTGGCTACCAGCTACTCGGAAAACGGCTGGATGTTCCGCCGTGTGACGCAGCTCAACTCGCAAATTGCGAGCCGGTCTACGAAGAAGTCGCTGGCTGGAAATCGTCCATACACGCTGCACGCAAATTTTCGCAGCTTCCTTCAGCCGCGAGAAAATATGTCAGATACATCTCCGAACTGGCCGGTGCAAAACTCTCCATGGTGAGCGTCGGTCCCACGCGCGGGGAGACAATCGTATTGTGAACTCGTCAAGAACTGCTCCGATTTCCACTGCTACAGAATGACGAAGCACGAATGCCGAATGACGAAATAAACTCGAAGCACGAACACCGAAAAAAGTTCGCAGTTCGATCATTCGTCATTCCGATTTCGTCATTGGCAAAACCCGCGCCACTTGCCTCTCGGCAACAGATTCCAGATGTTAAGGGGCTGTTAAATGTCATCGAGCATTAAAACTGTTCCCCGCCACATCGCCATAATCATGGATGGCAACGGCCGTTGGGCGAAGTCGCGCGGACTGCCTCGCATCAAAGGCCACGAAGCCGGTGCCCAGGCGGTTCGAGAATGTGTCGAAGGTTGCGGAGAGTTAAAAGTAGAATACCTCACGCTTTACGCGTTTTCCGCTGAAAACTGGCAACGCCCCAGAACTGAAATTATCGCGCTGATGCGTTTGCTGGAAAAATTCTTGAAGGAGAAAACGCCAGAATTGCTCGAGAAGAATGTGCGTCTTCAAGCCATTGGCCGCTTGACTGATCTGCCCCAGAGCGCCCAGGAACAACTTCACAAAAGTATCGAGCAAACTGCCGGCGACACTGGTCTCACGCTCATCCTGGCACTTAGCTACGGCGGCCGACTAGAGATTATCGACGGCATCAAAAGTTTGCTTCGCGCCATCGAACTGGGGCATATCGACAGGGCGATGATCGATGTGGCGATGTTCAGCAAACATCTTTACACGCGTTACTATCCCGATCCCGACCTCCTTATCCGCACGTCCGGCGAAATGCGGCTCTCGAATTTTCTGCTCTGGCAAACTTCCTACACGGAGATGTACGTCACGCCAAAGCTGTGGCCTGACTTCAAAAAGCAAGATCTAATCGCCGCAGTCGAAGAATTCGGCCGCCGCCAACGGCGTTACGGAGCCGTGGAGTAGCCGGGAACACAGGGCTGTAGCGTTCGCTGTCCTCAGCGGAATTCCCGTCCACTACAATGCGCCGTTAAGGCTGGTTCACAGCCAGTTGCGTTGCTGGCTTACTCAGCTCAAACCGATCAGTTACCCGTTCGATTTTTGATTCGTGCTTGTTGAGACGTGATACCACGGTTTCGAGTGTTGTCTTGAGCTCGCCCATCGCAGCCTCTTGATTTGCAGCATCGGCCTTCAGCTGCGCAATGGCGGCTTCCTGTTGCTGCACTTTCTGGTGCTCTTTTAAAAACTCATTTAACAACATCGCGTTCACCTGGTCGTAGCGCACACTGTAGGGCTTTCCTTCGGCGTAAAACGAACGGCTTTGCATTGGCCGTACCCAGGGATTGGTGATCTCGACCCAGAGAGCATATCCTTCAAAGACTGGTATCAATGACATGAATGAAGAGTGATTCGGCGAGCAAATTCGTGTTTATTCGCGTGCATTAGTGGTTACAAGTGGACAGCGATATGAGATTTGAAGGTCAGGTTGCAGTTGTCACCGGAGCAGGGCGGGGAATTGGTCGCGCTATCGCATTGCGGTTCGCCAACGAAGGCGCGCGGGTCGCGTGCATAAGCCGAACGGAGCAAAACGCGAAGAATGTCGCTGACGAAATCAATGGACTGCGTGCAGATTCCGCGAGAGCTTACGCAGTCGATGTCGCAGATCATGCAGCTGTGCAAAAAATCGGCGCTCGGATTCTCGAGGATTTTGGTCGGGCCGATATCCTGGTGAACAATGCGGGTGTGACGCGCGACGCGCTTGCAATGCGAATGTCTCTCGAAGATTGGGATGCTGTCATCAACACCAATTTGCGAGGCGCGTTTAGTTTTATCCACGCGTTAGTTCGCGCGATGACCAAGCAGCGCAACGGCCGCATCATCAACATCAGCTCTGTGATCGGTTTGATGGGCAACGCCGGTCAGACAAATTACGCGGCGAGCAAGGCAGGCTTGATCGGGCTAACCAAATCGCTCGCGCGCGAGCTGGCCAGCCGCAATATCACCGTCAATGCCGTGGCGCCGGGTTTTGTCATAACCGACATGACCGTCGGGCTATCCGATCAAGTTAAGGATACGATTCACAGCAAAATCCCACTCGGCAGGACCGGAACGCCGGAAGAAATTGCCGCCGCGGTGGAATTCCTCGCGTCGCCAGAAGCCGCTTACATTACGGGCCAAGTGCTGTGTGTCGATGGCGGCATCGCGATGTGAGGTATAAAATCCGCTGAGGACAGCGGACACTACATTTTCACTGCGTGCTGTAGCGTGCGCTGTCCTCAGCGCGCTCTCACGCGCGTTGCACGATGGTCACCCGGCCCTCGGCTATGAGAACTGTCGCGGCCGAAAGGATAAACTCGTAAACCGTGTTTGCGCCTTCGCCGTAAAGACGCGTCGCCAAAATTCGAAGCGGCAAATGAATGTAATCTAGTCGTGTTACGTGTAAGCGTCCGTCCCGTAACGCAGCCAGATATCCGGGTGGCGCATTCGTACCCGCAGCGCGCGCCCGCAAACCGCCGTGAACAGCCGCCGCTTGCGCACCATATTCGAAGGCGTGTACGGCGGACAAACGCCCCTGACGGCGCAACGGGTTTGCCGGATCACGATGCGTATTACTGACGCACGCGATCGATCGATCGTCCCACTGCACGACTTCATCCACCAGGCACATCAGATCGGAGTGGGGGATCAGCGTGCGAATTTCCGCTTTGTTGATTACAATATAATTCGCCATTGCAGAAACCCGACGCGATTCGCCAGCGGCGATCGCCCACGAAACACACGAAAAATACAAAGGATTCGGTATTGTCTATCCGCGAAATTTTCGTGTCTGTTCGTGTGTTTGGTCGGCAGTTCTTTTTTGTTCAGTCCCAGAACGAATAAAAGTTGAACCAGTTGTAAGGCGCCAGACGCGCATAATGCTCCAGCCGCGCGACGTAGCGCTGCATCCACGACTGAATCTCCTCTACCCGATGCTCCCGATTCAACACGATCTCGTCGGCGAAATGTTCGAAGTGAATGTCGTAGCGATTCCCGCCGCGGTAGAGGCCGAAGAACAAAATGACGGGGCAATGCATCATGGCGGCAAGCAACATCGGGCCGGCCGGCAAGGTGGCAGGCGCGCCAAGGAAGTCACAGCGCGTTGTCTTGTCGGCGCCGAAAACGCGATCGCCTAACATCCCGACGAAGTAGCCCGCATCCAGACTCTCCCTGGCCCTGATCAATGTATCCGGTCGGTCGGGTGCGATTACCGTGTCCGCAATCGTGGGATTTAGCCTATCGAAAAACCGGCTGATATTCTGATTATGCGCCGTGTCCATTAACACCTTGAGCGAAAAGCCTCGCTGCATTACCCCGAGCGCCCGTAACACTTCGAAGCTGCCCAGGTGAGAGCCTAACAAGATGCAGCCCTTGCCGTTTTCATGTTGGCGCTGCAACAGTTCTTTCCCATGAATGGTGACGCAGAACCGGTCGAATTCACCGCGCAACAAATAAACGCGGTCCAGAATCGTAGCGGCGAAATAATAAAAATGTCGCAACACGTTCCACCAATGAGCCGAACTGCCGCGCGTCCGTTTCAGGAAGTCGCGAGACGCCCGCTGCGCCGTACGTGCGGTGATCAGGAAGTAAATTGTGATCGGAAATAGCAGCACCCTCGCTAGCGGCCGACCGACGCGCTCCGCGATCCAGGCGATCACTCCCAGCGACGCCGGTGTGCCGCGCTCCGGCACACTCACCCAGCGATCTGCTTCCGAACGCTTGGGGCTGAGAATTTCCGAAATCATTCTGCGGTTCCCGTGTTCTGTCCGCAAATCGCGCCGGTGAAAAAATGCGGGTAGATCTCGCGGATTCGCTCGATATCGGGCGAAATCTCCGTACGCGTGAAGCCCGCTCGCGAAAAAGCGCGCCGCCATTGCTCGGCAGTCAGAAAGCCGGGGTTTGGACGAATTTCCGGATCTGTTTCCACATTAGTAAAACTGTCCAGAATTTGAAACATGAGTTCGGGATACATCGGTTGATTATCGTAAGGCCGCACGCATTCCCCGATGACGAGCCAACCACCCGCAGCAAGCGCCGAGCGCGCTTCGTTCAAGCTAAACACGAGATTCTTCGAAATATGCATGACGTTAACAGCGTACACGAGATCGAATACTCCTGGGGCAATCCCTTGCTCGCTCCACGGCAAATCGAGATCGACCGTCGTCCATTCCAGCGGGAGGTTCGGATATTGCGGCGCTAATTTGCGTTGATTGCAGCGCCGGAAATACGCGTTCGGTTCGGTAACGACATAGCGTTCAAGTCGCGGCAAAAGGTCGCGTTCACCGAGTAGCCTTAGCAAAATCTCTGTCGCGCTGCCGGTGCCAGCGCCGATTTCCAGAACTCGCAGCGTCGATTGGGAGGAAAGACGATCCGCGGCTGCAGCAGCACCCACCCAGTTGTTTACCGCGTAGGTCAGATTGTCGTTGTGAAAATAGTTGAGCCACAGCGGGACGCCTTGAGGTCCGAGCAGATTTTGATCACCGCTTTTTTCGCCGGTCGCAACAATCCCATAAAGCCTTGCGGCATGGTCCAGCAAATCCAGGGTTGCCGCGTTCCCGGGATCAATGTCGAGCGCGAGGGCGCGCAAGCATTTGAGATCAGGTTGCCATGGCGTCTTCCGCAAGCGATAGCAGCGGGTCCCGCTGTCACTTTGCACCTCGACGCAGCCGGTTTCTACGAGGCGCGTTAGAATCCAATGTAAGGGAAGCCTGAAGCGCGACTGAAAACCGAGAACGCTGCAAAGCTCGTCAGCAGATCGCCACGCGCCAAGCTGTTCCACCAGGTTCAATCGTCCTAACAAATCGACAGCCAGTTCGATGCTGTAGCGCTCCATCAGCTCGATACTTTGATACAAGCGCTCGCTGAATATCGCTGGCGGAAATTCCTTGACACATTCGGCGAGCCGCGGGTCGCTCCGCCCGGTTTCAAATTTTGGCGCGTCAAGCAACGGCGCGTTCATCGACTAATTATGCTCCCCAAGCGACTTCAAGTTGACCTTCGACTATTACGCGGTCTTCCGCGCGGCAGCAAAAATTGACCTCCGCGGCGTGCTCATTTCTCAGGGAAAGAGAAATCGTGAATGCCTGTTCCGGCTGGAGTGGCGCAAGGAACTTCACCAGTCGTATGCCGCTGAGCTGCGAGTTCTCCCGCCATTCAGCCAGCGCTGCGATTACTTCGTCGAGAATTACTACTCCGGGCACCAGAGGCGCGCCTGGAAAATGTCCCGGCAAACTCGGATGATCAGTGCGGATCAGACGGATAGCTTCAAAGGTCATCCACGAATTGTGTCTTCTGCATCAGATCGGGCGATCGAGCGCGCTGCTTGCTTCTGCTGTACACCGCCTGGCTGAGCTAAACCAAATCGCTGACAATATGTCGCGAACACACTGAGCACTTCTCCGGCGGAGGAACCAAACTGCGATAGATCGTATCGATGGTTGGCGGATTGTCTCTTGGCCTGACTGGCAACGAGTACGCGCATGCGTCGCTCTGCTTCGTGCGACAGCGACCAGCCGAAATATTCGTAGATCCGCTGAACTGCGCGAATGGGTTCGCGACGAATCTCGTCATATTGAATGTCGCAGATGCGATTGTTTGCCAGACGATCGCGCTCACGCAAAAACTTCTTCATCGTTTCGGACCAGTAATGGATTGCCTCCCGAGACACCGTAAACGAATCAACGGCATCGCTGAAAGCGCTGCGAAGAATCGTCACCAGACTCGAGACGGACGCCATCGAATCGACGGGCGTTCGGTGGGTCTGCACGAACAGCGCATCCGGATAAACGGACAACAACGACGGCATGGCAAACATGTGAGTAGGCGCTTTCAAGATCCACCGGTGAGCACCTCGCCGAAACTGCAGATGTTGAAGAAAACGACGGTGATATTCGTATGCCGGCCGCAAATCCTGCCGGAAAAACCAGGCGCGGTACGACGGCACATAATACATCGCATCAAACTGATCGCTAAGAAATGTCGGAGTCATGAGGCTGACGCACTCCTGCGGGAGTTCAGCACCCACCACGTGCACATAGCGGAAGGTCGGTACTAACCAGTTAAAGAACTTACAACTTTGCGTCGCGCTCTGAATCCGGCGTTTCTCATGGGCGCGCGTAGGTGGAGACGGCGATCTCACTTCCCACATCAAGGGACATCGATGCTCCGGATCTGCGGAGAGCAGGCGATGCAACACGCTTGTGCCACTGCGAGGCAACCCTATGATAAAGAGCGGTTCGCGGATTTCCTGGCGCGTAATATTTGGGAAGAGCCGCCGGTCCCGTTCGATTTTCAAACGCGCGCACAAAGTCTCCAGAACATCGGTCTTCAGCGCAATTTTTCCGATCAGATTGAGCCGCGCCTCGTCCTGGCATGATTCAAGCAACCGCGATAGCGCTTCAAAAAAATCGCCCTCGCCAAAATCATCGAGACCGCAGCGTCGTTTTGCAGTCTCAATCAAGTCCGTCGCAAACATTCGAGTCGATGGAATTCGGCTCTTTTCCAGCAGTGCTCCAAATCCATTGAAAAGCCGTACAGGCAGCAACGGACGGATTTGCTGAAGGGTCGTGGCAGAATTGTTCATTACGGTTAAGGATTTGCAGTGACAGCGATCTCAACCGACCGCTATTAGACCTAATATGCAAATGAGAGCGAGGCTTCCAAGTCAAGCAGCGATTGCCGACAAGCATTTTGTTGCGCACGTGGTCTAATCGTTTCATCGTGTTCGCATGCAAACGGAGAAAGCTACGTTCGGCGCAGGTTGTTTCTGGGGAGTGGAAGAGACTTTTCGCAATGTAAAAGGTGTTTTGGCCACCAGCGTCGGGTATGCGGGGGGAACACAGCAGAATCCGACGTATCAGGATGTTTGCACCGACAAGACCGGACACGCCGAGGTCGTGGAGGTGGAGTTCGATCCGTCACAGGTCAGCTATGACGAACTTCTGGATGTTTTCTGGTCGAACCATAACCCTACTACGCTGAACCGGCAGGGGCCGGATGTTGGCATGCAGTATCGATCGGTAATTTTTTATCATTCCCCTGAGCAAGAGGCCTCCGCCAACGCTTCGAAAGAAAAACTGGGGAAGAGCGGCCGGTTCAATCGCCCAATCGTGACACAGGTCGAACCCGCTTCAACGTTTTGGCGCGCTGAAGAGTATCATCAGCGTTACCTGCAGAAACGCGGCCAGGCGCATTGCGCGGTTTGAGTGGGAACCAGCGTGAGCGCTGTCCCAACAGTCATCCGCGCTAAGAATTTCGTTGCTGACGCCGCTAACTTCATTCTCGAGCGCGCACGCAAAGCTATGGCCGAGCGCAACGAATTTAGAATCGCGCTCTCAGGCGGGAATACTCCGGCCCCTGTTTACGCCCGGGTTGCGGTGGAGGCGCATGATCTTCCGTGGGAGTTGGTTCGCTTCACGTTCGGAGACGAGCGGTGCGTGCCGCCGGATGATCCGCAAAGCAACTTCAGAATGGCGCGCGAAAATCTTTTTGTGCCTGCTGCCGTTCCTGAGAAATCGATCATCCGTATGCGCGGCGAAATTGATCCGCAAATCGCAGCACAGGAGTACGAAGACCAACTGAACGCCATCGCCACCGGGCGCGGTGAGCCAATTTATCAACACGATTTGATTCTTCTCGGCCTCGGCGACGATGGCCATACGGCGTCGCTCTTTCCCGGGACCGCTGCGTTGGACGAGATGGCGCGTCGCGTCGTCGCAAATTTTGTTCCCAAATTGAATGCGTGGCGCTTGACGTTCACATTTCCGCTGATCAATCATGCGCGGCACATTTTGTTTCTCGTCGGCGCATCGAAAAGTCCCCAGCTAGTCGAGCGTGTGCTCGCGGGCGACCAGCAATTTCCCGCCGGGCGAGTGAATCCGTCCGCAGGCGAAGTGACATGGATGATTGGGGAGTAGCACAGGCATGCTACCCGTGGAGCACGCAGGCGTCTCGCCTGCCGAGCTGTAGGAAGACAGGCAAGATGCTTGTCGGCCTCACAGCCAGGATGGCTGTGCTACGATAACCATGATGGGAACGATCATCGTTACAGGTTCTGCGGGGTTGATTGGCTCGGAAAGCGTGCGGCGTTTCGCGAGAGACGGCGCGCATGTCCTTGGGATCGACAACGACATGCGCGCAGAGTTTTTTGGCGCCGAAGCTTCCACCAAAAAAACGCGCGACGACTTAATCGCAAACTTTCGCAATTACGAACATCACGACTTGGATATTCGCGACACGGCTGCGGTAATGGATTTGTTCAAACAGCATCGCGGCACGATTGAAGCCATCATCCACACGGCATCCCAACCGTCACACGACTGGGCTGCGCGCGATCCGCAGACTGATTTTACGGTGAACGCCAATGGCACGCTGAATTTGCTCGAAGGTGCGCGAACGTTTTCTCCCGAGGCGCCGTTCATTTTCACGTCGACGAACAAAGTCTACGGCGACACGCCGAACGGTTTGCCGCTGTGCGAACTCGAGAAACGCTGGGAAATAGAGCCGGGCCACGAATACGAGCCCGGTATTTCGGAGACGATGAGTATTGACTACACCAAGCATTCGCTCTTCGGCGCGTCGAAAGTTGCAGCGGATATTCTTGTCCAGGAATACGGGAGATATTTCGGAATGCCGACGGTCTCGTTCCGTGGCGGTTGTCTCACCGGGCCGGCGCACGCCGGGACCGAGCTGCATGGTTTTCTCTCTTATTTGATGATCTGTGCCGTAAGCGGCCGATCGTACCGGGTTTTCGGCTACAAAGGAAAACAGGTCCGCGACAACATTCACAGCTTCGATTTGGTCGAAGCGTTTGCGCAATTCATCCGCGCCCCGCGCGCTGGCGAGGTCTACAACATCGGAGGTAGCCGCCACAGCAACTGTTCCGTGCTCGAAGCCATCGAAATGTGCGAGCAGATCAGCGGCAAAAAATTAAACTGGAGCTACGAGGAAACCAATCGCATCGGCGACCACATCTGGTGGATCAGCGACGTGCGAAAGTTCCAGGCACATTATCCGAAATGGAAATTTCGCTACGGGATGCGCGATATCCTCGAAGAAATTCACGGCGCGGTTGTAGCCGCGTCTCTGTGAGACGCGCGGCGTTTGTCTCGCAAGCAACTTCAGCTTGGCGCTTCGCACAGCGAAGCGGCTACAACGATGTCACGATTCATGATTCACGATTCATGATTCACGATTCACGACTCACGATTCACGATTCACGATTTAACGATTTAATACTCCTCGCCTTCGTCCTCTTTCGGCGGGACTACGCGATCCTCGATCCCGTAGGCATGAAGCATCACCGCAGCGAGATAAAAGAAGAAGAGGCCGAGTCCCCATCCGGCAGAGGCGAACGCAGCAAGGAAAACAAAAATGCCCACCGGGATCGCGCCAATCATCCAGAGAAGGCCCGCGAGGATGTGTCCTTTATAGATGTGTCCCAGACCGGGGACGATACTGAACATCACTGCGACCATGTCGCTCGCTTTGCCTTCCGCGGTTTGTGTTGCGCCGCGCACCCAATCGCAGCGGTCGCAGCGTTCCGCGTCTTTCGGCAGAAGATGCCCGCAATACGGGCACGGCATCGTATCGCCTGTGGTCGGTTTCGGCGCGGCGGCGGGCGCATCTGTGTACTCCACCTTCATACTTAACGAAATTCACAAGCCGCACCGAATTCGTCAAGCAAAGAGAGATTCCGCTGAAGAAGACCATGAATTGCGCATGCGCGCCGCTTTCCGCAATGGCACGATTTTTTGCGCGCAGTGCCCTTGGACTGCGCCGCAGCTGCGCCGCTTTTCACGGCGCAGCAACGCAGCAGATGCCAGGAGATGATTCTGTGGCTCGCGGTCGTTAGTGTTTATTCGCCACTACTCGTCCGGCAGGCTTTCGCAATTCCAAGCGGGCGCTCACCTTCTCAATTTGCGCGGCCTGGTCCTTTACTGTTGCCGCGAGACGCGAAACCGTGGCTTCCAATTCCGCGATCCTCTTTTGCTGCTTTTGGAATTCATTGAGTTTCGATTGATGTTGGGCGCCTTGGGGACTGCGTATTCTCACCTTCTGCCCACTGGCATTGACAAGGCTGGTGCCTAAGTGACCATCGGTATCGACGTACACGGGGAGGGCGGTGCCAACATTAACCTCCGTCCCGTAAATGCCTCCGATATACGTGTTCGCGTAAGGAGTCCCACTGGCGGCAATTCCGCCGATGGAAAGCACATTCTCATCGCCGGGAAAACCGGGATCGCCGATATAGACATTATTGCTGACGATATCTGGATCGGTACCCGATCCAGCGCCCAACGCGGTGTTGTAATCGCCAGTGCTATTCTGAAGTGCCAGATCGCCCACGGCAGTGTTGTTGGACCCGATGACGTTGACTTCCAGCGCGTTAGAGCCAAAGGCGTTGTTAAAGGATCCGTCGACGTTAGTCTGGAGCGCAAAGGCGCCGACAGCATTGTTGAAGATGCCAGTGTCGTTATTGACGAGCGCGGCAGTTCCAACGGCCGTGTTGTTGATGCCGGTGGTGTTGAGCAACAGCGCTGCAGCGCCAACCGCGGTGTTGTCGTCGGCGTTGTTTAGGATCAGCGCTCCAGCGCCAGCGCCAGTGTTGAAGCTGCCAGTAGTGTTCGAAAAGAGCGAACGCCAACCAACTCCGGTGTTTCCAGCCCCGCTGGTGAGGTTCTGAAGTGCGTTGCACCCTTCTGCCGTCGTGAAACCGGGATAGCAACCGTCCGGCGGCGGACTGAGCGCTTGCATTTGTGGCAAAAACGCAAAGCAGCCAAGCGCCAGAATTATTGATGTGAGTGTGATGTTTTGATTTTTCATTTTAAGTTTTCCTTTCATGGTGGTGTCGAGACTGACAGCATTGCGGGAACGTTGTCGAGCAAGAAATAGTGCGCTCTCTCGCGCGGAATCACTGTAATGCAGGCATCCCTTGGCACGCCGTAGCGTTTGCGAAGGCGGCTGCCTGTCCCGTCGAGGAGGCATCCCTGCCTGCTCGGGAACAGCAAGCTGGAAGCTTGCAGGACGTTTCAGGTTCGCCACGGCGAATCCGTCCTGTGGCGGACTCGACGCGTGAGTTACCTTTGGTTGCGGCGCAACTACGCCGGGTTATTCGTGGTGACGTGCGTTTTTTTCTTTTCTTGATGTTGTCCACACAAGCATTTGCCGGTGGACTCCAGCCATATGCCCGGCTGATTCTGGCCGATTCTCCGGGCGCAGCGCGCGACGGCGTGCGCGTGACTTATCTCGGCACGAACGGTTACCAATTCGAATTCAAAGGACACGCCCTGCTGGTCGATCCTTATTTCTCGCGCGTGGATCTTTTGAGCGTGGCACTTGGTTCGCGCATTCAGCCAAATGCGTCCCGCGTCGACGATGGACTGCGTCATATCGCGCCAAAAGCGGACACGATTCTGGTGACGCACGGACATTTCGATCACCTGCTCGATGTCCCTGCTGTAATGGCAAAGACACGGGCGCGTCTCATAGCATCGGCATCCAGTGTCGATCTCGCCAAACGCGCCGGCGCTTCATCCGGCGACGCAGTAAAACCCGGCGACGTGCGGCGAATCGGTCCATGGAAAATTCGCGTGTTATCCGCGACACACGATCGGTTGTTCGGCAAAGTGCCATTCGATCGGCCGCATTCGCAGGATCGGCCGCATTCGCAGGCCGGCCTGTCCGCCGAAGCGTCGGCGAAGCCGGAGCCACCGCAACGTGCTGCCGACTGGATTTGCGGGGAACCGCTTGCGTTCTTGATCGAGGTGAACGGCGAGCGCATTTACATCGACTCCGGGGGAACAGCGACGCGGTTGCCGCCTAACGCGCGCGTAGACCTTGCAATCCTCGGCATGGCATTGCCCGATTCGCGCGCGCGACTGGCCGCAGCGCTCGCGCATCTGCAGCCGCGATATGTTTTGCCGAGTCATCAGGACGATTTCTTCCGGCCGTTGAGCGCAGGATTTCAGTTCGGACCACTGACGGATTTTCCTTTTGTGCAACGGGAGTGCGCGCAGCAGAATCGCAGTCGCTTAATTCTGCTGGATTATTTTAAGCCATGGACGCTGCCGAAGGCAGCAGGTTCCAAATCCCAATCACCAAATCCCAGAAAGGATTGACCACGGATTACGCGGATTCTACGGATGAAAAGCATGACTTCTTCATCATCCGTGCCATCCGAGTTATCCGTGGTCTCATAACTCTTTGTTGAAACGTTGAGATTTGCCTGGG
>WNFU01009541.1_pt1 | contig 17829 bp, 15 predicted proteins | sample 5400121 | NCBI WGS metagenome assembly WNFU01 (sample SAMN13153360, study PRJNA577476) | soil metagenome | isolation source: 100 cm soil or saprolite under grassland replicate 1 | place: USA:California | collected 2016-06-15
TGATGGACCGGGAAGGGGTCGACCTCGGCTCCCTGAAGATCCGTCGTGAGGATCTGGCCTCCACCGGGCGCACCGTGGTCTGCGTGGCCCTGGATGGGGCGGCGGTGGCATTGATCGGCATCGCCGACGCACCTCGGCCGACATCCGCCGCGGCCGTCGCCGCCTTGAGGGATGCCGGTGTCGAGGTGGTCATGCTCACAGGCGACAACGTGGCAACAGCGAAACGGATCGCCGCCCAGCTCGGCGTGCAGACGGTGATCGCCGAAGTGCTTCCGGTCGACAAGGCGACCAGGATCGCGGAGCTGCAGAGGGCGGGGAAGAAGGTGGCGATGGTCGGGGATGGCGTCAACGACGCCCCCGCGCTCGCCCAGGCCGACCTTGGTATGGCCATCGGCGCGGGCACGGATGTCGCGATCGAGACGGCGGACGTGGTCCTCATGCGCTCCGATCCGCTCGACGTGCCGACCGCCCTCGCGATCGGCTGTGGAACGCTCCGCAAGATACGGCAGAACCTGGGATGGGCCATCGGGTACAACTCGGTGGCGATACCGATCGCGGCCGGAGTATTCGAGCCGGCCTTCGGGCTGGTGCTTCGACCCGAGATCGCGGCCCTCTCGATGTCTGGCTCGAGCCTCCTCGTGGCGGTGAACGCGTTGCTCTTGAAAGGGCTCCGCTTGCCGGGCGAGGAACCCTTCCGGTAGCGGTAGCAGCCCAGGACGTCAAGCTCGAGTCCGAGGCGAGACACGCGTCCGGGGGTCCGGGCTATCGTTGGCCGATGGTCTGCCCCGAGTGCGCGAACCCGAACCCGGATGGAGCTCGGTTCTGCTTGAACTGCGGAGCGCGGCTCGAGCGAGCCTCCTCGATGGGGCGGGAGACGCGACTCGAGTCCTACCTTCCGAAAGGCATGCTCGCCAAGCTCGAGGCTGCGCGGGCCGGCCGGTCGATGCGGGGTGAGCGCCGGATCGTGACCATGCTGTTCTGCGACGTGGTGGGCTCGACGGCAATGGCCGAGAAGCTCGACCCCGAGGAGTGGACCGAGATCATGAACGGGGCGTACGAGAACCTCATCGCCCCCGTCTATCGCTACGAGGGCACGCTGGCCCGGCTGATGGGCGACGCGATCTTCGCGTTCTTCGGAGCGCCGATCGCCCACGAGGACGACCCGCAGCGGGCGGTCGCCGCCGGCGTGGAGATCGTCGAGGGGATCCGCGCGTACCGCGAGAGGATGAAGGCCGATCACGATCTGGACCTGAACGTCCGCGTGGGGATCAACACCGGCCCCGTCGTCGTGGGGGAGGTCGGCTCGGACCTTCGACTCGAGTACACGGCCATGGGCGACGCGGTGAACGTCGCAGCCCGTATGGAGCAGACGGCCGAGCCCGGCACCGTGCAGATCACGGCCGAGACACAACGCCTTGTCGCCCCCTATTTCGAGATCGCGTCGCGTGGCGCCGTCGAAGTGAAGGGCAAGGCTGAGCCGGTTCAGGTCTACCGCGTCGTGGCCAGGAACGCACGATTGGGGCCGATGTTCCGTGGCCGTGTGGCGCCGCTCGTCGGGCGCGAGCGCGAGATGACGGAGCTCCGGCGCGCCATCGACGAGACGCTCGACGGACGAGGCCAGGTGGTGTCCCTGATCGCGGAGGCTGGTCTGGGCAAAAGCCGGTTGATCGAAGAGGTCCAGGATCATTGGGATCGTCATCGACCTCAGACCCAAGACGACGTCTGGCACCTCAGTCGCATGTGGCAGTATTGGCAGTGCGTCTCGTACGACACGGCGCGACCGTACGCGCAGTATCGACGCAACGTGGCGAGGATCGCGGGCGTACACGACACGGACCCTCCCGAGGTCGTCCGGACCAAACTCGCGCGGATCATCCAGGACTCGGGCGAGTGGCTGGAACCGCACATGCGCGTCTGGCGATCGCTCTTCGGAGTGGGGGAGCCTGGTGAGGACCTGCTCGAGGGCGAGGAGTTCAAGCGCGCCATCACGGACCTGGTGGTCGGATCCACCCGATTCTTCGGCTCCGAACCGCGATTGCTGGTGTTCGAGGACCTGCATTGGTGTGACGAGGCCTACATGGACCTCCTCATCGAGACCGCCAAGCTCGTCGACGAGCTGCCCTGCCTGTTCCTGGTGTCGTTCCGACCCGACCGGCGTGCGCCGTCGTGGCGGCTGAAGCAGTGGCTCGAGACCGAGTACCCTCACCGGTCCGCCGAGATCGTGCTGTCTCCGCTCACCGACGAGGAGAGCGGCGTGCTGATCGACGAGCTGCTGCCCGAACGCGACCATTCCGACGCCGTTCGAACCCAGATCATCGAGCGGACGGAGGGCAACCCGCTATTCGTCGAGGAACTGGCAGCAGCCGTCATCGAACAGGGATCCGATCCCGAGAACGACCTCACGATTCCGACCACCTTGCAGGCGTTGATCACGGCGCGGCTCGACACGCTCGACGACGCTACCCGACGAACCTTGCAGCTCGCGTCGGTCATCGGGCGTTCCTTCCCCGAACCCGTCCTGCGGGCCGTCACGGCCGGTGGCGACGACCTCGACCAGCATCTACGAACCCTCGAGCGGGCGGGACTCATCACGGAGACGGCGCGGATCCCCCAGCGTGAGTACGCCTTCCACCACAGCCTGACCCAGGAATCGACGTATGGCACGATCCTGCTCCGCACCCGGCGAGCGCTTCACCGGCAGGTGGGCGAGGTCTTCGAGGAGCTGTACAGCGACCGGATCGAGGAGTTCGCGTCCCTGCTCGCTCGGCACTTCCAGGAGGCCGGCGACGACGACCGGACGCTCCGCTACGCCACCCTCGCGGGCGATCACGCGGCCAAGCTCTACGCGAATGCCGACGCGGTGACCCATTACACGAACGCGATCGACGCCGCTCGGCGGCTCGAGCGTTCAGAGGAGCAGCTCCGTCTGTTCCCGAGTCGCGGCCGGGCATTCGAGCTCGCGGGGCGCTACGACGACGCCGTTGCCAACGACGAGTCCTGGCGCGCGCTCGCCGAGGATGCGGGCGACGGGTCTGCCGTTCTGGGCGCCGATCTGGCGCTCGCCACCCTGTTCTCGACGCCCACCCCGAAGTTCGATGCCGAGCGCGGTCGAGCGCTCTCGGAACGCACGCTCGACCTCGCACGTCAGCTGGGCGATCGCGTGGCCGAGTCCAAGACCCTGTGGAACCTGATGATCCTCAACGTGTACGGCGGTGGAGACCTCCACGAGGCCGTAGACGCCGGGGAGCGATCGCTCGCCATCGCGCGTGAGCTGAACGCGCGCGAGCAGATGGCGTTCACGCTGAACGATCTGTGGCGTCCCTACGTCGCGATCGGTGGCTTGGGTGCTTCACGCGCAAGCCTGGAGGAGGCGCGGGGGCTCTGGCGCGAGCTCCGCAACCTCCCGATGTTGAGCGAAAACCTCGCGAGCTCGGCGGCGGTCGCCCGCCTCGCCGGAAACGACCAGCACGCGCTCGCCCTCGCCGAGGAGGCCCACGCGATCGCCCAGGACATCGGCAACCTGTGGGGCCAGGCGTACAGCCTGATGAACATCTACGGCATCTGCGTGGATCGCGGCGAGCTCGGGAGGGCCATGGCGATGATGCGGGAATGCATCGCGATCGCCGAGCCCGCCGGGTTCATCCCTCCGCAGGCGACCACCCGCGCCGAGCTCGCGTACGTCCACGCGTACCTCGGCGATCTCGAGGGGGCCCACGAGCTCGTGCGGGTCGCCCTCGACGTGGCGAGGGAGAGGATGCAGATCGCAGTCCCATGGGTGATGGGCGCGAAGTCGGAGCTCCACCTTCTTGGCGGCGAGCTCGACCAGGCCGAAGCCGCCGTCGGGGGGAGCCAGGTCGAGCTACTCCCGGATCCCCTTCGGTCCGCGGCCACCATCCACGTCGCGCTCGTCCGCGGCCGCATCGCCCTGGCGAGAGGTGAGCACGCTCGCGCCGTTGAGATCGCCGACACGATCCTCGACCAGTTGCGCCGGCTCGAGGTCCGGCACCTGGCAACGGACGCCCTCTTGCTCAAGGGAATGTCACTCGCCTCGGCAGGGATGGGCGACGAGGCCCAACGCGTGCTCGGCGAGGCCCGGTCGGAGGCGGAGACGCGCGGGCACCGGCGAGTTCTGTGGGAGATCGTTCGGGAGCTGAGCGAGATCCTTGACGTCCAGGGGAACGTGGAGGCGGCGAGAGAGCTCCGGGCCGAAGCCCGGCGCCTCGTCGACCAGATAGCTGCGAGCGTGGAAGAGGAAGAACTCAGATCGAGTTTCCTGGATCGGCCCGACGTGAAGGTGCTGTTCTCCGGGTATTAACCATGGAGCGTAGGCTCGGCCAACCGAAGGCTGCACGCTTACGAGGATGGGGGCTCGGCGAAAGGAGGATGCCATGGCGATGGCCACAGATCCCGTCTGCGGGATGCGCGTCGATACAGACGACGCGGCGTCGACGGCCGAGTACGAGAGGAAGATGTACTACTTCTGTTCTCAGGCCTGCCACGATGCGTTCGTGGCCGATCCGATCTCGTACATCGCTTGACCCTCCGTCGGGCATGGAGCGCGACCGGCTAAGCGAGGACGAACTCGCCGAGCGGGCGGGCACGAGCGTCGAACGCGTTCGAGAGCTGGCGGACCTCGGCATCCTTGAGCCTGAACGTGGGACGTTTCCCCGTCGCGACGTCATGCGAGCGCGGGTCGTCCTGGAATTGGAAGCAAAGGGAATAGACGCGGACGGGCTCGCCGAGGCGTTGGCGTCCGGACATCTGTCCCTCGGCTACGTTGAGAGCGCAGTGCGCCGCTTCCCTCGCCTGGATCAGACGTTCGCGCAGCTCAGCGAAGAAATGGGGATCCCCTTCGAGACCTTGCAGAGGTTCTATGTGGCCATCGGTCTGCCGCGCCCGCATTCCGACGAGCAGGTGCGAGAGGAAGATCACCCAATGATCAAGGCCATTCCCGTCCTCTTTGGAGCTGGCGTTGGCGAGGGCGACGTGCTGCGTGCAGTGCGCATTTGGGGGGACAGCGCGCGGCGCGTAGCTCAGTTCCAGACCCATTACTTCCACAACACGATCGAACAGCCGTTCCGACGCCGCGGCCTCCGCGACAACGAGGCGTTCGAAGCCGCCCTCCGCGAGGTCGGAGTCCGGATGGGCCACTCGGGCGAGCAGATGCTGGGCTGGTTGTTTCGACGTCACGCCGAGACCTTCTTTGCCGAGCACCAGTTCGATCACATTGAGACGGCGCTCGAAGAGGCGGGCATACGTCAGAGGCCAGCTCCGGGTGTCGAGGCGGTCGTGTTCGCCGACCTCTCCGGCTACACGAGGCTGACCGAGGAGGCCGGTGACGAGGTGGCAGCCCAAGTCTCGCTGACGCTCGCGCAGCTCGTGAGCGAGATCGCGGCGCGGCACCGCGGCGAGGTCGTGAAGATGCTCGGCGATGGGGTGCTCTTCCACTTCCGCGATCCGGGCGATGCAGTCCGAGCGTCCCTCGAGATCGTCGAGGACGTCCGCCCGCATGGTCTCCCACCGGCCCACATCGGCGTGAACGCGGGACCGATGATCTACGACGAGGGCGATTACTTCGGTCGCACGGTGAACATCGCTGCCCGGATCGCGTCGCAAGCCGGGGCCGGGCAAGTATTCGTCGGAGATGACCTCGTCCGCAGCGTCTCGCCGAAGGGTTTCCAGGTGATCGAGGTGGGGGAGTTCGAGCTGAAGGGCATCGCCCGACCCGTGAAGCTTTTCGAAGCCGTGCCGGATCATGCCGAGTAACGCCTTCTGCCCCTGACGAGGTGCTAGGTCATATGGGACTCGCTTCGCGCCTACTACGCATCCAGAAAGGTGAGGGTCGTGTTGCCGGACTCGTGGTCGCCCTGGCGTTCGTGGCGATGATGTCGTTCGCGGTCGGTGAGAGCGGGATCAACGCTCTGTTCTTCGATCGGGTCGGGGTACAGGCGCTCCCGATCATGTACCTGCTCCAGGGGGGTGCCTCGTTCGTCGTCATGCTCGCCCTCACCGGAACGCTGGGCAGGCTCGGCCCTCGTCGGGCGTACCTTTCTACGCCCCTCGCTCTCGGCGCAGTTCTCCTTGCCGAACGTGCGTTGATCCTCACGAACGTCCGGTGGATCTACTTCGTGCTTTGGGTCACCGCGGTGCTCGGGACGCTCCTGCTGGGGATATCGCTGTGGGGGGTCGCGGGCGCGGTCGTCGACACTCGGCAGGCGAAGCGATTGTTCCCGATCTTCGCGGCGGGCGGCATCCTCGGTTCGGTCATCGGGGGCGTCCTGACGAGGCCCTTGGCCCGGATGATCGGCGCCGAGAACCTGCTCCTGGTGTGGGCGGGCGGTTTGGGGGCGGCCTTCCTCCTCTCGCGCCTCGTTCTGGGGCCCAGGATGGCGTCGCCGGTGCGGCGCGTCGCGCGGAGGCGTCCGTCGGCGCTGCGCGACATGTTCGGAGCGTTTGTCTTCGTCCGCAGATCGCGGCTGCTCGTGTGGATGACGGTTGCGGCCGTCTTCTTCTCGATCCTGTTCTACTTGCTGTACCTGCCCTACGCGCGAGCCGCGAGCGAACGATTCCCGAAGGCAGACGAACTCGCCGGCTTCTTTGGGTTGTTCTGGGCCGGCGTCACCCTGGCGGCGTTCCTCGTCTCGATGCTCGTAACGAACCGCCTCTTTGCGTGGCTCGGTGTGGCCGCGATGGTGATCGTCCTACCCGTCCTGTACACGGCCGCCTTCGGCGTTCTGCTCCTCGCGTCGGGCTTCGTGACGCTCGTGGCGCTCCGCTTCGCGCTCGGCACGTGGCTTCAGGGGGTGGCATCGCCGGGCTGGGAGACGCTGACGAACGTCGTTCCCGAGTCGAGACGGGACCAGACGCGCGCATTCCTGAACGGTGGCCCGACGCAGGTCGGAACGGTCATCGCCGGCCTCGTCGCAATCATCGGGCAGAATGCACTGACCCTTCGCCAGTTCGCAGCGATCGGGCTCGCCGCCGCCGCCTTGACGGTCCTCGCGACGATCGGTATGCGCCGTTCCTATGCAGGCGCGCTCGCGGAAGCCCTCCGCGCCGGGCGACCACAGGTATTCGAGCGCCCCTTGACACGGCAGGCGCCCATCGCGCTGATGATGGATGCGGATTCGGCACGCGTCCTTTCCGAATCGATGCGGTCCTCGGACGTTCGCGAACGGCGGGTCGCGTTCCAGATCCTTGCCGACCTGCACTGGGCTTCATCGACGACGACCGTCCGGCGTCCCGGCTTCGGGAGCTGCTCGCGCATCCGGACGAGAGCGTTCGGCGCGCCACCATCGAACAACTTTCCCTCGCCCCAGCTACTTGGGCAGATCGGCTGGCCCTCGAGCTCTTGTCAGACCCCGCCCCCGAAGTCCGTGCGGCAGCGCTTGAGCGGCTTGCCGAGGCGGCGCCCGACCGCACGCTGGCACCGGCGCTCGCTGGTCTCGCGGACCCCGACCCAGGCGTTCGGATCGCCGCGGGACGGGCACTCGGCTCCGCAGGAGCGGATCGCCTGGAACATATCTTGAAGGCGCTCGAGGACTCGCGCACGGCGGAGGCCGCGGTCGAGGCTGTTCGCAGGACCGAGGTGAACGGCAAGGGTGATCGGGTGCGAGACTTCGTCCGGTCAGCGGCCGGGCGAGCCACCCGCGATCGCGCGCGCGCGATGATGATCCTGGCGGAGGACGACGCATCGGGACTCGTCCGCGACGCGATCCTGGACCGCGGGCGTCGCATCGCCCGGTCTGGGCTGTGGGCCGCCACCATGCTGGGAACCAGGCGAGAAGCGATGGAGACCGCGATCGAGAACCTCGATGGCGGCTCGGCGCAGCTAGCCACCGCGCTCGAGACGCTCGAGACGGCAAGCGATCCGGCGCTCCTCCGTCCGCTCCTAGCACTTTGGGAACCGGTGGGTCCGCCGCCGAGCGCGAGCCGCGAGTGGTTGTCCATCGCGCTGGCGGACGAGGATCCGTTCATCAGGCAGTGTGCGGATGTCATCCGTGCCAGGCGAGAAGGAGGTTCCATGCCGGGTTCCGTCACGGCACTCTCGGTAGTCGATCGCGTCCTGTTCCTCCGCAAGGTGCCCCTGTTCGCCGATCTGTCGCCAGCGGACCTCGAGCGTGTCGCGCAACTGGTCGAGGAGCGCGGCTACGCCGATGGCGAGGTCATCGCTGCCGAGGGTGAAGTCGGCGAGGAGCTCCATATCGTCATCGAGGGCACGATTCGTGTGGTTCAGGGCGGAGAGGGATCCGAGCGCGAGATTGCGAGGCGTAGCTCGGGGGAGGTCGTCGGGGAGATGTCGCTCATCGCGCAGGCTCCGAGGATTGCGTCGCTCATCGCCGATGGTCCCGTCCGGACGATCCGGCTCGGCCGTCACGAGTTCGAAAGCATGCTTCGCGAGCGATCTGGTGTCGCACTCGCCGTCATGCGCGTTCTCGTCCAGCGACTCGCCGAAGGGCGCCGCCCGGAAGCAGCGGGGTCGTAGACGCGACTCGACAACGCGGAAATGCGTTGGCGGAAGCGCCAGCCAGGGCGACGAGGATCGGTGCCGCTCAGCTGCTCGCCACAGCGGCCTGGCGGACCAGCCGTGCGGCTTCGCGGACACCTCCGGTCCAGGCTTCACCGTGTCCGGGGAGCACCAGGTCGGCGGGCACATCCTCGATCCGTGCCAAGGACTCGAGCGCTCGGACTGCGTCGGCCGTGAACGGAGCGATCCGCGGGCCCCGCGCACCCGTCGTCACGGCGTAGGTCGCGAACGCGTCGCCAATCAGGAGAACGTTACGCGTCGGGAGGTGGAGGACTGCGCTACCCGGCGTATGGCCGGGGGTGAGGATCACGCGTGGGCTCCCGGGCACGTCCAGGGTCGCACCGTCACCGAAGGTGGAGACCTCGCCAAGGTGCCGTGTGCGGAGCCCACCGCGCAGGAGGGTGAACCAGAGGAACCCCATGAGCGGAGCGATCTTCGTCGGGCCATAGCCCTTCGCGGGGTTCGGTACCTCGCCACGAGCCAGGGCTGCGTCCGCCTCGTGGATCGAGACGGGGACCTGCCGATCGACGCGGAGGCGCTCGGCAAAGCCAATGTGGTCGCTGTGCCCGTGCGTGAGGACAAGCGCGCGAACGTCCGCGATTGTTCGACCCATCGATGCGAGCTCGCGTGGGAGGGCGCCGTAGAGCCCGGAGACCCCGGCGTCGACGACGGTGACCTGCCCTGCCTCTTCGACGAGGTAGGCATTGATGATGCTCTTGTCCCCGATGCGGTGAATACCTGGAGCCATTTCCATGCGCGACCCCCATCGATGGACGCCATCGGGACGAGCAACAGCGCGTGGCGGGCGGACCGGTCCAGTTGCGCCGCCCCATTCTCCCGGCGGCGGGCGTTACCCACTCCCACGAGCGGCCTCGCCGCTACCCTAGGCCGCCGGCTCCGCCGAGAGCAAGCAGGCCGTGCCCACGGTCTGCCATCCACTCCAGCCATTTCCAGTTTGTGGAAGAGAAGAGGTGTGGGATCGGTTGTCAGAGGGAACGAGATACCCAAGCAATGAGTCCAGGGCCATGACACCGGGGGGCAGGGTGAGAACAAACGAGGAAGAGCTGTACGAAGGGCTGGGCATCATTGACGTTGGGCCAGGGATGAAGGAAGGCCGTAGCTACGCCGTGTCGTTCACGCTGTTCGTGGATGCAGTGAGCCCGCATGAGGCTTTCGAGCGGGCCATGCAGTTCCGCAACATCATCGGGACGGGTGACCCTGCTGAGGTCCGGAGTCTCCCTTTCAATTGGCACCTTCATGACGTTGAGGATCGCTGAAACCCGCACTCCCGAACTGCATCGTTCAATCCGCCCGCCTCTCATTGGGAGCAGCTGTAAGGGTGCAAGGCAATACCCACCACTCATGTCGCCTTCTAGTGTTGAGTCCACGCTGATCATGGTGTTGAATCGTCGATGGTGTTGACGGGCCGCGGCTAGGAGCTTGCTTAATGGGTACGCCATCAGAAGAGCTGTTCGGGGCCGGGCTGTGGAGTGAGCAGGCCGCAAAGGCCGCGCGCCGACGCCGCGGATTCGTTGTTCAGCGACGTCACGAAGATCGGACTCAATGGGTGACCATTCGGTCCTTTGCCAGCAAGTCCGAGGCGCAGACGGCTCTCGATGCCCTCATTGAGGATGGCAAGGACGCCGCGGCGTACCGCATCCGGAAGGAGGGTTAGCCGGTACAACTCGCTGGCGTGTTGTGTGAATGGCTGTTCGCTCGCCTCAATACGTGAATGACCAGAGGGTCGCTGGGGCGGAGTTCTCCGAGGTCTTCGGGCCCTCTTTGCGCACCGAGCTCGACTAAGCCCTGGAAGTAGACCTAGCTGGACGATGTGTGAACCGCCTTCCGCTCCTTCAGGCCCTCCAGAATCAAACGGCCGCGTAGGAACTCACGTCCATCGGCCCCGAGATGACAGGGGCACTTGCCGGCGGTCCGTCGAGCGGTCTTCTGAGCGGTCACTCAAGCGGTCAAGTCCCCTCGCCAGGTGCCAACGGCGGGGGGCCATCCGCCTATCCTGGTCTGAGCCCACGCCGGAAGAGAGCATCGTGATCCGCCGGAACCTGGAGAGAGGAGCCTGCGGGAATCGGCTCAGGACCGTGCGATCTCTCGAGGAGGAGAACTCTGGGCGTGTCTGGACTGGTCGTGAGACACGACGAGAGCACCGTAGGCCATGACCACATGGGTTTGGGACGGTTCTCGCGGCATCATGGTTGGGTCCCCCGCTTCGAATCGTCGGGATCGCGTCGAATCGTGTGGAGGACCATGCAGTCGGACCGACTGGATTCTTCTCCCTCGTTCCTTGGCCGGAAGGTCGTTTCGCCCTTATCCGTCAGCCGATCGACGGACCAGAGGCTCCAGAAGCGGATGCCTTTGTTGGTCAAGGCAAACTGCCTCGGGTGATCATCCGAGGTTTCGCGGACCCCCTTACCGACATCGCTGTCGCGAGGATCACTCAGATGATCGCTTGGAACTCGAGGGCGACTCGTCTGCGTGGGAGGTCCCGCCATCGCTGGTCCCTCTGGACGGTCGTCCTCGTCGGTGCGACTTCCCGCTCGTCCTCCGGCCGGGTGGAGGAGACGTCGCGGTGCACCGCCTCGATGTCGTTCCCCCCCCATTTGGGTGACGGTGACGACTACCGGCTGACCCCCCTCGGGGACGGCAGGACGGTCCTCCTGTCGCACACGCGATACGGAGAGAAGCTGCTCGTCGTCGATGTGGTCGATGACGCCGTCACCGCCCGTACGGCTCTGGGTGGGGTGAGCCCACCGCGGTGGAGTTCTTGCCGAGGAGAAATGAGGTCTGGATCGGTCAGCACGACCAGCTTCTCCGGTTTGACCCCGCTCGGCTGACGGTCACGGACGCAGTCCGGCTGCGCAACGACAGATCCGGTAGTTTCATCAATGCTCTTCGTTGCGACGCCTCGGAGAGCCGGTGTGCGGTGTCTTATGCGATTCGCTCACGCGAGCCACGCGACTCTTGGGCTGCGCCGAGCGGGGGTCGGATCCTCCTCTTCGATGTGGATTCGTTCCGGGTAGTTGGCTCCGTCGAAGCTCCAGGCTGGGTGGACGATCCCAACCCCTTCTTCTCCTTTTCTTCTGACGACCCAGCAATCCCGCCGGTCTTCATTCGGGCCTTGGAGGTTGCCGCGTACCACTCCAGAAGACACCGGTCATATCATCGGCGCACTACGCAACCGGAGTCACGAACACCGTCAGCGCACACGCGTTCAGGTCTGCGGAGGTATTCGTATCTCCCGCTGAGGAAACACGTCCGAACACATTCACTCTGTGGTGTCCGGGGGCGACGTTGTCAAACGTCCACATCACCGTCCCACTCGTGCGGGTACTTACGGTGCCAGAAAACCGCCACCCCTCGAACGGCACCTCAGTTTCGGGTCGTCCATCCAACCCCATACTGATGTGACCCTCCTGGCGTATGTTCAACCTTGCCCACTCGGACGTGAAGTAGACCACGACGTGCGACTCCGCTGCGAGGTCGAAGAATTGTTCCATGGCGGTTTGGCCGTTGCGGCCCGCGGCCAGACAGGTGTTAGGGTCGGTTTGGGTGTAAACGTCGCTCGGCGACCCGCCGTGGCTCGAGGTGGTCTGGCCGAAGCCGAGCCCCGGAAACATCACTGCGAGCACCGCGACGATCGCGGCCACCACGGCGACAGCCGTTGAGGCCCTGGATGCTGACAGCCTTCTCATCGGTCTCCTCCGCTCCTGCGAATAGGGGCCGGCCTCCGAGGGTGCGGCGCATGTACCACTTGGGTTCCATCGGAGAGCCCGCCCGGGGCGCATTAACATTCTGCCCGCGGGCAACAGGATTCCCGATCCACCGGGGGGCGATCGCGGCCTAGGGTGACCGCGATCAGCAGTCATATGCCCACCTCTCTGATCGGACGACACATCTCTCGATGCACCGCAAGCAAGGCTTCCGTCGTTTGCCCGCCGCACTCCACAAAGCGCCTCGCCGCTCGCTTCCTCCGCGCGGGCGGCTACGTCTACTTGAATCCCCTCCTCAAGGCACCCCAAGGACCAATAGGTCTTCAGATGGATACGTGGGAACCACGAAACGTTTAGGTCCTGCCCCGAAGACCAACGCTGTGGCCGAACCGGTGAGCCCTTGAGCGGCGTGCAAGAAGTATCCCGGTGGTCAGAAGAGGCAATCCGGCTACTTCCAAACGGTGGCACGTTCAGTTGCCTGTTCGGGATTCCGGATCTCGGCAGGGGCGTAGGCTGGGACTCTGCTCAAGGCCGTAGGAGGCTTCGGCGTCGATGTTGGGCTCGGGCAGCCCAAAGTTCCCTCACCCTCCTAAACGAAACGCGGCCGCCGCGTATCCATCTCCCGAGGTGGACGAGCCCTCGAGTCTTGTTTCAGCGCGCCCCCCTGAGGTGGCGGACAAGCGCTCGTTCGAGTCGTTCTACGAGGCGGAGTCTCGAACGCTGTTTCGACGGCTGTGGCTCGTGACCGGGAACCGGGCCGAGGCCGAGGAGATCATGCAGGACGCGTTCCTGAAGCTATGGGAGCACTGGGATCGCACCCAGGACTTGGACGATCCAACCGCGTACCTGTACCGGACGGCGATGAACGTCTTCCGGCGTCGATACCAGCGAGCGATGATGGCCGCCAAGCGAGCGCTGGGTGCTGGGCCCGCGGTCGACGAGTTCGCCATCGCTGACGACCGCCACGTCGTCCGAAAGGCCCTCGCGCAGCTCTCACCGCGGCAGCGGGCCGCGCTCGTGCTTACGGAGATGCTGGGCTTCAGCACTCAACAGACGGCGCGCGCGCTCGGCATTCGCGCGGCGACCGTCCGAGCCCTGGCGTTCCAGGGCCGGGCGGCGCTCAAGAAGACCATGGAGAGCATCGATGAATGAGCTCGCCGAGATCCTCGAGCGCGAGTCCAGCACCGTCGATCTGCCGCCCGGCGCTTTCGAGCGGTTGCTCCGTCGCCGGGACCACAAGCAGCGCCGCCGGAGGATCGCATCCGCTGCCATAGCACTCATCCTCGCGACCGCCGCCATCGGAGCCGCGATCCGCGCCTTCAGCGGCGCCGAGCGCCAGCTCCCGGCGGGAACGGTAAAGGACATCAACCCCGGAACGGCGGGCTCGGACATCGGGCCGATCGCCACGGTCGACGGCACCATGTACTTCTCCGCCAACGACGGCAGGCACGGGCAGGAGCTCTGGAAGAGCGATGGGACCGACGCGGGAACCGTCTTGGTGAAGGAGATCAACCCGGGAACGGCGGGCTCGGGCATCGGGGTCATCGCCAACCTCGGGGGAACCGCCTACTTCGGTGCAGATGACGCCACACACGGCAACGAGCTGTGGAGAAGCGATGGGACCGAGGCGGGCACAGTCATGGTCAAAGACATCAACCCGGGAACGGCTGGCTCGGGCATCGGACCGCTGGCTACGCTCGGGAGGATCTTGTACTTCGTCGCTGACGACGGCACGCATGGGCAGGAGCTTTGGAGAAGCGATGGGACCGCGGCCGGCACCGTGATGGTGAAGGACATCGATCCCGGAGCGGGAGACTCGGGCATCGCGCATCCCGTCGCCCTTGGGAACACCTTGTACTTTCCTGCCGACGACGGCACGCACGGGGACGAGCTCTGGCGAAGCGACGGAACCGCGGCGGGAACCGTCCTGGTGAAGGACATCAACCCAGGAGCGGCCGGCTCGGGCACAGGGTTCCTCAAGGATGTGGGAGGGACCTTGTTCCTCGATGCCGATGACGGTACGCACGGGGACGAGCTGTGGCGAAGCGATGGGACCGCGGCGGGAACCGTCCTGGTAAAGGACATCAATCCCGGGCCCGGATCTTCCTCTCCCGGGCTCGTCGACTCCGGAGCGCTGTACTTCGGTGCCGATGACGGCACGCACGGTGGCGAGCTGTGGAAAAGCGATGGGACCGAGGCGGGCACCGTCATGGTGAAGGACATCGTGCCGGGGCCGGGCGGCTCGAACCCTTCGTTCCTTCGCGATGTCGGGGGCACCGTGTTCTTCGATGCCGACGATGCCAAGCACGGAAACGAGTTGTGGAAGAGCGATGGCACGAAGGCGGGGACCGTCCTCGTCAAGGACATCCGGCCGGGCAAGGGCTCGTCCAGGCCCGCCTGGCATCTCGTGATTGGACGGATCTTCTACTTCCGAGCGTACGACGGCGCGCACGGGATCGAGCCGTGGAGGAGCGACGGGACCAAAGCAGGAACCGTCCTCGTTGCGGATATCTACCCCGGCACCAGGGGTTCGTTTCCCAAGTTCTTCGCGGATCTTCGGGGAACCGCCTTCTTCAGCGCCAGGCGCCCTTCGACCGGCGGGGAGCTCTGGAGGGCTCCATGATGGGCCCGCCCCCGAGCCCCGGTTCGATCGTCTCGGCGGCACCCGTGCTGGCACTCGGTCCGAGGTTCTCCGTCGGAGAACATCAGGAAGGCCGGACTCGCGGAGCCCGACGGAGTGCGGCTCGGGCGGGTGGGTCACGGCTCGGTGCCAGGATGGCCACCGGTCAGCCGCTGCCACTGCTGGGCGAGGACGACGCCGAAAAGCAGGAGGAAGGAAGACTTGTCCAGTTCCGCGAAGACTGGTGTGGCTAACTGGTTATCCGGGCCCGCGGCCGCGGTTCCGGCCGGACGGGCTGGCTGCCATCTTCGTCGCAAACGCGCTGGTTAGCGCGCGATCCGTAGCGGAGGCGAAGGGAACACTGTAAGAACCCGAACGCCGCAGGTCGGGTGATCTGGGTTGCTGCTCGACAGTGGGGTCATATGGGCTAAGCCGGTCCCGGGCCGCCTCGTCAACCAGCTCAGCCGGACTGTCCGCCCGCAGCATGCGACCGCCACCATGTGACACAGAGGCCGCAATCAGTGAGAGTCGACATCCCAAGGCAAGATCAGCCAAGTTGAACCCGGATTCCTGAGGAGGTCAGGCGTGTCACTCGTCCGCGTCCACAACTTCTCCATCTCGCTCGACGGTTTCGGGACCGGCGAACCTCAGAGCCACGACGCACCGTTCGGCCACGCCGGCGAAAGACTGCACGAATGGATGTTCGCGACCCGGTATTGGCGCGAGATGGTCGGCGAGCCCGGCGGCACCCGCGGCCTCGACGACGCCTTCGCGCGGCTGCACGAGCCGGGGATCGGCGCCGAGATCATGGGTGCCGGGAAGTTCGGCTACCCGGGATGGCACGAGGACCCGGAATGGAAGGGGTGGTGGGGCTCCGACCCGCCGTTCCACACACCGGTCTTCGTCCTCACCCATCACCCGCGCTCGTCGATCGACATGGAGGGCGGCACGACATTCCACTTCCTCGACGTGTCCCCCGGAGAGGCGATCGAGACCGCTCGGGAAGCTGCGGACGGGCTGGACGTGCGCCTCGGTGGAGGCGCCACCGTGATCCGCGCCTTCCTCGCTGCGGGGCTTGTCGACCACATGCACATCGTGGTGGTGCCGATCCTGCTCGGCCGAGGCGCGCGCCTGTGGGAGGGGTTGGAGGGCCTCGAGAAAGACCATCAGCTCGAGACCACCTCCTCGCCCAGCGGAGTGACGCATGTGACGTTCACGCGTGTGGCGTGAGCCCTCGGGCGCGGTCACTCGTGGACCGACGGCGTGAAACCCGACCTTCCTCGACGATCCGTTGACGCACGAAGGAGGAACTCCATGCAAGAACTGCTCGTGGACTTCATCACCTCGCTGGACGGCTACGGCGCCGCGGAGGGCTGGCCCGGATGGTGGGGAGTCGAAGGACCGGAGTACCTCGCCTGGCTCGGCGAGCAACCGGAACGCGACTACACGATCCTGATGGGCGCGAACACGTACCGTCTGATGTCCGGATTCGCCGCCGAGTTCGAGGCGTCCGACGAGCCGATGACCGACGAGGGTGCCGCCATCACCGAGCTCGCCGGAGCGGACAAGGTCGTGTTCTCCTCGACGTTGCAGCCGCCGTTGACGTGGCCGAATACGCGGCTCATGACCGGAGATGCGGTCGAGGCGGTGGCGGAGATGAAGCGGGACGGCACCAGCCCGATGCGCACCCTCGGCAGCCTGATCCTGTGCCGGTCGCTCCTCGAGGCAGGCCTGGTGGACCGTTTCCGCGTGGTCGTCTTCCCCGTGATCACCGGGAGCACCGGCCGCGACCGTATCTACGACGGGTATCCCGATGTCACTCTCGAGATGGTTGCCAGCCGAAAGTTCGACGGCAGACTCCAGCTGCTCGAGTACGTCCCCACGGTGCTCACAGGTCCACCCGGCTCGCACCCCGCTTCCTGAGCGCGCACTGCTGTGCGAGCCGCGCGACGTTCGCGTGGAGATAACGCTCGCCGGAAACTCTCTCCATGAGGACGACACGCGTCGCGCTGAGAAGGAAGGGGCTCGGCAACTGACTCCACGATCTCTCCCCGTTTCTCCACGCGGAGGCGGACGGAACACTGTAGGAACCCGAACGCAGCAGGTCAGGCGGTCTGGGTTGACGCTCGGCACTGGGGGGGAGCGTTGAGATGACCGCCCGACACTAGTTCGAGGCGGCGCTGTCGTTCTTCGGGATCGCGGTCTGGCGGACGTCGCCGAGAGTCACATCCGAGACTGCTCGGCTGCATGGCGCACACCGCTTGGGTACCTGCGATGGCCGTGCCGTGAGGAGCGTCTCACTCAGCGCCCGCCTGACCTTCGCTACCCCGCGTGATCGAGTCGTAGAGGCGCGCTCCCGCCTCGTGTGAGGCCTGGGCACGTTCTCGGTCGTCGCCCAGCCCGACGACGAGGTTCACACCCATCGGGAGCAGCACCTGCGCAACCGGGTCGTCGAACTCGGCGAAGTGGTCAGCCAACTCCAGGGTGATGCACCCGTGCACGTAGCTCCACAATTGAGCAGCCACGGCCTCAGGTTCTTGTCGTCCGACCCTGCCGGAGCTCACGAGCCGTGCGCACGCCTCAGCCAGGTGAACGTAGGCGCCCAGGAAGGCCGGCGAGCGTCCACTAGAACGAACGTCCGAATCCGACAGCGGCCGGTAGGTCGCGCGGCGAGTGGACAGTCCGAACATCAGGTCATACAGGTGGGGGTTCTCGCGGGCTACCCGCCGAGTCATCAACGCCATGGCGAAGAGATCCGCGACCGGATCCTCCGTCACCGGCACCTGGGAGAACGCTCTGCCGAGCTCCGTGAATCCACGGTCGGCAACGGCGCGGATCAGCTCGGCGATCCCGCCGAAGTGGTGGTAGACCGCCATCGTCGACAGCCCGCTTGCGGACGCGACCGTACGCGCCTTGATGGCGGAAGGTCCCTGCTCGGCAAGCAGCCTGATCGTGGC